>Ga0164296_1001344_pt1 | contig 26452 bp, 22 predicted proteins | sample GEODES057metaG_FD_113533 | JGI IMG/M metagenome (GOLD analysis project Ga0164296, IMG submission 113533) | Dystrophic lake water microbial communities from Trout Bog Lake, Wisconsin, USA - GEODES057 metaG | ecosystem: Environmental > Aquatic > Freshwater > Lake | place: USA: Trout Bog Lake...
ATATTTTTTACATTGCATTCAAAGTTACCATTAATGCTAACGATTGGACTTATTAAAGAAGGAAAAGTTCCTGAAGATAATCGTGTGCCACTTACACCCGGTCAGTGCAAATGGCTGCAAAAGAATTTTCCGGATATTCACATCATCGCAGAATCCTCGCCTCATCGTTGTTTCAGCGATCTGGAGTATATTCATGCCGGTATTGAAGTGAAAGAAAATTTATCCGATTGTAATTTGTTGATGGGCATTAAAGAAGTACCTGTAGAAAAACTGATCGAACAAAAAACGTACTTGTTTTTTTCTCACACAAAGAAGAAACAACCTTTCAATCAAAAGTTATTTCATGCAATGATGCAAAAAAAAATCACATTGATTGATTATGAATGTTTAGAGCATGATGATGGGCAGCGTATTATTGGCTTTGGCTTTTTTGCAGGTATTGTTGGTGCGCACAATGGGATGATGTGTTATGGCAAACGCACAGGTACATTTAATTTAGGAAGGGTATTTGAAGTAAAAGATTATCGCAATCTGATTCATACTTATTTCGGCATTAAACTACCCAATGTGCGAATTGCAGTTACGGGAAGCGGCAGAGTAGCGCATGGTGTTGTAGAGATTATGAATTTGATGGGGGTTACAGAAGTGGAGCCTGATGAATACTTGGAGAGAAAATTTTCTTATCCGGTTTATGTGCAATTAAAAGGACATGAATTATACACACATGAAAAGCTGAAAACCTATAAACGTGAACATTTTCATGAACATCCGGAAGAATACAGAAGTCGGTTCTTACCTTATTTACGATGCACTGATATTTTGATGAATGGTATTTATTGGGATAAAAATATGCCACGGCTTTTTGAGAAAGAAGATATTGATGAACACTTCACCATGCAGACTATTTCGGATATAACAGATGATGTAAATGGATCTGTTCCCATAAATATGGGTGATGCCGGAATTGAAAATTTAGTGTATGGTGTGAATAAAAAAACATTTGAAAAGACTGCGCCTTATTCTTCTGAAAGTGTTGATGTGATTGCAGTTGGCAATTTGCCAAATGAATTGCCGAGAGATGCAAGCAGATATTTTGGTGAGCAATTAATTAAGTTTGTTTTGGATGATTTAAGAAAAGGAGGGAGTATTTTATTGGAGAAAGCTACTCTGCTGAAAGAAGGAAAACTTACAAAGCCATTTGAATATTTAAGTGATTATGCTTCGATGTAATTATCAATTCAAATAATAATCTTGCAGGTAATTTTTAAACCCGGTTGTATAATCATTGAATTCATTTTTAATGAGTAGCGCTGAATTTTTTGCTGAATGATTTTTATATGAACAAAGGAAAACAGTTCTGAAAAAATGATGTGCAGGTGTTTGTTTAATTGAAATTTTTTCAGCAACATACATTTTTTCTTTTTTACAAAGGCTTTCAAAATATTCGGAGCGATGATGGGGCATCAATACTGCAAATCTACCATCTTTACTTAATTTATTTTTGATCACCATTATTAATTCTTCCAAACTTAATTCGGCACTATGCAATGCAAGATTTCTTTTTTCATCACTGCTCTTTAAATCATTGTTAAAGAATGGTGGGTTGGATATGATAAAATCATATAGCCGATTGTTTGATAAGTTGAATTGTTGAATTGATGTACAATGAACATGTAATCTGTCTTTCCAGGGGGATGCCTGAAAGTTAGCTGCAGCTTGATTTGCAGCTTGTTCATCTATTTCAATTGCATCAATAACTACGTTGCGGTCCTTTTGAGCAATCATCAAAGAAAGTAATCCTGTTCCTGCACCAATGTCTAAGCAATTTGTTATTTGAAATTGATCAGTTGATATTATCGCTGCTACAATACTTCCAAACAAACAAGCATCGGTTGTTACTTTCATGGCACAATGTTCTTGCTGAACTGTGAATTGTTTAAACTGAAAATAATTATTCGGCATTGATTATTTGTTGATCTCATTCAATAAATCATCTAAATCTAAATGTTCGGTCACCATTTCCAAATTTCCTTCTTTATCAACCGGCCATTTTTCTTTTGGCTTGTCCCAATATAATTCAACACCATTTCCATCCGGATCATTTAAATACAACGCTTCTGATACACCATGATCTGCAGCCCCTGTTAAAGGATATTTTGCATCAATTAATCTTTTTAATGCAATGGCTAAATCTTTTCTTGTTGGATACAATATCGCCGTATGGTATAATCCCGGAGCATTGATAGGGGCGGGTTTAGTGCCTTTACTATGCCAGGTATTTAAACCAATATGGTGATGATATCCACCTGCCTAAATAAATGCAGCCTGCGTGCCGAACTTTTGCATTAAAGTAAATCCCAAAAGGCCTTGATAAAACGAAAGTGCTTTATCAATATCAGAGACTTTTAAATGAATGTGACCGATTTGTGTTTGACTCGGAATGGTGTAACTCATAATTAAGAATTGATAATTAAAAACTAAAGGTACTCTTAAAATAAAAAGACTGTTTCATAATAGAAACAGTCTTTAATTATTTTGAAAAGTGATTTTATTTATTTGCAGTCAAGCCGGCAACTAAATATTCTTGATTCAATCTGGCAATATTAGCAATGGAAATTTCTTTCGGGCAGGTTGCTTCACATGCCCCGGTATTTGTACAAGCACCAAATCCTTCTTTATCCATTTGTGCAACCATATCTACTACACGTGTTTTTCTTTCCGGATTGCCTTGTGGTAATAAAGCTAAATGTGAAACTTTTGCAGATAAGAATAACATGGCACTGCTGTTTTTACAAGCTGCCACACATGCTCCGCAACCGATACACATGGCTGCAGCAAATGATGCATCTGCTTTTGCTTTTTCAATTGGCAATGCATTACCATCAACCGCATTACCGGTATTCACAGAAATATATCCACCTGCTTGAATAATTCTGTCGAATGCACTTCTGTCAACAACCAAATCTTTAATTACCGGAAATGCTTTGGCTCTCCATGGTTCAACCACAATGGTATCGCCATCTTTAAATGCACGCATGTGCAATTGACAGGTAGTATTGGCCTGCCAAGGACCATGCGGTTTACCATTAATATACATTGAACACATTCCGCAGATGCCTTCACGACAATCATGATCAAATGCAATCGGTTCTTTATTATCTCTGATTAATTGCTCATTTAATACATCGAACATTTCAAGAAAAGACATTTCAGATGAGATATCTTTTACCTGATAAGTTTCAAAACCGCCTTTCTCATTAGTATTTTTTTGTCTCCACACTTTTAGTGTGAGATTCATTGTATAATGCTCCATGCTGACTTATTTATAATTTCTTTGAGTTGGTTTAATGACTTCATATTGCAAAGGTTCTTTGTGCAGTTCCCAATTACTGTCACCTTTAAATTCCCAGGCAGCTACGTACATAAAGTTTTCGTCATCACGCAAAGCTTCCCCATCCGGTGTTTGATATTCTTCTCTGAAATGTCCGCCGCAGCTTTCATTTCTGTTCAGTGCGTCAATACACATCAATTCGCCCAGTTCAATAAAATCCGCTACACGTCCTGCTTTATCTAATTCGGGATTATATTCATGCACAGTTCCGGGAATTTTTACATCGCTCCAAAATTCTTTTTTCAAGGCTTGCACTTCTGCAATGGCTTGCTTTAAGCCTTGTTCGTTTCTTGCCATGCCGCATTTATCCCAAATAATTTTTCCTAATCTTTTATGAAAGCTTTCAACGGTTTGTGTTCCTTTAATGCTCATTAATTTTTCTATTCTTTCACTTACTTCTTTTTCAGCTGCAACAAACGCTTCATGATCAGTTGAAATAGGTTTGTTATAAATTTCATCGGCCAAATAATTACCTATGGTATATGGAATAACAAAATAGCCATCAGCCAATCCCTGCATCAATGCACTTGCACCCAAACGGTTTGCACCATGATCACTAAAGTTGGCTTCACCCAAAGCATATAAGCCTTTTAAAGTAGTTTGTAATTCATAATCTACCCATAAGCCACCCATAGTATAATGAACAGCAGGATAAATACGCATCGGTACTTCGTAAGGATTTTCTCCGGTGATCTTTTCATACATATCGAAAAGATTACCATATTTTTCTTTCACTACTCCTTTACCCCAAGTAATTATTTCTTCAATACTTGCATTGTCTTTTCCTTCTTTGCTGGCTTCAATTCTTCCGTAACGTTCAATAGCTGCGCCATAATCCAAATACACAGCTTGTTTAGAAGTGCCTACACCATAACCTGCATCACATCTTTCTTTTGCAGCTCGGGATGCCACATCACGAGGGACTAAATTTCCAAATGCAGGGTATCTTCTTTCTAAATAATAATCTCTTTCTTCTTCAGGTATTTCGCTGGCTTTGCGGTTATCTCCTTGTTTTTTAGGAACCCAAATCCTACCATCATTTCTTAAACTTTCACTCATCAAGGTTAATTTGCTTTGATGATCGCCACTTACCGGAATACAGGTAGGATGTATTTGTGTGAAACAAGGATTGGCAAATGCTGCGCCTTTTTTATGTGCTTTCCATGCAGCCGTAACATTACTGCCCATGGCATTGGTTGATAAATAAAATACATTGCCATAACCCCCGCTGCATAATAAAACAGCATGACCGAAATGGCGTTCTAATTTCCCGCTTACCAAATCTTTTGCAATGATGCCACGTGCTTTGCCATCAACCATTACCACTTCCAACATTTCATGGCGAGCATACATTTTTACATTATCTAATGCTACTTGTCTTTCTAAAGCTTGGTAAGCTCCGATTAATAATTGCTGGCCTGTTTGCCCTGCAGCATAAAAGGTTCTTTGAACTTGTGTGCCACCAAAAGATCGATTACTTAATAAGCCACCATATTCTCGTGCAAATGGAACACCTTGGGCAACACATTGATCAATAATATTTGCACTCACTTCCGCTAAACGATGCACATTGGCTTCTCTTGCACGATAATCTCCTCCTTTAATGGTATCATAAAATAAACGAAAAACACTATCTCCATCATTCTGATAATTCTTTGCAGCATTAATACCTCCTTGTGCTGCAATACTATGTGCACGCCTTGGAGAATCTTGAAAACAAAATGCTTTTACTTTATAGCCCAATTCGCCCAAACTCGCAGCTGCACTGGCTCCTGCCAATCCGGTACCTACTATAATCACTTCTAATTTTCTTTTATTGGCAGGATTCACTAATTTACAATGGCCTTTATAATCTGTCCATTTATCATCTAAAGGTCCTGCGGGAATTTTTGCATCTAACATTGTATTCAATTAAGAATGAAAAATTAATAATTTAGAATTTTATCCATTTGCACATTAACTGAGCCATCCGAAATGAAAACTCAATGGCATCATTGCAAATGCCAGACAAACCACTATAGAAAATACAAATCCGATTGCGGAAAGCATTTGATGGTACTTTTTATTATTCACGCCAAATGTTTTAAAGGCGCTTTGAAAGCCATGAGCTAAATGAAAGCCCAATGCACCACATCCTAAAACATAAATTAATATGGTTATGATTGTTGCACCATCATGTCCTGAGAAAGTTGTTCTCATTCTTTCATACAAATCTATTTCATTTCCCAAACTCAATCCCTGTTGTGAGCGATTGGGTAGCCAGAAATGCGATAAATGGGTAATTAAGAATATCAAGATCAATGTTCCCAAAATAGCCATGCTACGACTATACCACTTGCTTCCATCTTTATAGCTAACGGCATAAGTAACAGTTCTCGCTTTTCTGTTTTGAAGCGTAAGCATATAACCTTGAATGATGTGCAATAACAAACCAATAAACAATCCTACTTCCAAAATTCGGGGAACAAGATTTGCTCCCATAAAATGAGCTCCTTTATTAAACATTTCGCCTCCATCATTTGCCCAAATGCAAGCATTCAAAGAAACATGCACTATTAAAAATAAAATAAGGAAAATGCCTGTTAAACCCATTACTAATTTTTTACCAACCGATGAGGTAAACATTTGCTTCCAAGTCATATAGCGAAGTTGAGTTTGAAAATTTTTGCAAAAATACTACACGAATGCATGTCATTAACTTTTTAAAAATCTTTTTTACGAGAACGTTGTCATAAAAACAAAGAAATCTTATTTTTTGTTGGCTGTTCATCCTTTATTTATTCATTAAATCGCCGCATTTAAACCTTTTGCATAAAAAAGATGGTTTCAAATAAGAAGTCATTTACATTTGGTGCCATGTTTAAGTTGCTTAGTATTTTATGGAACAGTTTTAGAATGGCACTTCAGGAATTGCGCGTGAATAAGCTGCGTACATTCTTATCTCTTTTTGGTATTACAATTGGTATTTTCTGCATTATAGGTGTACTGTCAACGGTAGATAGTTTGCAAAGGAAAATTAAAAGTGACCTTAACTCTTTTGGCTCAAAAGTCATTTACATAGACAAATGGGATTATTCAGATGGCAATAACGGAAGTTACCCATGGTGGAAATATGTAAAGCGACCTTCCAATAAATATTCAGATGCAATGTTTTTAAAAACAAGGACTACTTTGGCTTCTAATGTTTCTTACTTTTTGCAAGCAAGTAATGTGAATGTTAATTATGACGATGCTACTTTAAGCGGTGTAAATTTATATGGTGTGTCTGAAGATTATGACAGAATTCAGGATTTTAAAATTATTGAAGGCAGATATATTAGTGAAGCAGAATTTCAAAGAGGTACACCTTCTTGTGTAATTGGTTACACCAATGCTGAGAACTTGTTTGGTAAAGCTGAGAAGGCCGTAGGAAAAGAGATTACCATAAAAGGAAAGAAATTGATTATTACCGGATTGATTGAAAAACAAGGAACCAATTTTGGCCCTGCCGGTTTTGATGCATGCATTATTGTGCCTTATCGCTTTTTTGTAACGTTATACGATCCAAAGAATGTAAATCAAAATTTAATTATTGTACAGGCAAAAGAAAATATTACAATTCCTCAATTGCAAGATGAATTAAGAGGAAATATGCGGCAGTTGCACAGATTAAGTCCTTACGATCAGGATAATTTTGCATTGAATGATATCAATAAATTGATTGGGGATAATGTAGGTTCTCTTATTGGCGGATTAAATATTGCGGGATGGGCGATTGCGGGATTGAGTTTATTGGTGGGCGCATTCGGTGTTGCTAATATTATGTTTGTAACTGTGAGAGAAAGAACCAGCCAGATAGGATTGAAAAAAGCCATTGGTGCCAAAAGCAAAACCATCTTAACTGAATTTTTATTGGAAAGTGCATTCTTATGTGTATTAGGTGGATTAATAGGCTTGTTATTGGTTTGGATTTTAGCATTGATACTGAGTAGTGTTCTTCCTTTTCCAATTGTCATTGCTACCAATATTATTATATTAGCTTTAAGTATTTGTATCGGATTAGGAATTTTATCCGGTATAATCCCTGCTTCTATTGCTGCAAGAATGAATCCTGTTGTGGCAATAAGAACCAAATAAAAATGTTAGATTTGAAATGATAAATGTTGAATTAGATTTGCACTTAATTTAACATTTAAAATTAAACATTGAGTATCACAATTCTTGCAATCGAATCTTCTTGTGATGAAACTTCTGCATCCGTTTGTATTGATGGAAAGATCATGTCTAATTTTATTGCCAATCAAAAAGTACATGAACAATATGGTGGCGTGGTTCCTGAATTGGCAAGCAGAGCACATATGCAAAATATTGTTCCGGTAGTTACTGCAGCACTGTCATCTGCAGACTGTAATCTGTCATCAGTTTCAGCCATTGCATTTACACAAGCACCTGGTTTAATTGGGAGTTTATTAGTGGGCACCCAATTTGCCAAATCATTATCACTTGCATTAAATAAACCGCTTATTGCAGTACATCATATGCAGGCACATGTATTGGCGAATTTGATTGAGCAGAACAATAAGCCTGAATTTCCTTTTTTATGTTTAACTGTTAGTGGCGGTCATACACAAATCGTTGTTGCAAACGCTCCGTTAGATTTAAAAGTTATTGGTGAAACCATTGATGATGCCGCAGGAGAAGCATTTGATAAAACAGCAAAGCTATTGGGATTGCCTTATCCGGGCGGTCCATTGATAGATAAATACGCACAAACAGGCAATCCGCTTGCCTTTAAATTTGCCGAACCGCAAATTCCTGAATTGAATTTTTCTTTTAGTGGTTTAAAAACTTCTGTATTATATTTTTTGCAAAAGCAATCACCCGAATTCATTCAAAGTAATTTGAATGATCTTTGCGCCTCTGTTCAACATACCATCATTTCTATCTTAATTAAAAAATTACAAAAAGCAGTCAAGCAAACAGGCATAAAAAATGTTTGCATTGCAGGCGGCGTGAGTGCTAACAGCGGTTTGCGTAAAACGTTAACAGAAACAGGAGCGCAACTGGGATGGAAAACTTATATTCCAAAATTCGAATATTGTACCGATAATGCAGCCATGATCGCCATTACAGCTTACTATAAATTTTTAGCAAATGATTTTGTTGAATTAGATATTAGCCCAAGTGCAAGAGCCGAATGGTAATGAATATAATGTGTTTAACTAAATAAAAGCGATTGTATATGTTGCAACATATCCTTTTATTACATCTCCAGTAACTGACATCATTAAAGTATTATAACTTTTATGATCACCTCTCAATTCAATGTCTTGTTCAACTGTTATCGGATTTTGCCCCTTTGTGTAAAGTGGTGTAGCAAACACTTCTTCTTCAATATGTTTAGGTATAAAAAAATTAGTAGTTTGTTTAATTGCATCACCTACTCTCAGTTTTCCATGAATATGTGTTAATCTCCCGTCATACCATCCGGGGAAAATAGTTTGAAAAGTGCATTTGCCATTAATATCAGTTGTCTGATATCCCCTCAACCATTTTTGTCCTTTTGTGTTTTGCTGATTCTCATCACTATACAAACCATTTTTATCGCAATGCCAAATATCAATTACTGCTCCCTGAATGGGATTGCAATGAACATCTTCGACTTTGAAAATAAGTGTTAATGGAATACCTGTTTTCATTTCTGCAATATTGCTTCTGTTTAATTTTTCGTTTACATAAAACGGACCTTCATTAACTGGTGGGGTGATTGGATCATCACAATCTGTTTCTTTTATATTTAAAGTGTGCTGATTGCTTTGTTTATATGCTGCTGCAATAAGTAAAGGAAATGAAGTTGCTGTAACTGCAAGATTCCGTAAAAATTTTTTTCTTTCCATTTTTTTAATTTATATGGTAAGATAAATTATTTGCGCAAAAAGTTTAATAAGCTGGTTCACAAATTCTGTCAACAGTGTAAACGAATCGGTAGAGTAAAAAATAAATTGTTAGATGCTTTGTTGAGCCAATTTTTTTCAAAACTCTTTTTTCGATATTAGCAAAAAAAGTAAAAAATGAGTCTGTTTTGTTCTTTGTTTTTTTAAGAAATTTTTTATTTTGTATTACCATTTATCTATCATTCAACTATTTTTTATGGCATCCAACTTTAAATCAAAACTGGAACATTTTTTTACATTGCAAGTTGCCAATAGAATATTAATGGGACTTGGTAATTTAATGTCGCCTTTTTCAAAAGTTAGCAATCAGCCGATTTTACCCAAAAGCGAATTTCCCTGGGCAAAGGTATTAGAAGATAATTGGCAGCTCATTCACAAAGAAGTAATGAATGTTTTGGCAGATGAAAATAAATTGCCCAATATTCAGGATATCCAACCAGCTGAATCTTTGTTAAGCACCGATAATAAATGGAAAACTTTTTTTCTGAAAGGCTTTGGTCATAAAGCAGAAAAGAATTGTGCACAATGTCCGGAAACAACCAAAGTATTAGAACAAATTCCTGATTTGTTAACAGCTTTTTTTTCTATTCTGCATCCCGGTAAACATATACCTGCTCACAAAGGAATTTTTAAAGGAATTGTACGTACGCATTTGGGTTTAGTTATTCCAACCAATGGTGAATGTAAAATGAGAGTGGGTAAAGAATATATTCATTGGGAACAAGGCAAAGCTGTTTTTTTTGATGATACGTATAATCATGAAGTATGGAATAATACAGATGGAATAAGAATTGTATTATTGATTGATACCAAACGGCCCTATAAAAAATTTGCAGAACGCATTAATAATTTTGTCATTAATGGCATCACCAATTCGGTTTATGTAAAAGATGCATTAAAGAAAAACGAAGATTGGGAAAATGTGTATTATAATGTACTGGCATAATAATATTCTAGTGTTAAGGCGAATTTGATCTTTTAAAGAAAGGCAAACAATAATTTAAGCACTATCTTTCCTCTCTAAAATTTCAGTTCATGTATTCATTTAAAAAGATTAGTTCCATTATTTTTATTTTATTCACCGCTTGTAATCTTCAGGCACAGGATACTGCACAACAAATAGTTGGCGGACGCATCAATAATAAAGCACAAGAAAAAAAACCATATGTTATTTTAATTTCAGCAGACGGTTTTCGATATGATCTGGCAGATAAATATCATGCTACCCATTTAATTAAATTGAGAACAGAAGGTGTGCAAGCAGCATTCATGAAACCATCTTATCCTTCTGTTACTTTTCCTAATCATTATACCATTGTTACCGGATTATATCCATCACATCATGGATTGGTTGATAATACTTTCTATGATGAAAGCAGAAAAGGTTTATACAATATGGGCAATAAAAAAGCAGTGGCAGATAGCTCCTGGTATGGTGGAACACCGTTGTGGGTATTATCAGAAAAACAACAAATGCTCAGTGCCAGTTTTTATTGGGTAGCTTCAGAATCAGCGATACAAGGTGTTCATCCAACTTATTATTATATCTATAATGAAAAGATTGGTATCGATAATCGTATTGCTGCCGTAAAAGATTGGTTAGAATTACCCGAAGAAAAAAGGCCACATTTAATTACTTTTTATTTTCCGGAAGTTGATCATGCAGAACATTTATACGGAACTGATTCAAAAGAAACAGAAGCTGCCGTTCATTTTGTGGATGAAAGTGTAGGTAAGATGGTGGCCGCTGTTGAAGCATTGCACTTGCCGGTTAATTTTATTTTTGTATCGGATCATGGAATGGGCAATGTTGATACAGAGAACACTTTGCCGATGCCTTCTGTTATTGATACGAATAAATTTTTTGTTCCCAGAAGTGATGTGTTACTGCATATATATGCAAAAGATAAAAAAGATGTGCAACCATTGTATCAACAATTAAAAACAGTAGCAAAAGATTATGATGTATATCTCGCAGAAGAAATGCCTGCGCGCTGGCATTACAGCAGATCGGATGATCGATATAACAGATTAGGAGATATTTTATTGGTTCCCAGATTTCCTAAAGTGTTCAATTTCGGCAATAGAAAAGTAACACCCGGTAAACATGGTTTTGATAATGACCTTACAGAAATGCATGCAACATTTTATGCATGGGGACCGGCATTTAAATCAAATTATAAGATCGATGGATTTGAGAATGTGAATGTATATCCATTAGTTGCAAAAATTTTAGGATTAAAGATTGATGAATCAACCATTGATGGAAAGCTGGCTGTATTGAAACCTATCTTGAGATAAGCATTATATCTTTTCAATAAAAAAACTTTCAGACTTATAATAAAGTCTGAAAGTTTTTGTTAGAAGCCATATAACTATTTTGCCAAAGTAACTTTTGCTTCAAATAAAGTCCATGGATAAGATTTCATATCCTGTAAATATTTTTCCTGCCATTTAAATTCAGGATGAGCTGCATAAAATTTTGCACCAATAAAATCTTGTCCGCACGGATGACCCATGTGAGCCCAGAATTTCATATCCTTGGCTAAATCAGCAGTCGTCACTTTTCCCTGCACTGCACCCATAGGATAATAAGCCGGCATATCCCATTCTGCACAACCTTTTATGTCTTCATCTATATGTCCGCATATCACACAGCGGTTATTCGCTTCTTTATTTTGCAAAGCATCAAAATGATCTCCTTCTAAAGTTTTTCCTGTTTCTGCATTTAATTTTCCTTTCAAATCAATAATCAATTTTTCCATCCTTAATTTTCTTGCATTGGGTGATGATGTTTGATCATTCACATTAAAAGTAGTTTCTTCTTTAATTAATTTTTCATCGCTTGGAAAATTAGATCCGATCATGGCGGTGTCTTTGCTTCTCCAAACACGATAATCTTTTAAGCCTAATTCTAATTTTGCCACTTCATTGGTTTTGGTATCACCGATCAACCAATCATTCGCATAACCGCCATTGGTGCCGGTGGTAAAAATTTTAATAACATCATCTATGCTATTACTGAATTGGGCTGCTTTACGTGCCCGCATAAATTCCGGAATCTGTGTAGTGTCAAAACCTTTGAATTGCGTAATGGTTGTTTCTGTAATTAATAAACCGTTGGCAGTGATAACGAAATCATCGCCACTGTGAATGAAGCCCGGCATGCAATCCATCATTATATGATTCCCTTTTTCCGGAACTATATCTGCAATAATATTCCAATGCTGACCCATAATATAATCGGTCCAGTTATTATGGCCGATCACAATTTTTCCATCTTTTGTATAACTGCCGGTTGCAATAAAAGCACTGCAATTTCCGGGTGCTTTATTATCACCACTGCCCGGTTTTTCTTTATCCATTAGCTGAGGTACATAATAATCAGCTAATTCTAGGATGGCATTATAAGCAGTAATATCTAAACTATCATAATTTTTTTTCTGTGCATGCAAACCTTCAACAATACCATTAATCTCATCTTTGTATTCCCGGTCTAATTTATCCCATAAAAAATTCTTTGCAGCAGTGCGATAAAAATTCCAGTCTTTTTTGGTGAGATGTTCAAAATCGTAACTCGTTGATTGTATTGCGGTATCAATTTCATTCGCTAATAAATAACCATGTTGATAACCGATGGTGGATGGTGAGCCTTCTAAATGTACATATACCCAACCGTTTTTATTTTCTTTGGATGATTTACTTAAACGGTTGTCGCTTAGTTTGTGATTACACGAAATAATACTGAGTGTAATGATGGATAAAAGAAGAATTCGCATAGTGTTTGGTTTGAAATAGGAAGATACTAAAAATGTGAAATGCGGAAAATGAAATATAGGAATTATAAGACAGGCCATTGGTTAATCCCAATTACTTCCTATTTAATACATTTTTTATTATCCTTTTGTTCGGATCAAGTGCATTATTTAATGCACTTGATCCGAACAAGACTCGAACAAGTAAGCAATTTGGTTGGCTTGTACTTTAATGGTTGAAAAAAGCAGGTACGATTACCCGATAAGGATATCAAATGTATTTTTTTTTGATATAAGATATTATTTAACACTGGAACGTTTAATAAATAAATTATTTGAACATGCAAACAAACCATGTTTGTTTTGGCTCACCGCATTTTTAAATTTACCCAATAAAATACTTTGTCCGGTTAATGCTGGATTATTGCCATGACCTAATGGCCATCTGCCTTTTGTTTCTTCAATAGTAATATTGGCTAAAGCTGCTATTCGTAGTGCAAAATCTGTACAATTATTTTTATTGAGATTGTATCGGTTGTTGCCGGCTGCATCTACAAAATCTAAAATACTTTCAAATTTTTTTGCTGAGATAAATCTGCCTATCAGTTCATCCCAATCATGCAATGCATCATCTTTAATGGTTGAATTGGTAGAAGGCATTAACGGCGTACCTGAAAGCAGATTATCTTTTTCAGGATAAAATCCAAATGTTTTAGAAACAATAGTAGAGTCGGCATTGAATTTAATGAGTGTGATAAATGTATGTCCGACTTTACTCAACTGTGTAAAAATATTTTTTCTTCCTGGAACGGGTTGTTTAACATGAAACAGAATACCGTAGGCGAATGCAGGTTTACCATCATAGAAAGCATCAATGATATCATTGTAATCTACTGGTGTTGATTCTTCTGCAACAGGATTATTGATCAGTTTGGCTGTATCTATTGAAAATAGGGCTGAATCGACTATTTCATCAGTAAAAATAGTGGCCGCTTCATTGGAGATGATAAAATTTGAATCTAATAATGAAGCAATATGTGAGGCTGTTGTATCAACTGCAAATACTTGTTTTCTTTTTCTTTTAAAATAAGTTTGTTGATATACATAGCCTGTTTTGTAAAAGCATTGTAATGCGGCACTGTATTTTTTTAATCTGGATAAAACAATGGCCAAATCATAGTAGAGGTGCGCTATTGCAGTGTTATCACTCAACGTATCTTTTAATTTTAGCGCATCAATCAAATATTCAATCGCTTTTTTATTATTCCCATAAGCTATATAAGCATCGCCTAAACTTAAAAGTGCATGTGCTTCTGTTACAAGATCATGTTGCGCTTGTGCCTGGGTAAGTAATTTTCTGGTAGCACGAATAGACGGTACTTTTTGTTTTGCAGAAACATAAGCCGTATCGGTAATAGAAGAAAGATACAAGCCCAATGAATCAGCATCCTGAAAGGCAGTTTGGGCAAATACATGAAGCTCACTTACGAGAAGCAGTGCGGTTAAAAGTAATAAATAATGTAATTGCTTCATTCTGTTGTAAAGATATTATTGCCTGTTACATTTATATAGTTAATTAAAAAATAAAATGTGAAAAAATTATATCAATTTAAATAATAGCCTTAAAACAGATAACATAAACATCATTATCGTAATACGGCTGCTAAACCTTAGTTTTACGGCTCGAAAAATACGACCATCGTATATTGTGCATTGTAAATTGAATTAGAATGATTAGTGTAAAAAATGTGACCCTCGCTTATGGTAAGCGTGTTTTGTTTGATGAAGTGAACCTGAATTTCGTTAAGGGTAATTGTTATGGTGTGATTGGTGCCAATGGTGCAGGTAAATCTACTTTTTTAAAAATTATAAGTGGAGAAATTGAACCCAATAAGGGCGTGGTTGAAATTGGTAAGGGTGAACGCATGAGTTTCTTAAAGCAAAATCAATTTGAATTTGATGAACAAACGGTATTGAATACGGTGTTAATGGGGCATAAGATGATGATGGATGTGATGCAGAAAAAAGATGCGATCTATTTAAATCCTGATGCAACGGAAGATGATTATATGAAAGCCAGCGAACTGGAAGCTGAGTTTGGTGAAATGGGTGGTTATACTGCAGAAAGCGATGCTGCTACTTTATTAGGTAGTTTGGGTGTAAAAGAATTGTACCATCAAAGCTTAATGAAAGATATTCCGGGTAATTTAAAAGTGCGTGTGTTATTGGCACAAGCTTTATTTGGTAACCCGGATATTTTATTGTTGGATGAACCTACTAACGGATTGGATATTGAAACCATTAGTTGGTTAGAGAATTTTTTAGCCGATTATGAAAACATTGTGTTGGTAGTGAGTCATGATCGACATTTTTTAGATGCAGTTTGTACGCATGTGGCTGATGTTGACAGGAGTAAAATAAAAATATTTACCGGTAACTATACATTCTGGTATGAGAGCTCTCAATTGATGGCAAGACAAATCAATGATAAAAATAAAAAGACTGAAGAAAAGCGTCAGGCCTTATTGGATTTCATTGCACGATTCTCTGCGAATGCCTCAAAAAGCAAGCAAGCTACTTCACGTAAAAAAGCTTTGGAAAAATTAACGATAGAAGATATTCAACCATCTAACAGAAAATATCCGGGCATTATTTTTCAACCATTGCGTGAAGTGGGTAATCAGATTTTAAATGTTGAGAATTTAAGTAAAACAGTGGATGGACGTTTATTATTCGATAAAGTTTCTTTCAGCGTTAATAAAGGTGAGAAGATTGCATTTTTAAGCAGAGATCCATTGGCGGTTACTAATTTCTTTGATATCATCAATAATCTTGGTAAAGCAGACAAAGGAAAATTTGAATGGGGAACAACCATTACAAAAGCATATTTACCCATTGAGAACAATGATTTTTTTACTGAGGGTTTGAGTTTGATGGATTGGTTACGTCAATTTGTACCTGCACATGTAACTGATGCAGATGAACCATTTTTGCGTGGCTTTTTAGGAAAAATGCTATTTAGCGGCGATGATATTATGAAGAAGACAAATGTTTTAAGTGGTGGTGAAAAAGTTCGTTGTATGATCAGCAGAATGATGTTGCAAAACCCTAATTTAATTGTACTCGATCAACCGACCAATCACTTAGATTTGGAAAGTATTCAATCTTTCAATGAAGGTTGTCAGAATTTTCCGGGCATTGTATTATTAACATCTCACGATCACACTTTTATGCAAACAGTTGCTACACGTGTAATTGAGTTAACGCCTAAAGGCATGATTGATCGCTTAACAACCTTCGATGATTATTTAGAAGATGAAAGAGTGAAACAGCTGAGAGAGGAAATGTATGCTTAGTTAAAGCTTTCGGGTTAAGTTACTTATAACCGGCAACTAATTAATAATCTTATTCATCTTCATCCAATCAATCAATCTGTCAAACCATTCATCGGTTGTGGTTTTATTATGTAATCCAAAACCATGTCCGCCTTTTTCATAGATATGAATTTCTGCGGGTACTTTATTTTTTTGTAAAGCCTGATAAAAGCGTATGCTGTTTTCAACAAGCACTCCGCCATCATCACTTGCATGAACAATAAATGTAATAGGCGTTTGTGGCGTAACCTGTAATTCATTGGAAAAATGATCCACTAATTCCGGTGTTGGATTTTGACCAATCAAATTTTTTCGAGAATCCAAATGGGCAATAGATTTATCAAAACTAATAACCGGATATCCCAATATCAAAAAATCCGGCCTTAATGGAATATTGTTTTTATTATCGATCACTACTTCATTAAAATGTGTTCCTAAAGTAGAAGCCAAATGACCGCCAGCTGAAAAGCCCATGATGCCAATATTGTTCGGATTGATATTCCATTCATTTGCTTTTTCTCTGATCAATTGGATAGCTCTTTCAGCATCTTGTAATGGCACAATTTGTTTATTGGTCATAACAGCATCATTCGGAATCCGATATTTTAATACAAATGCTGCAATGCCATGTGCATTAAGGGTTTTAGCCACTTCATGTCCTTCATGATCCATTGCCAAACGACTATAACTTCCACCCGGACAAATGATGACTGCTGCTTTGTTCGAATCAGCTTTTGAAGGAAGATAAACAATGAGTTGCGGATTGGTAATCCCTGCAACCCTTCCATTACCCATATCAATTTCTTTTGCAGATGCGTTAATATTATTGGGAATTTTACCATCATATAAAGGCAGTACAGTTTGTGCTTTTGTCATATTCGCAATAATTAAAAATACAATGGCGATACTCTTTTTCATTTGTTAAAAAATAAATTGAAGATAAGAATTGTTACAGCTACCTTATTTTCGCACAAATATCAATCATTGTCGCAACCAAGTGTCGCAATTGTCATACTTAATTTTAACGGAAGAAATTATTTAGAAAAATTTCTTCCTTCAGTTCTTGCATCAACGTATTCAAATAAAAGAATAATCGTTGCAGACAATGCTTCCTCAGATGATTCTGTACAATTAGTAAAAGACAAATTTCCATCTGTTGAAATAATGATTAATAAACAAAATGATGGGTTTGCCGGAGGATATAACTGGGCATTGAAAAATGTAGAAGCTGATTATTATGTGTTGTTAAATTCTGATGTGGAAGTAACCAAGCATTGGATTGAACCTGTAATCGATTTAATGGAGCAGGATCGGAACATTGCAGCCTGTCAACCTAAATTACTATCCTATTATCATCCCCAATCATTTGAATATGCCGGTTCTGCCGGTGGATGGATAGATACGTTGGGTTATCCTTTTTCCCGTGGAAGGATTTTTGATGTGCTGGAAGAAGATCAGCATCAATATGATTCGGTTGAACAAATTTTTTGGGCAAGTGGTGCAGCCATGTTCATTCGCAGTAAGATATTTCATGACATGCATGGCTTTGATGCAAGTTTCTTTGCACATCAGGAAGAAATTGATTTGTGTTGGAGAATTCAATTGGCAGGTTATACTATTTATGCATGTCCGGCATCAGTGGTATATCATGTTGGAGCCGGCACATTACCAAGAGGTGGACGAAAAGTATTCTTGAATTTCAGGAATAACCTGATCATGTTATACAATAATTCAACTGTATCAGAAAAATTATGGAAGTTACCGGTACGAATTATATTAGATGCTATTTCTGCATGGAAAGGGCTACTAAATGGGGATGTTTATTTTTTTACAGCCATTGTTAAAGCACATATTGCATTAACAGGATGGTGGTTGGCCGGGAAAAGAAATAATCATGCAACGCCAAAACCCTTATCATCACTGCACGGGGTGTATAAAAGTTCTATTGCATGGAAACATTTTGTAATGCATAAAACTAAGTTTAGTCAAATTGTTGAAAAGAAGCCGTGATAATTTCAATTTGAACCTTATTTTTGCAGCGTAATCAGAAAAATAAATATGTCACAAGAAGTAATAGATAACACGAATAAGGATTTTACTAAGAATTGGGTTAATTCATCCAGATTCTTATTTTATCTGCAGGTATTTGTGGTGATTGCATTTGTTTTTGGCGGATGCTATCGTTTATACCAACAACGTTATAAAGGCAAACCTGATATTGAAATTCAGAGCAGTACCAAGTACACGCCGGAATACAAGTAAAAAAAATGCATAAAAATTTTGTAGTGAACTTTAGTTGGCTATTTTTGCACTCCCATTAAAGTTCTTATACAAACAAGCGGAAGTAGCTCATTTGGTAGAGCACGACCTTGCCAAGGTCGGGGTGGCCGGTTCGAGCCCGGTCTTCCGCTCTTAAAAAATCTTCCATCTTTTGGGATGGAATTTTTTTTGGATGCCCCGGTGGTGGAATTGGTAGACACGCAGGACTTAAAATCCTGTGACCCGCAACGGTCGTAACGGTTCAACTCCGTTCCGGGGCACATTAACAGAGTTTAGGTAATCTTTTTTAAGGTTACCTTTTTTATTTTCTGCTACAATGCTTTGCAGTGGCTGTATTAAGCTAAAGAGACTGTTTACTTTTTCAGTTCGAACTTCGTTGTTTTCTTTATTATACATTATTCCTTCTGGGAACACTAAACTTTGCAGCCTACGTTTATTCTCAAACCCTGCTGTAGCCCATGTGTGGCTTATATTCTGCGCGATGCTCAAACATTTCTCCACTGCTTTTTCGAGGTTCGAACTCTTTATATCAGTTTTGCCTAAATCGCTCAGTAAAAGATTAATCTCTTCTTTTAATTTGTGGGTATGCTTGACATACATTTCTTTATCAATGTCATCAAGTAAATATTTTTTTTCAATCTTTTCTAATTGTCCCTGCTTCTCTGATACTATTTTTTTAAGCTGTTTGTTTTCTTCTACTGAACCAGATAACCTTTTCTTTATTCCTTCTGCTAACAATCTTTTCAAAGCTTCTTTTTTATCTGCCCTGTATTCAAATTGTTTAAGATGGTTGACAAAAAGTTGATTGAGTTTTTCTGCTTTAATATTCACTGGTAATTGTGATGCTTTTGTTTTATAGTACCAATTATTTTTGGTGGTGTATCCCGTTAAGGGATGACCACTGATTTGTTCTTTTGCAAAAATCTTCAGTGGCACTTCTTCATGACGAAACACTTTAGGTATTCCTGCGATTGGGTTGGTGCTTAATACTTCATTTGCTTTTAAAAATGTTTTTAGATCAATCAGTGCCGGGTGTTGTCCCTTTACTAATCTTCCTGCTAACAGCTTACCTGTAACATATCCTGCATAAAATGGATTGGAAATAATTTGCCTGAATGTTTTTTCATTGATACGAACCCCTTTAGCTTGTAATAATGCAATAATCTCTCTGTTACTTAGTTTACCTTCTGCTTTTAAATAAAATCCTTTCTTTAGTTCCATTCCTTCTTTGGTAATTATATACTCATGAAAACAAGCTCTTTGCTTTTTCTTCAGGTTATCATATCCCAGTGGTGTGGCATAGGGCCAATATCCTTTTTCCATTACTTCACGTGTATGCAATTTTGTTCTATCACTCTTGGCAATATTATCAAAGTTGTTCATCATGTGCATGAAGTTCTCTTGCAATCTTCCTGTAGCAGTGGAAGTATCAATATCCTGCGATACAGATTTTAAAATGATTCCTTCTTTTCTTAAATCTTCACTAAGTTTTGCAGCGGTAGCTCCGGTGCGCGAAAAGCGATCATAATTCGTAACGATGATGTAAGTGATGTTTTTATGCTTTTTAACAAAATTCAGCATTCGTTGGAACTCTTTTCTGCCATCTGTTTTTGCACTTTCAAATTTTCCGCCGAAGGATTCAACAATGATAATGCCATTGCGATTAGCATATTCCTGATTTAGTTTTTGTTGCAACTCGAGACTACCATTGTTTTGGGCTTGCTCCGAGGTACTTACTCGTGTATAGGATACAGCAAACTTACCGGTACGTTCATGTGTTGGTGCATAGTTCTTTAAAGCCATCTGTGCTAATAGGCTTTCTAATTGATTATCATTCTTCATTGCTATTCATATTTAGTAATTCAAAATAAATATCAATAATAATTTCAGCAAAGCAGATTAACTGCGCATCAGTGGAGGGATCATAAATTTTTACTCCACCTTCTTTTCTTTTTTGCATGTTTCTACATCAACAATGCAAATCCTGTCGGTCTCCAACCGCACAGTCTTCTATTTTAGTAGTTGGTCTGATTCGTTCAGCACCTTATTTACTTTTACTTTATTATTTCCGTTTCATCATACTTCACAATTGAACCATCTCTTGTTATAAATTCTACATGTAAAAAATCTCCTTTCTTCATTAGTCTTGCCAATTGCTTCATTAGTTTATCATTATTCTTCTTTGTCGCTCTGGTTAAAACTATTTGACCACTCTGAAGCGTTACTGTTATTTTGCTATAATCATCACTCTTTATTCGATCCAATAATTCCTTTTCTTTCTTTGACATAATACCAAAATAAAAATCTTCATTTGGCTCAACTTTCTCATTGTCAAAAAACCTTGTTAGTAAACTTTTAAAATTTATCATTGCAAATGAATGACTAATTAAATGTTCATTCAGTTCATCTAATCCTGCATGCTCATCAGGAAATTCTTTTGCTATACCTCCACTTAAATCCAAATAAGCATACATCTGTTGATTAAATACAAAGACTATATTCTCTCTATGCAGAAGAACAACGAATAAGGCAAGTGCAAAAGATGTTGGATTTATTTTTTGTAAAATCTTTAAAGCTTCTTCATCGCCATTTGTAAATATTTCTTCAAACCCATAACTAAATAATTTATAATCTTCATTTTGATCTCTATTAGCCAAATAAAATGCTCTCATTTCCTGGATACGTTCCATATCAATATCAAATAACCTTTTCTTATACCCTTTAATTTCATTTAATCCAACACCAAAAAATCTTAACTCCTCTACAAACTTTAACCAAACTCCTTCTACTAAGGAAAATTTTCTCCATTGGTCTTTATTATCTTCTTTACCCTCATCTATTATCCCAGCCTTGATCCAATCATTAATCAACTTACTGCTCAACCCAACCTCCTTTGCATGAAACATTGGCTCATGAATTTGATTTAAGTAATTCATAATTCTTTCTACTTGCGCAGGCTCTTTTTCAGCATTTCTTATGGCTGTGAATAAATTAATTGGATCAATTTGATTAAACATTACTTTATAGTTATTAATTTTACAACTCAAATATAATGTTTAAATTTTAAAAATTTATGCTTATGGGTAAAAAAATTTATAAAGCACCAAACAACGAATCGAAATTCACCTATGATATCGGCAGGGAATGCCGTTATTGCCATGCGCCAATTGCAGACTCGGAGCATGCTACTCGAGAGTTTTGTCCGGTATCCATTGATCAATCTGGTAATGTAAGAGATTGTAAAACCAGCTACCATAGAGAAAGTGATAAGCCTATGCGCGACTTAATTTCAAAGCTGATAGCCAAACACAAAGCCATTAGCACCAGAATAAACTTCCTAATCCAGAAGCACGGTATGGAAGTTTCTACTGAAATGCTAGATACCTATGAAATTAATTTGCATGAATGTATTGAATATGCACTATCAAAAGAACGTATCCTCACTTCCATATTCTTAATGCATACGATTATTTCGAATCCTATTACTAATATTCATAAAATTTATTACAATGATTAGTCAGAACCAAAACCTTATGAATAATTTAAAAAATATTCAAGTTAACGAAAGGAACAAAAAATGGTTAATCGGATTAAGTATTACCGCAGTAGTGCTTATAGGTGTATCTTATTTTGCATATGTAGAAACAAAAAAACATAAAGTAAACGCGTCAAATCTTGCGGATAAAAATAATCAACTACAACTAAGCAATACCACTCACAAAGAAATCATTGCTCAACAACAGGATGTAATTACCCAACTTCAAAACGAGAAAGCTAATTTAATGCAGCAAGTTATCAATACTTCCAGTAATGCTTCAACACCAACCGTTTAATTAATCCAATCAATTACAAAATCAAAAGCAGCAGAAATGCTGCTTTTTTTAATCTTATAATGCCGCATCTACCTTTGCTTCTCAAAAATAATATTTGAAGTTAATTCACGTGAAAAAACAACTATTCACGTGAATTAATCAAATATCTTGTGTAATTACCCATTTTCTCGTGAATACACGTGAAATTAATATTACCACTTCATGATAAATATTTATTTATTATCGAAGTTTTATATCCAAAAATCGACGAGTGTATGTACGGATTATCCCTTCCTTAATTACCTTTCATTATGTAAATACTGATATAGAAATAGAAAGTTTTATTTTGGTTAACCAAAATTTCATAAAACTTATTCAAAATAATTTTACCATAAGATTTATAGTTAGTACAACATTCAAATAAAATATAAATATTTTCTTGCTTATAAAGAGAGGAAGCATTATACAATACAATCTCATTCGAATCTTTCACTTTATTTTTCAAAATGGTTGATTTTATAAATTTCAAATAATCAGTACAGATAAATAATTTTTTATTTAGTTTTTTTTCTACAAACGTAGGCGTGTACAATATGTAATTTTATTTGAAATAAAAAATCTCTTAAGAGTGTATTTTGATAATATAGTAAAAGATCAATATCATTTCTATGAAAGCAAAATTCTTATCTTGTTTATTTAGCTTATTAATTTGTACTTTTTGTTATTCACAATTACCTTATTTCACACAGTTTTCCGAAAACCAATTAAATATTAATCCTGCGTTAGCAGGTAACTATTATGGAGATACGAAATTTGATGCGTTATTTAGATCGCAGTCATATAATAAAGTTTTAACTACTAGTTTTTTAAATGCTGAAGCTCAGTTCAAGCCTTTTAAAGACCAGATAGTACCTGAAGATGTTTTAGGTTTTGGCATCAATATGTATTCAACTAAATCTTTGTCAGTCTATTCACAAAATTCAATTTCCGGTACCATTTCTTATTCTAAAGGCCTGAGCAGCGAAGGGACAGATGCAATAGCATTTGGTTTTCAGTGCAGATATAATAGTAAAAGAGTAGATTATACGCAGCTCCTATTCCCAGATCAATTTTCTTTGATTGGATACACAAATCAATTACCCAACAATGAACCCATTACAGTAATTAATGCGAATTATTTTGATGTGAATGCAGGCATATTATATACAACTTACAATGATAATGAGGCATTTGAAGCAGGTCTTGGATTATTTAATTTAAATCAAGTTAGTAAGGATCAAAAAACTGCTCAATTAAGATATGGCACAACCTACAATGCACACATTGGCTATTCGAGATATGTTAACTCAAGCGATCAGTTTTTTATTGGAGGTTTATTTAGTTATCTAAATACAGGAAATTCGCTATCATTAATAGTTGCATACTCACTATCGCCAGAAACAATTAATAGTGTAGGTCTCGATTTTGGTGTTGTCTATCAAACTAACAATTGTATTTCACCTTATGTGAGATTGAATTCTAATTCATTCAAGTTTATCTTTTCATATGACATCCCAATAAATCCAAACATATCTTATTTGCAAAATTCAACATCATTAGAGTTTGGGATTCAATATTCATTGTCAAAAATTTCGGATAATATAATTACTGGCAAGAAGCATATTAGTTGTTTTAATTAAACTCAATCAATAAAATGCTGAACATCAATAAGAAGTTTTATAAATGACTTATAAATACATATTTTAATTGACAGCGTTTAACTTTTAGAAATGAAAATAATATCTTTTACAATATTTATCTTATTAATTGGATCGACGAATATCGATGCACAAAATAATTGTCCATCAATACAAAGTGTATCTCCAAGTATTAGTATATGCAATGGAACAAATACGACTTTTAGTGTTGTTGCTACTTCTCCCGATTATTCCCCCCTTACATATGCTTGGTATAAAAACGGCGTATTAATTCAGAATGCAATTTCTTCAAGCTTTACGATTACCAATGCACAATTATCAGACGCTACAGATTATTATGTGGCAGTTAGTAATGCTTGTGGAACGCCAACAAATTCATCAATCATTAGTTTATCCGTTGGAACTATTCCAAGCATTAGCAATATAGATAATTCAGCAGTAACCCTTTGTGCAGGGTCTAACTTTTCAACTTCTGTAATTGCCAATTCTAATAGTATACCCTTTACCTATCAGTGGTATTTTTCTGGAATTCCGATGATTGGTCAAACAGCTAGTTCTTTAAACATCACTAATGTGCAATCTTCGAATGCAGGCTTGTATTCTGTTAATTTATCTAATGTTTGTGGAATAGCATCATTTAGTGGTCAGCAATTATCTATAGATGCTGCTCCAATAATTTCCACACAACCCATTGGAGGATTAGTATGTACAGGAAATAGTTTTTCGATGACACCTATTGTAAATAATGCAACAAATTATCAATGGACAAAAAATAATACAAATTATTCAACAGGATCATCATTAACAATAACGTCTGTTCAAAGTAGTGATGCAGGAACGTATTCATTAACGGCCAGCAATGGATGTGGAACTGTAACGAGTAATAGTGCAACATTAATTACCAAAAGTATTCCTACAATTATTAGCATAGGTGCAAGTAATTCGGTATGTAGTGGGACCAATACTTCCTTAACTGCATTAGCGAATGGGAATGGTGATAATAGTTTATTGTATACATGGTCGTTATCTGGAGTAGGCATTGGGAGTAGTGCCAGTAATGTATTAAGCATATCAAATTTTCAACAAGCAAATGTTGGTACGTATTCATTAAGTGTATCCAATTCATGTGGTAGTGTAAGTACTAGTAATCAACAAAGTGTAGCCTTACAATTATCTTCATTGCCGACGATACCAGAAATTAGTACACCGTCTGCAGTATGTTCGAGTGGTGCATTAACTGTTCCCTCTAATGTCACAACTAATAATGGAGGCACTCTTTCTTATCAGTGGTATAATACCAATCAAGCCATATCTAATCAAACAAGTGCGCAATTATTGATTAATAATATACAACCATCAGCAGCAGGAAGTTATTATTTAATGGCCACAAATAATTGTGGCTCCACAATTAGTAATGCATTTAGTGTATTAGTAAATACTGCACCTGTAATTACACAACAACCATTATCACAAACTATTTGTACAGGAACAACATTGAGCTTAAGTGTAGTAGCAACAGCGGGGAGTAGTTATCAATGGAATTATAATGGTCAAGCAATCCCCAATGCAACAAGTGCGAGTTATTCAAAAAATAATATACAATCATCAGATGCGGGTAATTATACAGTAAGTGTAATTAATAGTTGTGGAAACACTACAAGTGCATCTGCAATAGTAGTAGTGAATACACCACTAATTATAAATGTACAACCACAAGCACAAAATGTGTGTGTGGGTTCTCCAGTAACATTTCAAGTTAGTACAAGTAACAATCCAATAGCAACATTATCATATCAATGGTTTGAATCAGGAACAACCATAGCAGGTGCTACAAATTCTTCTTATACTATTCAATCTGCAAATGCAAATAACGCAGCATATACCTATTCGGTAGAAATTTCAAATAGTTGCGGCACTATAAATTCTAATTCCGCATCATTAGTAGTTAATCAATTACCAACTGTAAGTATATCTTCTGATAAAACAACAGAATGTATTAATACCGGTACCATTAGTTTTACATCAAATGTGACTGGTAATAATTTATCTTATGCTTGGTATCAAGGACAAGCACTTGTCGGAACTAGTTCCTCATTAACATTAAGTAATTTTAATGCAAGTGCGGCTGGCTCATATAGTTTAGTTGTATCAAATTCATGCGCATCCATTATAAGTAATAGTATAAATATTGCTACTATGGCACCTCCTAC
>Ga0164296_1001345_pt1 | contig 26429 bp, 14 predicted proteins | sample GEODES057metaG_FD_113533 | JGI IMG/M metagenome (GOLD analysis project Ga0164296, IMG submission 113533) | Dystrophic lake water microbial communities from Trout Bog Lake, Wisconsin, USA - GEODES057 metaG | ecosystem: Environmental > Aquatic > Freshwater > Lake | place: USA: Trout Bog Lake...
GTAAACATCTTTCATCGTAACTTCTACATTCCTTGCTGTGACCGCATTTTGTCTTAGCATAAAAATAGAGGGGCCTGAGCCACTAATGTCTCCTCCTAACGCACCTGCATCTTTACATTTCTTTTTTACATCATCAAAACCCGGAATTAAAATACTTCGAACAGGTTCAATGATTACATCTTCCAAACTTCTTCCGATTAAATCATAATCGTGTTTAATAAATCCTGCAACCAATCCTGCAATATTTCCCCATTGTTTAATGGCATCTTTCAATAACACTCGTTGTTTTAAAATTTGACGAGCATCGGCAGTTCTTACTTCAATCTGCGGATGCACAACAGTAACGTGCAGTTCAGGTGCATCAATGCTAATAATATCTAAAGGAAAAATAGAACGTATTAAAGTAACGCCACCATAAATGGCAGGCGCAATATTATCGGCATGTTTAACGCCACTGGCTACTTTTTCGCCAAACATAGCAAAGCGCACAAGCTCTTCTTTACTGAAACGATTATCTAATAAATAATTGGCAGCAACAACAGCACCTGCAGCACTTGCAGCACTTGATCCGATTCCACTTCCCGGTTTTATATTTTTTTTACTGATGAGTTGAAACCCTTTGATATCAGGTGTTTCATCGAGTAAAGCTAATAAAGCAGCACCGGAAACATTTTTTTCAGCTTCGAGTGGTAAATTATATTCATCATCATTAATAATGGTAATACCTTTTTCATCACTAAATGAAATAATGAATTCATCATTAGGATCATTCAAAGCAAAACCCAAAATATCAAAACCGCAAACTATGTTTGCGACTGTTGCAGGACTTAAAACTTTTATTTTTTTCATGATGATAAATTAGCGGGCTACTCTTATTATGTCTGCAAACACACCACTGGCAGTAACATCTGCACCCGCGCCTGCACCTTTTACAACCAATGGTTGTTCTGGATAACGTTGTGTGTAAAATAAAACAATATTATCCTTTCCGTATAAATGATAGAAATCAGAATCAGAAGGAATGTGCTGCAAGCCAACAGCTGCTTTGCCATTTTCAAAACTTGCTACAAATTTTAATTTGCAATTTTCTTTTGCAGCGGCATCATATAATGCTTTAAAATGCGCTTCATGTTTTTCCATCTCTTTATAAAAATCGGCAACTGTTCCATCAAAACAAGCGGCAGGTAAAAAACCATTATTGGTAATATCTTCCATTTCAATTTTTTCTCCGGCTTCACGTGCAAGGATCATAATCTTGCGCATTACATCTGTGCCACCGAGATCTAAACGCGGATCGGGTTCTGTATAACCTTCATCCTGTGCCTGTTTTACTACTTGTGCAAATGATTTTGTTCCATTGTAATTATTGAAAACAAAATTTAATGTGCCCGAAAGCACTGCTTGAATCTTATTTATTTTATCCCCACTCTTCATTAAATCATTTAGAGTTCCTATCACCGGTAAACCTGCGCCCACATTAGTTTCGAACAGATAGGGTACATTGAATTCTTTTGATAATGCTTTTAATTTTTTGTAATGATCAAAGGCAGAGGAAGCTGCAATTTTATTGCAAGCTACTACTGAAATGTTTTTTGCTAATAATTTATCATAAATAAAAGCTACATCTGCATTGGCTGTAACATCAACAAAAACGCTGTTGCGCAAATTTTTTGTGATTATAGTATTTATGAAATTTTCTAAGTTCATTGATTCACTTTGCTGTAAATTTTCTTTCCAATTAGTCAACTCAATTTCATTTCCATTATCAACGAACAACATTTTTTTACTCGTTGCAATACCGGTAACTCTTACTTGCAGATTTAAATTTTTTAATAAGTAATCTTGTTGTTGTTTTATTTGAGCTATTAATTTTCCGCCTACATTTCCTGCGCCGACAATAAAAACATTAAGTTGTTTATAAGTTGTTTCAAAGAAAGCTTCATGTAAAACATTCACTGCTTTTTTAATATCTGTATAAGAAACAACGGCAGAAATATTTCTTTCGGAGGAGCCTTGTGCGATAGCACGAATATTTATTCCATTTCTGCCCAGTGCATTAAACATTCTTCCGGCAATACCGGTATGACTTTTCATTTTATCACCTACTAATGCAATGATTGATAAATTATCTTCTATTTTTAACGGTTCAACTTTACCTGTCTTAATTTCATAATCAAAAGCTGCATCAACAACTTGTTTGGCTTTTGCTGCATATACAGTATTTACCCCCACACAAATTGAATGTTCACTTGAACTTTGCGTTATAAGAATCACATTTACTTGTTCATTTGCCAATGCTTCAAATAATCTTTTTGAAAATCCGGGAATGCCGATCATGCCGCTTCCTTCCAAGCTTAATAATGAAATATGATTAATGCTTGAAATACCGGTAATGATATCCTGACCGTGTGATACATTTTCTTCTATCAATGTTCCAAAAGCATCAGGCGCAAAAGTATTTTTGATCCAGATCTTAATTCCTTTCTGCATCGCAGGTTGAATAGTTGGAGGATAAATTACTTTCGCTCCAAAATGAGATAGTTCCATTGCTTCGCGATAAGAAATAAATTGTATGCTTCTTGCATTGCTTACCCAGCGAGGATCTGCGGTCATTATACCATTCACATCTGTCCATATTTCTAAATCTTCTACCTCTAAAGCAGCTGCAAAAATAGAGGCAGTATAATCTGATCCGCCTCTGCCTAAAGTGGTGGTATGATTTTCTTTATCACTGGCAATAAAACCCGGAGCGACGAATAATTGATTTAATGAAGATTTTATTTTTTTTTGAATAAGCGGATTGGTTGATTCAAAATCAACTGATGCAAAACCAAAGTTTGAATCGGTTTTAATTACTTCTCTCGAATCGATCCAATCATGTGTTATATTTAATGATTGCAGATAATACGAAATGATTTTTGAAGATAATAATTCCCCAAAACTTACCATACTGTCTTTTGTTCTGGCAGATAACTCTTTTAACCGGAATATGCCTTCGCAAATATCTTCTAATTCATTAAAATATTGTTTCACATTGCTTAAACAACTACTTTGAGAAGTAACAGGTAATAATGATTTTACCGTATCCATATGTTTCTTCTCTAAAGCAATTAATTCATTTTTATAACTCTCTTTTGAAGCAGAAGCCAATGTTCCAATATGAATTAACTGATCAGTTACACCACTTAACGCAGAAACAATCACAACTATGTTATCATAACTTTTCTTTTGAAAGATGTGGATTACTTTTTTTATATTTTCTGCATTGGCTACAGATGACCCTCCGAATTTTAAAACCTTCATAATAATAAATTGATTCTTGATAATAAATAATAAAACAGTTTTTGATGGAAACAGCGATTAGCCCAATGGATGATATAATTTTTTTTAACCCTTTACAGGGTTGAAATGGTTGTGGTAATAATAATAGCAACGATCACTGAAGTAGTGATTAAGGTAATAAAAGAAGATATGTTCTTGTTTGTTGCCATTGAATAAAGTAATACTAAGATAAGGGAATAACGATGAGTGACGTTGATATTTTTTGTAATTTTCATGCTTATTCAATATTTCAATAGTTTTTTTGAATTTCTTTTAATATTTCATTATGTCAGTTTCGGAGCGTTTGCAAAGGTTTAAAAATCAAGTTGGAATTAAGTTTCAACTATACAATAGTTTATTTACTTCATTACCATTTCACAGGATTGAAAAAACAGGCATATTGGTTTCTTTGTTATTAGTTAATTGTGAAGAAGGGTATAAAAAAAGATTAAGCCCTGTTGAGATTATCAATGATTTTTTTGAGAAACAAACTTCCTTAAAAACAGAAGCGGAAAAATTGGATGTTTTATTTCGATTTGTTCAATATATCGAAAGGCAAGTGGTATTGTTTGATGCATTGGAAGATGCAGCATTTAAGCAAGTAAATGACATGGGCGGAAAAGGAACTTTAAATCATTTGGTTTTAGAAGTAGATCAATTGCAAAAGCAAAATGAGTTAGCAAAAAAATTAAATGATTTTCATATTCAGTTAGTATTAACTGCTCATCCAACACAATTTTATCGCGGAGCTGTTTTGGGAATTATTCACGATCTCTCTTCTGCCATCAATAATAATAATGAGCATCAGATTTATTCTTATCTGCAGCAATTAGGTCGAACTCCTTTCTTTCAACAACAAAAACCAACGCCTTATGATGAAGCCGTAAGTTTGATTTGGTATTTAGAAAATATTTTTTATACAGCTTCGGGTAAAATACTTTCTTTCATGAAAAATAATTTTTCTTCTTACATGAATGAAGAAAATTCCATTATTCGAATGGGCTTTTGGCCGGGTGGAGACAGAGACGGTAATCCTTTTGTAACAGCGGCAACAACATTACAAGTGGCAGAAGCATTGCGTGGCGCTATTATCAAATGTTATTATTTAGAGGTAAGACGATTAAAGCGGAGACTAACTTTTAAAGGAGTTGATATTGCTTTGAATCAATTAGAAAAGAAATTGTACGATAATTTATTTATTCCGGATTATCAATTCGATTTAAAAAAGGAAGAAATATTATCCGCATTAAAAAATATTCGACATCAATTGGTCTATGAGCATAATAACTTATTCGTGAATTTGATTGAAGCAATGATCAATAAAGTGGAGTTATTTGGATTGCATTTTGCTTCATTGGATATTCGGCAAGACAGTAGTGTACATTCAAAATTAATTACTGATATAGTTTCAAAAAGCTCATTGCTGCCCCAAAATTATGCAACACTTTCCGAGGAAGAGAAAATTCAAGTATTAGTAAATATTAATTCAATAATCTCTGCAGATATTTTTGATAACAGTTTATTTAAAGATACCATTGATGTTATAAAGGCAATAAAATTAATTCAGCAAGTCAATGGCGAAATTGGTTGCAACAGATATATCATCAGTCAGTGTAATAGTGCATTAAATGCGATAGAAGTCTATGGATTGTTTTTGTTAAGTGGATGGAAGAAAGAAGAAATGAGTATTGATATTATTCCTTTATTTGAAACAATCGATGATCTGCAAAATGCTGCAGCTATCATGAAGGAATTGTATGGCAATGTAATATATCAACAGCATTTAAAAAGAAGAAATAATAAGCAAACCATCATGTTAGGTTTTTCTGATGGAACAAAAGATGGAGGTTATTTAATGGCGAATTGGAGCATTTATAAAGCGAAACAGGAATTATCTGCGATTTCAAAACAATATAACATTGATGTTGTATTTTTTGATGGACGAGGTGGCCCGCCTGCACGCGGAGGTGGGAAGACACATCAATTCTATGCTTCTATGGGAAAAGATATTTTGAACAAAGAAATTCAATTAACCATTCAAGGGCAAACTGTGAGTTCAAATTTTGGAACTGTTGATTCAGCTCAATTCAATATCGAGCAATTGATACATGCCGGTATTTCAAATGAACTATTTGCACAAACAGAACTTACTTTAACAGAGATTGAAAAAAAATTGGTTCAATCATTAGCAGAAGAAAGTTATCAATCATACAAACAGCTAAAAGAACATCCTTATTTTTTAGAATATTTAGGACATGCAAGCCCTTTACGATTTTATGCTGAAACAAATATAGGATCTCGTCCGGCAAAGCGTGGCGGATCTTCACAATTGGCATTAAAAGATTTGCGAGCTATTCCTTTTGTTGGCGCATGGAGTCAGTTGAAGCAAAATGTTACAGGATATTATGGTGTGGGAATGGCATTACAAAAATTAGAACAAGCAGGTAAATGGAAAGAAATTCAAACTTTATATAAAAATTCTTTATTCTTTAAAACATTGATGGATAATTGTGAAATGGCTATGCAAAAATCTTTTTTTCCATTGACAGCTTTTTTAGCCGATCACCCAAAATATGGAGAAATATGGCAAATGATTTTTAGAGAATATGAACTAACAAAATCATACATTAATAAACTTTCGGGGCATAATGAGTTAATGATGGATTATCCGATTGATCAATTATCTATTCAGATGCGCGAAAGAATTGTATTGCCCTTGGCAACCATTCAGCAATATGCTATCACCAAAGTACGTGAATTAGAAGAACAGTTAGTTGAGCCACCAGTTAAGAATTCTTACGAAAAATTAGTGATGAGATGTTCTTTCGGAATCATTAATGCAGGAAGGAATTCTGCTTAGTAATTGATTTTCATCAAAATACAGCAAGAAGCGGCTTAATTCTTCATATTGTATTTATAAAAATGTATTCTATTTTTATATTTTAGCCCAGTTTTTATATAAGTTGCACTTGTAAAATATTCATTACTATTTAATAAAATGTGATTGTATGAGTAAAAGCACTTTTCGTGGAATTGCCCCTTTTTTGGTTTTAGCTTTCGTTGCTATCGGAGCAATTTTTATTCCCTCTGTACCCCAGTTTGATGACAAGGGAAAAATTTATAATGCAGCAGATACTGCATGGATTATTGTGGCAACAGCTTTGGTTTTTTTAATGACTCCGGCGCTTGCATTTTTTTACGGTGGAATGGTTCACAGAAAAAATATTCTTTCTACCATGATGAAGAGTGTAGTAGCTGCAGGTATTGTAAGTGTGTTATGGATTATTGTTGGATATAGTTTATGTTTTGGTGAATCAATTCATGGATTTATTGGCAATCCTTTAACGCATTTATTTTTTAAAAATGTTGCTTCAGGAGCACCATGGAGTTTAGCCCCAACGATTCCTCTGACTTTATTTGCGTTGTTTCAATTAATGTTTGCAATCATTACTCCAGGTTTAGTTGTTGGAGCAGTTGCAGAAAGAATAAAATTCACTGCTTATACTTTGTTCATTGTATTGTTTAGTTTATTGGTTTATGCACCCATTGCACATTGGACATGGCATCCAGATGGGTTCTTAGCTAAAATGGGTGTGTTGGATTTTGCAGGTGGAACTGTGGTTCATATTTCTGCAGGTTGTGCTGCATTAGCAGGTGCAATTGTGTTAAAAAGAAGAAAAGCTCATATTGATCAAAAAGAAATTCCACCGGCCAATATTCCTTATGTGTTAATCGGTACTGGTTTACTTTGGTTTGGTTGGTTTGGTTTTAATGCAGGATCAGCAGGAGCTGCCAATGCATTATCTGTCTCAGCATTTGCAACAACAAATACTGCTGCCGCCTCTGCAGGGTTATCATGGATGTTTTTTGATGTAATGAAAGGTAAAAAGCCATCAGTATTAGGATTCTGTATCGGTGCGGTTGTTGGCTTAGTTGCTATTACGCCAGCTGCCGGTTTTGTTGCCATACCGCAAAGTATTTTTATTGGCGCATTTGCAGCAGTTGTTTCAAATATTGCAGTTTACCTTAAAACAAAATCTACTTTGGATGATACATTAGATGTATTTCCTTGTCATGGTTTAGGTGGAATGGTTGGAATGTTATTAACCGGATTTTTTGCTACAAAAGCAGTAAACAGTTCAGGTAATAATGGATTACTGTATGGCAACCTTTCTTTTTTTCTTGTTCAATTAAAAGCCTTGGTTATTGTAGTGGTGTATAGTTTTACAGTTTCATTTTTAATTTTTAAGTTTATTAATTTTATTCTTCCGATTCGTGTAAGTTCTGAAGAAGAAGAAATTGGTTTAGATGCTTCACAGCATAATGAGAAGTATGGAAGAACACCTCATTTGGCATAAAAGTCCTCTTTATATCTGATTATATCCATAAAAAAAGATTGTTTTAAAAAGGCAATCTTTTTTTATGGATATATTTATAAAAATATTCGGGATGAAATTTTTTATATCAATTTGTTTTTTTTTATTGATTGGTGATTTTTGTTTCTCACAAGACTCATCTAAATCATCAATTGCTGTTTCGGGATATGGCGAATTGTATTATTCATTTGATTTTAATAATCCATTAAGCAATACCAAATCTAATTTCATCTATAATTATGATAGAAATAACGAAGTGAATGCCAATTTAGCTTTTATTAAAGTAGCTTATTCATCTTCCAACATTCGTGCTAATCTTTCTTTTGCTTCCGGAACATATGTGCAGGCTAATTATACCTTGGAACCCATTGCATTAAAGAGTTTGTATGAGGCTAATGCAGGTGTAAAAATTTCTGCAAAAAATAATTTATGGATTGATGCAGGAATTTTTGCTTCGCATATTGGCTTTGAAAGTGCGGTAGGAAAAGATTGTTGGAATTTAACTCGAAGTATGCTTGCCGATAATTCACCATATTATGAGAGTGGTGTTAAATTAAGTTACACATCTAAAAATGAAAAATGGTTTTTAAGTGCTTTGTTATTGAATGGGTGGCAGCATATTCAGCGGGTAGCTGCAAGTACAACTCCATCTTTTGGAACTCAAGTCACTTATACTCCATCATCAAAATTTACACTTAATTCAAGCATATTTATAGGGAATGACTTTCCGGATAGTTTACGTAAATGGAGATACTTCCATAATTTTTATAGTATCATCGAGTTAACAAAAAAAATGGCAGTAACAATTGGATTTGATTGTGGAATACAACAAAAAGTAAAAGCAAGCGAGCAAATGAATTTTTGGTATTCGCCTCTGGTTATCGGAAAATTTAAAGTGAATGATCAAAATAGTATTGCAATCAGGGCAGAATATTATAGCGATAAAAATGGTGTAATCATTCCAACCAATACACTCAATGGTTTTAAAACATTTTCTGTTAGTGTTAATTACGATAGAAAGATTGCGAACAATATATTATGGCGTATTGAGTATAGATATTTTAATAGCCGCGATAATATTTTTCTAACCAAAGAAAATCATTACACAAATAGCGATACAAATATTACAACAGCATTATGTATTGCTTTTTAACAGCTATTATAAAGTAGAGAATAAAATCGAATGTTCTTTACTTTCTAATAAAGATGTTCCCATTAAAAACTCATCTACCTTTCTTGCACATTCTCTTCCTTCGCTGATAGCCCATACCACCAATGATTGGCCTCTGCGCATATCACCTGCTGCAAATATTTTTGAAATATTCGTTTGATAATTTTTTTCTGTTGCTTTTACATTTCCTCTTTCATCTAACTCAATTCCCAATTCATTTAATAAACCATCTTGCTGCGGATGTACAAAACCCATTGCTAATAAAGCTAATTCACATGGTATCTCTCTTTCACTTTCTGCTACTTCAATGAATGAAGCAGGCCTGCCATCTTCAGTTATCTTCCATTCCAAATCAACAATCTTTAATGCTTTTAAATTTCCTTTCTCATCACCAATAAATGCTTTGGTTGCAATGGCCCAATGCCTATCAGCACCTTCTTCATGAGAAGAAGTCGTTTTTAAAATCATCGGATAAGTCGGCCAAGGCATAAACGGAGTTCTCTCAACAGAAGGCTTTGGCATTAATTCAAATTGTGTAACCGATTTTGCAGCATGACGATTGGATGTTCCTACGCAATCACTTCCGGTATCACCCCCACCAATTACTACAACGTTTTTATTTTTTGCATGAATTTCTTTTGCATAAATATTGCTTTCAATATTTGCATTTGCAAACAAATCTTTTCCGGCAACACGTTTATTATTTTGTTTTAAAAATTGCATTGCAAAATAAACTCCATTCAATTCTCTTCCGGGAATTGTTAAATCTCGGGGAACCGTAGAACCTCCTGCCAAAACAATGGCGTTATATTCTCTTAATAAATCATTGATACTAATATTTACACCAACATTTGCATTGCACTTAAAAATTACACCTTCTTCTTCCATTAATTTTATTCTTCTGTCGATCACCCATTTTTCTAATTTAAAATCAGGAATGCCATAACGCAATAAGCCACCGGGTGCATCATCTCTTTCAAAAACAGTTACTGTATGACCAGCATAATTTAATTGCGCAGCTGCTGCTAATCCTGCAGGTCCGCTTCCTATTACAGCAACCCGCTTTCCTGTATGCAGATTGGGTTTTCGGGGTTGTACAAAATTTTTATCAAAGGCAATTTCAATAATATGTTTTTCTATTTCTTCAATCGCAACAGCGGGTTGATTAATTCCCAACACACAAGCAGTTTCGCAGGGTGCCGGACAAATTCTTCCGGTAAACTCAGGAAAATTATTTGTAGATGATAAAATATCATATGCCTCTTGCCAATTGCCATCATACACTGCATCATTAAATTCGGGGATCACATTTCCTAGCGGACAACCATTATGACAAAAGGGAACACCGCAATTCATACAACGTGCCGATTGTTCATTTAATTTTTGTTCAGTATAAGGCAGCACAAACTCTTTGTAATCTTTTAAACGTTCTTCCACACTTCTTTTCGCAGGAAGCTCTCTTGTGAACTCTGTAAATCCAGTAGGTTTACCCATTTTAATTTTCGATTTAAGATATACGACTTACGATTTGATATAATTTTTATTTATTCACTTTTATTTTTTCAGTCTTCCGCTGAAGCACTCTTTTATAATCTATAGGAAATACTTTTACAAAATTTTTTAATTGATTTTCAAAATCATCTAATACAAATTTTGCAACGGCACTATTTGTATTTTGATAGTGTTTCTCAATCAGGTTATGTAATTCATTTGCATCTTCTTCATCAACAATATCCAAATCAACCATTTCTTTGTTGCAGTTATTCGTAAAATTTCCTTTCACATCATATACAAAAGCAATACCTCCACTCATGCCTGCTGCAAAATTTCTTCCGGTATCTCCCAGAATAACAATTCTACCGCCGGTCATATATTCGCAGCCATGGTCGCCAACGCCTTCTACCACTGCATTTACGCCGCTATTGCGAACTGCAAAACGTTCACCTGCTTTACCCCGAATAAATGCTTCACCACTTGTTGCACCGTAAAATGCAACATTGCCGATGATAATATTTTCTTCAGGAATAAATGTTGATTTGGATGAAGGGTAAACAATTAATCTTGCACCGCTTAATCCTTTTCCAAAATAATCATTGGCATCACCTTCTAATTCTAAAGTAATTCCTTTGTTATTAAATGCACCAAAACTTTGTCCGGCTGTTCCGGTAAATTTAAAATGAATGGTATCATCCGGTAATCCAGCACTTCTGTAAATTTTAGTTAACTCGTTCGATAAAATTGTTCCAACAGTTCTATCTGTATTTTTTATATTGAAAGATGCTTTTATTTTTTGTTGATGTTGTAATGCAGGTTGCGCAACTTTTAATAATTGCCAATCCAACACATTACTCAAGCCATGATCTTGTTCTTCCTGTTTATATAAACCAACATATTCAGAAACTTCTTCTTTATGTAAAATTGGAGATAAGTCTAACTTAGCGTATTTCCAATGATTGATATTTTCTCTCACTTGTAAACAATCAACCTGTCCTATCATTTCATTTACTGTTCTAAAACCCAACTCTGCCATTAATTCTCTTAACTCCTGTACAATGAATTTGAAAAAATTAATTACATGTTCTGCATCACCGGTAAATTTTTTTCGTAATTCAGAATCTTGTGTGGCAACACCAACCGGACAAGTATTCAAATGGCATTTACGCATCATGATACAGCCTTCAACAATTAATGCAGCAGTTGCAACACCCCATTCTTCGGCACCCAATAATGCAGCAATAGCAATATCTCTTCCTGTTCGCATTTGTCCATCAGCTTGTACAGTAACTCTGCTTCTTAATTTATTTTTTACAAGTGTTTGATGTGTTTCTGCTAAACCTAATTCCCATGGTAAACCTGTATGTTTAATAGACGAAATAGGAGAGGCGCCTGTACCGCCATCGTGCCCTGCAATCAATACTACATCTGCTTTTGCTTTGGTTACACCTGCTGCAATGGTTCCAACTCCGGCTTTAGAAACCAATTTTACATTAATGCGTGCATTGCGATTGGCATTCTTTAAATCAAATATTAATTGTGCTAAATCTTCAATAGAATAAATATCATGATGTGGTGGCGGAGAAATTAATCCAACACCCGGTGTTGAATGTCTTACTTTTCCAATCCACTCATCCACTTTATGTCCTGGTAATTGGCCACCTTCACCCGGTTTTGCACCTTGTGCCATTTTAATTTGTAATTCATCGGCTTCCGATAAATACAAACTGGTAACACCAAAACGTGCAGAAGCCACTTGTTTAATCGCACTGCGCATACTATCGCCATTCGATAATTTTTCATAGCGCATTTCATCTTCACCACCTTCACCGGTATTACTTTTTCCGCCCAATCGATTCATTGCAATTGCCAATGTAGAATGTGCTTCATGCGAAATAGAACCAAAACTCATGGCACCTGTGGCAAAACGTTTGTAAATATTTTCTGCCGGTTCTACTTCATCAATTGAAATAGAATTTCTGGTACGTTTGAATTCTAATAAACTTCTTAAGGTGCAAGCTTTTTCGCTTTGATCATTGATTAGTTTAGAATACTTTTTGAAAATGCTGTAATCATTCATCCTTGTTGAGTATTGTAAAAGATGAATGGTTTGCGGATTGAATAAATGAAATTCACCTTTTCTTTTCCATTGGTATATTCCACCAACGGGCAAACGTTCAACAGGAATATCTTTTCTGCTGAAAGAAAATAAATGCTTCGCCAAAGCTTCTTTTGCAATTTCATCCAAGCCCATTCCTTCAATACGTGATGTTGCGCCGGTAAAATATTTATCAACAACATTTTTATTCAATCCCAATATTTCAAATATCTGCGCTCCTTGATAAGATTGCAAGGTTGATATACCCATTTTAGAAAACACTTTCAATAATCCATCACTCACTGCTTTGATATAATTCTTCTTTAAATGTTCAACATCTAATTCAGTTTGAATTTTATTGGTCAACTTCATATCCCGAATGGTTGACAAAGCGAGATATGGATTGATGGCAGTTGCACCAAAACCAATTAAGCAGGCAAAGTGATGTACTTCCCAAACATCACCGGCCTCAATAATAATTCCAACTTGACCGCGATAGCCTTTTCTTATTAAATGATGATGCACTGCGGCGCAAGCCAATAAAGATGGGATAGGAGCATGATCACTATCAATCGCTCTGTCGGTTAAGATCAAAACTTCAAAACCATCTTCTACAGCATCCACAGCATACCGGCATAATCTGTCTAAACCCTTTTGTAATGACCCCGGTTTGCCATCTGCTCTGAAATAAGTTTGTAAAGTTTTTGCCTGAAAAATTCCTGTATCAATACTCCTAATTTTTTCTAATTCGTGATTATTTAAGATAGGATGTTTTAATGCTACACTATGACAATCCAATGGATCTTCAACCAATAAATTTCCATTGTTACCTGCAAATGTTGCTAAGCTCATCACCAATCTTTCACGAATGGGATCGATAGGCGGATTCGTAACTTGTGCAAATAATTGTTTGAAGTAAGAAGATAAATGTTGTGGTTGATCACTCAATATTGCCAACGGTGTATCTGTTCCCATTGAACCAATAGGTTCCTTTCCTTCCAATGCCATCGGTGCAATAATCGTTTCTAAATCTTCTGTTGAATAGCCGAATGCTTTTTGATATTTATACACCTGATCGTGTTCTAAGTGAGTGAACATGACTCTTGGTTCAGGTAATTCTTCTAAACGAATTTTATATTTATTCAACCACTCGCTGTAAGGTTTATTAGAGCAAATTTTATTTTTTAATTCATCATCACTAATAATTCTTCCCTGCTCCATATCTACCACAAACATTTTTCCCGGTTGCAATCTTCCGTTTTCTTTTATGACAGATGGATCAATAGGAAGCACACCTGTTTCACTTGCCATAATTACTCTATCATCATTTGTAATGCAATAACGAGATGGACGTAAACCGTTTCTGTCAAGAGTTGCACCAATTATTTTTCCATCAGTGAATGAGATAGATGCAGGCCCATCCCAAGGTTCCATAAACGCTGCATGAAATTCATAGAATGCTTTTTTAACAGGATCCATTTCTTCATGTCCATCCCATGCTTCCGGAATTAACATCATCATTACATGTGGCAAACTTCTCCCACACATCGTTAACAGTTCAATCATGTTATCTAAACAGGCAGAATCAGATTGGCCTTCAAAGATGATCGGTAATAACATATCCATTTCTTCTTTCGAAAAATAGGGTGAGGTAAACCCTTTTTCACTTGTCTTAAGCCAATTTAAGTTTCCCTGCAAAGTATTGATCTCACCATTGTGTGCAATAAAACGAAATGGCTGCGCTAATTTCCATGAAGGGAACGTATTCGTTGCAAAACGGGAATGTATCAATCCGAATGCACTTACGATTCTTTTATTACTCAGATCAGGAAAATAGTGTCGGACTTGATGTGATGTTAATTGTCCTTTATAAACAACTGTTTTATATGACAGAGAGGCAACATAAAAACCGATTGCATCCTTCTTTACACTATTATTAATGGTATGGCTTGCATAATTGCGTAATACAAATAATTTTCTTTCGAATGCATCGGGAGAGGAGATATGATCCGGACAGGCAATGAATACCTGTTCCATTTCGGGTTCTACTGATAATGCTGTCGGGCCAATATCATAAGTATTTACCGGCACGCGGCGATAGGTTAGAATTTCCAATCCTAATTTTTCGGCAGATCTTGTAAATATCTCTCTGCATTCTTCTTTTATCCGAATATCTTTCGGAAAGAATAAAACACCTACACCATATTTTCCGTATGCAGGAAGATGTACGCCTAACTTCACACATTCATCAAAGAAGAATTCATGAGGGGTTTGTATCATGATACCGGCTCCATCACCTGTGTTGTTCTCACAACCACATGCTCCGCGATGTTCCATGTTCTCTAAAATAGTGAGTGCATCAGAAACAATTTGATGTGATTTGTTGCCTTTGATATTTGCAACAAAACCAATACCGCATGCATCATGCTCAAAAGATGGGTTGTATAAACCAAGATTGCTTGCCATAATTAATAATATAAATGTTCAACCAATATGTTTTAGCAAGCAATCGGGTAAAGATAATAATTCTTATCAACTGCCTGCATTCATTGTTTTATCAAATCAAATAACCAAACAAATTATCGTCTTTATTTATTTCCGAATAATCGATACTGTAAGTTTTCATCCGATTGATTAAATGTTCATAATCTTTTTTACACCCTAATTCAATGCCTACCAATGCAGGTCCTGCTTCTTTATTTGTTTTTTGCATATATTCAAAACGGGTGATATTATCTGTCGGTCCAAGTACATGATTCAAAAATTCTCTCAGTACACCGGGTCTTTGTGCAAAGCGAACCAGGAAATAATGTTTTAATCCTTCATATTGTAAACTGCGTTCTTTTATTTCGGGCATTCTGTCTATATCATTATTGCTGCCGCTTACTACGCATACAATGTTTTTGTGTTTAATCACTTCAGCATAATCATCTAAGCAGGCAATGCTTAATGCACCTGCAGGTTCAACAACAATGGCATCTTCATTATATAATTTTAAAATGGTAGAACAGACTTTTCCTTCAGGAACCAAATGCAGATCATCCAGTACCTCTTTGCAAATGGTATAAGTCAATTCACCGGTTCGTTTCACTGCGGCACCATCCACAAACCGGTCTATTTTATTTAATGTAACAGGATGACCTTGTTTAAATGCTTCAAACATTGAAGGTGCACCTTCAGGCTCAAGACCGATCACTTTTGTTTGCGGTGAGAAAATTTTAAAATAAGTTCCCACACCTGATGCCAATCCGCCACCACCAACAGGTACAAACACATAATCAATATCAGATAATTCAGCTGCAATTTCAACTGCAACAGTTCCTTGCCCTTCAATGATTCTGTAATCATCAAATGGGGGGATGAATACCATATTATTTTTTAAAGTATATTCCTTTGCAGCAATAGCACAATCGTCAAAAGTGTCGCCAATTAAAACGATCTCCACATTATCTTCCCCGAACATTTTTGTTTGACTAACTTTTTGTTTCGGCGTAATGCTTGGCATGAACACCACACCTTTTACTTTTAGTTTATTACAACTGTAAGCAAACCCTTGTGCATGATTTCCTGCACTGGCACAAACAACACCGCGTTCTAATTGATTGGCAGGTAAACTACTCATCATATTATACGCACCGCGTAATTTATACGATCGAACCACTTGAAGATCTTCTCGCTTTAAATATATCTTACAATTATATTTTTTTGAAAGATGGTGATTGAGCTGCAAAGGCGTTTTGTGAACGATCTTTTTTAGTCTTTCTGCTGCAGCCATAAAATCTAAATGATGTCCCCCCACCCCTAAAGGGGGATTAATCATATCTTCTGCAGAAATTTTAGTATTTACTTTATCAGTAATAGGCATTGTAAAATTTTTAATTATACATATTCCCCTTCAGGGGGTAGGGGTTTATTCAACTCCTGTTGTTTCTGATGCCGGTACTTGATTCTCTGGTCTTAAACTTCTAACTGTTTTTCCCGCCTGCCACATTTCACTATCGCGTAATTCTTTTAATTCAACTTCTAATTTTTCGCGATAGTCAGGTTGAGAATTTAAATCGATAGAACGTTGAGATTCTTTACCTGTTGCAACACTGGTATATAAATCATTGAATACAGGTAAAGTGGCATCACGAAATTTTTTCCACCAATCCAATGCACCGCGCTGAGCTGTTGTTGAACAATTGGCATACATCCAATCCATTCCATTTTCAGCCACCAATGGCATTAATGATTGTGTTAATTCTTCCACAGTTTCATTGAATGCTTCACTTGGTGTATGGCCTCTTTCACGCAATACTTGATATTGAGCAGCAAAAATTCCCTGAATACATCCCATTAATGTTCCTCTTTCGCCTGTCAGATCACTATATACTTCTTTCTTGAAATTGGTTTCAAATAAATAACCACTTCCTACTGCAATGCCCAATGCAATCACTCTTTCTTTTGCTTTACCTGTTGCATCCTGAAAAATAGCATAGCTACTGTTCAATCCTCTTCCTTGTAAAAACATTCTTCTTAAAGAAGTGCCTGAACCTTTTGGTGCTACTAAAAAAACATCTACATCTTTTGGTGGTACAATTCCTGTTTGCTCATTGAAAGTGATACCAAAGCCATGAGAAAAATACAATGCCTTGCCGGCAGTTAAATGTTTTTGTACCGTTGGCCATAATGCAATTTGTGCCGCATCACTTAATAAATAACAAATGATGGTACCACGTTGCAATGCTTCTTCAATTTCAAATAATGTTTCACCGGGAACAAAACCATCTCGAATGGCTTTATCCCAAGTTTTGGAATTTTTTCTTTGTCCAACAATTACATTAATACCATTATCTCTTTGATTCAGTGCTTGCCCGGGTCCTTGTACACCATAACCAATCACTGCAACAGTTTCATTTTTTAAAACTTCCTGTGCTTTTGCTAAAGGAAATTCTTCACGCGTAACAACGTTTTCTTCAACGCCGCCGAAATTTAATTTTGCCATTTTTGTTTTGTTTAAAAAGTGTAATGTTTAAGGGTTTTATTTTACATAGTAAATACTTCTTCCTGTTTATCTAAAAACTCATTTTCTATTAGTTCTTCACCCGGTTCTTTTTGTTCAAACTCTTTTAGTTTTTCATGAAAACCATTGCTGGCTTTAATAATGGCCACTCTTGCACTGCGTACAAATTCTATTAATCCATAAGGCTCTAATGCTTTAATCAAACCTTCTGTTTCTTCTCTGTGCCCGGTTGTTTCGAAAATGGTATAATCTTTTCTGATCACTACTGCTCTTGCTCCGTGTTGATGCAATAGTCTTTCAACTTTTACTTTTTCAGCAATAATATCTGTGGGTACTTTATACAATGCCATCTCTTGCCAAATGATTTCTTCATTGGTATTGTAATATGCTTTCAATACCTCTACTTGCTTTTCAATCTGACGGCATAATTTCCTTACCACTTCTTCTGTTTCATTGATGACAATGGTAAAACGATGAATGCTTTCAGATTCTGAAGGAGAAACATTTAAACTTTCAATATTAATTTTTCTTCTCGAAAAAATAATTGCAATACGATTTAATAAACCTACTTGGTTTTCGGTATAAACAGTAATGGTATATTCTTGCTTGTTCATAAATTATTTGTTTTAACGTAAACGAATTTCACTAACACTGCATCCTTGCGGCACCATGGGAAATACATTGTTTTCTTTTCCTACCATTACTTCTAATAAGTAAGAGCCTTTGTGTTGCAACATTTTATTTACTGCATCATTTAATTCTTCTCGCTTTGAAATTCTTTGCCCGTCTATATAATAGCCTTTTGCAACCTGCACAAAATCCGGACTGGTAATATCAACAAAAGAATATCTTCTGTCATTGAATAATTCCTGCCATTGACGAACCATTCCTAAAAATTCATTATTCAATATCAATATCTTAATATCAATTTTACTTTGCATCACTGTACCTAATTCCTGAATGGTCATTTGAAAACCACCATCACCAATCACTGCTACCACTGTTCTTTCTGGTGCACCGAACTTTGCACCGATAGCTGCAGGTAATGCGAATCCCATGGTTCCTAATCCCCCGGATGTAATATTGCTTCTGGATTGATTGTATTTTGCATAACGACAAGCTACCATTTGATGCTGCCCTACATCTGTTACAATAATTGCATTGCCATTGGTTAATTCATTTACGGTTTTGATTACTTCACCCATGGTAAGAATATCTGTTGATGGATTTAACTCTTCATGAATTACTGCATCAATTTCTTTTTGTGTGAATGCATTAAATTTATTTAACCAATCTGTGTGTTCTTTCTTTTCAATTAATTGTGTTAATAGCGGTAATGTTTCTTTGCAATCGCCCCAGACAGGAACAGTGGTTTTTACATTTTTATCTATTTCTGAAGGATCAATATCAAGGTGAATGATCTTCGCTTGCTTCGCATATTTATCTAATCTTCCGGTAACACGGTCATCGAAACGCATACCAATTGCAATCAATACATCACATTCATTGGTTAATACATTGGGCCCGTAATTTCCATGCATGCCCAACATGCCCACTGCCAATGGATGATCTGTTGCAATAGCACTCATTCCTAAAATGGTCCACGCAGCAGGCAACCCACCTTTCTCAATAAAATTTTTAAATTCTTTTTCAGCTTTACCGAGAATTACACCCTGACCAAAAATGACAAATGGTTTTTTTGCTTCATTAATTAATTGTGCAGCTTGTTGAATATATTCTTTTCTGATAATTGGTTTTGGACGATAACTTCTGATATGTTCACACTTGGTATAACCTGTGTAATCAAATTTTTGTATTTGCGCATTTTTGGTAATATCAATTAATACAGGACCGGGTCTTCCGGTCTTGGCAATATAAAATGCTTTGGCTAATACATGCGGAATCTCATTTGCATCAGTAATTTGATAATTCCATTTGGTAACAGGCGTTGTAATATTTACCACATCTGTTTCCTGAAATGCATCAGTGCCTAATAAATGTGCGAACACTTGTCCGGTTATACAAACCAAAGGAGTGGAGTCGATCATTGCATCTGCTAAACCCGTAACTAAATTTGTTGCACCGGGTCCGCTGGTGGCAAATACCACACCCACTTTACCACTGCTTCTTGCAAAGCCTTGTGCAGCATGGATAGCACCTTGTTCATGACGGACGAGTATATGATTCAATTCTTGTTGATAATCATACAACGCATCATAAATAGGCATGATGGCACCACCCGGATAACCGAAAATGGTTTTTACATTTTCAGCAATCATCGCTTTTAATACTGCTTCGCTGCCACTGATATTTTGTATCGCAGTTATTGACTTTTTTTCTTCAGTTATTTCAAGTGTTTCCATTACATACAATTTTTAATGATTTACTTTTTATAACGCTTAATTCATAACTCATTTTTAGCTTTCATCCGTTACGCAACCTTCTGCAGCAGTCTTTACAAACTTTGCATATTTGTATAAAACACCGTTGGTTGCTTTTAATGCAGGTTGTTTCCATTTCTTTCTTCTTTCAGCAATGATATCTTCACTAACTTTTAAAGTGAGTGAATTTTTGGTAGCATCAATTTCAATGATATCCTCATCTTCTACCAATGCAATTAATCCGCCATCATGTGCTTCGGGAGTAATATGTCCCACAACAAAACCATGTGTACCGCCACTGAATCTGCCATCGGTGATTAAGGCAACTGATTTACCTAAACCTGCTCCAATAATGGCTCCGGTGGGTTTCAACATTTCAGGCATGCCCGGCGCACCTTTCGGTCCGATGTTTCTGATCACTACCACATCACCTGCATGTACTTTACCTGATTGAATACCGCTGATCAATTCTTTTTCTCCATCAAATACTCTGGCAGTTCCTTCAAAACGTTCTCCTTCTTTGCCGGAAATTTTTGCAACACTTCCACCTGTTGCGAGATTGCCGTATAAAATTTGTAAATGACCGGTTGCTTTTAAAGGTTTATCTAAAGGAGCAATGATTTTTTGTTGATCAAAGTCCAAATCTTTTGCATCAGCTAAATTTTCTGCAACCGTTTTTCCGGTTACCGTTAAACAGTTGCCATGCAATAAACCGTTCTTTAATAAATATTTCATCACTGCCGGAACGCCACCATATTTATGCAGGTCTTCCATTAAATATTTTCCGCTTGGTTTAAAATCAGCCAATACCGGAATTTTATTACTGATTGTTTGAAAATCATCTTGCGTTAATGGAACATTTACACTTTTCGCAATCGCGATTAAATGCAATACCGCATTGGTGCTTCCGCCAAGTACCATAACTACTGTAATCGCATTTTCAAATGCCTTACGTGTCATGATATCTTTTGGCTTGATATCCTTTTCCAATAATAATTTGATAGCTGCTCCAACAGCATCGCATTCTTTTTGTTTTTCTTCACTCAATGCAGGATTGGAAGATGAATAAGGTAAACTCATGCCCAATGCTTCTATGGCACTGGCCATAGTGTTAGCAGTGTACATGCCACCACAAGCTCCTGCACCCGGGCAGCTATTTTTTACAATGCCTTTAAAATCTGCTTCATTTAAGTCGCCTGCTAATTTTTGTCCGAGTGCTTCAAATGCCGAAACAATATTTAAGTCTTGTCCGTGATAATGCCCCGGCGCAATGGTTCCGCCGTATAACATAATAGACGGGCGATTTAATCTTCCCATTGCCATGATAGAGCCGGGCATATTTTTATCGCAACCCGGAATGGTGATTAATGCATCATAATATTGCGCACCTGCATTGGTTTCAATGCTATCTGCAATCAAATCTCTGCTTACTAAACTATAACGCATACCATCTGTACCCATACTAATACCATCACTCACACCAATGGTATAAAAACGTAAGCCCAGCAATCCTTCTATATTGTTCACAGAAGTCTTTACTTGTGTGGCTAAGTCATTCAAATGCATATTACACGGATTGCCATCCCAACCCATACTGGCAATCCCGACCTGTGCTTTTTTAAAATCTTCATCTTTAAAACCTATTGCATAAAACATTGCCTGAGCACCGGGTTGTGTTTCATCCTGTGTTAATGTTTTCGAATACTTGTTTAACTCACTCATGGTATCTTGTTATTATCTTTTTGATTCTTTTTATTTTGATACGGGTAAAAAACAAAAAACCCGCTTCGTTGCGGAAGCGGGTTTTTTATGTTTAGTTATTTATTACATAAAATTTTCACTTCCCTGTAGTGCAGGAATAATAATGACCATCACAATAATAATGATTGCATTGATGATGTTTATCTTATTAAACTTGTTCATTAACATAGAAGTGTTGATGAACAAATATACCTGCCTTATTTTACATTGCAAAGAACTTTTGCATTCACCCTGAAGGCAGCTTGGAAACTTGACAGCAAATTCAACTTTCAAATTCCTTACCTCCTTCAGGAGGATGGTGTTTTATATAATCGTTGATTTTCTCAACTCAATATTTTCTTTATTGATCGATCCGCTAATTTTTCCACTTACATAATCACTGATCAACTCACCAATGGTAGAAGTAAAATAAAAATTAATCGGATCAATATCTTTTGTTACAAAACCATTGGCTAATGTCCATGTCACTGCAGCCCTTACCAGTGCTGCTTCCTGCGGCAATCCTAAATAATCTAACATCATTGCTGCAGATAAAATAGAGCCGGTCGGATTGGCAATGTCTTTCCCTGCAGCCTGCGGATAAGAACCATGTATCGGCTCGAACAATGCAGTGCAAACACCAACAGATGAAGATGGCAATAAGCCCAACGAGCCACTTAATACACTGGCTTCGTCACTAATAATATCACCAAACATATTTTCTGTTAATACCACATCAAATTGTTTTGGATTCAGCATAATTTGCATGGCGGCATTATCAACAAACATATAATCAACCGTTACATCCGGATATTGCAATGCAATTTCTTTTACTACTTTTCTCCATAATCTCGATGTTTCCAATACATTGGCTTTATCTACCAAGGTGATTTTTTTTCTTCGCTCCGGTTTTTGTGCAAAATGAAAAGCCAAATGCGTTACTCTTTCAATTTCCTCTCTTGTATAAGTACATTCATCCAAAGCTTTTAATCCATCTTCACTTAATTCTTTCTTGCCGAAATAAATACCTCCGGTTAATTCACGAAAAATGATGAAATCAACATCTTCTAATTGTTTTGCTTTTAAGGGAGACAAATGTTCTAAAGACGGATAAGTAACGATCGGCCGTATGTTTCCAAACAACTGCAATGATTTTCTTAATTTCAGCAAACCCTGTTCCGGTCTCACTTTCGCTGTAGGGTCATTATCATATTTAGGATCACCAATCGCACCAAATAAAATGGCATCGCTGTTTAAACAAGTTTCAATGGTTTCAGCAGGTAATGGATTTCCTGTTGCATCAATAGCACAAGCACCCATTAAACAATAGGTGTAATTAAATTCATGATTGTATTTTTCTGCCAATGCATTGAGTACACGAATAGATTGTGCCGTTACTTCCGGACCGATTCCATCTCCATTAATGATTGCAATATTTTTTTTCATGCTTATGCTGCTTTAATTTCTTTTGTATGATGAATGATTTGTTTTCCGTTATTTAATTCCAATACTTTATTGATGCAACGGGGAATTTCATTTGCATAATGACTAACATAGATTAATGTGGTATTGGTTTGATCGCATATCTGATCTACCAATTGAATAAAATGTTGTACTTGCTGTGTATCTAAATGCTGACAAGGTTCATCTAACACCAGCAAAGGAGGGTTTTTTACAAAAGCTCTTGCTAAAAGTGCAATGCGTTGTTCACCTGTAGAAACGGCAGCTAAAGTTTTATGCTGAATCTGAACTAATCCAAAGAAGTCTATCCATTTTGCTAATTGATGTTCCTGTTGTGCAGATAGTTTTTTATACAAGCCCATGGTGTCAAAAAATCCGCAAGCAATCGTTTGATAGATCGTAATTCCTTTATCAAAATATTTATGTAATTCAGGTGAAACAAATCCGGTCTTTGCTTTAATGTCCCAAATGCTTTCGCCTTTGCCTCTTCGTTTATCGAATAAATAAATTTCATTCGCATACGCTTGCGGATTGTCTGCTGTTATCAAACTCAATAAGGTTGATTTACCTGCACCATTCGGTCCTTTCACTAACCAATGCTCTTTATATTTTACTGTCCAGTTGATATTGTCTAAAATAGTTTTTGTTCCATATTGAACATATACTTCTTTCATTTCAACAATATGTTCAAACACTTGCTGTGACTGTATTACAGGAACTTGTTTGTTAAAGCTGATCTTTTGAATGGTATTGAATTGGAATAAATTTTTTTGGTTAAATTGAATCAAGCTTCCTTCTTTTAATTCAGCGATGTGGGTAATACAGCAAGGAATTTCTTTTTCGTCTGTGATTAATAGGATGGTGGTCCCTTTTGATGCAATTTCATTAACGATCGCATGCAATTCTTTTCTGCTGTCAATATCTAAACCGGTGAATGCTTTATCTAAAATAAGCACTTGCGGTTGTTGCAATAATGCTTTAATGAGTTGTAATTTCTTTTGCTCACCATTAGACAGTTGAATTAAAGTTGCATTGGTCCGGTGCAATAAATTAAACTGTTCCAGCAATTGATTTACTTGTAAGGTATCTGCCTGTATTCTGTCAATTTCTTCTTTTAATGTTTTCGCATCCAAAGTATCACAACTATTAAAACGTTGCTGATAATAAAAGTCAGCTACGTTCGATAAGTTTTTATACTGTTCTGTATATTCAACAAAAACGATCTTGGATTTTATGTTTGATGTGCTAACGGTAATGTCAATTTTTCCGGTATGAAATAAATAGCCTGCTATGGCTTTTGCCAAAGAAGTTTTACCACTGCCGGTTTCACCAACAAGGGCTAAATGTTCGTTTGCAGACAATTTAAAAGAAATATTTTTTAAAATTTCTTTTCCGTATTGCTTTACAGAAACATCTTGCAATATGATTGCCGGTGCTGTCATTAATTTCTTGCTTTTTCGAAAGCCTCTATATTTTCTTTGATGCTTAATAAATAGTCAATATCATCGTAGCCATTCAGTAAGCAAGTTTTTTTATAATGGTTGATTTCAAATGATTCGCCTTCAACCCCTAAAGGGGCATTTGATTTTATCAATCGGATGGTTTGATTTTGAAGATTGATTTCCAATTCCGTTTTTGGATCTGCTTCAACTGCTTTGAATATTTGATGTAAGAATTCATCACTCACTACCACGGGCAGTAAAAAATTATTCAGGGCATTGTTTTTAAAAATATCTGCAAAGAAACTACTCACTACAACATCAAATCCTGCATCCTTAATGGCCCATGCAGCATGTTCGCGTGAAGAGCCACATCCGAAATTTTTACCTGCCACTAAAATCTTTCCGGCATACATGGGATTGTTTAAAACAAAATCTTTTTTCGGTGTTGCTTCGTTATCATTTTCATAACGCCAATCGCGAAATAAATTTTTACCAAATCCATCTCTGCTGGTGGCTTTTAAAAAACGTGCAGGAATAATTTGATCTGTATCCACATTTTCATTGTGAAGCGGAACAATAGTACTTGTAATTATGTTGATTGCTTTACTCATTGTCAATTGTCAGTTATTCATTATTAATTTAAGAATTCTCTTACATCACTCACTTCTCCGGTGATTGCTGCAACAGCTGCTGACAAAGGACTTGCAAGGAATGTTCTTGCATTAGGCCCCTGTCTTCCTTCAAAATTTCTGTTACTCGTTGAAATGCAATATTTACCTGCCGGAATTTTATCTTCATTCATTCCCAAACAGGCACTGCATCCCGGTTGGCGTAAAATAAAACCAGCTGCTTCTAAAATTTTATCAAGTCCTTCCGCTTTAGCTTGTGCTTCTACCTGTTTACTTCCCGGCACAATCCATACTTCCACATCATTGGCTTTTTTCTTTCCTTTTACAAAAGAAGCTACCATTCTAAGGTCTTCAATCCTGCTATTGGTGCAACTGCCAATAAAAACATAATCTATTTTTTTTCCTTTGATATTTTCTCCGGCCTGCAATCCCATGTAATGCAAAGATTTTTCGAATGATGTTTTTTCTTTTGCATCTATCTCATTCAGTGAAGGAATGCTTTGTGTAACACCAATACCCATTCCCGGATTGGTTCCATAAGTGATCATTGGTTCAATTGCTGAAGCATCAATGGTTATTTCTTTATCAAATATTGCATCTGCATCACTGAATAAGGTTTTCCATTCAGTTAATTTCTTATTCCAGTCATCACCTTGCGGGGCAAACTTTCTTCCCTTGATATAATTAAAAGTTGTTTCATCCGGTGCTATCAATCCGCAACGTGCGCCCATTTCAATACTCATATTACATATGGTCATTCTTGCTTCCATCGATAAACTGCTGATGGCATTTCCTGCAAACTCAACGGCATAGCCTGTTGCACCACTTGCTGAAATTAAAGAGATGATATAAAGAATAATATCTTTTGATAAAACGCCTTTCTTTAATTCACCTTCTACATTAATACGCATCAATTTTGGTTTGCTTTGTAACAAGCATTGTGTGGTCATCACCATTTCCACTTCACTGGTACCAATCCCAAATGCAATGGAACCAAAAGCACCATGTGTGGAAGTATGGCTATCACCGCAAACAATTGTTAACCCGGGTTGAGTAATGCCCAATTCAGGGCCAATCACATGAACAATTCCCTGATAGGGATGCCCCAATCCATATAATTCTATTCCGTGTTCCGCACAATTTTTTATTAATGCTTCCACTTGTAATCTGGATAATTCTTCTTTAATTGGAAGATGTTGATTTAATGTAGGAACATTGTGATCTGCGGTCGCAACAATTTGTTTCGGACGAAAAACCTTGATACCTCTTTTATTCAATCCTGTAAATGCCTGCGGCGATGTTACTTCATGA
>Ga0164296_1001346_pt1 | contig 26391 bp, 37 predicted proteins | sample GEODES057metaG_FD_113533 | JGI IMG/M metagenome (GOLD analysis project Ga0164296, IMG submission 113533) | Dystrophic lake water microbial communities from Trout Bog Lake, Wisconsin, USA - GEODES057 metaG | ecosystem: Environmental > Aquatic > Freshwater > Lake | place: USA: Trout Bog Lake...
CATGAATGAATTTAATTTGGGACCAATCATTGGCACAGCCATTGCTATTGCGGGTATGTTGTTTGCTTTGGTGATGGGTTATTTGATGGGCTATAATGATGCTAAGGATGGACGATGAACGAACGAATTCAACAACTTGCCCAACAGGCTGGGCTAAGATTTACTCAATTGATGAGCAATCCAATGGTGCCTATTGTGGATGGTAAAGAAACAGATTTAGAAAAGTTCGCCGAGTTGATTGTTCGGGAATGTGCCAGCCGAGTGGATAATATTTTGCGTGAAAAGAAACATGGTGGCGGAACTATGGGCGATGAGATTAGAGAACATTTCGGAGTTGAAGATTAACACAATTCCAAACATTATTCATTTTGTATTTTTTGGTTTCACAGACTTTGCTTTAATACACAACATAGCAATCAAAAGTGCAATTGCAGTACACAAGCCAGATTGTGTGCTATTGCACTACACCAAGAAACCCGAAAACAATCCACTATGGGACGAAATAGAATCCCTAGTGGAATTGTCATATGTTGAGCCCCCAGATGAATTCCGAGGTGTTAAACTAGAGCGTTACCAGTATAAAGCAGATGTGGTACGGCTTGAACAGTTACTCAAATACGGCGGCATCTACTTGGATATTGATGTGGTTAGTCTACGCCCAATTGGCAATTTGCTCAACCACAGTTGTGTTATGGGCATAGAAGCCTGTGATGATCCAGATACTGTAATTTTAGATCGTGCACGTAGTGTTAGCAATGCTGTCATTATGTGCGAACCCAATCATGCTTTTATACAGGATTGGTTAGATCAAATTGCCGAAAACTTAGAAAACAAACCCTGGGCCTATCATGCGGTATGTTTGCCTCTAGACTTATTAAAGACAAACAAGTATAATGTACATATAGAACCAAAGAAATCATTCATGCCGTTTGATTTCAACGATGAATTTATATTTGGCAACAAACAAGAAGATTTAAATAAATTAGCAGAATCTTATACTATTCATTTATGGGAAACCATTTGGTTAACCCAAACTAAAACAATCAGTGATGAAAGTCTAAGAACACATGATAATTTACTTACACAGTTAATCAGGAAGTACATGGAAGAAAAGAAACTTAAAATAGCAGTTTACGCAATATCTAAAAATGAAGAAAAGTTTGTAAAGACCTTTTGCGATTCAGCAAAAGATGCAGATTATATTTTAATTGCTGATACCGGGTCAACGGATCGTACTGTAGATCTTGCACGTGAATACGGTGCCACGGTAGTGCCTATTTTTATCAACCCCTGGAGATTTGACAAAGCCAGGGAAACAGCGTTAGCATTACTACCAGCCGACATTGATGTTTGCATTAGTTTAGACTTGGACGAACAAATGGAACCCGGATGGCGTGAGGAAATTGAACGTGTGTGGAAAGATGACACTACACGACTGCGCTACAAATTTGATTGGGGTGCCGGCATTAGTTTCTACTACGAAAAGATCCATCACCGCAAGGGCTATTATTGGCATCATCCTGTACATGAATATCCTGTGCCAGATCGTCGCATACACGAAGTTTATGCACACACAGATATGTTGTTGGTAAGTCATCATCCTGACCCAGAAAAGTCTCGGGGACAATACATGCCATTATTGGAGTTGGCCATTGCAGAAGATCCACGTTGCCCACGTAATGCATTTTATCATGCACGTGAATTGACTTTTTACAGCAGGTGGGAAGAAGCAATTACAGCATTGAAAAAATATCTAGACATGCCCGAAGCTACTTGGCAAAATGAACGTGCGTATGCCATGCGATTGTTAGGCAAGACCTACGGTGAGTTACAAAACTACAACGAATCGTTGGCATGGTATAGACGTGCTACAGCCGAAGCACCCGACACCAGAGAAGTGTGGGTAGAGTTGGCAATGGTATGCTATCGTATGCATCAGTGGGAAGAATGTTTTGCCTATGCAGGGCGAGCACTTGCTATCAAAGACAAAGCATTGGTCTATACCATGGATCCCGAAGTATGGGGCTCTAAGCCACATGATTTGTATGCATTGGCTGCTTATCATTTGGGATTAAAAGATATTGCAATAGAGCACGGAACTATTGCTGTAGAGCTAAGTCCCGAAGACCAACGTTTAAAAGATAACCTAGCTTTTTATAAGGAATAATTATGCCAACCATTTATCAAGAAGTAGAAGTCGACATTGAATTAAGTGATTTTGAAACTGAGGATTTGATTGAAGAGCTACAAAAACGTGGCGGTAGTGGAAGCACCCGCACTGACTTGATTGATATTATATTTCACAAGCGTAGAGCCGGTCAAGACTTCACACAAGAACTCGATGAATTGATTTACAACACCATCGGGAGATTTGTGTGAATAAAATAGAACAACGTATGTCGGAACTGATGGTTCCGGTTGATCAGTGTATACAACTCACTGATGATAGAAATGATATGCTTATGTTGGCCTGTGCAATGTTACAGCGTATCACAGAAATATTCAACGCCGAACTTGGCGAAGAAGGTCGTAAACAAATGTTTAAGGATTTAGTGTGAAAGATAGTGTTATATTGGTTGACGCGGATGGTGTGTTGTTGAATTGGGAATATGCATTTGCAGTCTGGATGGAACAACATGGATTCAACAAAGTGCCCGGGGGCGAATTTAATTATGATATAGGTCAACGATATGGAATTGAGCACGATCAAGGTCGTAAACTTATTAAGATTTTTAATGAATCAGCTGCAATTGGATTCTTACCACCCTTGCGTGATGCCATGTACTATGTTAAACGCTTGCATGAAGAATACGGATACACATTCCACTGTATCACAAGCCTAAGTACAGACCCCAATGCAGGCAAGTTACGAGAAATGAACCTTGCCAAGTTGTTTGGGAAAACTGCTTTTACAAAGGTAGTGTGTTTAGAAACTGGCGCAGACAAGAATTTGGCCCTAGAACCCTACAGGGACACACGATGCCATTGGATTGAAGATAAACCCGAGAACGCCTTAGTAGGGTATAATCTCGGACTTAAATCAATTTTAATGGAGCATGGTCACAATATGCATTACTATCATGACCAGATCCCCATAGTTAAAAACTGGCGTGAAATTTTTGATTTAATTACTGCTTAAAGCTCCTTGTAAATTTTTAATATTTCCACAACAGCAGAGTGACGATGAATGTCACGTCCCGCAAACTCTACACCGGCTACATATTTACAGTTGTCATATTGAGCAACAAGACTTTTAAAGTCCAATAGTCCGTTATTATTTTCCTTGCGGTCTGCTTGCTGGGTGTCCCCAGTTACTACCATTTTAGAGTTTTCACCTAAACGTGTTAACAGCATTTTCATTTGTGATGGTGTGGCATTTTGCATTTCGTCTGCTATGATCCACGAGTTTTTAAATGTCCGTCCACGCATAAATGCCAGGGGAGATACCTCAATTACTGATTCATCTAGCATTTTAGTGATTTCACTTTGCCGGTAGTATTCGGCAAATACATCCATAATAGGTCTTGTCCATGGAGCCATCTTTTGATTTATATCGCCAGGTAGGAAGCCATGCTGTTCGTCGTCCACACCAATGGCGGGCCGTGTAATTACTATTCGTTTGCATTCTCCTTCTTGATACGCTTGTATTGCGGCCATCACTGCTAGCATGGTTTTACCAGTGCCTGCCGGGCCAGTTGCAAATATTATTAATTTTTGGGGATTGGTGAGTAAATCAATATAAGATTCTTGATTTAAACTTTTGGGGATTAATTCTACTTTTCTACGTTTTTGAACTACAAAATCATCTGTTACAATTTTTAAATCGGGTTGTTTGTATTTGACTTGTTTGGGTTGTTGATATACTTGGGTTTCTACTAATCGATTTCTGCGTTTGGACAAGTGTGCCTCCTTTGGGTTTAGTGTGAACTTGTCATCTGTCATGATGTTTGCGAACTGAAGTTTGTTCAAGTTCACGAAGTATTTACAAACGGTGGTAGCAGACAATTAACTGGGTTTATAAGTTTTTGTAATCAGGATAAGTATTAAGCTAAGTATTTTTATGAATGTTCTAATACTAACCCCAGATCGGGTTGGATCAACCTTACTACAAAGACTATTAACTGTTTACATGTTGCGAAGTGGTAAATTTCGCAAACCAGTAATTAACCTACATGAGTTAACAAATGGTATTGAAAAATATTATCACCCATCTTTAAAAAAAGAAGTATTAGGGAAACCTAAGGGCACTGACTGGGGATATTTTCAATCCTTAAATGAAATTGAAGAATTTCTTTTGTCAGCTGATCATTTTATAACCAGCAGACTTGCACACTATCATATTGTTAATAGAAAAGATACAATTGCAGAACAAATTAAATTTTACGAGTATCTGAATAATAACTTTTTTATTATTAGTTGCCGACGAGAAAATTTATTTGAGCATGTATTAAGTTGGGCGATTAACGCACACAGCAAACATCTGAATGTATATAGTGCCGCACAAAAAATATCAGTGTTTTACGACATATACAAAAATGGAATTACTGTTTCAAAAGAAACAATTGATAACTATCTAACAAAATACAAAAATTATATAGAATGGTCTGACAATTACTTTAATGTACAATCTTATTTTAATTACGATACAGATGTACATAATATAGAGAATTATATTCTAAACTTAGATTTTATGAGTGGTGGTAAAACTTGGGGAAATATGTTTGGACAAGAGTTTAATGATTGGAATGCTTGCCATAGATTAATACCAAATTTGGTGCTTGAGAATAGGCCCACAGAATCAACTATTAATTTAACCAATGAACTTATTGCTGATTACTCAGACCCCGAGGAAAATTGGAAAAAGTTAAAAGGGGATAGTTGGCCCAATTCCTATTATGATCATGTGTTAAACAAAACTGAAAATTTACCCGTAGAAATAACAAATGAAATTGCTGCCCAGCATAACAACAACATGTCTGTGGCTGTGACTAAAAAAGAATATCAATTTCTTGAAACAAATTTACCTACCTATCAAAAAGCCAATCTGCAAATTCTAAACTTAGTTAAAGCAGGATTAATGGTAACCGGAATACCTATTAAACTACAATCACTAAGGGAAAAGAAATTAATAATTAAAAATTATAAAGACTGCATCGCATGGTACAATGCCTGGGTCACTGAAAATAATTTTGGTAAATTATACAATGAAGAAGAATTAGACGAAACAATAAAAGCAGAAGAACTTAAACTTTCTGCTCCTATTAATCAAAATTTATTAAACTAATTTTTTATAACTAAAATACAATCGTTCATTTCCGTCACGTTTGAATTCTAACAATTTTAAGTTATACTTTTCAGCAAACTCATTTACTATTTCAAAGCTCCAAGGAAAGATATCTACATAAGGCCCAGTCTTATGTGGGATACCGGGATTAGCACGCAAATAGAATTTACCGTTTGGGGCTAGTAAATCTACACAATGACTAAAACGTGCTTCAATTTCATCCCGGCTATTGAAGTTAATTGATCCCAGGGCAATAATGTGATCATAACGAGTGTTAACCCGGTAATCCAATATGTCAACTTCAAAATCGGCACAATTATTATAAGGATCTATGCCTACTAAATTATCGATACGTCCTTTAAAAGGATGGTAACCACAGCCCACGTCCAGCACATTCTGAGGAATCTGTTTATTGATTTCATCTTCTAACGCCCAACCAGTGTAGTCATAGTCGCCAGTTCTGGGTTTCCAAATTTCTGCAAAGAACCGATGTGTATAACGTTCGCTTAGGTCAGCAACGATGTTACCCAAGGTACCAACATAGTCACAGGGCAGACTTAGTTCTGATTCTACAGCATCTTTAAACTTGCGGTAGCGTGCAGGTGTCCAAGGTAGTTTCTCAACTTGTGTTGTTTCGTCTATGACTATATTTTGGTACTTGGGTAAATTAAAGGCTGTGTGCAAATTTTCTTTAATCAGTTTAAAAATTTTGGTATTCATTGAATTTTTCTCGTTTTAGGTAAATATTTTTAGTAAAAGCAAAAAAATTATTTGGTGCTTTTATTTTTGTTAAATATATTTAAGGAAAACACATGAACGCAAAACAATTTGTTGCTCAAATCGTAGCAGACAATCAAGCCCTATTTAAAGCCAGTCAACACAATGTTAAAGCATATTTTGACAGCAAACCTAGTCAACAAGAACTAGTTGATCACTTTGTTGGCCGTATGGTTAACGAGCGTATGAACATGGTTGAAATCAGCAAACAAGTTGCAGAACTAGGTGCAGACGCAGATCCAGTTGAACTACAGTTGTTAACTCAACAAGCTCACGACGAAGCTGTACATTTCCGTTTAGTTAAAGAAGTTATCGAGCACATACAAGGTTCACCAGTTGACGTGCAGGCCGCTATTGCAAAAGAAGCTGCTAAGCCAACTGCAAAAGGTGCTGGCTTACTGGCAAAATATGATGCAGAGAGCGATCCAATTGCATTAGCCGCATATCAGTTGGTTGCCGAAGGTCGTGCAGAGGCGGTGTGGAACACAATGGCTGATTGTATCGAAGATAGTTTTATCAGTGGTGCATATCGTAAGATTGCCAAAGACGAAGGTTTCCACAGCAATATTGGTGCTCGTTCTTTAGAAAAACTAGTTACGACCCCAGAAGCTCAGGCACATTGTGCTGAGTTAGTAAAAGCAATGCGTCGAGACTTGTATGATATTTCGTGCAAGAATACTGTTGCTGCTGATGCTGGCCGTGAACTAGTAGCAGACGCATACGGATGGTAATTTGAAAATAGGACTCACTCAAAGAGTTCTGTATCATAAGAATAGAGCGTATGATTCAATTGAACATGGATGGTATTCATTTTTAAAAGAGCATACGCTTGTTTTTATCCCAAACAGAACAGATCAAGATTTTGTACAGTTAGCTGAAGAATTAGATTTATTAATTATCACAGGTGGTGATGATTCGGCTATACGTAGAACAACAGAATTAAAATTAGCGTCACAGATGCTGATGCGACTTAGACCAGTTATAGGCATTTGTCACGGTGCATTTTTATTAACAGATGTATTAGGTGGAAAGATCACAGAAGATGTTATGGGGCACATGGATCTTGCACATGACATTAATTATTTTGGCGAAAGAGTTTTGGTAAACAGTTATCATACATTAGGTATACAAAAGGTACACGATCGTGCTACAATATTGTGTACTGACTTGGAAGGTAACTGTGAAGCATGGATAGATAAAAATGTAGCAGGTGTAGTATGGCATCCCGAACGTATGAAAACGCCTTGGTTACCCGACGAAATTCAAAATTTAATCAAATGAAACAGGTAGAATTTATTTATTATCCTTTACAGGAAAAAACCAGTTGCGGGTTACCTATACCACATGACCGTTGGTTTCGTGCACAGTTTAGATATTTTGCTGAGAACTGTAAACTTGGTCGTGAAAAAAATATTGAAGACTTTATATTAAACAATGCTACACGAGTTCATTTTTTCAAAGACAATCCTGTATTTGATGACTTTTTAAATAAACATCCTGAAATACAACTAGTGCCCGTTGATCAAGCAGAACTACTAATTATCACACATCAGGGATTTAGCAGACTCGATACTAAAGTTATCATTGATAATTTGCATAATTTATTAACACAAGTTCCTAAGATTTATTTGTGCTTAAACAAACATTATATCAACTACAACGATAGCGGAACTTTTGATGATACTTTGCCCGATGATTACAATCGTGCTATCACAATGTGGTTACAAAAGAATTTGCCCAGAGCTATTGTAAACAACATATCTATTAACTTCAACGAAACAGGATCAGACTTTACCTGGGTTATACCTCCTTGCGAGTTCCTAATATGCAGAAAATAATCAATAATTACGTAGATGCTACATTTGTACCAACTTGGCGCAATCGTTATATGCGTTATCGTGCTGGCCATCCTAAGCACAGATATTATTTAGAAAATCGCAAACGTTATATTGCAAAACTTGATCTATGGGATCAGTATATTTTAGCAAACATCAAACCCGGAAAGACAATTGCATGGGATGTCAGTGGATACTATCTGCAAGACTTTATTAAAGATTTGGTTGTTGTTGAAAAGTCTCCTATTGTATTAGACTGGGCACCTAAGTGCGTAATGGATTTTGACGAAAATCAGATGATACCGCTATTTGGATCTGCAGATAATCTAATCATTATTAATATCAACGAACTCAGATGGAAGGATATAGATTACTGGACACTCTGGTGGTGTCGTAGAGCTGTTTATCTACGTCCCGGTGCACAAATATTTTTTAGTTTTAGAGAAAATAGATTACTGCGTAACAGACTCAAAGAAAAATTCAGTGACATAATGGATACATGGTTAGTTACAATGGCACAACATGGATTTACCGTTAAACATTATGAATATCAACCATGTCCAATTGATGCAAATGTTACTGATCATCGTTCGGCTCCGGAGATTTCCGACACCGTGAATGGCAATTTAAAAATACATTGGGAGTACAATCTTGGTTGATATTATATGCTTTATGGGTGGGGCATGCGGTGACTTAGTTACAGCCGTTATTGATTCTACAGGTGTCGAACTAAAAGATAACGGTAGTGTAGCAATACCAAAATATCGTGCTCGATTAAAGAAACCTCACTTGTTTGTGGATAACGATGAAAAAGACAATTATATTCTCGAATTTGATGAAACTAGTATTTCAAGTCATGATTATAGTTATCATGTTAACAGAAAGCACGACATTATATGTGTAGGAATATTTGATAAATCTACTGCGTTATGGGCCGCAACAAGATTTAAAAAATTTCATAGACCGGAAGTATGGGCAGAAATGTCAGAACTTTGCGGTGCTGAAACAATTGACGACTATGCTGATATGTATTTGCATAATACTAATATGATGTCAGAACATCAGCATAAAATCATTAATTTAGAAGACATTATAAAAGGAAATCTTATACCAATTTTAAAACAGTATACTGATAAATCCTTAGACATAGATTTATATAACCGTTGGAAAGAAAAAAATCAATTATGAAACAACTATTATTAACATTATTACTAATTCCTGCGTTAGCATTTGCATGGGAACCTACTCGGCCAGTGACAGTTATTGTGGGCAACACACCCGGAGCTGGTAATGAAATTGCATTTAGAAAATTAGCAGAAATTGTACAGAAAACAGAACCCAAGTTTGTTTATGTTGTTAGCAACATACCTGGTGCTGACTCTGTAATTGCACAAAACAAATTCTTAGGTGAGCCCGCAGATGGTTATACCATTAACTTGCCTAGTCATATGAGCACATACGTTACCAATGATATTTGGGAAAAGAATATCAAAAAGTTTAAGTATGACGACTTCGTTGATGTACTAACAATGGGTAAAAGTCCATTGGTATTAGTAGCCGGTGTTAAAAGTTCTGTTAATACGCCACAGGAATTTATTAAACTGATTAGTACTACCACAAAGCCTATTAGTGTAGCAGTAGGCGGGGGTGCACATCGTACTGCATTTGAATACCTAATGGAAAAAGGACATGGTAATAGAGACTTAGTTAAGCCAATTAAGTTCAATGGCCCTGCTCCAGCAGTGGCTAGTGTCGCACAATACGATGGTACAATTGGTACAGAGTTTGGTATTATGCCTATTGCAGTTGCTAAACCTTTAGTGGATGCAGGTAAGGTTAAACCAATTGGATTCACGGGTACACGTAAGATGGCACAGTTTCCTGATGTTCCATTGTTGCGAGATGTGGCGCCCGGCATCAGAGTATATGCCGCTTGGACTCTAGAATTACCAAAGGGCACACCACAAGAAGTTGTTGATTGGTATCAACAAAAATTCAGTGCCGCTGTTCGCAGTCGAGAGTATGCCGAGTGGATGGAAGGGCAAGTTGTATTTTACGAAGAGTCAGAACTTACACCTGCGGGATTACGTAAAACTATGGAAGAACTAAGAACAACATTCTTGCCAGTGCTAGAAAGATTAGACCTAAGCAAAGAATGAAATATATTTTTATGGCCGGTGCTCCAGGCAGTAAATGGAGTAGCGTAAGCAAGAACATTTACTATAGTGCCGATATAGATCGCAGTGATTATAGAAATGAGTGGGAGTATTGGCATGATGCCAGCGGAGAAAATCAATTGATGCACATGGGTGCGTACTTTGATCCAGGCATGGAATGTGATTTACCTGAAGCAGTAGACTTTTATGGTAAGGCAAGTTTAGAAGCAATATTTGATGCGCCCTTTACCAAAGACAATAATGGTATACGTATCATTAAAAGTCATATCTTTTGTAATCACATAGATTTTTTACGTCGGACTTGGCCCAAATGCCCAGTTGTATTAGTTTATCGCAATGATGATTCTTGCCTAGGCTGGTGGGTTAAATGCGGACATTTTAATATTACATATCCACTATACAATAAGTACTATGTCGATTTAGCGACCATGGCTAAACGTATACAACAACAAAATAAAAATTTAATTAATGCATGGTATAGCTCTGGTAAGGATTTTGGTATAATGCATACCAACATTGATTTATGCAATGCACTAGGCATAGCAAATCCTCCTAAAGAATATCAACAGTCCTACGGATTAAATGATATAAAAGTAAAGGTAATAAAATGAAAAAAAGCAGCTACGACAAACTAAAAGAAAAAAGCACATACCATTTTGACAACACCATTGTTGACAAAAGAAAAGATGCTATCTTTGATCTAGGACATATTGATGCAGACTTCTCTCGTGAAGTTAGAAAGATTGTTAAAGAATCTAAGCCAGCCAATTGGGAAACACGTGGATTCAAAGGTGAAGGTGTACAAGTACCTAGTCCCGAATTAGCCGACGAAGAATACGATTTAACTCGTGCAGGAATCGATCCTAAAGTTATTATTACAAATCTAGCATGGAAGCTACCTAAGAAGTTACAGACTATTAGCGATGCATTTGGCTTCGAAGATACTATGAATCGTATTCATGTGCAACAGCCCGGGCAGTTATGGCACATGCATATTGATAAATTGTACAAATGGTTTCCCAGTGATCCAACTCGGGTAATGCGTGTGTTTATACAATTAACAGATTGGGAAATGGGACAGTTTTGGCAGTACGGCACTTACAATTGGAGCCATTGGCGTGCAGGAAATGTTACAACATTTGATTGGCAAAATATGCCACATAGTACTGCTAATGCAGGATTCAACCCACGAGTTACATTGCAAATTACAGGTATTAAAACAGACAAAACTGATGCATTTTTAAAATCATTAAAGAAACAACCATTTGTAATTGAATGAAAAGACTACTAATTATCACCGGACCTCAAGGTTCAGGCAATCACTTCTTTAGCCGAGTTCTAAGCCAGCATCCTGATGTACAAGGGTGGGAAGAAATGCTTACAAATTATTGGGTACCCAGTGATGAAGAACCCTTTGCTGAATACTGGGTTAATCCAGACAAACTAGAAGAAAGTTATTTCAACGGCAAAGACTATCATCTTGCTAATGTAAGTTGTCCTTTCTTTTTTAATGGTACACGATATGTTCCTAAGATATTAGAAGTAGCGCAACGTGCACAGAGTTTTGGAGTATTAGTACAAATAGCAATTATTGTGCGTGATCAAAACATAAATCAACTACAGCAATTGCGTGTACGCAAAGCGCATACAACACCTATTGCACAAGATTACTACTACAATACTCTTATACCCAGTGGTTTCCCAGTACATTTTTTAGATCACGAAGCATTTTTCCTGCACAAAGAGCACTATATAAAGTGGGTGGGAAGTATAACACGGTTTCCTGTGGAAACAGACCCCGATAAAGTTATGAGCTTTATTACAGAAGATGCTAATCACAAATACGTAAAATACGTTGAAGATCACTGGTTAGATGAGGTTATACTTGCAGGATGTCAGCCTACTAGGGATTCTAGGATAAATAAAATATAACTTAGAATTACTATGCCCGCTAATATTAAAGATTTATTAAACAACACCAAAGACATTTTTATGACTGATTCGTCAGTTAATACTCTGTTGGATTTTGAACGTGTTGTTGACGAACTTGATTTATATACATTTGACAATTGGAAACAAGGCGAACTTATTGAAGGACCAGTACATGAAAAGTATTTTGTAAAGTGTACTTTTATGTGGCCTTATAAAAAAATGCCCGACCCACGTGGTGCTAAACGTTTAGCTGAATACGACTGCGAGGTTGTATACAAGAAAGATATGTTTGAGCATCCTAAAAAAGTTAAAACACCTTATGACTTTAAACCTGGTACTAAAGTGCCAAAGATTATACAAAGTCCAGTTTGGTTAGTTGAAATAACAATGCCAAAAAAGCTAATGACTGACATTGAACGCGGAGCATTAGAACTTGAATCAGGAACAGTTGATTTAGAAGATATTGATCAAGCATATCAAGATGGATCAGCAGATGAAACTATGAGTCAAGGCGATAATATTGAGAGTACAAATGATACACAATTATAATCTCTTTGAAGGACTAGAAAAAGGTGACTTAGCCAGACTAATTCACCCCGAGCTACATGTTGACGAATTTAAAAGCAAACTAGGTGATGATTGTGACGTTATTGTTTTAAGTTTTAAAGTAGACAGTAAAGAACCAGCCGATGATCTAGTTGCGTTTGTAGAAAAAGGCTATGAGTGGGTATTAGATGCAGACGTTAGTTCGGGCGAAATGGATGATGGCAGTTATATTGTGTTCGTTGAACTTGATAGAGATGATCAATCTGCAGAACACATTATGGAATTAATGAAAGATCTAATGAATTTAACTGGTCAGGAATTAGATGAATGGCGTGTTAGATATTACAAAAGTCACAAAGAAACTAAATTTAGCCTGGAAGCATTAGAAGAATTAATCCCAACAAGTCCCGAAGCATACGAACGTGCATACGGCGACGACGAAATTAATAAACTTAAATCTGCTGCAGGTGTTAATGTAGATAAAAAAGCCGCAAAAAATGATTATACTGAATCATTAAAATTGTCAGCAGGAATAAGAATATGATAGATTTAATTACCGTTGTTTATAAAGACGATGTTCCACTACTTAAAGTACAAGCGCAATCAATTAATCAATATGTATTGCCCGCAGATGTAAATTCCATTGTAGTTATAGTTAATGACGATGCAAGTATTGTTAACTCAATTGATACTGCATGGTGGGGACAACATCAAAATAAAGTTAAAGTAAAGCCACGTAGTTTTGTATCTGACATTGTTGGGTGGGAAAGCCAACAACTTTGTAAATTACTAGCAGCCGCTGATTCAACTGTTACTTGGTCAATGTCATTAGATCCTAAAGTTTGGTTTGTTAAACAATTAGATATGACCAAGTTATTTGATAATAACGGAAAACCTAGATCTATCTTTTCAAATACAGCTCCACATTTTGATAATGCTAGACAATTTGTAGAAAAGTTATATAACATAAAAATACCGGCTATTATAGGTACTAATAGCACTCCATTTATGTTTCATACTGCCACAGTTAAGGAATTAATTAATAGTATCGATAATTTTGTAATGTGGTTCCAGACTAATGTACAACATCCTAACATGGTAACAGAATTTTATCTGTATGCAGGTTTTATATTGTCTAAATATTCAACATACTATAGTTTATACAGCAACGAACGATACTATCGTATGGCAGCAATTGGTGCGTATGATTCAAATAAAATTGAAATATTATTTAGACCAGGAATAATGGATTTAACTCATCCTGAAGTAAATGTTGTAGCAATACATAGAAATGTTTATGCATCCTTGTCTGACAGTAAAAAAACAGATATACTTAATTTAATGGTTTCGTTAAAGTTAATACAAAGTCCTAGCGATTTTGCAATGCCCGGTGTAGCCCCTGTAGTTGCTCCCCCTGCATTAATTCCTGCAGCTGATAAAGCACCCGATGGTCCATTAACATTAACTAACTTAGCAATTACTAGTACCACTGGAGTATTTTCATGCGCTCCAGCACCGTTGCCACTGACTTATGGTCAAGCAATTAGTATCAGCGGATTGTTTTCAACAGGCGGATTAGTTAATCATACATCTGGAAAAACTTATTATATAGTTGGTAACCCAACTAGTACAGCTTTCCAAGTTTCTGACAGTCCCAATGGTGCGCCACTTGCATCAACAGTATCAAACGGTACTATAAACGGTATCACCGTTACTATAATCCCTAAAGAACCTGTAACAAACCCGTAATAGAAAAAGTTTCGGAACTCAACTAAATATACTAGTAAACCCAGTATATTTAGGAGATTTTCAATGAGTTTTGAATTTGATTTCAGGGCAGATCAGGTACAGCAATTATTACACGGCAATCCGCACAGCGAGGCCTGGCACGGTGCATTAGTTGATGAGCTACCAAAATACCAAATAGTAACAGTTAACCGTGTCGCAATGTTCATTGCACAATGCGGGCACGAATCGGCAAATTTCACTGCACTTACAGAAAATCTAAACTACAAGCCACAAGCCTTAATGGCAATATGGAAAAAGCGTTTCCCCACTATGGAAATTGCTAACCAATACGCACACAATCCTGAAAAAATTGCCAATAGAGCATACTGTGATCGTATGGGAAATGGCCCTGAGGAATCAGGCGACGGTTGGACATTTCACGGACGTGGACTAATTCAATTGACTGGGCGTAGTCTTTATGAAGCATTTGCTAGAGAAATTGGCAAAGGGCTAGAAGAAACTGTTAACTATTGTGAAACACCCGACGGTGCAGTAGAAAGTGCTTGTTTCTTTTGGGAACATCATCAATTGAATGTACATTCCGATGCGGGTGATATTGAGCGTGTAACAAAAATTATTAATGGCGGCACATTAGGAATTGAAGATCGTACTCAACGTTATAACCATGCTATACAAATTTTTCAAGGCTAATATATGTGGATGCTAAGTTTCATTCCTGACAGTTACTTATATTTTGCTATACTTGCAGCTTTGGCAGCAGGTGTATTACTGTATCTTTTAAGTTTATTTACTGGCCTGAGTACAGTACTTAAACCTTACAGAGAGCCTATGCGTATCCTGGGAACATTAATTGTTATAGGCAGTATATATTTCTTTGGCAGTTACAACACCGAAATGGAGTGGCGTAAACGTGTAGAAGAAGTACAAGCCCGTGTTGATGCCGCTAAAAAAGAAAGCGACGATGCTAATGCTAAACTAGCCAAAGTTAGTAAGCAAAAACAAAAAGTACGTGTTGAGTACTACACTCGAGTCCACGAACGTGTTAAAGAAGTTGAAAAACAAATTAATGCTGAATGTAAATTAGATCCAGTGGTTCCTAAAATACACAACAATGCGGCTACTGATCCCAACAAAAAACCTGTTCAGAGTACGGAGAAGGCAAAATGAAATATATCATTGTAACATTCCTTGTTGCGGTACTTGCAGGATGTGCATCAAAATCTGTTCCTGTTACACAAAAGTTTCCAAATGTTGCAGATAGCAGTATGATGGTACCATGCCCGGATTTATCTACTGTAGATGAAACTACTAATAAATTATCAGATATTATGGATACTGTTACTACAAATTATTCTAAATATTATGATTGTAAAGCAACAGTAACAAATTGGATTGACTGGTATAATACACAACAAAAAATTTATGAAAGTGTAAAATGAAATACCTATTGACTGCACTTGCGATTTTAGGGTTAAATGGATGCACATTAGTTGATGCATATCTAATGACCAAGTATGATCCAAACGAATATAAAATTATAGCCGAAATTAGAAATGATGCAAACACATATAAATCACAATGCGGTGATGCTGTAGTAAGCAAAACAAATTCTATAGTGCTAGCAAATAAAACAAAGTTATTTGAAATTTATAGCGAGCAAATTCCTCGTAATGATGATAGTATAAAAGCCGCTAAAAATTTAAATGAAATAACACAAGGATTAGCAACTCGTTATCAAAATGGTGATACTGTTAGTGCTGTGTTTTGTAAACTGAAGTTCGATAGCGTAGAACATAGTGCAGAATTAATGCAACATGTTATAGGAAATAAACCAAGATAAAAGGAAATTAAAATGAGTGACGATACCACAAATGAAACCGTAACTACAGATGCAACACAGACACCTGCACCAGTAGTTGATACACCAGTAGTTGCTGATCCAGCTCCAGTAGTTGATACACCAGTAGTTGCCGATCCAACACCTGCTCCTGCAGATACTCCTGTTGATCCAGCTCCAGTAGTTGATACGCCAGTAGTTGCCGATCCAACACCTGCTCCTGCAGATACTCCTGTTGATCCAGCTCCAGTAGTTGATACGCCCGCTGATCCAACACCAGCAGATGATAGCGATGATTCAGACGATTCTACAGATGATAGTGATGATTCCGATGACGAAGATGATAGTGATGACGATAGCGACGAAGATGACGATGACGAAGATGATTTCTTTGTCCCGGATGAGCATGGCAGAAAGCCTGGCCGTCACGAAATGTATGCTGAGCCTCCTAGCGAAACAGGTAGCTATTAATTAGGATACTATTATGACGTTAGACGAAATCAATCAAAGTCTTGCAAATCTAGCAACAAGTGGCGATGCCACTTTTGCTAATGCAGCTCAATTTGTGCAACAAGTTGTTCAACAGGCGCAAGCCGGGCAAATGAGTCCCAGTGAAGTTAAAGAAACATTAGCTGATGTGCAAAAACAACTTGAAATTATTCAAGAGATGAGTCAACTTGCATACAAAGAGCAACTAAATACCATTTTAAATGGATTAATAGATATTGCTGGCGCAATGTAAATCAAGGAGAAAAAATTGCCAAAACTCGATCCAGATGATATTCAACAACCAACTTCTGCAGATGTAGCAGCAGCGCAGAGCGCACCTGCAACTGCACCAAGATTATTCGGGGGAACAGTAAATGCTACAGCAACAACAAACGTACCACCAAGCGGGGCTTCAGCATTTGGCTCACCTTCGTCAAACGGAGGATTTGCACCAACGAACAATGGGTTTGGGGCTGGCGGAGGCGGCTTTGGAAGCACATCTGGCGGCTACGGTTCCCCAGTTGTCAACAATGGAAATAACACAAACGTATTTGTGCAACGACCACAAACTGCATCTTCGATAGCACCTGATGCCAACACCACTGCGGCATTTGGTAATGCAATGGCTGCTAGCGAAGGTCAAGAACCTGAACATTGGATGAAAGCATTTTGGCGTCCAGCAATGGGTTGGCTGTATATGTTAATCTGTTTCATGGACTTTGTAGCATTTCCTATGATTAGTATGTTCTTACCAATTATTGAACGCGGGTTTGGTGTTCAAGTTGGATATACTGCCTGGCAAAGTCTAACGTTAAGTAACGGTGGACTTATTCACTTAGCCTTTGGTGGTATCTTAGGTATTAGTGCATTTGGACGTACTAAGGAAAAAGAAGCAGGCGTATCCAAGTAAACTAGTTTACAAACTTTAACCGGATAGTTTGACTCTATCCGGTTTTTCTTTTATAATATCACTATGACGCATTATGAAACATTAGGTGTAGCAGAAACTGCTAGCCAAGATGAAATCAAACGAGCATATAGAAAACTTGCTAGTCAGCACCACCCCGATAAAGGTGGGGATACTAAAAAGTTCCAAGAAATTCAAAATGCCTATGATGCTATAAGTGATGAAGGTCGTCGTCAACAATATGATAACGAAAGAAGAAATCCTGGTGGTGGGGTGCACTTTCAGTTTAACAGTGGCGATATCAACGACATATTTAAACAATTCGGATTTGGCAATGGCGATCCGTTTGCTCAATTTAGACAAAATAATCAGCCCAGACGTAACAAAGATCTAAAAGTAGAGCTTTCTGTTTCTCTTTCGTCTACTCTCGAAGAACAAACTAAAACAATCAGTGTGGCCACTACTAGTGGGCAACGAGAAACAGTTGAAGTTAAGATACCCAAAGGCATTACCAATGGAACAAGTATCAAATATCCCGGACTAGGAGATAATTTGTTTACTAGTTTACAGCGTGGTGATTTGTATGTTCAGATTATGGTACAACCGAATGATAATTTTTGGTCACAGGGCATTGACTTATACACCAAGATCAGTGTAAACTGTTTACAAGCAATCGTTGGTGGTGATGCTATTGTAAACGGACTAGATGGAAAAGTTTTTTCGTTGACTATCCCAAAAGGCACACAACCCGGAGTTAAGTTTCGCGTAAGCGGGCAAGGACTTTATCAATTAAATTCAAACGTCAGAGGTGATTTGTATATAGAAATGTCGGTGACTATTCCACAAAATCTAACGCCAACTCAATTAGCGTTAGTTAATTCCATTATCAACAATCAATAAATATTTTTATGTCAATGATACACCACAATCCCGAAATTGAAGATGTAATTGCCAATGCAACTGAAGTGGCAAAAAACTTCAATCACGAATACGTAACACTAGAACATCTAACTCATGGACTTGTTACATTTAAACCATTTAATGATTTGTTATCAGCATTTGGTGTAGACACAAATTCTCTAATTAAAGAGTTAAACGATTATCTGTCAAAGCAAACATATATTGTTAGCAAAGAAGCTGATGTTGTTCCAAAGAAAACACACAGTTTAGAGCGTGTGTTTAATCGAGCATTTACACAAGTATTGTTCAGCGGACGAACACATGTGCAGTTAATTGATTTATTTTTAAGCATTGCGTCAGAACATAACAGTTACTCCAGTTACTTTTTTATTAAGTACGGAATGGAAAAGAGTCAGCTACTAGACTTTTATAATGAAAATTACATCGAAACAAAAACTGCACGTAGAGCAAATACTGGTAGTGTTAGAGCTGATTCAGTATTAGCAGAGTACTGCGAAAATCTAAATGTAATGGCCAAAGAAGGTAAAATTGACCCTGTGGTAGGTCGTGAATTTGAACTTGATGAAATGGCGCAGGTATTGGCTAAACGCAATAAATCAAATATCTTAATGGTAGGTGATGCTGGGGTAGGTAAAACTGCTATTGCCGAAGGACTAGCACGTAACATCGTAAACGGAGATGTACCAGAATACTTGCAAGATTATACTGTTTACAATTTAGATATTGGGTCACTGCTTGCTGGCAGCAAATATCGCGGTGAGTTTGAAGAAAAATTTAAAGATGTAATTAACGCATTAACTGTCAAAGGCAAGACTATATTGTTTATTGACGAAGCGCATCAGATGCGTGGTGCCGGGAGTGGCAGCAGTGGTAGTAGTGTAGATTTTGCTAATATGATCAAACCAGCATTAACCAAAGGCACTATTAAAGTATTGGCCAGTACAACTTGGGAAGAATACACAGGTAGTTTTGAAAAGGATCGTGCACTGATGCGTAGATTCTATCGTATGACTATTGAAGAACCTACTCCTGGTGTAGCAAAAGAAATTCTACGTGGCTTACGTGAATACTTTGAATCATTCCATGGCGGTAAAATTTCAGATGAAGCAATTGATGCCGCAGTGGATTTGAGTGTACGCTATCAAACAGATAAACGACTGCCAGATAAAGCCATTGACTTGATTGATACTGCGGCTGCCAAGTTGAAAATCAACGCTATGGGGTGGACTGTTCGCAAATCGCATATTGTTGATATTATCAGCAAGTTTACTAAGATTCCCGCAGAGCAAATTGGCGGTGAGTCAACTAAAAGTTTAGTGGGATTAGAAGAAACAATCAAGAGCAAACTATACGGTCAAGATTCGGTAGTAGATACTGTATTGGAAAAGATCTATGTTGCTCGTGCTGGACTTAAGAGTTTAAACAAACCAGTAGGCAGTTATTTGTTCCTGGGCCCAACTGGTACTGGTAAAACAGAACTTGCTAAACTATTAGCCGAAGGCATGGGCATGAAACTGTTGCGCTATGATATGAGCGAGTATCAAGAAAAGCACACAGTTGCAAAACTAATTGGTGCTCCCCCGGGCTATGTTGGATATGATGACAGCAACTTAGGCGGCGGTATGTTGATCAGTGATATTGAAAAGAATCCTAACTGTATTATCCTGTTTGACGAAGTTGAAAAAGCACACCCAGACGTTACTAATATCTTGTTGGCATTAATGGATGAAGGTATGATTACTAGTAGTAACGGTAAAAAAGCAGACGCACGTAATGCCATTGTTATTCTTACCAGTAACTTAGGTGCTACTGACAATGAACGTAACACAATTGGATTTAGTACTGCACTACAAAAGACCGGTGAGGACGACAAGGCTGTTAAAGACTTCTTTAAACCTGAATTCCGTAATCGTCTTGATGGTGTTTGCAAGTTTAACAAACTAGACCAAGTAAGTATTAAGAAAGTTGTTGCAAAATTTATCAATGAAGTTAATGACTTGTTGGCAGAAAAATCAATTAAGATTCGTTTAACCGAAACAGCAGTTGATCATTTAGCAGAAGTTGGATACGATTCAAAGATGGGCGCAAGACCTTTGGGACGTAAGATTAATGATTTTATTAAAGTTCCTTTAAGTAAGAAAATCTTATTCGAAAATGTGCCAGAAAATACAACAGTAGTAGTTGATTATATAGATGAAAAATTTACATTTGAAATAACCGCTACTGCATCTCAACAAATAACTGTGGACAATGATGGATTTATCGTTTTGGAATAATTTAAACTCAGACATTCAAATTCAGAATACCAGTAAAAAGTATTTCAACGAATTTCTTTGGAAGTTAGTAATTCATGCCGAAGGCGGGCGACTAATTGATACTAAGTCAGAAAGTCTCAGTGAAGCACTTAAAGCAAGAATTGACCGTGAAGAATTTTTGTATAGTTCTCGTATAATTTGGAATTTGCATTTTCGTACTGCAAAAAATGCTGATTTAGAGTTACTGCAATCAATTAAAAAAATAAAAAAAGAATATAGCCACATAAAAGTAAGAGTCGAAGAGCCATCAATTCAATTTTATGCCCAAAGCGAAGATATATTAAAAGAAATAGCACAAAAATTAAAATCTGATTGTATGATTGCAATTTCGGGTCCAAAAGATAAACGCAATGAAGAACTGTTAAACTCTGGGCATATAATCAGAAAAAAAGAAACACCGTATAGATATAAAATTCATTTAAGAGATGGACGTTTTGATCCAACACTTAAAATCCAATTATTACATTACTTGGAAAATTTAGGAGATGAAGTTAAAATATCAGCAGGTGTAAGAAGAATGTTATCCAGTGATTTCAGTCACAGTTGGGGTGTTTGGTTTTACGCCACCGATCCTTCAGTTACTACGTTTATACATTTGTTTGACCCAACTTGGGTATCAAATATTCATGAGCTGGTAGTAGAGTGAAATAAATAATAGCATATATTCAAGGAGTGCACGATGGCACGTATTCAAGAAGAAGTAATTATCATTACTGTAAGTAAACTACATAAAAACACACCAGAAGGAACTGTAACAGACAGTGAAATTGTCGGTGAAGAATCCTTAGCGGCACTAACCAGTGTAGCAGAAGAATTACTTGGCAACGGAGTTGTTGTCGAAGTTAGCAAAGCATAATCAATTAACCAAAGAAAGAACCCAATGAGCGATAAAAAGAAAGTAAATCAAAAAACTGCGGTAGATTTAATCAAAGCCGCGGCTGCAAAACAAGCAACTCAAGCACAGCAACCACAAGCTCAGCAAGTTGGTACACCGTTTGATTTTAGAAAAATTCATTTGCATATCGGTATCCCTTGTTATGGTGGTATGGTGAGTGAACCAACTATGACCAGTTTAATTCGCTTTATCTTGTTAGCACAACAAGCTGGACTAAATTGGAGTTTAGATACAATGGTTAACGAATCACTAATCACACGTGGTCGTAACAACTTAATGGCCAAGATGATGACCAATACTGCTGCAACACATTTTATGTTCATTGACGCAGATATTCGTTTCCAACCCGACAGTATCTTAAGTATGTTAGCATATGATAAAGAAGTTATTGGTGGCTTGTATCCAAAGAAAGCTCTGCCAGTTAATTATGTTATTAATTTGAAGCCAGAAACAAAAATCCAAGGCGATATCTTTACAGTAGATACAATGGGCACTGGTTTCTTATTGTTCAAACGTAATGTATATGAGAAACTAATTGCGGCTCATCCTGAGTGCAAGTATGTTGATGATGTTGGTTTAGGTAAACAATTTGAACCTATGATGTACTCAATCTTTGATTGTAAAATTGATGAAAAGGGTCACTATCTTTCAGAAGATTGGTTGTTCTGCAGACGTTGGCAAGAGCTTGGTGGCGAAATTTGGGCACACAGTAAGGTACTATTGAACCACGTGGGACACTATGAGTATGCTGGTGATCTTGACAAACTTAAGATTATGGACCGTGGTAGTATGGGTATTATCGAAGATACTCTTAAAGCACAAGGCGGTAGTATGCCAAAGGCAGAACCGGCAGTAAATGTCTGACGTAGAAAAGATTCACGTAAAGCTAGGTATCAGCGGTACCTATTGGGATAAACGTCCCAAGTACCGCGTACTTTTCAACGACGAAGTAATTAAAGAATCTGAAATTACTTTACCGTCGGGCGAAGTAGAATACCTAGAATTTGATTCTGAATACAGCACCGATACTGCTACAATTAAGATACAACTACTAAACAAAGAAAACAGTGACACAGTACAAAGTGCGATCGAAGGTGACATTATTCAAGATATGCTATTGAATATTGTTAGTATGGAAGTAGATGAAATCGATCTGGGACAAATACTCTTTGAAGATAGCGATTATGTTACTGATTTTCCAGTAGAGTTTGCAGGTGAAACTACACAACTGGTTAAAAGATGTGTAAATCTAGGCTGGAACGGTACCTGGAGTTTGACCTGGAATAACCCTTTCTACATTTGGTTACTTGAAAAGATCTAAACTAAATATAGTAATACTAAAACTATTACTATGTTTATTTCAGAACTTGCAGAACCACGCTTACTTGTCATATATCCTGGCAGGTTCCAACCTTTTCACAAAGGACATCATGCTGTTTATCAGTATCTAACTGGTAAATTTGGCAGTCAAAATGTCTATATTGCTACCAGCAATAAAACAGACAATATAAAATCCCCGTTTACATTTAGCGAAAAAAACTATTTTATGCAACTTACCGGTGTACCCGGGCAAGCTATCATTGAGTGCGACCAACCTTATAAGATAGAAAATTTGTTAAACACAGGTCGTATCACTATTACTGATCCCGACAATACAGTAGTTATATTTGCTGTCAGTGAAAAAGATATGGCTGAAGATCCACGCTTTAAGTCCTGGACTAAAAAAGACGGTAGCCCCAGCTATTTTCAACCATTAGAAAATATCAAGGATACTAAATCACTAAACGAACACGGTTACATAATGACTGTACCTACATTTGATTTTAAAGTGTTAGGACAGCCTATGCGTAGTGGTACAGAATTACGCCGTATGTATGCTGACAGCGATGAAAATACACGTAAACAAATTGTTAAAGATTTGTTTGGCAAGTATACACAGGAAGCAGAAAAAATTATGACTGCTAAAATTGCTCCAGTTACGCCAGTGGAACCAGTTCGCCCAACTAAATTACCTAAAACGCCGAAACCTGTAGGTGGACTAGTTAAAGAAAGTACTACCCCACAAGCACAGCAAGCTGCTAAAGCACTACAACTTGGACTACAAAAATATCAACAACTATATCCTAATTTAGATCATGCATTTGCCACTGGATTTATTGACCATATCGAACCAGATGGAACTGTTGTAGTTGCCGGAGATAACAGTACTACAAAAATTAAAGCAATTATGGCACAAGGTGGCGGAGCACAATTTAAAGTTGTTAACCAAGAACAACTACAGTTGTCCGAAGTAGGTGGGGTTGGTGTTGTTAAAAACAGTAACGATCCACGTTATAGCACAGCAACAATGGGCGATAACAATGATGTCGACGGAAATACACTGGGAAAAGAAATGAGAGCATATCACTTAACTAAAGAATCAAACAGTACACATATTGTTAAAAACCCCGAAACTGGTGAAATGGATATCCGTCCTGCTGGTGGTTTTGGTACATGGAGTGAGCCAACTCTAACTTCTAGTTTACTCAGAGACTTACAGGCAATAGAAGCCAAAGTACAAGCAAAAAATGCCAGTGATGCAGAATACATACTGTATCAAAAATACAGTACTGTAAAAGCAAAACTACAGGCTCTTGCCCGTTACGAAGAATTTATGCAGAATAATGGACGTCGCCCAATTAAGCCTGGACGTGAAATCGAATTACCTAATAAGGAAATGTAATGTCCATTACAGCTATCACTATAGATGTCTATTGCACATTAGCTGACAACGCACCTGCATATAGACTATTTGTAGATGATGAACTGTTAACTGAACGTAGTTGGATTTGGCCCAGCTACGAAGTCTTTATTAAAGAAAATATCACTGTTGATATTGATGAAGGACAGCATAATATAAAGTTAATAGGAAAGAACGGAAAATTTACTTTTAAGAACATAACTGTGAATAATAGGGCAATTGATAACAGAACCTGGCAAGAATTTACCTTTAACTGCTAATACATAAATATACTAATACGTGGAATATATTATGAAAAGTTTAGATTTATACAAACCTTTAAAAGAAAATGCAACAGGCGGTACCACAGGTACTAGTAGTGTAGCAGTTAGCATGGGAACACTAGGCGAAAAAGGTGGATTTACCAAGCAAGATGTACAAAAACGTCTACAAGGTTATACCAATGCATTAACAACCGGCGGTGTTGTTAAGGTTAAAGAGGAAAATAATGGACAATAACTTTAGTGATATTCTTGCAACTTTTAAAAGATTAGACGAGTCTTTTAATCCCAATTCTGTTAATGCTCGACATGCCGCAGATATTAAGGCATACCACTACAACGAACTTAAAAAACTTGCTGATGCCGGTGATGAATCCGCAAAGAAACGTTTAGAATTAATACAAAAAAGCAGAGATGCAAAACGTGCTGAATTTGACGCTAACATGGAACGTGAAAGTGTCGACAACGAAGTAGATGAATCATTACCCGGTGGCTCTACAATGGCCAGTGCAGAACACCATAGCAGTGGACCTAAATTCACTGGTTATTGGAAAGGTACAGATCCACGTACTCCCGGAAATAAAATGGTTGGTGCTTCCGAAGGCATTGAACTTAAATTACAAAACAAGTATAATCAATTTTTAAAAGAATATGGTATGACCACTGGTGGAACCGTTAATGCTCCTAGTAACAACCCAGTTGACCAAGCAAAAGCCGCTAAAGAATTACAACAAACACAAACAAATTTAAACAAATTTAAATCAGCAGGAGTTAACTTACCACAAGGAGTTGGACAAGCAAGCCAGGCTGCAGTAAAAACAGTTAACAATCCCAAAGCAGATCCAACACAAACTGGGTTAGATCAAAATGCTAAAAAGACAATTGGTTCCTTAGGATTAGAAATGGAAAAATTATTAGCCACTGGCAATCAAAGCCAAGTACAACAAGTTGCTAATGCAATCAAACAAAATAAGATGGGGACAAAATAATGTTTTTAGATGATTTAGTATCCCCAATGACTGTAGCAGAAGCCCGCAGCATAACAGAAGATTTAAATGCTCAATTTGACATCATTGAAGAATGGGTTGAACAACTAGCTGAACAACACGGTGTTGATGCAGAACAAATTTGGGAAGATTTTGATGCAGTAGATGATGCTACACTATTAGAAACTGCCGCTTGGCAAAAGAAGTCAGGCAAGAACAAAAACGGCGGGCTAAACAAAAAAGGTGTAGCCAGCTATCGCAGAGAACATCCTGGTAGCAAATTGCAAACAGCAGTTACTACTAAGCCCAGCAAATTGAAAAAAGGGTCCAAAGCAGCCAAACGTCGTAAGAGTTTCTGTGCTAGAATGTCGGGCATGAAGGGACCAATGAAGGATGAACATGGCAAGCCAACACGCAAAGCATTGGCATTACGTAAGTGGAACTGTCACGAAAGCGTAATGGAAGCCGCCAATGCCGCACAACAGGCTGCTATTGCCATCAACATGAAGAAGGCTCATAAAAAGCCCAAGTCAGAAGGTGTGGCGGAAGCAACAGGCGATAAACCTTTTGACAACATGATGAAAAAAATATCAAAAGGTGCTCCCAAGCAGGCCAGTGCTGACCGCAAACAACAAAAAGCAGACACTAAGCAACAGGCCCGTGCAGCATTTGGTGGCATGTTTGGCGGCGGCAATCCTACAGACAAATTAAAAATTAAAGAACAAGGTGTGGCGGAGGGCG
>Ga0164296_1001348_pt1 | contig 26330 bp, 38 predicted proteins | sample GEODES057metaG_FD_113533 | JGI IMG/M metagenome (GOLD analysis project Ga0164296, IMG submission 113533) | Dystrophic lake water microbial communities from Trout Bog Lake, Wisconsin, USA - GEODES057 metaG | ecosystem: Environmental > Aquatic > Freshwater > Lake | place: USA: Trout Bog Lake...
CAACTTGCTCACCTGCTTCTAAGATAAACTCTTTCGCTCTCATTTTACTTGCCTGTTGGTTTCTTAGGGTTATAATACTTGGCTTCCCACTTGCTGCCATTTCTCTGCATGATGATGTGTTTGCCAATCCATTCTTCTAATCCACCATCACCATCACGGCTGCGGAGGAATGCTTGGCGGATATTGTAAGCTGGTATTAATTCCAGTTCACCTAGGGAGAGTATTTCACCTTCTTCTTGATAGCCATCTCTGGCCGCGTCACGTGCTTGTCTAGGACTTACTTCAACAGCTTCTTTAGCCGCAACAAACCAATCATGCACATCATAGTTCCAATTCATATAATCAACATCATTTTCTGCGGCTTTGTCCCAGTCAATCTGGCCTTCTTCTTCGTGGCCTTCAGGATAGACATAGCCTTCTTTGCGTAGCCAATCATACCAATAGTCATCTTGATGTTCCCAATCATTGACTTGTTCCCAGACATGTTCCATGACTATCTCGCCAATCTGCATCAAGGGTTCTTTTAATTCTTCATCATCAGCAAACATTATCCATTCGTTGATATAGTATTCAGGCATTTCTTCTTTGAAGAATGGCACCAGATTACCAAAGCGGTGTTCTAGTAGATAAACGATATCCTCTACACTGCGATCTTCTTCATCCATGAACTGCTCGCTAGGGAAGTGCAGTTGATATTTCTCACCTTGGTGTTTGGGTTGTTTAGGTAGTAGGATATACATCTGCCCATCTTTGTGATAGTGATTAAAATAGTTGGTACCTTGTGTTGACGCTGTGCACCAACGTGTGCCTTGACCGTAATAGCAAGCCGCCGCCTGATCGTTAGGAACCACTATACGCACCTGATCATTTTCAAACGCAGTATAAGCATCACCTTTTTCTAGGCCTTTCTTTTCTTCTGGATCTGGATATTCATCCATGACAGACACGAAGTCTGCTAAATCAGCATAGCGCATGATGTCGTTGCGTGGGCTTGGTATTTTCTTTTTGAGTTTAAGTGTGTGGAACTTAGCCAATGCTGGTTTGACTTTGCTTTCTAAGTCTTCGATACGAGCACCCCAACCGCCATTGGCATACATCTTAGCTAGGAACACTGTGTATTCTTTATTCTTAGTGGGATCACAGGCTTCAATAGCCTGCATGACTGAAATCAGCGCATTGGTTTTTGTATTGGGATCTAGTTCTTTTTTACTATGTAAAAGATTATAAACTGAGGCGATCTCTGGGCTAGGATCTTTGAGAACTGTCTGCAAGATCTTATCACCAAAACGTTCAGCTGTGGCCTGTTGGTTATATTCTAATAGTAAAAATTCTTTAGCTCTCATAGTCTGAATACACTGTAAACAATAGGATAATCATGTTCACCAACTATACCATAGTTGATGGGATCTTTACCACCTTCGCGTTTTTTAAAATCACTCCATACTTGATCAAACACTGCTTCTGGATTGTCTTGATATTCTTTAGTATCTTGGCATTGATCCGTGAATCCTTCATAGTGAACAACGTAGTCACCTACAATATCCTTACCAACATCATCTGGAGTAAGTCCGTTTAAGAATTCTTCTACACGAGGATCTAAGCGGGCTTCACTTTCATCTAGGCTTAATTCTTGATCAAACTTTTGATTTTTGTTTTTGTAAAGTTTGTCTAAGTAACCTTTGTTGCGCACGATCTTAAATGCTAGATTTTCTGTTGAGAACTCACCACCAGCATCAAGTCCTGCTTGGCGTGCGGCTTTGATCTTATCTTGTAGTCTAGTGATATCTTCAACACTGCCTTCACGGATAGCACGATTGATCTGCGTCATCAAGTCACGGGCTTTAGCATTGACAGCATGATCATTGATCGAGGGTTTGCGATATTCTGGTATGCGTATCCAACGGGCATCTAACACGCTGTAGGTACCTTCTGATACATTCTCAGCACCAACATCTTCTACATATAATTCTACTTCATGTCCTTTGATAGTGATGTCATGCTCATCATTCCAGATCTTTTTCTTGGCCATGTAGAACGGTTCAGTGATATCACCATCTAATGCTGAATAATCTGTGACGATGTGTAAGTCAAAATCGCTGTATTGTGTATAATTATAGTTGACTAAGCTACCACGTAGGATAACATCAACTAGTTTAAAGTTGGGTATTTCTAAGTATTCGATAAATCGTTTGGCGATCTCTAATAGTTTATAGCGGACATCAACACGTAGCTCATCTCCATCCCACACATCTTGATTCAGTGTGTGATGATATGCTATGTTACCTTTGACTAGATCTTTGGCTCTCATATGTGTCTCATGTCTACGAATTGGCGGAACCAAGCACCTGTGCCTGGTAACACTAATGCATCTTCAGGAAGTGTTAATTTATCTTTTTCAAATGCTTCACGTGCATCTTTAACTAGTTCTTCATAATCAGGGCGTGATTTGATTTTCTTAACAATCGTTTCTACTGATTCTAAATCAGCTGGAGTCCCACCAATTAATTTTTCTGCGATTTCTTTAGGATTCTTACTAATGACTTCATTGCTATCACGATCTACTAGACCATTTTTATATGACCATTTCATACCCAATGCCTTGGCTATCGATGCTAACAGTATCTGGCGATGCAGGCCTTTATATGGACTACCTTCTGGCGATCCTTTAACGCTGAAACGTTGGAATTCAGGATCTCCAAACATAAAGTCTGTTTGCACATATCCATTTTCAGGATCGCCTAAGATAGGAGTACGTAAATGCACGCTATCACCTGACTTTTTAATATCAGTTGGTTTGATACCTTTTTTTAATAACTGTTGGATCAATATGTCTTTTGAAATTTTACCTGCATCAACAGCTAGATCTAAGTCACCACTTGTTTCTTTATATCCTGTTGATCCTAACATGTTATCTACTAGATTTAGCCCAGTTAATCGTTCTAGCCATTGCACGGTAGGAACGACATTCTCACGATTAATCCTGGTAGTTGCAGGATTACCTTTGGCATCTTTAAATACGTTTCCACCTTCAAATAATTGCATTATTTTACTAGTCCTGCTTTTACCAATAGATCGTCAATATTCTTATTGCCTGTTTTGCTGGTCAATGGTTGATTGCCGGCGGCTTTCTTTAGATAACTTGTAACGTTGGGATCAGGCTTGCCTGGGGTATAGGCTATCTCTTCACCAGGAACTTTACCTACTGCTGGTTGACCATAACTTGATTTGTGCAATCTAGTCGCGGCACTTAATGGAACACCAGCCCCAGCTGCTAAATTCTTACCTACGAAACCAGCGGCTTGGCCGACTCCTCTGATACCAGTAGCGATAGCTCCAGCTGCTTTACCACCGCTAGGAGGTAATTTCTTTTGTGGGTTCTGTGCCTGTTGTATAGCCTGGTCCAATGCTGATTCTTTTATAAAGTCTGTACTTTTCATATTAATGTCCGTAGGCGTGAGCCAGTCCTTTTACTACTTTATCTAAACTATCTTCATCTGCTTGATACTTAATACCAATACCACCCTTGGCGCGCCAACGCTCGATGTTAATTCCACGATCATCGATCAAGATGTTAGGGCTACCATCACTATTAACAGCATAGTGTTCTTTTTGTCCTGTGATAATAATATTTTCAGGTTGCGGGCTGAGATATTTTTTAATCCATTCGCGTTTCCAATGTTCTGAGTTTTTATGATCACCACGCAAAGGACTACTACAAATACTGTAATGTGGTACATAACTCAATACCAGTTGTATCAGATTATTTGCGGTAGGGAATTTAGGTAATCTAACAAAGAAATCAGTACCTATCATTTTGTTTAATGTAGGATCTTGGCTAGCTGGAGGAATGCTCCTATAGTCATGCTTGCCAAACTTATCTGCTGGAACGCCTGCTAGTTTAGCATATTCATGGAAAAAGTCTGCAAGAACACCATCCATATCTAGATAGATTTTGGTGTTTTTGGTAGCTCTAATTAGTTCTTCTGATCGCATATCTAGTATTTATCGCGAATACTATTATACGCTTTTATGCTTGTCTTGTCAAATAATTGGTGCGTATGCGTTGAGGCATGAATGCATCTTTAACTGAACTAATAACTATATCGTTATCAAATTCTTTGCATGAAAATACGTCTAGATATAGGTCACCAGTACTATCGATAAAGTGTGCTACGATACTACTGGTTACTATAATTTGGACTGCGGTAAAGCCCGCTTTGTCAGGGAACTCTGCCGCAGTGTATTCAATATATGGTTCCCCGATGGGTTCCATATCGATGGCTTGGACCAAATGTTTTATGAAGTTATAGACATTTTCTCGGCTTTGTATGCTAGGCACGTGGCAAGCATGACAGTCAAGGATTAGGTGATAACCCCAAAAACTGTTGGTGTTAGTCATCTTTACCGCTACCGCCGCATTTCGCACGTTTAGCGTTAGTCAATTTACCAAAGTCTACTGGCCATTCTTTACCTGGTGCTAGTTCTTTAGCATCAGCTGGGAATTTATAAGTAACACCAGCAAGTGCTTGGATGTCCTTGATTGGCTTACGATATTTGGTTAAATCATTACCTAGATTAGGATATGGAGCAACGTGTGGGAAATACCAACCAGCTACTTCATGTGTCTTGTCGTTGATGACGATCTTGTAGAAAGCGTGTGGAACTCTAACACCTTTACCTACTGTCGTGTCTGTTGCTGCATAAACACCACCAGCATAAGCAGTCATTGGAACATTAAGTTGTAATGCCCAACCACGGAATGATGTTTCTAACAGTTTCCAAATACCACGATTCAAGCTACCAAATTGTGGGCTCATGTTGGTCATCAAGAAGCTTTCATACTCAACTTGTTGATCCCATGATTGGTCACCATCTGGAGCCATATGGCCTTTGTCATAGTTAAATCCTTGTGCGTTCTTACCAACGTAGTCAGCTGGTGTAGCACCATCTTTAACGCTAGCGTCAGCAACGAAAGCGTTTGAACGTGTAACACAACCAAGTACATGGTCAGGTGTTAGTGTCCAGCTTACATTGTTAGGGATTTTGTTAGCAGCATCATATTCAACCAAATATGCTTGACGGCAAATAGGTGTGTATGGTGTTGCTGAAGTTTCTGCGCCATAAGGAATGTGTGCTGAACACTGAGCGATTCCACCTGGAGCACGTTGCGTCCACGCTTGAGCGTTGATGCTCAATAGTAGAGTTAAAGCTAATACTAGTTTTTTCATTTGAAAGTCCTTTATATAAAAGTAAAAATATTTATACTAATTTGTCGGGTGAAATAATATTTGTGCTGAGCAACGGGTTCCAACCTGTACCAGTTTTTGTATACATTTGATTAACTGGAACCCAAGCATTGTTTTGTTTATAATAGACATTGGTGATCAAATTCCAGCTGCCAGCATTCTTGATATACATCTGTAGTTTGCGTTGGAATGTCAACACAGCATACCCATCATATCCAGCATTACCTGTCGATGGAGGAGCGAATGATAATCCAAATCCTCCTGACACCGTACCTGATCCATTTATTTTATAGTCACCTAATCCTTGACCGCCATTGCCAGGACCGCCTTGACCAGCATCATCTCCAACACCCGGACCACCTAAGCCACCAAATATACCGCCTCCACCACCACCGCCAGCAGCATAAGCATTAGATCCGTCTGTACCATAGCTTGATGTATTCAGTTGTGGATAATTTTGTGGATTTCTAGTATCCCATAATTCAGAATTACTTGGATTTAGTATTTTTGCCGCACCACCAGCTGGGTTATAACCACCACCTGGTGCATTGGTAACATACATGGTAATTGTATGTGTTCCTGCTGAAACATTGGCTGTTGCTTGATTTCCTGATCCAGTGAATCCACCAGCAGTTACCACTTGGCTGCCATCTACTTGTAGATTACCTGAATTATCAGCTGCCATGATAAATGTATAGGTGCCTGATGTAGGGAATGTTACCGTAGTTGTGTAAACATAAGTAGTAACATCGTAAACACCACCAGTCCAGATAGCATAGGTATTCATGAAATTACTCCATGCATAACTGCTCACTGGATACCAATTACTGTAGGAATTTTGTATACCACCCGGAAGTCCAGGTAATCCAATTTGGTAACCATGACCACCACCTCCACCACCACCACCCGCGGCTATGGCCATTGGTATACCATTAACAACGATAGCAGTAGCACCACCACCAGCACCTCCTCCACCTTCATGACCATCATCTGATTGAGTATTAACTGATCCGCCTTTACCACCATAGTAGCTCAGATTGATAGTGGTTCCAGCATGTGTACCGTTGACATAAAAATGTAACCAACTGTATGCCGGTCCTGATGCTTGTGTGTTGCTGTAGATCCCTGAATTATATCCGTTTTGATAAAATGTTATTTGCCCATCAGCTGATGTAAAATTACTACCAGCGGCATGTGTATGGAACACACTAAGACTGTATCCTGAATTTAGATACGCTGTAAATGATCTAGGACCAACTCCACCACTGTCAGTGATCGCTGATACATTAGCAAACACGGTAGAAACATATCCAGCTAATTGTGTTTGCACTGCGTAAAATTGCCCTGTACTACTTTGTGAATAGTAGTCATCGAATCCATTGTCAAACAATGTATAAGGTGTTGGAGGAATAGGAGCTCCAAAATTAGCACCTCCGGTATCACTGATAGCAGCCTGTCCTGCACCACCAACTTCAACTGTGATAGTGTTGCCAGAAAATATGTTTAGATTTGATTGAACATATTGTCCACCACCACCTGGAGCACCCGTATCACTGCCGGTGCCACCACCAGCACCATATAGATTAACCTGTACATTAGATAAAAATCCATCGGGCATGGTAAACTTGTATAGTCCGGGTTTATTAAATACTAATTTGTAGGTCGAAGCTGTCATTTATAAATCCTTGGCCGCATGGGCTAGTTTAGCCGCATGTTGGTGCACTGTTGTGCTGTAATCAGAACCTTTGGTTTTTCTCAAATTCTTTAAAAATTCAAAGTATCTATGTTTTTCATTCAATGGATCGTGTAATGCACGTCCTATTAATTCTCTGGCTGTGACTATGTCACCATAGTCAGCACTTTCATGGGTTACTATGTTAGTTACTGCAAAATCTTCGCTGACAGAATGCCATTGATCACGACCATTATACCATTCATCAGCGTCGCTTTGTGGACCAGTATATGGATCTTGATCTGGGCTATGGAATAGGTCAGTACCGTTGTTCCAGCTATTGTTTGGTCCAGACCATTGGTCTTCTAAAAATAATTCTTTAATCAGCATAAGAGTATTTATCAAGGTTTTAGCACTTGACAAGTTTAACATTTGAGTGTATAATACACTGTATTATTAACCATTCCGTGAGCTCAAATATGTCTAAATTCAGCGAAAAATTAACCAAAATCATCACAGATCCAATCATTGGACCTTTTGAAGGTGAAGATTTTTGGATTGATGACAATGGTACTATACAGGTAGCAGAAAATAACGTTAAGATGGCTGCTACAATCATGCGTAAAACCAACGCAAGTGGAAAGTTCAAACAAAGATTAGTCAAGATCGGACACAGTGGAGACAGCATTTTATTAGGTTTTGACAATCTAACAGAAGTAAAGCCAATTTACACAGCTAAAATCGGATTCAAAGGTGACATGCTGGCAGAAGTCAAAGAAGATGCTGATGGTAAATTTTGCCTGTATATCAATGGTAAACGTGGTGCTAGGATGTTCAGCAAGTTATCAGCAGTGAAAACAGCATTGAAGAAATTAGATCGAGAAATGCAGTCAGCTGGTCAAGAACCAGAAGATCTAGACGACTAGTTATTTCTTATTGACTATAGCAGTTAATAGCTTGGCTTTAGCTGGATCTTGGGCGGCTTTACCAAGTATGTTTTGAATCAATGGCTGTAGAGTCTTAGCATCTGTAGCATCAATCGGCTTACCTTGCATGGCATGATTTAATGCTTGTACAGTCTTTTCAGGTGAACCAGTTTTAGCATTCACAGCGGTAGTTAATGTGTTAGTTGCTAGAGCTGTCTGTTGAGCTTGCTTTTGAGCTTTAGCGATAGCACCTGGATCTGTGCTGATGCTAGTTAAACTAAGTGCGGTATTAGCAGTTTGCCCAGGAGTATTAGATGATTGGCCTGGTGCTGGTTGACCAAATGTTGCTCCACCATCTTCATCTACTGCTTTTTTTTTATCTAATGCGTTTAATTTCTTTTGTAGTTCGGCACGTTCTTGTGGAGTTGGTACACGGAAATTTTTAGCACGTTCAATATCTTTTAATTTATTAGCAATGATCTTGTGACCACGACTTTCGTCTGTTGTTGCTTTTTCAACAGGTTTGTATTTGAAATCTGAGGCATAAGGTGTATTTTTGTAGGCTTTTTTAGCTGCAGATAGGCTTGGAAATTTCTTATGATAGGTCTTTAGATGTTGACCTTCATCATCACTGAGCGTGACTATCCAGCGTGCTTCAACTGGACCATAATAACTTTCATCTACTTGTTTAGACATTTTCTTTTTAATGTCTGCTACTTTCTTTTGGAATGCCTTGCACTTTTCATCATCACCAGCTTTGTTGGCTTTGGCTGCTAGTTCTGTATACTTGTCTGCTTGTTTTTTCAAGTCAGCACTTTCATTTAAACCTTTTTCATATTCAGCACGGATAGCTGGAAGATAATCACTCCAAGCATCTCTAGCACGTTGTTTACCTAGCTCGTAAGCAAAGTATAAGAATGCTTCGTTGCTTAACTCTAAATTCGTCAACCCTGGACGCATCTGTTTAACTACTTTACTAACGATAGGATCTTGTTCTGCACCTTCGTTCTTAGGTTTTTTACCAGCCTTCTTCATGGCGATAGCTATAGCCGCTTGCTGTGCTGGACTACCAGCTTCATCTGTTTTAACTGTTTTAACTGTTTTATATCTTGGGTGAGGTTCATGACCACGTGGGTGTCTTGCACCTTTACGACTTGGTCGTTTAGGTTCTACACCTAGATCTTCTTCATTAAACTGTGCCCACATTTCTTTGAGTTTTTGTTCAACAGTCATGTCTTCGCTAACTTTTTTAAGTTCTTTCATCATGTTAGGTACGACACTTTCTTCCTGTTCTTCAGCGCCACCACCTACCATTTTATTGCCTGGAGTAGCTGCATCTGTGCCTTTCCAATAACCTGTAAACTTAGGACCTGTAGGAGCCTTTTCAGCACTCTTCATGGTACCTTTGCTTTCCATGATAGTTAATAACTTTTTCATATCCATGTTATTGTGCCTTTGATGTTGCACGCAAGAACCATGCATGTTTAGCAAACGCATCTTGGCGATCTGCTAGGAAGTTGCTTAGGCCATGATGCCCAAGAGCTTCTGCTTCTACAAATAATGTTTTCATGATTTCCTGCATCTTTTCTGCATCAGCTAGTAATTCTGCTACCATGGCTTGTGGAGGTAATACTTCTACTTCGTCGCTGATCGCTGTTAATGCTGAAAAGCGTTCTAGGCTTGCTGGAGTGTAGGCTTTGATTTTACGGATGTTTTCTGCAAAGTCATCTACAGCATCATATACTTCTTCATAGATTTTTTGGAATAATTTATGTAGTTGATAGAAATCCTGACCTTCTACATTCCAGTGGAAGTTCTGTGCTTTGATAGCAAATGCATATTGGCTAGCAAATGCGATCTTTAACTGTGTTGAAAACTTATCCATTATTTTTTCTTGCTTTTCTTTTGTTTATATGTACCACCAAATAGGCTACCTACTTGGCTACGTTTAACCATACTGCCCATAGGAGTAGTAGCGATACCGCCTGCACTTGTACCACCACCAGTGGCATTTTCTGCTACTGTAGGTTGTACACCCATTTCGTGTTGGCTGGCCATATATTCCATAACAGTAACCATCATACCCTTGGCAAGGCTGATTTTTTCTTCTACCCATTCAGGTAAGTCTTCGTTATTTCGTAATTCTTTAGCTAGATCTACGCTGGCACGTACGATAGTGTGCAGGTTGTTTTTAACCATGCTTACTTCACCGCTGTATTCGTCATCTATACTAAATTCTTCTTTGATAAATTCTTGTGGTTTCATAACTTTACTCCGTATAGTGTATTTATTAAACTTTAAAAGTTATTTCAGACTTAGCGACAGGTCTAGAAAAGCTGTTAATCCTAAAGTTTCTCATTTCAAATTCTACCACACTATTTGCCTGTGGTACTGTTTCTAATCGCATGGAATTAAAATTACCTGGTATTAGATCCACATAAAAATTTTCATCGATGCAGGTATCTAATCCCCAAATCCAAGTACGTTCAGTGATAAGATCATCATTGACGTATAGTCTATATCTATTATTTTCGTAATTGACCCAACTGGGTTTTAGACAGTGTATTTCAACAGTTAGATTGACTTCTGACATAACTAAACTGGTTTTTTACCTTTGCCTATGTTTTTGTTAACTTTGATTTGACGAGTTGGAGCACCTGGATTTTTACGACCTACTAGACCAAATGCTTTCATTTCTTTACCTAGGGTATTAGGATGTACGTCTACAGTCATTGATGTTTTATAGCGTGGATCATTTCCACCACGAACTACACCTACTCCACCAGTTTCGGCCAGATTATCTACTAGGCCCATGCCTTTACGGACTGCCTGGAATAGTGCTGGTGCTAGTCGTCCTGCACCTGTTGATTTAGAAAATGCTTCCATATTATCTGCTAGCGCAGCCGCACGTGCTTGGCTGGCACTGACGCCTTCTACACCTTCTGCACCATCTTCACGATCGCCACTTGATACAAAATCAATATTGGCAAATTTATAGTAGGTTTTCTTGCCTTTTACACCATTGTATGATGTTAATAGTTTTTGGAATGCTTCCATGCGATCACTACCTGCTACAAATGTAACGTGTGTATAACCATGCTGATATAAGAATTCAGCTATGTCCATGATAGTGCGTAGTCCACCTACGCTGACATGACCAGCATGCTTAGGAAACATCTGTTTAACGAATTTAACTTTAGTATCGTAGTCTAAGGGATTGTCTCGCTTGTCTTGTGTATGGCTAAGGAATATATAGTAATCTCCACCACGAGCGGCTTTGTGAGTAGTGGCCATTAATCGAGCATGACCAATAGTGGGTGGATTCATGCGACCAAAGCAAAAGGCCACATGTTTAGGTTGACGAGCTTCGTAAATTTCAGTTAATAACATAAGACTATACCGTATTTCAGTATATTTATCTTATAATTGTTCGAGTAGCCAAGGATAAAATGGGCTAGAAAATTTCAACACATAAGTACCATTCCACCCTAGATTAATACAACCATCTAATTTAGTAACTGTTTGCCCATTATACTGTTGAGGTTGATCTAATATATATTCAGCTGACCATAGGACGTTGCCTAAACTAGCACCTTCGATGCTGATGTCTTTGATGTTTAACAACATATCTTTGATGATAACACCGTTTTCTACGATGGTATCGTTGGAAGTTTTATTTTCTAAACGCACTTTGATAGTGTGATCACCTTCACTGACTGTGTGATCAAAAACCACGTTATGCGGGTCAGCTGATATTTCAGACTGTACTATAACGTGGTCATCTAACCAAACACTAAACTGAGGTTTGCGTTCCCAAAAAGTGCCATTTAGGCTAACAACAAAACTCAGTTTTTCTTCATTCATATTACTGTTGCGCTTGTTTCGCTGCCATTTGGGCTGGAGTGATATCAGGCATACTTGGTTTACCACCTGTCAATACACTTAAATCACCAGCGAATTCATAATGTCCTGAATGGTTCAACAGTACTTTAGCGTGAGCATAAATCTCACCACCTAAAGCTGCCCAACGACGACAGAATGTCCAGTCTTCTGATAGATAGTGACCTTTTTCGTCGATCTCTGTATCAAAGATCGAATACATAGTTGGTTCGTATTGTTTACCTAGACCCACATCGTCCACGTATTTTGTTTCAGGGTGAGCAGCGCAGAGTTTTTCATATACGTGGCGTTTAAACATCATGAAGCCTGTGCCCATGGTGTCCACTGGGAAAATATCATTTTGGATAACTGTACCAGGTTTAACATTGATTACATATGAAATTGGTAATGCTTTCTTAGGGTACAATCCACCGATGACATCTTTGTCAGTGATCAACATCATAAAGATAGCTTCAGGTTCAAATCGAATGTCTGCGTCGATGAACATAAAGTGTGTTGCTGCCTGATTAGTCATCATTTTAGCCATCAAGTTATTACGAGCACGTGTAACTAATGATTCATTAACCATTGTGTCTAATGACCATTGTAAACCCATTTTATTTGCCATCAAGATAAAACGCAAGAAGCTAGTAAAACATGGTTCAGTGATCTGGCCACCGTAACATGGAATACCAAAATGTACGTGTACTTTGCTAAAATCAAATTGTTGTTGTGGATTTGGTGAACCAGTTGCTGGTAAGTTTACCTGCATCATTTTTGGTGAATTAGGTTTGATACGTTTTGATTGTTTTGAATTTTTTGCCATCGAAAATCTACCTTTAAATTAAAATTATTCTGCTTGAATTTCTACTAGTGTACCTGCACCAGCTAGTTCTTGTACTACTGCTTCTAAACTGTCAATGGTTTCTTGGTTGAGAATAGTAACACCACTGGCATCTTCTGTGTCTTTTAACAGTTTGCTAACTTTGATTACTAATACTTCTTCATGTAATTTCGCCATGATTGATTCCTTGATAATATACTACTATTATTTACCAGGGCAGAATTAACCGTAAAAATTATTTTACTACAATAAAACCATTTTCGTCAACTGTTTTGTTTTCTAATAGATCAACACTTGGTGCTAGCACAAGGAATTTGATTCCATTTTCAATATAATCAACAGTTACGATGCTACCTGATTCTACATGTTCAAATAATATTTTCTTACTTAGAGGTACTTTGATCAGTTCGTTGATCTTACGTGCTAACGGTCTTGCACCCATAGCAGGATCAAAGCCAACTTCTGTTAAATGATCTACTAGTGCTTCAGTCGAACGCACTGTGATATTTCTTTCAACTAGTAATTCATTTAATTCGTTTAAGAACTTGACAACGATTTTCTTCATTGAAATCTTGTCTAGTTTATTGAACTTGATTACCGCGTCTAATCGATTGCGGAACTCTGGTTTAAAGAACTTCTTAGCTGCTTCATCATCTGTGCCTTCTTTTTGTAGAGATCTACCAAAACCAATGGCATTCTGTTCACCATCTGCTGCACCTAGGTTTGAAGTTAGGATTAAGATACAGTGACGTGCATCTGCTTTCTTACCATTTGAACCAGTGATATAACCTTCATCCATGATCTGTAGTAGTAAGTTACTAATGTCTGGATGTGCTTTTTCAACTTCATCTAGCAAGATGATAGCATGTGGGTTACGTTCAATTTCACTGATTAACAAACCACCACCTAGGTTACCATCTTCATAGCCAACATAGCCCGGAGGTGCACCAATCAATTTAGCCATAGCATGTTTCTCTTGATACTCACTCATATCAAAACGTAAGAGTTTCATAGCTAATGCATCTGAAAGCAATTTACATAATTCTGTTTTACCAGTACCAGTAGGTCCTAGGAACAAGAAGTTGCCTACAGGTTTGTTCAATGCTTTCATACCAGCCTTGGCCACGTAGATTTTTTCTAATACTTGATCCACTGCTGAATCTTGACCATATAACTTGTCTTTGATTGTTGCTTCTAATGTGATCAAGTTTTCTGTAGCTTTTTCACTGAGTAAGTTTTCTTTAGGAATCTTAGTTGCTTTACTGATAGTGTCAACGATATCTAATTTAGTAACTACAAAGTCTGGATCTTTAATCTTTAATCTAGCACAGCTCATGTCGACCAAATCCAGGGCTTTATCTGGTAAACGTTTGTCTGTTTGATAACGCACACTTAGATCAACGGCGGCTTCGATAGCATCATCATTGATAGTGCCATTATGGAATGTTTCAAAATGTTGACGTAGACCATATAAGATATCTTTGGCCACTTTAGGACTAGGTTCGTCAATGTTGAGTTTATAGAATCGACGCATCAGCGCACGATCTTTTTCAAACGATTGTGTGTATTCTTCAAAGGTAGTCGATGCGATGACTTTAATATTGCCTTTGGCCAATGCCGGTTTCAGCATGTTGGCGAAGTCTACTGAACTTGATCCACCTGATCCTGCACCCTGCATCTGATGCGCTTCATCGATGAACAGTATCGTTTTACCTTTAGAACTTAATGCTGACAGGACATCTTTGAGTTTTTCTTCAAACTCACCGCGATATTTGCTACCAGCTAGCAAACTGCCAATTTCTAGATTGTATACAGTATAAGGTTTTAGATATTCTGGTACTTCGCTGTGTATGATCTTATATGCGAGGCCTTCTGCGATAGCGGTCTTACCTACACCAGGATCACCAATCATCAACACATTAGATTTGTTACGTCGTGCTAGAACCTGAGCTATTTCTTCTAGTTCAGCAGCCCGACCAATCACAGGATCAATCTTGCCATCTAAAACCTGTTGGTTTAGATTGGTGCAGTATTCTTCTAATATGCGATCAGCATAGTCTTTCTTAGTAGTTTCTTTTTTAGGCAAGCCAAATCTGTCAGTGTTTTGTGCTGTAAAGAATTCGATCAACTGCTTACGATTGACACCCCATTTAAGCAAGAAGTAAGCAGCATGGCTGTTAGGTTCTTGGCTGATACTTAAGAACAGATCAATGGGTTCCATGAAATCGCGACCACTAAACAATACTTGAGTGAATGCACGATTAAACACACGTTCAAGACTATGTGTGCGCATCGGAGTTACATTTTCAATATTTTCTTTGATCAGATGATCTTGTTTGCCAATATAGTCATAAAGATCTCTCAATAGCTCGTCTACTTCTACACCATAGTCTGTTAGTAATTTGTTGAATTTTTGAAATTCTATTAGGGCTATTAGCAGATGTTCCAAGGTAACATATTCATGCTTGTAATCTTTAGCGAGATCACAGGCATTGCTGATGATTAGTTCTATATCAGGATTACTTTTTAATTGCGACACAATTGAGCCCTTTAAAATATTTATTGAGTAGCTTTAATGTTTCTAAGCATGTTTAATTGCTGTTCGGATAGTATAGGAGTTTTAACTATTACGTTGACTATGAGATCACCTCTATGGGTAGTATTCATCTGATATAGCCCCTGTCCTTGCAGACCAAACTTACTAGAATGTTGACAACCTTGTGGAATCTTGATTGAGAATTCTCTACCATCGACTCCTTGTATGGACTTTTCGGTACCTAGCATAGCATCAATGCTGTCAATTTCTAAATTGGTTAATAAATTGATACCGTGTAATTCAAAGCGAGTATCAGCTTGCACACTAATTATAACATACAAGTCACCTCTTGTCAAGGTTTCAAACATATTATCGCCCATTTGGCTGTATTTGATAGTAGTGCCATCATTGATACCACGTGGAATGTCTACATCTACATTATAACGATCACCTTTGGTAGTCTGTACTGAAATAGTCTTGCGTTGTTGTTCAAGAGTGCTGGCCAATGAGATCGTTATATTAATACGTAGATCTTTGTTACGTCTAGGTTGTGCATGCCTTTGGAATGGGTTAGCACCAAAGCCTTGATTAAAGAATTGTTCAAAAATGTCATGTGGTCCACCGCCACCAAAATGGAATTCGAATCCATTTGGATGACCATGAAATCCTTGACCAAATGGACTTGGGTTATCGTGCTGTTGGCGTTTAACGGGATCGCTCAGCGTTTCATAAGCTGATTGTATTTCTTGGAATTTAGCCGTGTCACCACCTTTATCGGGGTGATGTTGTCCCGCTAGTTTGCGGTAAGCCTTTTTGATTTCTGCGTCGGAAGCCCCTTTGGGCACTCCCAATATTGTATATGCGTCTGCCATATTGTTAACTATTATATGATAAAAAAAGGTAAGCGTCAATAGCTTACCTTTTATTTAATGTCTAGTAGTTACTAGCTTATTTTTTTGCGTCTTAGAGGACGATCTGCATCTGCTGGAGCAGTTTCAGTTACATTAACCACTTCTTCTACTACCGGAGCACTTGCTGCCGGGGCGTCTCCAAACCCCTGGTTAAAACCCCCGCCAAATCCTGCTGCTGGTGGAGATGCTGGTTGTTGTTGTGGTTGGTTACTTACTTGTACTGTACCACCTGTTGGAGGAACATACGTCGTACCTGCACCTTGACCAAAACCATTCAATCCGCCATTTTCTGCGCCACCTAATTTTTCTTTAGTGCGACCATAGGCTGCGATACCTAACACAGCACCCATAGCCACATGGAACAAGCCTGCTCCTTGTAGTGTCAATGGTTGCCATTGGCTGGTTACAGTGCCATGGCTTAAACTCTGTAGTAGGCTCCATAATACTGGAAATACGATGAAATCACACATACATACCAACATGTACATCCAACCCATCATTGGACGCCATTTGCTGTTCATCCAATCTTCTTTTTTCTTTTCACTTGCGCTTGTCATTGTCTGCTCCTAGTGCTTGATTATAATAGTATTTATTCTTTTTGGTTAAGCCAGTGATGCTAGAGCTTTTAACCCTTGTATAACATTATACATAGTAGTTTTCGCGGCTAAATCGTTAGCAGCATCTGCGATGGCTTGGCTATGTGCTAGATCACCAACCAATTCTGCATATTCATCTTTTGAAATCTTACCTGCTTTGTAGTCAGCTTGTAGTTCATAAGCATCTGCGGCCCAATTGGCGATGCCATCAGATGGATGATCGTTTAAATCTTTTAATTGTTGTTCTAAGCTCATCGTGGTTTAGCTCCTATAGCGTTTTGTATTGCGACTGCGTTCTTTTCGATGGTACCAAATTTAAGAGTACAGTATGAAGTGCTAACTGTTTCTTTGTCATGATACTTTTCATTTAATCCTTTGACTATTTCTGCTAGTTCACTGGTCATCTTGATAGTTTCATCATTACGTGGGATTGACGCTGAATAATTTTTTAATTCTACTGATTTGAAATATAGGTTTTCTACCACAGGTACCACTTCTGCTGTGCCACATTTAGCTGCACCCAGGTTAGCCACAGTACGGATGCTGTTGATCTGTGCATATTCATTGTTGTCAAATCTAGCCATCCTAACAGCATCATAGACAAATCCTGCGGCTGTACAACCTTGAAGTGCTAGTATCGCTACTACTACTAATAGTTTTCTCATTATTTACAACCTTTTTCAATGTAAGCGTAGAGCTTGTGATCTGGATTAGCGATACCAGTTGAAATCACTGTTGGATCATCCCCTGGTTTAGGAATAGTTTTAAGTTCATAAAACTTTTCACTGCAATCAACTGCAAATACTAAAGGTGTTACTTCTTTAGTTGCTTTGTCAATCTTACGGAAGGTGCCAGTAAACCCAGCACCTTCTTTTTTAGTTGTGTTAGTACGTTCGATCTTAACAGCATCTGTATCATTGATAGTTATCCACGTTTCTGCGTAGACTGCTGTTGCTGTTAATGCTAATAGTGAGATTAATAGTTTTTTCATTTGACTTCCTCATAAATTTGTTTTTGTGTTGCATACCACTCTTGCCATGCTTGATTCTTAGCATAGCATTCCTTGGCCTTGGCATAGTTGTCAACGGTATTTTCTAACAAGTCTGTAAGTTGTTTTTTCTTAGGATCCAAAGGCATCAAACGATCACAGGGTTTGGTCAATGCTTCAGGAACCTGTGGAAAACTCATTTTAACTGGAATAGCTGTGGCACAACCTGTTAATAGTAACACGGAGATTAATATTAATTTACGCATTATTTTGTCTCCTGTGTTGGTGTTTTAGTGATACTGAAATTATAAGCATTAACAGCATCATCTGATAAATTACATTCTGCATTGATGGTGTCTTTTCTTCTGCGTAGTGTTTCTTTGGCTGTGTTGGCTTTGTCCTGTATTTTAACAACTTTAGTGACTATCTTGGTCTGTACTTGTGTGTTGGCTTCTTGTGCTTTCTTTTCAGCGACATCTATTTTAGCCTGTAGTTCTCTGACTTGTTCACGCATGGCTGCATCTGTGCTGAATACACCTTTACAATAAACGCCTAATACCAATAATGCTACACCAATCAAATGTAATATGGCTTTATACTTGTTGACGAATGGAATAAATCCTAAGAATGTGCCAGCTATGGTAATAGCAACACCTGCCAGTACAGACATGTTAATAACATATACTATTAGTGCATCAGGTATAAAGTGTAGTAGCCACATTATGATAACAGTGCCTTGGCTTTTTCGTAGTGCGCTTTTCTTTCTTCGAGACCGATAGTACCACCATTTACACGTTTGGTCATTTTAACGATATCATCGGTGTCACAGATTTCATTCAATCCGTTGGTTTTCCAAAACCACATGGCTGATTCAAGTCCACCATCTAATGTTTCCATATCTTCTACACATGCTTCAGGATCTAAACCGATGCTAGCACCAAACTTAGTATAGTTGTCACGGCCGGTTAATTGTATAGCACCACGACCACGGAATTTATATCCATCGCCCGACGCTTCATCGCCATTGCCCATGCGGTTAGCATAGACTTTGTTGGCGATCTTTTCTGGATTACGTGCATATGGTTGAGCATCTGCTACTGTTGGGAAGTACTTGTGGAATATCTTGTTAAGTCCTTCTGCTGAATAGTTTAGGTTTTCTTTTAATACTGTAAAACCATTTGATTCATGACCACACTGTGCTAGGAAACCTGCCGCGCGATTAACAGTGTTGATTTCGTACTTGTCAAATAATTCATTTAATACTTCTGCTAAATCACCTGGATACTTGTTTTGTGGGAAAAGTGATTTGATTTGATCTGCTGTAATTTCCATCGTTGATTCCTTTCGTTAAATTTTTATACCTGCTGCTATACGCAAACTCTCCGTGTATTCGTTCTTTGGTGCTTTGGTAGTTACAGGTACTCCAGCTATCGCTTTCATCTGATCAAGTTCTTCTTGTTCTTTATCGTACTTACGATCATATTCTTCAGGTGTCAATGGGATTAATTCCTTTAATGATTCTAAAGTTAATTCGTGGTCACGTGTGCTCTTATGATAACGCACACGCCAATCTTCTAATTTTTGTTCTGTTAGGTTCATAGAGTCTTCCATGATCTTGATGATTTGGTCGGGAAGTTCTGGACAACGTTCGAGTTCAACAAACACCAAATAATCACCACCTTCTTTTTCACCTGAACTGACATCAGCATCTAGCACATATTCATAACCTTTTTCTACAAAGCTGACTAGGTCAGCAGCTGCTTCTTTACCTGAAACTTTAAAACTAATCACGCAAACATCAGCATCATCTCCCATTTTACTTTTATATTCGTCGATGTGCAGTTCAGTATGAACTAGGCGTTTCAGATCACCCTGTTCAAGATTTTCATTTAAATTAAAATTCTGGTTGTTGTTGGTCATCTGATTGCTCTTGATTTTGTTGATCAAATTGTGCTGTATCATGGCCTTCTTCATATGCAGTTTCGATATCTTCCATATCAAGTGTTTGGCTTTCTAAATCCAAACTACCTTGTTGGATTTCTTGCATGAGTTTCTTAGGCATGACGATTTTAACTAACCACACAGGTTTTTTAGCCATCTTAGGCATTTTAGTACCAGGTTCAAAATCTTCTGGTTTTTCTACTTTGACTGGATATTCTAGCATGTCTTTGCTGTAGTAAACTTCACAGTCATAGTCTAATAGACGTTCGCCGCCACGTGGATCAGGCATTAGCTTATAGGGCCACATAAAAGTACAGGTTACAAAGTATTTTTCGTAAATTGGACCTTCAACTAGTTCACCTTCTTTCCAATGTGCAAAAACATAAGTATCAAGCTCATCTAGCACACGCTCAAAATCGCAGAGTGTAGCAAGACTGCTATCAGTCATGAATATTTCTTTGGTATTGTCAATGATGTCTGTAATTAGTTTGCTCATAGTTTCTAAGACTCTTTTGTATTATTTATCTAATCCGCGGGCACTCTTGGGCTGTATGCCATGCCATACTTGTTCATCAAGCCAATATTCATCGACGTGTTTCACATACTTTTTATTGGGATCTTCTGTGATAAATTTCATGATATTGGGATCATACCAACTTACAGGAAAATTTAACAATCTGCTGGTATACTTCAAATAGTGTTCTCGATGTAGGAAAAGTGCTTCATTATCTAAGAAAAAGGTTGGAAAATTGCTGGTTAAGATATGATCGTAGTAGTATTCTTGCGCGATAGGCAGTGTTACTTCTTTACGCACTCGCAACTGTTGTTCTGCTTGTATATTCTGATCACGGACGATAATAGCGATCTTTACATCTATGCCAAGGCTTTTCGCTCGGTTAGCGAACTCTAAGATCTTAGGAGTCTGTCGCACACCATCGTAGACAAATGGCACTGACACATTGGCTAACCAATATTCATAACCTTGGAAATCTTCCAGAGTCAATCTTTCAGGATAGACCCAATATTCAGCGAAAGGTTCTAGATCACTAGGAACCCAATATTCATCGATCAACTGTTTCCACCCACCTACGGATTCATGCATGCTGAATATGCGGCTGAACAGATGATTACCCGAGCCCTGAGGACCTGTAACGATTAATAGTTTTTTCATTTTTTCTTGATCTCTTTTAATTTATCAATCCACAACTCATAATACTTGGCCACATAATTTCTATTGAAATTGGTCAATGCCAATCGATCGTATAATCGTTTGATGCTGTCAACAGTTTTGTCACGATCAAAATAAACATCATTGTCCCAAAAGATTATACGTTCATTGGTTTTATATTTTTGTAATTCTCTTTGATAAGAATCTAGTACCTTACCTGGCCATGCTATAGATTTATATAATCCCAATCTACGATGCTCGACTTCTAATCTAACATGCTCAGGATATGTCGCTAATTCTTCTAGATTTTTAGGAGCATGATCAGGCCAATCACTGCCTTTGTATTGTTCCCATACTTTCTGAGTCTCGGGGTCTATAGGAGTACGATTAGTGACAAATGTTTTACAATTTTCATAGATGATTACCTGCGCATTTTTCCATACAGACATGTATCTATCTAAACAGGGTAAACTATGGCTGATCAAAAAGAATTTATGTGACCCTGTGCTGAGCCTATCAACTACGGGATAAAACTTTGCTTCAAGCATTAAAGTACTGGTACAATTTAAATAGTCCAGATTGTCTACTCCAAACAGTTGCGCACAGCCAAGATTAAGATCAGTCCAAGTATCATTGACATTAGATAGTGCATCAGTTAGATACTGCATCTTATCGTTGATAGTAAACTGTCCATCTAATTGTTGTTCTGCTAGCCTAGCATCTTGGAATACAGCATCATCACTGAGTCCAAGACTGTTGACAAGAAATTTGCCACCAGCATTGGTAGGATAACAAAATATAATCAAATTGTCAGTGTCAAAATTAATCATTGTGGTCGTGTTTTAAATGTTGTTCCTAGCTTGTTACCAAGATCTAGTTCATTATAGTCAATGCTGTGTACATATTTGGTATTAGCATCCTCGGCAAGTATAGCATCTATCCTAGGATCATTCCATGCGATAGGAATATTTAAATCTAAACTCTTTAGATAGTCTTGTCGATACAAATATAATAATTCGTAACTTAAGAATGTTGGATCGTTGATATTTTTTAATTGTTCTAAAAACATATCCACTGTAGGTTGTGTACGGATACGTGTCTGTTGATAGTTTAATATCGTTTGATCTCGACCTATGACAGCGAAATCAACATCAATACCACAATCTTTAACACTGTTAGCGAACCCCTCGAGATCAGGATTCCATATGGGATTAACATCATGACCGATGATACCTAATGGACAACTGATGCTGGTAAAATAGTACTCACTTTGCGACCAATCAAAAGATTTAAGTAGGCTGTGATCTTTCCAATGTCGTGCGAATGGTTCTGCAAATCTGTGTGCTTCCCAGTAGTTGTCTAGCAGAGTTTTCCATCCATAGACTTTTGGATGTAAGCTGAATATCTTACTCCAAAGATGATTACCAGCGCCTTGAGGACCTGTGAGTATCAGCATCTTAGCCATAGATCAGATCCTCTAATTCTTTAGGCAGCACAGGAATTTCCATGCGTTCAGGGTGCCATACCAACCCCCAAATTGATTTAGTCTTATGTTTAAACGCCTCAACATGTTCGCCAGCCCAGGCTATAGGTTCTAATTCGTTACCTAGTTCCTCGATTAACATGTTATGATAGCTGTTGACTGTGTGCGTTTTACCTTCCATGACTAAGTCATGTGTGGTATTGTAGTGCCCCTCCACAGTTAAATTAGTGCCATTGTTAAGCTCATTTAAAAAGAAAGCACCATGACAAACACCTAGTATAGGAATATTACGTTCCAGTGCCCAAGTACAACAGAATATTTCAGTTTGATATCTAGCTTCACTGTCATTACCACCCGACAATATCAACATATCGATATCTACATCTATGTTTATTAAATTTGGCAACACGATCAATTCGTGATCACCAAGCATGTAGAACCATCCTTGTTCTAGACAATCATAAACGATATCATTGATAACTACCTGACGTTGTGTAATACCTATTTTCATTTGAAATATGCGAAGTAAATTAGTCCAGCGATGATCATAAAGATCTGTGGAAGGAAGTTAGTGATTAGGCTTTTTTCATTCCATTTATAGCCTACATATACCCAGCCACAGGCGCCAATGATTTGTAATATGCTGTTCCAAGGAGTGATACCTAAGATATGTAAAGGCATGGCACATAGGATCATTGTAGCAGAAAACCATTTGACTATGACAGTATAATCTTTCATTGAAATTCCAAAGAATAAAAAAGGAGCCATAAGCTCCTTTTTTAAGAACTTACACTATTAATTATGCAGAATAAGCTTCGCTAATTAATTTTGCAGCTTCTGGTAATGCTGTTGTGTTCATGCAAGAAATTGCGAATAAATCCATACGCATTGTTCTAGCGATAGTTTCAACACGTGCTTGTGTTTCAGCATCTGTAGCTAATAATTCTAAAGCACGAGCACCAATTTTGCTGTGGAAGCCTTCGTCTCTAGCGATCTTAGCGTATGTTGTGCTGATGAATTCGTCTTGAATGCATTCAGCCATTTTGTGCCATACACGTTCTGCACGACCTTCAGCGATAAACTGATAAGCAGCAAGTGCTAATGGATCGCTTTCTGCTTCATATTTTGCTAAAAGTGCTGCACCTTTAGCTGTAGGTTTAGCTTGCTCTTGAGCGATAGCTTGTTCTACGTCTAAAGTTTTACCTGTGATGTGTTCAATAACTTCCTTAACCATACGGAAGTGATTAGCTTCATCTTGAGCTTGTTTTGTTAGAAGTGTTAATTCTTCTGTGCTTGCTGAAGCTGGCATACCAGCAACTTTAGCTGAGATTTCAACCATGTTCATACGTTCATTAACCATACGGCCTGTGAAGTGTTCAACTAGTTGTTCAGTTGTTGGGTTGCTATTGAAATAAGCTTCAACTTGCATTTCACTAGCTTTGAACAATGCTTCATTGTCTTGTGCTAGTTTTGCAACGAATTGTTTTGAGTTCATTTTATTTTCCTTTAATAACGTTATTTTATCAGGGTAACTAATATATCTGGCCAGACTTTAGCTACACTGACCTCTGCGTCGAAGTGCTCTTTAATCCACCCGGATGTAAAGTACTCCCACTTACAGTTATTTATCTTTCCGTATTCCAAAATAGCCGCGTTCTGCTTGACTATTTCAGTCAACATGGTGTTGCTGTCTTTATAATGACTATAGTTGGGATATTTGATATTAAATCCGCCTGCTTCGTGCCACCAACTGTAACAGGCCATGTCAGGACGATAGACCATCATAACCCATGAATCTCGCCACTGCTTTTTCTTACGTATACTAGTTAAATTGAACGCCCACTCATGGCTTTTAATCAGTTTAGTACCACCGGGCTCTGACCATTGGCGATCTATATAGTTACCATTGGTGATTAATATACATTCCATGCCGTGCCCAAAGTAAGCACCTTTATGCCCACTGTAGGTATTGTGTGTGTATTCACGATTGGGATTGCGATCACTGGTGTTAAATCCAGGGATAGATTCGATAGTCTGTGCTATACCACTCCAACGGCTGCCTGGAGCTCCAGTAAAGAATATGTGATTAGGTAATGTAGTCATATAAGTAATATACGTACTTATTGTTATTAATCATGATACATATTTTATTTGTCGGTGGTAGTTTTGGTAGTATGCTTGAATGGGGCATACGCAATTATACTGGGCATTATAATGCTGTTGATACTGCCATGACTGAAGATGGCAGCATGCACAATTTCGATAAAATGTATCACCCATTTGATGACAGTGATTATGATGCACATGCTGTGTTAGATAAAATTGTAAATTTACCTAAAGACAGCATAATCACAGCTACCTATCCCAATGCTAAAATCAGCATACAGGAAATCATTGAATTTTTTAAACAACCTGAGTTTGAAAAAGACACTGTCATCAATGTCACCGTGCCTAACATTGACGTAGCAGAAAAGATCTTGCTGATGAATTACCACAAATTAGTCGTTGGTTTAGGTTATGGTTTTGACTATTTTTGCTTGAAACATGAACGAAATATAATCAATTGGAATACAAATTATAAAAACTGGCGTGACATGCAGACTTGGGAATTCCGTGAATGGATCAGTTTGTTTTATCATGAGTATGTACAAGAATGGATTGACGCCCAACAGTATTGTGATCCATCATGGGTCAAAATCAATCCCATAAACATAGTTAGATTCTATGATGAGGTTATAGCGACCGTGATATCTTATAGTAGATTAACCTACGCAGATAATCTTGATGCTGATGTTAAAGTACAAGAATGGTGTAGCAAACAGGAAGAAATATTCCAAGAACATGAGCAGGCAAAATTGATAGTAGATAAAACTATAAGTAATGAATATATGGAATGGTTGCCGATGAATGTCATGGCAGAAGCTATCATACAAAAACGTTTACGTGATCGTGGCTACGAACTTAGGTGTTTTGATCTAAATACATTTCCTAGTAATACCAATGATTTGAGAAATCTAATAGATGCAACAGCAAGAACTCAATAATTATTTTTCCACACAATGGCATTCAAACATAGATCAATATATCTATTCTGGGTGGGCATTGGCGAATCAAGTGGGAGATAAATCTGTGTTAGATGTTGGCTGTGGACCTAACCCATTCAAAGGTAAGATTAAAAATCTCATAGGTATCGATCCTGCGTTTGATGCTGCTGATGTCAAGACCACCATAGAAGAATATACCACTGATCAGAAGTTTGATATCGCATTTTGTTTAGGTAGTATTAACTTTGGCAGTGAAGAGGTTATTCTGCGCCAGATTGGATCTGTTGTATCACTATTAAAAGCTCAAGCAAAGATCTACTGGCGCTGCAATCCTGGTCGCCATGATCATGCCAGTGACCTGTGTCAAGCGATTGATTTCTTTCCATGGACATTCCAACATCATCTAGATTACAGTGAGAGGTTTGGATTTTCATGTGATGTGATCGCTTGGGATAGTAATAATAGAATCTATGCTGAATGGTCCAGGACAGCTTAGTATTTAGTTACCAATCCAAAAAATTAAACTATACTTAATAAAATAAAATCCCTCTCCTTAAATATCTTTGTAGATGCCTTTAATCTACAAACTCATCAACAGGGAGCATTATGTCAAAACGTAGAACTAGCAGTAGACACCTAGCAGCAGTAGAAACAAACAATACACTTAGTTTTAACCAATACGTTCAACAGAGAAAGACAGTACATCTAATACCAAAAAGCCTAAATCAAGAACAATATATCGAATTACTCACAGATGAAACCAAACACATAGTATTTGCTACAGGCCCTGCAGGCACTGGAAAAACCATGTTGGCCATGTTGGCTGGTATTAAAGCCTACAAAGAAGGCAGTGTACAAAAGATTATCCTAACACGTCCAGCGGTAGGGGTGGACGATGAAAAGCACGGCTTCCTACCAGGCAATATAACTGCAAAAATGGAACCATGGACTAGACCACTCTTTGATGTAATGCAAGAGTATTATAGTACCAAAGACATCGCCAGAATGATAGACGAAAATACCATAGAGATAGCTCCACTAGCATTCATGAGAGGTCGCACATTTAAGGGAAGTTGGGTCGTTGCAGATGAAATGC
>Ga0164296_1001349_pt1 | contig 26320 bp, 20 predicted proteins | sample GEODES057metaG_FD_113533 | JGI IMG/M metagenome (GOLD analysis project Ga0164296, IMG submission 113533) | Dystrophic lake water microbial communities from Trout Bog Lake, Wisconsin, USA - GEODES057 metaG | ecosystem: Environmental > Aquatic > Freshwater > Lake | place: USA: Trout Bog Lake...
CAAGAAGCGCATGAAGCGAATCGGTAAGGTGGATATCCCGCAGGAGGCCTTCCTGGCGGTGCTGAAGGTCGGCGAAGACTAGCTGGATTGCTATGCGATTTGGGGCGGGAAATTGCCCAGAAATGATAGAAAAAACTGCCTATAGCGGCGGCAAGTGTTAATTTCCCTTAACTCGATTTTGTGGAAAGCCGTCAAGGCTGGGATTTGAGAATTCTTAGAGAATGGGCAGGGGATATCCCGAATCGGCACCCTGATTCCATGTGTAAGTGATTGATATTATTACGATAAATTCACATAGCTGAATCTGCGCGCGGAAAATGCTTAAAGAATGGTGCGAAGCGCGGGAATTGCGGCTGGCGTAACCCACAAAATTTTACACAGGATAGCTTACGAAAAGTGGCCGATGCGGGCATAAAAAAGGTGTGCCCGTTGGGGGCACACCTTTTTGAAAATCCAACCACTGAATTACTTGCTGGTTGAGGGGCGGGGGGTGGTGCTGCGTGGCGTGGTCGTTGCCGGGTGCGTTGCGGCTGCAGGCGCCGTCGGGGCCGTAATAGTCGGCGTAGAGGCGTTGTAGGCTGCGATAATCGCGTCCGTGATGTCGGTGGAGGGGGCATACCACAGAACCGTGGTCTGCTGACCGCTGACATCCACAACCAGAGTGTAGCCGTTCAGCTGGACATAGTTCACGAGCACCTTGCCGACCTTATCGGCAATCTTGGCGAAGGTGTCCTGAATGTCGTTCTGGTAACGGGTCTGGGCATCATCTGCCTCAAGCTGGAGCTGCTTGTCCTTGGTGTCGATGGTCTGCGAGCGGCTTGCCTTCTCTGCGGGAGAAAGCTTGTCGCCGTCGGCCTGCAGCTGCTTCTTGAGTGAGTCAATCTCGTCGCTGAGCGCCTTGAGGTGCTGCTGGGTCGGCTCATACTTGGTCGAGAGAGCCTGCAGAGCGCGCTGGCCTTCATTGGTGCGGGCAAGTGCGGGCTGGAAGGCAATGATGGCAATCTTGGTGGGGCCGGCAGCAGGTGCAGCAGCGGCAGGCGCGGTCTGGGAAATGGCGGTGGATGTGAATCCAGCGGTCAGCAAGAGGCAGAGCACAGCAGAGATGCGTTTCATGTTGCTTATGAAGCTCCTTAGGTTTCAGATCTGAATCAGCCGGGCGGCCATACCGTGCAGGCACGGTGGAGGCGATTGCTGACGGCCATGCATCGCGTAGCCCCTGTCCCCGTCACATCTCACAAAAGCATCCTCCTGACCGGAAAGGGCAGGATTTTGCAGGGGATGGGGTCGGCGAATGAACTACTTCGAGACACATTGGATTATAGACCATTTCAGAAGCAGCAGGATGTTAGAGGAACAACAATCCTGCCAGCCTCTAGAATGTGGTGCTTACCGTCAGGCGGAAGGTCTTTCTCGGCTCGCGGAGCAGATAGTCTGCACCGTAATACTGGAGCGCCTGCTGGTAGCTATACTCGCCGGCGCCGGTGTGTGAATTGGCGCAGGTGGTCTGCGTGGTGTTGTTGGTGCAGGGGAACAGGGCGCTGAAGGCGGTCTGACCAAGGGCCAAAGCCTGAGGCACATTCTGGTAGAGTCGCACCGGGTTATACGCGTAGTAGAGACGGAAAGGCGCGTTGATGACCGGGAGCATGACGGAGACTTCGCCGCCGACATCGTCGCGGGGCACAAAGTTGGTGCCGCTGACTGTCTTGAGGAAGAACGGGAAGTTGACCGTCTGGCCGCCGTAGCAGGAACCGTTTACATACTGCGGGCAACCGTAGAGCGGGCTGGTGACGGCCGACTGGCCGAGAGTGCTTTCACGCAGCTGCGAGTCGCGCAGATTGAAGTTCATGCCGAAATCGTCAAAGATGGCGAAAGTTGCTCGCTCAAACATCGGGATGCGGTACTCAATGTTGGAGGTGACAGAAGTGTCGCCGCCGATATTGACGAGACGATAGACGGGCAGAGGAATCTGGACGGGACCGAGCGACGGGTTGGTCGGGTCACGCGGAACCGTAGTGCCATCCGGGTTGGTCAGGTTGTACATCACCTTGTTGGGGATATACACATAAGGCGAAATGGAGCGGATGTCGAAGCCACGCAGATCGGCTTCACCACCGGAGTAGATACGGCTGGTGGGCGGTGCAACTTCGCCGCCGAAGCCTTCTACGTGGACCATCTGTACGCGGTAACCGAGCACGTTGCGGCCGTCGCGCTCAAAGTGCAGGCCGTGGATGGGCTTGAACTGCTTGTAGCTGACAATCGGCTCAATGTACTGAACGTTGCCGCCGATACCGGCGAACTGTACCGCCGCGGTGAGGTCCTTACCATTGTGCGGCTGGTAGGCGCGGTCAATGCTGGAGTACGAGAAGGTCGGCGAAATGACGCTGGTGAGAATGCCATTCAACTGGCTGGGTCCGGCAATGCCGCTGCGGAAGGCCAGTGACTCAAACAGATTGGTGGTGTTCTGGTTGAAGGCGGTGACGCCAGAGCTGGTGAGCGCGTAGGAGATACCGATGCGCTTGAAGGAGCGTTTAATCGGGTATCCAACTGAAATGTTGAAGCCCTTAGTGCCCTGGTTGTAGTTGGTGGCCAGGGAGGTCAACGCAGTGGTTTCATTCGAGCTGGCGTTGCTGCCGGCAAGGGACTGATAGCTCTTGGCTGGGTTGTAATCGGTCTTGCTGTTGAAGACCGTGAAGCCGAGAGAGATGGGACGATTGCGGAAGTACGGCTCAGTGAAACCAAAGCTGAGGTTACGGGCCAGGTTGCCGATGTTGGCGGCGACCGAGAGCGTTTCACCCAGACCGAGGAAGTTGTTGGTCGAGTAGTTCAGGCCGATGAAGGTACCGGAAAGACCGCTGATACCGCCATTGAGGCCGATGGAGTTCTTGCCTTTTTCCTTCACCTTCAGCAAGAGGTCCACGGTGCCGTCGTCTGCGTTCTGGTGGGTTTCGGAATCCTGGTCCACCTTGAGCGGATCGAAATAGTCGAGCTGGTTCAGACGAATCAGGCTGAACTCCCACAGGCGGCTGTTGTAGACCTGGCCTTCCTGCAGTTGTAGTTCGCGGCGGATGACCTTGTCGCGGGTGACGGTGTTGCCGGTGAACTCAATGCGTGAAACGTAGAAGGGCTTGCCTTCATCGATATCGATGTCGAGATAGACGAGGTGCTTGGCTTCATCAATGCGCGGGCTGGGTGTGCCGACAAAGTTGATGTAGCCGAGTTCGCCGTAGGCCTTGCGCAACTGCTCCAGACCCTTGCTGAAGACTGTGGCGTTGAACCACTCGCCGTCTTTGTTGGCAAACTGGGCGCGCAGGACTTTGGAGTTCTGCACGGCCTTGTTGCCGGTGAAGGTGATGCCGCCGAGGCGGTAACGGTCGCCTTCTTCCACGGGGATGAGAATGTCAACGCGCTTGCCGTGGCTGGGGCGAAGTGTGAACAGGTTAATGCCGCCGGCATTGCGTACGCGGGTGACTGGAGTGCCGGTCAGAGCGCGGAAGTAGCCGTGATCGCGATAATCCTGACGAACGCGTTCGGAATCTTCTTCCAGACGGCTGGAGTCATAGGTGCGCGGCAGCAGGTCCTCAAGAATGATGGAGTGCGGCACGCCGATGGGCTTAAGGTTCTTCATGGCCGAGCGGAGCTCACGCTTGCCGAGAGCATGGTTGCCTTCAAACGCAATGCGTCCGACTTTGACTGTGGGGCCTTCTTTGACGATGAAGTTGACGCTGACGCCGGCGGGCGGAATGTCTTTGACTTCAGTGCGGATGCTGGCGAACTGGTGGCCGTGTTCGGCAAGCAGTTCCTTCACCACGTCCACGGCGCGGATAGCGCGGGTGGGGTCATACTGGCTTTCGACCGAGAGGCCGACCTTGGCCTTCTTGAAAGCGTCCAGTACGTCAGACTGCGAAACGGCGTTGAGTCCCTTGTAATTAATTTCGCGAATGGTTGGTTTCTCGCGAACCAGAACAATCAGTTGGATACAGGAAGGCGTATCCTGACGCTCAATGCGGACATCCTCAAAATAGCCGGTGTTCCAAAGAGAGTTGAAATCGCGCTCAACCACCTGCGGGTCATAGAGGTCTCCCTGGTGGGAGAACAGACGCGCAAGGACGGTTTCTTTAGGAATGTGGCGGTTGCCGATGACCTGCGGCTGGCACAGCACTTGCTGCTGAGAATGCGCCAATGGAGAAAGCAGTGACAATGCCGCCACAAGAATGGCAGCAGGACGCATCAGCTGCATTTGCAGGCTGTTGCGGCTCGAACGGTCCGACGAATTCGGATACCCAATGGCCTCTGAGCTAACGCTCGCTCGGTTGACGGAAAAAATATGCACACCCCACCGCTAAAAAATCAGGTCCTGCGTAGGAAAGATGATTATATGGGATTGAAGCCGGAGTTCCCAACCCCCGGCAGCACCACAAACCCAAGACAATATTGAAGACCCACAGCAATGCAACAGGGTTGTCTCGGCTGGCCATCTTTCCTATCGCCAGAAGAACTTCCCAAGGGCCTTTTTTCTTATCGTACCGCAATGCAGAGGTTTGCATACGGTGTAAGGGTGCGGGAATGTGTGACATTGACCCGAGAAGGTCAATAGAGGGTCAATAATCGATGCGGGCGTTGCTTTCGCGCCAGCGGTCAAAGCAGGCGATAAAGTTTTGCGGGGTGAGGCGAATCATGGGAATGCTGCGGTTTTCGAGCGGAAGTTCGATTTCGCGGTAGATGAAGGAATCATCAAAACCGGCATCGGCGGCTTCGCGCTGCGAATTGGCATAAAAGACGCGGTCCAGTCTTGCCCAGTAAATTGCGCCGAGGCACATGGGGCAAGGTTCGCAACTGGTGTAGAGGGTGCAGCCGGTGAGCTGGAAGCTGTTCAATGCGGAGCAGCCGTTGCGAATCGCCATGACTTCAGCGTGCGCCGTGGGGTCAATGGTTGCGGTGACGCGATTGACCCCGGTAGCGACTACTTTGCCATCACGAACGACGACGGCACCGAAAGGGCCGCCGAGTCCGCTGGTTACATTCTCTGTTGCCAGGTCCAGCGCGAGCTGCATGAAGCGCAGATCTTCGTCAGATGCAACAGGGGGAGTGGGATTCTTTTCCGGCATGGACATCTCTCGTTCTTTATTCTCCGCCGCCACCGCGCCGCGGGGAAGGAGTAATGATGGGAAGCCGCGGTACGTTGGGGTCCAGATTTTTTTGTATCACTTTTAGCAGCGAGTGTGGGCTGGCGGGATCGTCCTGACTCAATTCCCAGATCATGGCGCCGCCGTATTGCGCGCTGAGTTGGGTGAGTTTGGCGATGTGGGTTTCACCCTGATAGTTCATCACCGCGCCATCGCGCAAAGTGCCGCCGCCGACCGTGTCCACCTTCCATGCATTGGGATAGGCGGCGAGGATGGCGGTGTAGTTGTGGAAGCCGATGCCGAGTGTGAGTTTTTCTTTGGCCACGTGTTTGTTGTTCGCCCACCAGGCCATGTCGGTCGCGCTGCGTGCGTAGTCGCCGTAGATCATCACGTTGACGATGTCGAAATCGTTCAGGACTTTATCTTCAACACCGGCCTGAATGTATTGCGCCACGGCAGCGGTGATGAGTTTGTGTTCGGGACGCAGGCGCGCGACCAGCGCCTCAACAAACTGCGTGTAGGGAACGCCCATCTGCGTGGGCTGTTCGATGTCCACGTCGACGCCATCCAGGTTGTAGCGCAGCACGTAAGCATTGACGGCGTCGGCAATCTGATTGGAAAGGCCGGCATTGTAGAACTGCATGTAGCGCTTGTCGCCGCCATCGCCGCCGAGCGAGGCGAGGACCTTGGTGCCGTGCGCGTGCGCCATGCTGATGATGGTGGTGAGGGCTTCATCGGTGAAGGTGGCACTGCCGTGCAGCGACATATCGCTCTTCTCGGTGCAGACGCCGTCACAGAGTGGCGGGTTGATGAAGGCCAGATCAAGATGCGTCATCTTGGTGAAGTCGAGGGTCTTGGCGGCTGCCATCCAGTCAACCGGGCGGTAGACGCCGAGATAACCGACGAGATAGGGATGCGGGTTCGGCGGGCCGTTGGGGACATCACAGGCACAGGCGGGGTTGATGCGGCTGGGCTGCTGCTGCGCGGGTGCGGTGGCTGCGGCGGCAAGAATGAAAAGAGTGATTGCGAACAGAGTGCGTAGCTTCATCGGTACACCTCTCGGAAATTGTTCCTTCGGGAATACGAAGAATGATGGAAGGCTTGCAACAGCTACAACCGACAAATGATGATTGGGACTCGATGGAAAACTGGGCGCGTCAGGCGACCGTACATGGGAAAGCTCAGCTGTCTGCCTTTGGCCGAGCCAGTATAACCTATGCTAATCGTATGCAATCACAGCTTGAAAGAGGGATAGATCGTGGCTGAGTGCGTATTCCAATCGCGGCGTGTGGTGACTCCCGAGGGAGTTCGGGCGGCGGCTGTGTTTGTGGATGCGGGGCGCATTACGCGTGTGGCGGAATACAACGCCGAACGCGGCGGCGCGGAGCTGCATGATTTTGGCGATGACGTTCTGCTGCCGGGGCTGGTGGATACGCACGTACACATCAACGAGCCCGGGCGGACGGAGTGGGAAGGATTTGCGACCGGAACGCGGGCGGCGGCGGCGGGCGGCATCACGACGATTGTGGATATGCCGCTGAATTGCCTGCCAGAGACGACGACGGTGGCGGCGCTGGAAGCCAAGCGTGCAGCTGCTGCGGGCAAGACGCATGTGGATTGGGCGGCGTGGGGCGGTGCGGTGGCCGACAACCAGCAGCACCTGGAAGCGCTGGCTGCGGCTGGTGTTCCGGGATACAAATGCTTTCTGGTGTATCCGGGGATTGAAGGCTTCACCATGATCAACCAGCAGCAGTTGATGGCCGCGATGCCGCATATTGCGAAGACCGGGCTGCCGCTGCTGGTGCATGCGGAGTTGAGCGGGCCGCTGGAAGCTGCTGCAGAAAAATTACAGCAAGCCGATTGGCGAAAGTATGAGACGTATCTTGCCTCGCGCCCGGATGAGGCGGAGTTGCAGGCGATAGCGTTGATGATTGATCTGTGCGAGGAGTTCGGCTGCCGCGTGCATATCGTGCATCTGGCGACGGCAAAGGCGCTGCCGCTGTTGCGGGCGGCGCGAGCGAAGGGGCTGCCGATTACTGTGGAGACTTGCACACACTATCTCTACTTTGCGGCAGAAGATGTGCCGGAGGGTGCGACGGAGTTCAAATGTGCGCCGCCGTTGCGCAGCCGCGAAAATCAAAATGCTTTGTGGCAGGGATTGGCGGATGGCGTGATTGATTTGGTGGCGACAGACCATTCGCCGTGCCCGCCGGAGATGAAGCAGCGCGACTTGGGAGATTTTGGCAAGGCGTGGGGCGGGATTGCAAGCCTGTCGGTCTCGCTGCCCGCGATGTGGACGGCGATGCGGCGGCGCGGATTCGAGCTGCCGCAACTGGCGCAATGGATGGCTGCGGCTCCGGCAAAGTTGGCAGGGATGAGTGGGCGCAAGGGAGCGATTGCTACGGGATGCGATGCGGACTTTGTTGTGTTTGATGATGCGGCGGAGTTCACCGTGGAGAAGGAGCAGCTACATTTCCGGCATGCGGTTTCGCCGTATCTCGGCGAGAAATTCAATGGACGCGTGAAGGCGACGTATCTTCGCGGAGAAAACATTTTCGACGATGGAAATTTTTCAAAGGCAACAGGCCGCGAAGTTCGCGCGGAATAAGTTTGCGAGACAACATTAATTAGAAAATGATTTGGATAGATTGAGGGTCGAGTGAGCAAGGAAAGCAAAACAGTTTCAAATCCGGAATTCAATGCAGCAGCGGCTGGAGTGATGGAAGGCTGCCGCGTGATGGCCGGGTTCAGCGATGAGCCGGGGCAGACGACGCGGTTGTATCTGACGCCGGCGGTGGCGCAGGCGCACAGCTATCTGCGGCAGCGTATGGAGCAGCTGGACATGCGCGTGTGGGTGGATGCGGTTGGAAATTTGCATGGGTTGTATGCGGCGGAGACGACGGACGCGCCGCGGCTGCTGATTGCATCGCACATTGATACGGTGCCGAACTCCGGCGGCTATGACGGGGTGCTGGGCGTGATGATGGGCATTTCGATGGTTGAAATGCTGGGTGGAAAAAAACTGCCGTTTGCCATCGAAGTGATTGCGTTTCCTGAAGAAGAAGGCGTGCGTTTTAGTCTGCCGTTTCTTGGCAGCCGCGCGCTGGTTGGAACTCTGCAGCCGGAGTTGTTGCAACGGCGTGATGCGAAAGGTGTGACGGTGGCCGATGCCATCCGCAACTTTGGATTGAACCCAGACGAAATTCCCGCAGCGAAATTCAGCGGCGAGGTGCTGGGATATTTTGAGATTCACATTGAGCAGGGCCCGGTGCTGGAGTCGCTGGACATGCGGCTGGGTGTGGTGGAAGCGATTGTGGGGCAGACGCGGCTGGAGGTGAAATTCCGCGGCAAGGCAAACCACGCGGGCACGACTCCGATGAATTTACGGCAGGATGCATTGACCGGCGCAGCGGAGTGGATAACGACGGTGGAACAGTCGGCGCGGCGAGATGCTTCGATGGTGGCGACGGTGGGGCGCATTGAAACGTATCCGAACGTGGGGAATGTTGTGTCGAGCGATGTCACCTGCTCACTGGATATTCGCCATGCGGAGGATGCGGTGCGGCAACAGACGGTCTTCGCACTGATGCGTTCGGCGGAGATACTGGCGACTCGGCGCGGGTTGCAATTTGCAGCACGCACTTTGCTGGACCAGCCGGCGGTGCCGATGAATCCGACACTGACAGCTACGTTGGCAGATGCTGCTACGGCTGCGAATGTGCCGCTGCATCACATGACAAGCGGTGCGGGACATGACGCGATGATTGTGGCTCCGTACATGCCGACGGCGATGTTGTTTCTGCGATCGCCGGGCGGGGTGAGTCATCATCCTGAAGAGACGGTGCTGGCGGAAGATGTAACGGCGGCGTTGCAAGTGGCGATGCAGTTTTTGCAACAACTGCAATCGTAAGTAGATGTCGCGGCCAAGAAAAGTAGATGCCGCAGACGGTGAATTTTGACCGTACAATGTTGGAATCCCGTTTGGGGTTGGAATCCTGTTTGTGAACTGCAAGGAGCAGAGTTTGCAACATCTGGGACATACACGCAGCCGAGTGACTACGTCGCACCTGGTGCAGACGCCGGACACATTTGTGCGCACGCCGTTGCCGGGCATGACGAAGGCGATGGCTATCATCCATACTGCGCCGTCGCTGGGCGCTGGCTTTGTGCAATTCACTGCAGAGATGGAAGCCGGCGGCACGCTGGGTCCGACTACGGCGCAACGATTTCTTTACGTCCTTGAAGGCTCGGTGGACGTGGCACAGAATGGCAGCCATCTTCTGGGTGCGGGCGGATATGCGTACCTTCCGCAGGGCGTGGCGCATGTGGTGACGGCGAAGAGTGCGGCACGCGTGGCGGTGATTGAAAAACCGTATCAGCCGGTGGATGGTTTGGCTGAGCCTGGGCCATATTTTGGCGATGAAGCGAAGGTGGCTTCGCAGCCGCTGATGGGCGATGATGCGCTGCAGGTGCGCTGCCTGATTCCCGATCAAGTGGAATTTGATTTTGCAGTGAACACGATGGAGTATCAGCCAGGTGCTGCGCTGGCGTTGGTGGAGATGCACGTTATGGAGCATGGCCTGCTGATGCTGGCCGGTGGCGGCGTCTATCGGCTGGGCGATGATTGGTATTCGGTTACGGCGGGCGACTTCATCTGGATGGGAACGTTCTGCCCGCAGTGGTTCGGCGCCATCGGCAAGACGCCGGCGAAATATCTCATCTACAAAGACTGGAACAGAAGTCCGCTATAGACGGCACAGTATGACAAATACTCAGCAGATAAAAATCGACTCCGCGCAACTTACGGCGGAGCTGGATGCGTTGGCGAAGATTTCGCAGGAGCCTGCGCCGGTGGTGACGCGAGTCGTTTTCACTGAGGCGGATTTGCGTGCGCGTGCGTATGTGAAGGGCCTGTGCACGGCGGCGGGATTGGATGTTCGCGAAGATGCGATTGGAAATACATTTGCGCGATGGAATGGCAGTGATGCGAAAGCAGGGGTAGTTGGAACCGGATCGCACATTGATGCGATTCCGAATGCGGGAATGTATGACGGCGTAGTGGGTGTGCTTGGCGGTCTGGAAGCGATTCGCGCACTGCAGCGTGCCGGATACAAACCAAAGCGGTCGATTGAGTTGCTGATTTTTACAGCAGAAGAGCCGACGCGGTTTGGCATTGGCTGCCTTGGCAGTCGCTTACTGGCCGGGACGATGACGCCGGATGCTGCACGCGCGCTGCGCGATAAGCAGGAGATGCCGCTGGAGGAAGTGCGAACGGCTGCGGGATTTACCGGCGATCTAGAGAAGGTGAAATTGTCGGCGGGATATTACTCCGCGTTTGTTGAGTTGCATATTGAGCAGGGGCCGATACTGGAGCGCGAAAAGATTCCACTGGGCGTGGTGACGAGCATTGCAGCGCCGGCAAGTTTCCGGTTGTGGTTTGAAGGCGAAGGCGGACACGCGGGCGGCAAGCTGATGCCGGGTCGTCGCGATGCGTTGGTGGCTGCGTCGGAAGTTGTTATAGCGACCGAATCGGCTGCGCTTACGAGCGGGGCCGTGGATACAGTAGCGACGGTTGGTGTGTGCGATGTATTCCCCGGGGCGGTGAACAGTATTCCCAGTCGTGTGCGGTTGGAACTGGATGTGCGCGACACTGATAGCAAGCGGCGCGATGCCGTCATCGGAAAAATTCTTGCTGCGGCGGAAGCTGTTGGCAAGCGGAAAGAGATCGGCGTAAAGACGGAATGGATTAACGCGGACGAGCCGGCACAGAGCGGCGAGGAAATTGTTGCCGCGATGTGTGCAGCCTGCGAAGCGGGTGGGCATAAATACCAGCGCATGGTCAGCCGCGCGTATCACGACTCTTTATTTATGGCGCGGATTGCGCCGGTGGCGATGTTGTTTATTCCCTGCCGCGGCGGCGTGAGCCATCGCCCGGATGAATATGCATCGCCGGAAGACATTGCGCGAGGCACGGAAGTGTTGGCGCGGACACTGGCATCGCTGGCTGGGTGAGCAGACGCAATCGATTTTGCCATTGAAAATTTCGCAGAGCGCGATATGCTATCCGAATACCCTTGGAACATCTGAGCAGGCAGGAGAGGCTTCACGTGATGCGTGAAACTGCACAAAGTCATTTTCAGAAAGCGACAGAGATTGTCGGCACTTCTGCGCCACGCAAAGAAGGCGTGGGCAAGGTGACTGGCGCTGCGCGCTACATTGATGACATTGTGTTGCCCGGCATGTGGCATGGCGCCACGGTGCGTTCGTCGATACCACGTGGCCGCATCAAGAGTATCGAGTTTGGCGATGGTATTGCGTGGGAGGAGTTTGTCATCGTTACGGCAAAAGACATTCCGGCGAAGAACCGCATCGCACTCATCATGGACCACGATCAACCGGTGCTGGCCGATGAGATGACCAATCATCCTGAAGAAGCGATTGTGTTGCTGGCGCATGCTGACAAGACGCGGCTGCATGAAGCGGTGAAGGCGGTGAAGATTGAGTACGAGCCACTGCCTGCTGTCTTCACGATGGAAGAGAGCGAACGCCAGCAAGCGATTGTCTGGGGCGAAGACAACATTATCAAAAAGTTTCTGATGCAAAAGGGAGATGTGGATGCCGTTTGGAATACTGCGGCGCATATTGTGGAAGGCGAATATTTCACCGGCGCGCAGGAGCAACTCTACATTGAAAACAACGGCGTGATTGCAGAGTGGTCGGATGAAGACGGGCTGAAGATTCAAGGCTCTATGCAATGTCCTTTCTATGTGCACAAGGCCATGCTGAGTATCTTTGGGCTGTCGGCGGAAAAAGTTCGTGTCATCCAAGTGGAGACCGGCGGCGCATTCGGCGGCAAGGAAGATTATCCGTCGCTGATTGCTGCACATGCCGGATTGCTGGCGATGAAGGCGCGACGCCCCATCAAGATTGTGTATGACCGCATGGAGGATTTGGCGGCGACCACCAAGCGTCATCCATGCCGCACACGGTATCGCACAGCGGTGGACGAGAGCGGGCGATTGCTGGCGATGGATATCCAGGTGGACACCGATGGCGGCGCATATGCGACAGTTTCGCCGACGGTGTTGTCGCGCGCGACCATCCATTCTTCGGGGCCGTATTCCTGCGACAACGTTCGCGTACGTTCGCATGCATGGGCAACCAACCTGCCGCCGCATGGCGCATTTCGCGGCTTCGGTGCGCCGCAAAGCATCTTCGGCATTGAACGGCACATGGACCAGATTGCAAAAGCTGTTGGGATTTCTCCGGAAGAAGTTCGCCGCAGAAATTTTCTGGAACAAGGCAAGAGCACAGCGACGGGGCAGATTATCCGCGACCCGATTGACATGCATGGCATGTTGGCGCGCGCACTACAAGTTTCCGACTATCACGAGAAGCGCAAACGCTTTGCTGAAGAGAACAAAACAAACGCAGTCAAGCGCGGCATGGGCATTGCAAGTTTTATGCATGGGTCAGGATTCACTGGTTCAGGCGAGCGGCGGTTGGCATCTGTAGTTGCTATGGAAGCGGATGTGAAAGGCCGCGCGACGGTGTTGGTATCGAGCACGGAATTTGGCCAGGGAACGAATACGATTCTCTGTCAGGTGGCGGCTGAGGCGCTGGGCATCCCATATGAGGATGTTGGCATTGCGCAGCCGGATACGAGCCGCGTGCCGAACAGCGGGCCGACAGTGGCTTCACGCACGGCGATGATTGTTGGACGGCTGGTGCATGATGCCGCGCATGCGCTGGTTGAAAAATTGCGCGAAAAGAATTTGTTGCTGAATAAATATTCTGCGAAAGAGTTTCGGGATGCTTGCTACGCATACACGGAAAAATTTGGCGCGCTGAAGTCAGAAGTTTGTTACAAGGCCCCGGAAGGAATTTTCTGGGACGACGAAAAATATCAGGGCGAAGCGTATCCGGCATTTTCATGGGCGGTGTATGTGGCCGAGGTTGCGGTGGACACTCGAACGTACGCGGCCGAGGTCGTCAACTTTTATGCGCTGCAGGAAGTGGGTCGCGTGTTGAATCCCGTGCTGGCTGCCGGACAGATTGAAGGCGGCGTGGCGCAGGGTGTTGGCTATGCGCTCTATGAAAAAGTTGTGTGGAAAGACGGCCGCATGAGCAATAACCAGATGACCAACTACATCATGCCGACCTCTGCGGACATCCCGAATATCGAAGTTTATTTTGAGGAACTCGCTTGCGAGCACGGACCATATGGTGCGAAAGGGATTGGTGAGTTGCCGCATGACGGCCCGGCCCCGGCGATTTTGAATGCGGTGCAGGATGCAACCGGTGTGAGCTTCTGCACGATACCGTTGTTGCCGGAAGATATTTTCTTGCGATTGCAGGATCCGACACGCGAATTGGAATTGATGGAGCCGGTGCGATGAAGATTGCGAAAATTTCATTCACGGTGAACGGCAAGCCGCACTCATTGGAAGCGCCGCCCATCAAGCGGCTGCTGGATGTGCTGCGAGAAGATCTGGCTCTGACAGGGACCAAAGAAGGCTGCGGCGAAGGGGAGTGCGGGTCGTGTTCTGTGTTGATGAACGGTGTGCTGGTGAATAGTTGCCTGGTGCCGGTACTGCAGGCACAGGGCGCGGAGTTGCTTACCGTAGAGGGCCTGGCCAACCATGGCAAGTTGGTGGTGCTGCAGCAGAAATTTCTGGAGCATGGCGGCGCGCAGTGCGGCATCTGCACGCCGGGCATGATGATGGCCGCCGAAGCACTGTTGAGTCGCCATGCGAATCCTAAGCTGGAAGAGATACGCGAAGGGTTGGCAGGAAATTTGTGTCGCTGCACCGGCTACATGAAAATATTTGAGTCAGTAAGGCAGGCGATTGACTCCGCAGAGAAGACGACGCGATGAGATCGAATGCAAGCGAGTACGCGATGGTGGCACCAGCTTCGTTGCGCGAGGCGCTGCAGTTGCTGGCGCAGTCGCCGGGCGAATGGACGCCGATTGCCGGCGGCACGGAGTTGATGGTGGCACTAGGCGTGGGACGCTTGCAATCAAAAAAACTGGTGAGCCTATGGGGCCTGAGCGAGCTTCGCTACATTTTAGCGAGCGCAAATGAAATCAGCATTGGTGCGGGCGCGACGTTTACAGATATGCGCAATGACAAAATCATTGCACAGGAGTTTCCACTACTGGCGCTTGCGGCCAGTTGGACCGGCGCGATTGCCAATCAGAACCGCGGGACGCTTGGCGGCAATATTGTGAATGCCTCTCCCGCTGCAGATTCGCCACCAGCGTTGCTCGTGTACCAGGCGGAGATTGAACTTGTTTCTGCAGGTGGCACGCGACGCATGCCGTACAAAGATTTTCATCTTGGATACAAACGCACCGTGCTTGCGCCGGGGGAACTGGTGAAGGCGGTACATCTGCCGCGTGCGGAAAAGTTGCCGGTGCAATATATCCGCAAAGTGGGGACGCGCAATGCGATGGCGATTTCCAAAGTGGAATTGGCTGCAGTGGGTGCCATGCGTTCGGGTAAGGTTGCGGAGGTGCGAATCGCTGCTGCCAGTTTGCAGGAGATTCCGGCGCGCTTACTGGTGACAGAAGCGGTATTGCGAGGTCAGCCGCTCAGTGCATCGGTGGTAGATGCGGCGCGTAAGGCGTTGCTCAGCGAAGCGAAGCCGATTGATGACATCCGCTCAACTGCAAATTATCGCGCACAGGTTGCAGCGAATCTGTTGGAAGAATTTCTTCTGCAACTAGCTGCGTCATCCGATGAGGCGCGGGTATGAGCGATGTGCTTTCGCGCTGGAATGCGATGTGCGAAGAAGAGGCTGCGGCTGAGATGCTTTCTATCTGCGGAGCCAAGCGTTGGGCCATACGGATGGCGCAGGCGCGTCCGATGGTTGCAGCAGCGGACATTTTTTCTGCGGCAGATACAACCTGGTCGGCGATGGGGGAGTCTGATTGGCTTGAGGCGATTGCCTGCCATCCGCGCATCGGTGACCGGAAGCCGGCACATGCAACAGCGCAATCGCAACAGTGGTCACGGCAGGAACAGAACAGCGCGCAGCAGGCCGATGAGGCTGTGTTGAATGCATTGGCAAATGGAAACCGCGCATATGAAGAAAAATTCGGCATTACCTATATTGTTTGCGCGACGGGAAAGTCGGCGCAGGAGATGCTCGCGATTCTGGATCGGCGACTAGATAGCACGCGCGAAGCAGAGTTGAAAGAAGCAGCAGAGCAGCAGAGACAGATTACGAAGATACGTCTGCAGAAATGGTTGCAGTCGGAGTGAAGGTTGCACGCGAGTGATAGGCTGTGATGTAAATCACCAGCATATTCATCCATACTTGTTATTTTGAAAAACTCCATCTCGAATACGATGTGATGGAGAGAAGAAGGAAATCGTATGAGTGGAATATCTACACACATTTTGGACACCGAGTTGGGCAAGCCAGCGAGCGGCGTGAATGTATCGCTCTATCGGCGCGTGGGCGAGCGGCTGCAGATGTTTGCCAGCGCGGTGACTGACAGCGATGGACGCTGCCGCAGCCTGCTTGCTTCCGATGCGGTGGTGCCGGGCGAATACCAGTTGCGGTTTGCAACGGCAGAATATTTTGCGCAGAGCAATCGGCAATCGCTGTATGACGACGTGTATATCTGCTTCATGATTCGGGAAGCGGGCGATTATCACCTGCCTCTGCTGCTGAGTTCCAACGGATACACAACCTATCGGGGAAGTTGATAGCTGCAGTAAAAATCAAATTAGGGGACGTGAAAGTTATGGCACATCTGGCAGAGAACCGTTATGGCAAGGCGCGCGTACGCGTGATGAAAGTGGTGCGGCATGCAACCCATCACGAAATGAAAGAGTGGAATGTCCGCGTGCTGCTGCAGGGCGATTTCGAGACCAGTTTTAGCAAGGCGGACAACAGCAAGGTTTTGCCGACCGACACGATGAAGAACACGGTGTACTACATCGCGCGACAATCGCAGGCCACTACGCCAGAGGGCTATGCGATGGACCTGGTGCAGTATCTGCTGGACAACAACGCCCAAGTTTCTTCCGTGAGCGTTGAGGTGGAGGAGAAAAGCTGGGGCCGCGTTTCTGTGGCTGGCAAGTTACACCCAACTACATATTCATTGAATGGACCTGAAGTGCAGACAGCCTGTGTGACGAAACAGCGCGGCAGTGAGTTCGAAATTATTTCCGGTGTGGATGGCATGGTCATTTTGAAAACGACCGATTCGGAATTTACTGGATACATTGTGGACGAGCTGACGACGCTGAAAGAATCCACTGACAGAATATTTGGAACACGAGCAACGATTAGCTGGGGCTATAGCAAACCGCCGGCGGATTTCGTTGCAGTACGTGCAGCCGTAATTGATAGTGTGCTGGCCACATTTGCCGGACACCACAGCCTGAGCGTGCAACATACCATCTACGATATCGGAGAAGCGGTATTGAAGGCAGTGCCATCGGTGGAGTGGATCAAGCAGACGATGCCGAACCTGCATTGCCTGCTCGTGAATCTAGAGCCCTTTGGAAAAGACAATCCCAATATGATTTTTGTTCCGACCGATGAACCGCATGGATATATTGAGGCGACGGTGCGGCGATAAAAATTACAGCCGCAGCAGGTCGTCGGGCGTGTCTACATCGAATGCAGCGTTGTTGCAGGGGATGGCGATAACTTGTTCTGCGTGCTGCAGTAGAAGAACGCGGGCGCCGCGATCCCCAGTGAGCGTACGCAACTCGTCAAAATATCTGTGCGGCAAAACCGCGGGAATGCCGATGCCGCCTGCGTATGCGGACGCCGCAACATTTCCGGATGCGCTAGCGGCGATTAGACGATTCAAGTCATCGACGGTGATGGCATATTGGTCGCACGTCATCAGCAACAGGGTATCGGCAGTCGGCGAAATCTCTTCCAGAGCATTAACGCCGGCACGGATGGAACTTGCCATGCCTTCCTGCCACAAATTATTTTCGGCAATCTGCGCATCCAATTTTGCTTCTCTACGAATTAGTTCCGCGAAGGCACCCAGAACAACAATCACCGGCGCACAGCCAGCTTCCGTTGCAAGACGCACCGCGCGGTCGACGAGAAATTCATTCTTGACTTGAATCAGCTGCTTGGGTTGGCCGAGTCGCGTGGATGCTCCGGCAGCCAAAACGATAGCGGCAGTATGCATCACGGTTCCTCAAAATGCGGGCGGCACAAAATGGGCTGGGCAGGCCCAGGCGTGCCAAGCTCGTTGATCAAGGCGGCGGTACGCATGCCGGCAGCGCGGCCATGCAGGTGCGCCTGAATTTCCGCGACAATAGAGAGCGCGATGGACTCCGGCGCGTCACTGCCTAGATCGAGGCCGACCGGTGCATGCACCTGCGCAAGACAATCATCGACGGTACGGCCAAGAGCGGCAGCAGATTCGCGAATCAAAAATGCACTACGCTGCCGTGCACCAAGTAGACCGATATACCGCGGTGATTTGAGAAGCAGTGCCTGCAGAATTCTGCGGTCCTGTTCATAGCTGTGGGTCATGATGACGGCAGCATCTTGCTGCATGATGCTAAGTGTTGCGATGGGATCGCCAGTGGGTGGCAACAGTTCAACGCGTACGGCAAGCGGAAATAATTCCGGACGCAGGAACTGGATGCGACCATCGGCGACATTAATTTGCCAACCGAGTTGTGCCGCGTAGTTCACCAGCGGCTGCGCATCTTTTCCGGCACCGAAGACAAACAAGCGTTGTGGTGGATGAAGCCACTCGACAAAAACACTGCGAGGTGTTTCTGTAGGACCCAAGACAACATCCATACAGCCAGTATTTGTCGTTGCCAGAGCTATAGAGAAATTCGCTTTCAACGCCGCAAGGTTGGAATCAGTAATGCCATGGCTCTTGTAGATGCATCGGTTTGATAAATCGAAAACGATACGCTGTATTGGCCGTGATGCATCCGGCAACAGAGTGATACATAACCGTGAGTGGCCCTGCAGTGAATCTTCTGCTGCCTGTAGCCATGCGGAAAATTCCGGCGTTGATGCCGGCTCGAGCAGAAGATCCACTTCGCCGCCGCAACCGAGCCCAAAGGGCATCTCTGAGGTTTCATCAAACAATGTGGAGTAACGCGTGACGATAGCGCCATCACGAATCATCCACTCGGCCTTGCGCAGAACTTCAGCCTCCAGGCAGCCGCCGCTGACCAGCCCCGCATAAGCACCGGCATGCGTGGTGAGCAGATGTGCCCCCGGCCTGCGGTACGACGAGCCAATAACGCGGACCAGCGTGAGTAGAACGGAGCTTGCCGGCACACCGATTCCGGCTGCGGAACTCTGCTGGTGCAAAGCGACAATGTCGCGAATCTCTGGCATGAAAGTGAAATTAGTGTATCGCTAATGTCTATGCAGGCGATGGATATAGACTCATACGCATGAAGATGCGGCACATTATGGCGGCGGTACTGGCTTGGGTTGCGCTGCCGTTGGCAGCGGCGGACTCGCCGGCAGCGGTGTATTCCAACGCGCTGCAGCATGCGTTGCAACGACGTGATGCAGTAGCTCTGGTTGTTGATGTGCGCACGGGTCGCGTGCTGGCCGCGAAGAATCCAGAGCGTGCTGCAAGATTATTAGCGTCGCCGGGTTCGGTGCTGAAGCCGTTTTATTTGCAGGCCGCGCTGGACGCGGGAATTGTGCAGCCGATGGCGACGGTGCACTGCAGCCGCTTGCTGCATATTGCAGGTCACACGCTAAATTGCGGGCATCCCCCGGAGCCTGACCAACTAAGCGCCAGCGAGGCGCTTGCGTATTCGTGCAATACCTATTTCGCGACACTGGCCCTGCATATGGATGCGCAGCAGCTTGGCGCCACACTGCATCGCTATGGCATTGGCGAGGCATCGCACTTGTTGCCGGATGAGGTTGTTGATCCGATTGTGTTGCCACGCACCACCGAACGGCGGCAATTGTTTGTGTTGGGTGTCAGCGGTTTGCGAGTTTCTGTGGCACAAGTTGCCACAGCGTATCAACGGTTGGCACTGGCGCATCGTCGTCATGAAGAGAGTGCGGCGACGGCAGCAGTATGGCAGGGGCTGGAAGATTCAGTCAGCTACGGAACGTCGAACGTCACGGCGATTTCCGGCTTTGCATCGGCGGGAAAAACAGGCACGGCTGCTGATCCCGATTATGCGCGAACGCATGGCTGGTTTGTGGGCATAGCGCCGGCCGATGTGCCACGGGTAATAGTGGTGATTTATTTGCCCAATGGAAATGGCGGCGATGCAGCGCAAATGGCGCGGCGGTTTTATCTGGATACAATGCCGATGCTGCGCGGGGCGGAGTCACGGTGAGTCGGCAGATATTTGCAGCGCGAATAGCTGCGGCACTGTTGATGGCAACTGCGTTGCAATGCAGTGCACAGCTGCATGGCCCAGATGTAGACGCCACTGAACTCAATCTCCGAACTTTCTATGCACACGCTGTGCATGCGGTCACCATCACTCCGCTTTCTGCAGCGATGCAAACCTGTGCGGGATGCAGATCCGAGCGCATGGCAGCGCCAATCAGTGTCACAGCTGAAAAAGGATTGCTGCATGTTGTCGGCAATTCGCTGCTAAGCAAGGTATTTCTTGATGGCGGGCTGCGAATCTCGGGCACGGATACAGCGGTAGATGCAGTTCATGCTGAAGCATCGGGGCGATGGAGAATTTCCGCAGCGGGGGACGAGTTGCGGATTGTTGTGGCCATACCGAGCGAAAAATATGTGCTGGCTGCGCTGGCGGCAGAAGCGGCGCCGGATGAGCCGATGGAATCGCTGAAGGCGTTGGCGATTGTGATTCGAACGTTCGCGCTGGAAAATCTAGGCCGCCATGCTGCGCAGGGCTACGACCTGTGCGACAGCACGCATTGCCAGGCATTGCATCTGGGCAGTGTGCGTGCGGAGATTTATGACGCAGAGCAAGCCACGCTGGGCGAGACACTGTACTTTGCCGGTCAGCGGGCGCAGGTTTATTTCACGCAGAATTGCGGTGGCGTTACTGAATCCGCACACAATGCGTGGGGAAAAGACACACCGTATCTGACGTCGCACATCGATCCTTACTGTGTACGCCGTGGACCAACTGTGTGGCATGCGGGAATTGATATTGCGCAGATGAGCGATGTGTTGCGACGCAATGGCTGGCAACCGCCGAATAAAATTACAGAGGCGCATGTCGTGCAACGTACAGCCAGTGGACGTGCGGCAATGATTGAGTTCAAAGGACAAGGAAGGCCACTGCGAATTTCGGCCAGCAGCCTACGCTTTGCGCTGGACCGTTCGCTGGGCTGGCAGCAGGTACGCAGTGATGGCTACGACGTAACGTTGCAGGATGGCAAGCTGCTTTTTACCGGCACCGGCTACGGACACGGGGTTGGACTGTGTCAGGCGGGTGCGTGGCAAATGGCGTCCACTGGCAGTGATGCTGCAGCGATTCTGAAATTTTATTTTCCGGGCACGATGATACGCGTGACGCCGCAGGATGCCGGATTGCAAACCTACCGAGCGCAGGGTTGGCTGCTCACAACTGTGGATGCACAACATGTGAAAGAAGTGATGGCCGCAGGCAATGATGCATGGCAGAAATCGAATGCGATGTTACCGGGCGGCAATGGAATTGCGCCGCGAGTGACGCTGGCTCCGGATACAGAGTTGTTTCGGCAGGCAAGTGGCGCACCCGGATGGATGCTGGGCGTGACTGTGGGCGATCGAATCTGGATGCAGCCTTACGCGATCTGTGCGCGTAGTGGCGGCGTTGAAAAACTTCTTCTGCATGAGATGCTGCATGTTCGTGTGGAGCATGAAGCAACTGCGAAGGCGCCGCTCTGGCTGCGCGAAGGTTTGGTGGAGGTATTGGCGGAGAATACATCATCCTCTGTGCCGCTACAGGATAATCTGCAGGCAATCGAAAACGAGTTATTGCACCCGACTGGATTGCAGCAGTCGCAGAGGGCACATCAGCAGGCGGCAGCGATGGTCCGCAGATGCATTGCGCGTTACGGTTTGGATGCGGTGAGGCGCTGGCTGTCTTCCGGTCCACCGGCAGAGTTTGCCTTCAACAAGCAGGCGGTGAGTAGTGAGATTAGTAGATACCAAAGCGCAACATCCAGAAGATAGATGGCGGTGGTGCGGCCAACAGCGCTGAAGACTTCCATGTACGCGCTGCGCTGCGGATGCCAGAGTAAAAGTCGCGTGGTATAAATTCCACCAACGAATCGCAGAAGTATGATGGCAAGCCACCAAATCCATTCGCGCCAAACGGATGTGATGCGATGCCATGAAAAGCGGTGTAGGCCGTCGCCAACGGTGGACAGAACGCAGGGAAGCAGAAGTCCGGGCAGCAGCCACCATTGAAGAATTAGATAGAGATCTTCAAAGATGCCGTGGATGCGCTCGTAAGTCAGCATCGCGCGGCCGGGTGCTGGCAACCGCGAATTCAAGTAGCTGGCGTAGAGAACGAATTTGTCGGACGCATGCGATAGGAAAAGCCACGCCGTGACGTAGAGTGCAATCCAGAAGAGCAGCAGCGGTACGGAAATTTTCCACGAGGGATGAGATGCGGGGCGCAGCATTGCAGTGAAGACGGAACGCTGCAGCCAAAGCACGCCCAGTGCCAGTGCTGGCCATGCCATTGCGGAGATGGCAACGGTCCAGATGTGCGAGTCGGGCAGCATGAGCAACGCATAGAAAAGTAGAGCCGCTGTTAGTAGGCCGCCAGCCTGCAGAAGCAGAGTGCGCCAGCGGGAGAGAGCAATCCCTGCTGCATCTTTCAGGAGCGTTAGCGCTGCCGCAATCTTTTTCACTGCGTCACCTCCAGATGCAGCGCATCGCTGGTTGCCTGCACGCCGCGCTGGTACATGGGGCCGGCACTGGCGGGGCTGATGTTGAAGATGCCGGGGTTGACCACCTGCAACAGATAGAAGGATTCCTGCCGCTTAGTGAATTCAGTTGCGAAGATGGTGGCACGGTCATCATGGAATTCGCGGCGTGTATACCACCACTCCCACTCGTCCGGCTTACGTTGGATGTTGTAGCTCTCCTCATGTGTGAGAAATTCTGTGCCGGCTGGAATGGGGTCCTCAATCATCATGTACTTTTCCGGGGAACCGGCGACAGCAATGTGCACCGCGAGTATATCGCCTACGGCAACCGGGCCGTTGAGTGGTTGCAGTTCATACTCAATCGTTTTGGATGCAGTCGTAGTGGGAACAAGTTTGTAATAGTCGCGGGTCAGGTTCAACTGCATCGTGCCTTGCTGGTATAGATGTTGGTCGCTGGAGAAATATTTTCCGAGCAGAGAGAAATACGCGCGGCCGCGGCCATGCTTGATGATTTGTATGTTGTTGTTCTGCGGCTGCAGTTGCGTGTTGTTCAGATTGAAATGCAGTGTGGTGCCGCTGGTTGCATCTGCGGTGCTGAAATGCCGCTTGCCGATGGATGTGCCATTGACAATGACTTCGGCGTCAAAGTTCGCGTCAAACTCCTGCGTGGCGGCGACGTAGTCGGTGAGACCGTAGAGCGCGAAAGCGGTTTGCAGCGTGGAGTCCCACCAGTAGCCGTCGTTGCGGTTGGCCACCAGCCACGATGCGGCCTTGGGCAGCAGCGGACTTTTCGGATCGGCATGAACCAGGAATTTCAGCGCGAGAGATGTCGCCTTCACATTGTCCTGATATTCAAAATCCATCAGCTGGTCGTAATTCGAGTCCCAGTGTGATTGCATGTCGTCCTGCTGCGCGTGAGACTCCAGCAGCGTGGCCGCTTCATGCTCGCGAACGTCGTGAGTTGCATCCAGTATCAGGCCGAGCATGGCCAGGCTTTCGTTGTCGAGATCTTTGCGGCGGTCCCAAAGCGTGGCGATGGAAGTGTTGGGAGTTTCTCCGCTGAGCACCAGCGACCATGTGACGTAAGCGCGTAAATCGGGATACATGTTGGGATGCTGTTGCAGCATGTCGCGAAGATAATTCTTGCCGCGCTGCAGATGGTTGTAGTTCACCATGTAGCCGGCCTGTTGCGCCTGCGCCATGCCGCTGACAACATAGGCCGTCATAAAGACGCGGCTCTCATCTTCTTTCCACCAGCCCCAGCCGCCGTCTTCATGTTGGTAGTCGTACAGCCGCGCCAGGCCTGCATTCACTTGCTGGCGCAGTTGTACTGCATCCACGCCGCTAATGTTTTTCACCTGCTTCAACGTCTGTGCCACCAGCACATCCGGCAGAAAGCTGGACATGGTCTGTTCGGTGCAACCATAGGGGAAGCTGGTGAGATATTGCAGCGCGGAGAAAATACTGCCGGCAATGGAGGGTGAAACTTCCACCTGCAAAGTGTTGGCGGCTGCATCAATACCAGCGGGGAAGTTGATGGGCACAGTCTGCTGCGCGTTCGCATCGTAGAGTACGCCGCTGTTGCTGCGGAATTGCGGAACGCCGACCGGCTCGACAGGGAAGTCTACTTCGAGCGCGTCAGATTCCTGCGTGGTGAGCGCCTTGGCCGTGAGCGTAGCCGTGCCGATTTGCGATGCCTTCAAACGCCAGTGAACCGTGCCGTCACCTTTGCTGGGAACATTAATCTGCTGCGTCTGCCCGGCCAGTGTATCGAGTCCGGTTACATCGAGCGAGACTGTGACCTGCTTCGGCTGGTCGAGATAATTGTGCACAATGACGGGCAGAGTAATTTCATCACCCTTGCGTAGGAAGCGCGGCGTACCCATACGAACGATGATGTTCTTGCGGACTACGATGCGGTTGATGGCAGAGCCGCCTTCCGAATCTGCCGTGATGGCGCGGACCGTGGCGCGCCAGGTGGTGAGTGAATCGGGAAACGCAAACTGAATTTTGGCATGGCCGCTGGCATCGGTGTGAACCGCTGGTGTCCAGAAAGCTGTATCTGGAAATGCCTTGCGAATTTTCGGCTGGACCAAATCCTGCCCGGGTTTCACCTGCGCCATGCGCGGGTTGTAGCTGCTGCGGTGCTGCGTCAGCAGAGGTGATTTCATTCCTGCTTCGCCGCGGAAATCGTACGTTAGCGATGAACTGATGTCGAAGTATCCGACACGTTGCGGATACAGCGTACTCACCATGTCGCCGCTGGTGTCCGGCTCGATGGAGTAAATGGCCTCATCCACGGCACCGAAACTTAACTCTGCACTGACGGGCTTCTTCTGCCAGTCCACCACGTTGACGTCATAGCTGACGTTTTGCTGCGGCTGGAATGTATCTGCAGATGGCGTGATGGTTACCTGCAGTTGCTTTTGCGCCGGTGGAATCTTCAACTGCTTGTCTGCGCGATAGAGCTGCCCGTTGGAAAGTAAAATGGCATTCACGGTCAGGTTCGGCTGCGAATCGGCGTCAATTGGAATATCAAAATTCAACGTGGTGCCGTCGCTATGCAGTACTTGTTTGTACGCCAGTGAATTTCCCGTCGCGGTGACCAGCGCATAGAAGCCGTTGGTCTGCGAAATCAGGCAGAGATGCGCGGTGTCGCCGGGTGCATAAGTTTTCTTGTCGGCGACAATCTGCAGCTGCTGCGACTGGTTGTACATATCCATGCCCCAGGAGTTGGCTTGCTGTGCCGACATCAGCCAAACATACGTGCGGTCGTCCACGGTGCGCTGTTCATGGGTTACGGCGCTGGCGATGAATTCGACATCTCCACTGCCAGTGACCGTGACTGGCGCAGTCACTTGGGCCATGCCTTTCGCATCGGTCATCACATCCCAAGTTCCCAACGCGGAGACCGTCGCACGGCCGCCGTCATAACGGGAGAGTTGTGCCACAACATGCACGCGCGTCTTCACCGGCATGTTGTCGTAATCCACTGCAGTGATGTTCAACACCGGCGACTGACCGGGCAGCGCAAGATAACTTGTCGGCTCTACATGAATGCGAAAACTTCCGTAGGTGGCAAGAAAGTGTCCCTTGCCGGAAATCTCGCGGTTGGCCTCGTCGGTTACCGACGCTTCAATGGTGTAGTCGTAGTCGCGCCGATCTTTATCATCCACGCGAGTAGGAACGGCGATGGAGAGCTTTCCATTGGCATCGAGGCGGCCTTCCTGCTCGCTCTCCTGTTCGCCGTCGTAACTGTCTTCGTAGTTTGCACCGCCTTCATCGCCGTTGTCACCGCCGGTACTTATTTCATCGGAGCCATCTTCTTCGTCTTCCCACCAATAGTGTGCTGAGTGATAGACGCGGTACTTAACTTTGGCATTTGCCACCGGCTCGCCGAAGAAATATCGCGAGTCAATGGTTGCCTGAATTTTTCCGCCTTCCAACACACGCGGTTTATCGGTGGCTACTTTCACCTGGTATTCAGGCTTGCGATACTCCTGCACCTGAAAACTTCCGCTCTCAATTTCGGCAACGGAAATCTGGTAATAGCCGAGGTCCGCATCCGGGGCCAGCGTCAGGTCGCCATTCACGGTGCCCATGCTGCTCAATGGCATTTGCTTATCGAGGATGGCTTTGTTCTCGTTGTCTGTAATGCGCACGTGAACATTACCCACAGGAGGCAGCTGCAAGTGGTTCTGTTCGCGCTGGCGAAGAATCGCTTTCCAATGCACGGTGTGGCCGGGCCGATAGATGGGGCGGTCGGTATAGGTGTAGCTGATGTAGTGGTCGTTGTTGGATTGCGTGAAGCTCCATGACCAGGGCGTGACGGCGGCTACGTCACCAGCGCCATGTGTGGCCAGCACCCAGAGGTTGTCGCCGTGCATGTCGCTGATGGTTTTCAGATCGAGCGTTCCATCTTTGTCAGTCTGTCCGCCGGCAATTTGTTGGTGCCCTGTGCCGATGGTGATTTGCGCATCGGCAATGGGCTGGCCGGTGCGGCGGTCTGCCGTGTAGGCAAGCGCTGTGCCGGCGCCGGTGCGAGTCACCAACACCATCTGGCTCACCATCAGAACGGTATAGGCCTTGTAATGTGCATCGGTCGCTTCCACCAGATACAAACCGGCAGGCAGCGGATCAATCGGCAGGTCCTGCGAGTCGGAAACAAATGTGGGTGGCATCGTCTGCCGCCAGCGTGCCACCAACTGGCTTTGGTTCAACACGGGTACCTGGGCAAACTCTGCCACACCGACAATGTTTTCCCGTCGCGCCATCTGCGCCTGTTTGGCACGCAGCGTGTCGCGCGTGTGCCAGCTCACCTGATTGCGGAAGAACTGGCGAATCAAAAACCAGAGATGGTG
>Ga0164296_1001350_pt1 | contig 26299 bp, 14 predicted proteins | sample GEODES057metaG_FD_113533 | JGI IMG/M metagenome (GOLD analysis project Ga0164296, IMG submission 113533) | Dystrophic lake water microbial communities from Trout Bog Lake, Wisconsin, USA - GEODES057 metaG | ecosystem: Environmental > Aquatic > Freshwater > Lake | place: USA: Trout Bog Lake...
CGGTGGAGATGACGCAGAAAACTGTGAACACTGCGCTCATCACCAACATTGCATGGGAACTGAACCGTGAGCTGAAACTGGATACATCGACCGGCCATATTCTGGGTGACCCCGAAGCGATGGCGAAGTGGGGCCGCACCTACGAAAAAGGCTGGGAAGTTACGGCGTAATCAAACAGCGTTAGACAGAATGAAATTCATACAGCCAGTTGCCATCGGTGACTGGCTGTTTTGATTTCAGCAACAGACGATAAATCTGAGGGCCCCAGCTGGAACGCATGCCGGCATCTTTCAGCGGTATGGTTTCAATTGTTGCAGTCAACTGCGCATCGCGAATCTTCAGGATGACCGGCTTGCCATCCTTTATGGTCGGCTGCAGTAATACATCTCCATTGCTGGTGATAGTGGGTACGCGCGGCGTCATGATAGAGATGGAAATTTCCTGCGCGCTGGCAAGGCTGAATTTTTCCTGAACAGACATCGTGCCATTGCCGCGATTCAATGTGACGCTACGCAGCCACTGATGAATGCCTGCTTCCTTTGGATACGCAGTTGCCAGGTTGCAGCTGAGAGAAGCACTCTGCTCGGTTGATTTGTAGACCACATCGCTCGCTTTGAAGTTGGCGCCGTCATGCTGCATCACGCCGCCGACGGTCGGCAGGTTGTGATACGCCGACTGCATCGTCCAGATATCGTAACGGTGCGCGCTGAATGTCTGCGCAGTGTACGTCTCCACGCCTACATCAATCGCAACTGGATCGCAGTCGTGGTAAAGGATGAAGCTGCCGGAATCATTATGGCTGTGGCTTCTGCCGTTGTTGGCCGCCTGCATGGCGAGGTACATTCCCTGCGTGGCCCCAGATTTTTCGCGTGCCGCCATCAGGCCGAGATAGGGATACCAGACATCGCGGACCATCGGATCATCACGGCGAGCCGTGCGGATCTCAGCGGCCTGCATCAGCGCGGGAAGATTGCGCGAGAGGCCAGTGAGGTTGACGTTCTGCGATCCACTAAGCGGAAGTCCAGTGGATGTGACGCCATCGCGCGAAGCCAGCAGCGCACCAAAGCCGGTCAGGTCTGCATCGCCAACGGCCTTGCCATAGCGGTAGAGCACATTGCCGTCAGGCGCGGCATGTACGTGCGCATCGCCGTAGTTGATATAGCTTTCGCCACAAATATGAGTGTTTAGAATGTAGCGGCCCATGGAATCAAGGAATGGATGCGCAAAGATTTTTGTGCGGTTGCCGGTTACCGACTCAATTAGGCTGACGCATTCGAAATACGACATGGGTGACCGGCTGAAATATCCCGGGCCTTCTTCACAACCGCCGTCCGGCCAGTACTGGTTCAGGTATGCGTCCAGACTGCGGATGATTTTTGAAGTCAGTTGAAGGCGCAGTGTAGCGTCTTGTTCCAGAAGAAAATTAGCGACGAGTAAATTTGAGTTGATCCACGGGTTCCAGTTGTTCAGGTGGCGATTGGCACCGTCGAGTCCCATCCAGACAAAATCATTGCGTCGACGTGCCGGTTCCAGTTGCCGTCGCTCAGATTCAATCACAATGCGTTTGCGGATTAGCGGAGAAACTTTATCGAGTTGGTCGCCGAGCAGATAATGGGTCCACGCGAGCAGGGCAACGGTTTCCGCGCCGAAGAGTTCGATGATGGGTTCGGTCACATCCGGCAGCCCAACGCCGGCCTTCTGCGCGCCCAGATGTGCGGGCACTCCCCAGAAACTTTCTTCACAGATGAGCCAGATGCCGTTGGCAATGTCGTCGAGAAAGCGGCCGTTGCCTTCAATGCATTCCGCCAGTACCAGGTTTTGCAATTGCGTACGCCGACCAAAATCCTGGTTCTCATAATTGCTGCGGTTGCCATTGCGTTGGAACTCTAGAAATGTAGTGGCCAGCACGGCGTTCCAGCCGGCGGCTTTATTCTTCTCAGCCTTCTGCAGGATGACAGCGCGGATGTCCTGCGGCAGGCCCTGCCACGCATCACGCTGCTGCCAGCGGGGATACGGATGCCAGTCGCCGGGAGCCAGCAGATTCTGTGCGAGGAATGCGGCGGGGTAGGTGGCCGTGAGCAGGTTCTGCGGCGAGGTGGCAGGCGCAGCTGTAGAGGCCTGCTGTAGGGCAGCTACAGTTGGTAGGGAATGCAGCAATGATGTGTGGCCAAGGGTTGCGAGAGTGCCGGCAAGAAAATCGCGTCGTTCCATACACAGGAAGATATCATCGCGACACAGTAAGATACCACCGCAGAAGATGCCCATGCATAGCTTTCATGCAACATACGAAGCGAACTGAACTGACTGTAGCAAATGATTGCGCTACACTGGCAGGCGCGCGGTGAATTGTATCTGCAGGTAATGCGATGGGGGTGCATCAGTATGTCATTCGGTCCGGAGATTTCGCGCCGCAAAGCGGTTGGCATGGTTGCCGGTGGTCTTGCTGCTGCGGCCGTCGGCAGTGCATTGCCTGCGGTGGCTAAAGAAGCCAAGCAGCCGAACGTCGTTTTTATCCTGCTGGATGATGTTGGCTATGGCGACCTGGGATGCATGGGCAATCCTCTTATCAAGACACCGAACATCGATGCGTTGCACGAGAAGTCAACGCGGTTCACAAATTTTCACGTGAGTCCGACATGTTCTCCCACGCGCGCTGCGTTGATGACAGGAAAATATTCCAACGCAGTCGGCGTGTGGCACACCATCTACGGCAGAAACCTGCTGGACCCGCGCATCGCAACGCTCGCCGAATGTTTCAAAGCCAGTGGCTACAGGACTGCGAATTACGGCAAGTGGCATCTTGGCGACAACTATCCCTGCCGGCCGCATGACCGTGGCTTTGATGATGCTGTAGTCTGCGGCGGCGGTGGCATCTGGCAGACGCCGGATTATTTCGGCAATGACGATATGGATGACAGCTACATCCACAACGGCGAGTTTCAAAAATATTCTGGATTCAGCACAGACATATTTTTCGACCTGACGATGAAGTTCATGCTGGATGCGAAGAAACGCGGCCAGCCATTCTTCTGCTATCTGGCAACACCGGCTGCGCATGATCCGACCTGGGCGAAAGAAAAAGATCAGGCACCATATGAGGGTGTGGTCGGTCTGCCGACGGCGGGATTCTACGGAATGATTGCCAATGCCGATGAGAACATCGGGCGATTGATGAAGTTTCTGGAAGCGAACCAATTGGCCGATGACACGATTGTGATTTTTTCCAGTGACAATGGCACCTCGCAGGGCGAGAAAGTATTTAACGCATCCATGCGTGGCGCGAAGGGTTCTGCGTATGATGGCGGCCATAGAACGCCGCTGTTCTTCCACTGGCCAAGTGCGGGCATCACACGTGGGCGCGACGTGGGAACACTCACCGCGCACATCGATGTGTATCCAACACTGGTGGAGTTGTGCCAGCTGAAAGATGTCGGCAAAGACATTGATGGGAAATCACTACGACCTTTGCTGTTGAGTGATTCTGCGAGCTGGCCGGAGCGTGCCGTGGTGGTGGATTCGCAACGCGCCGAGAGTTTAGTGAAGTGGAAGCAGACTGCTGTGATGACGCAACACTGGCGGCTGGTGAATCCAACGTTGATTGGCAATCCAGCTGCGTTGGAACTGTATGACATGGACCACGATCCCAGCCAGCAGGTGAATGTTGCAGCGCAGCATCCGCAGGTGGTTGCGGAGTTGAAGCCGCAATATGATGCGTGGTGGAACAAAGTATCCGCACGCGGCGATGAGTTCGTGCGAATCGTCATCGGCAATGATGCAGAGAACCCATCGCGACTGGATTGCATGGATTGGCATGGCGAGGGCGCGGAGTTGGCGAACAGTCAGAGCCAGATTCGCAGCGGGCCGATTGGCAATGGATTCTGGGCGCTGGATGTAGACCGCGCCGGGCGATACCGATTTGAACTGCGTCGATGGCCGCGAGAAGTTGACCTGCCGATTACAGCGCCGTTTACCGATGCGAAGCCGAACCGCGAGAAGACTCCGGGTGCGGCCATTGGTGCCAAGACAGCGAACCTGATGATTGGCAACATTAACGAGAGCAAGCCGGTGCCGCAGGATGCGAAGTTTGTGGAGTTCACCGTGGAGTTGCCAAAGGGGCCGACAGAATTACGCACTGCATTTTATGACGAAGTACTGAATGAACGCGGTGCCTACTATGTTTATGTGCAGCGGCTGTAGGCGCCGGGTTCGTTCAAGTGGTTAGAAAAATGTTTGCACGGCATCGACCACGCGGAATTCCGCATCCACCACAAGCAGCCAGCGCCACTTGTCGAAGGTCAGGCAGGGGTGCGAGATGTCGAGTCCGAGCATATCGCCGACGCGGATGTCATCGCCTTCGGCAATCTTCATGTACGCATGCTGGTCCATCAATTTGGTGAGTTCCCAATGCGCGGGAGCGGCAGAGGGAGCTTTCGCCCCCGGCCGATAATGCAGTGCCGGCGATGGCAGACCGTTATCGAATGCCGCATCGCGCTTGCCCAGACCGAGGATGGCTTTGTCTTTTTCTGGAATCGATTGCACGTACGCCCACAGATGCAGCGCCGGCTGCAGTGAACCCTGCATCTTGCGCGCTACGGGATTGTTAGCGTCAATGCGCGTCTGTGCCGTGCGATAGACACCGGTATCGTATGTGAGATAGCAACCGGGTCGAAGGACAATCTCCAAAGGCGCGCCGATAGTTGCTTTTGAAAATTCTTCAGCAACGACGTCATACCATGCCGATCCTGCACCGGAGAGGATGGCTGGCGTGCGTTGGAACTTCTTCTGCGCAGAGAGCTGCGTGATGGTGGCAACGGCGCGCTGAAGAAATTCGCGGATAGACTCCTCACTCTGCAGAACGCCTTCGTAAAGTTCAACGCCGGAGAGAAGAATCGTATCGCGCCAGGTTTCAATTGCCGCGAGGGTGGAGGCAAGCTGTGCTTCATTACGAACGCCGGTGCGACCGCCGTCAACACCGAGTTCGAGTAGCACGTGCAGGCGCTGATTACGTTGGCTGAAAAATGTGCCCAACTGATTGACGAGTTCGGCGGAATCCACCAGGCAGAAATATTCAAACTCAGGCGTCTCAAGCAGCCGCGAAATGATTCCCATATTCTCGCGTCCGACTAGTTGGTTCGCCATCAGCACGCGACGTACGCCATGTGCATGGGCAACGTGGGTCTGGTGCGCGTTGGCCAGCGTGATGCCCCACGCGCCGCCGTTCAACTGCATCTCAAAAAGGCGCGGCGCCATGGTGGTTTTTCCGTGCGGCGCAAGGTTCACTCCATAGGCGTTGATGAATCCCTGCATCCACTGGAGGTTGTGGGCGATCTTTTCCTGATAGAGAACTGCGGCTGGCAGGCTGATGTCTTCATGCAGCAGGTTCCAGCCTTTGGCGGCAATGTTTTCGGGCGCGAGGCTTGAGTCAATTTCGCCGAGACCCTTGTTGAGAAAATGAATTGTGTTGAGTGGAAAATTCAATGAGGTGGCCAGTCCTTTGCAGGATGATGATGGAAGTGATGATATATCATTCATGGGGTCAGTATGGAAAACTGTGACACATTGATACGCAATGCACTGGTGCTGGATGGTTCCGGCGCCGAACCCGCGAGCGCAACCAGCGACGTGGCGATTGACGGCGGGCGCATTTGCGCCATCGGAAAACTTTTCAATTACAACGCACGCAATGTAGTGGATGCGCAGGGCATGGCGTTGTGCCCGGGATTCATCGACGTGCACACGCATGACGACACCAACGTGGTGCGGATGCCGGAGATGCTGCCCAAGCTTTCGCAGGGAGTCACTACAGTGATTGTCGGCAATTGCGGCATCTGCGCGGCACCGGTGCGGTTGGATGTGAAGTCCACGCCGCCGGACCCGATGAATCTGTTGGGCGTGAATGAAGATTTTCATTATCCAAATTTTGCTTCGTATGTGGATGCAGTGAATGCCGCGCGCCCGGCGGTGAATGTGGCGGCGCTTGCCGGCCACACTTCGCTGCGTAACAACCACATGGACCGGCTGGACCGCACCGCAACGGCTGCCGAGATACGCGGAATGCAGATTGATTTACAGGACGCGCTGGACCACGGTGCTTTGGGGTTGAGCACGGGACTGGCATATCTCAATGCAATCTCTGCGACCACCGAAGAAGTCATCGCGTTGGCAGAGCCGCTAGCAGCGGCCGGCGCCATTTACACCACGCACATGCGCAGTGAAACCGAGACAGTGTTGCAGGCGATGGATGAGGCCTTCCGCATTGGCAAGGAAAGCAAAGTGCCGGTGGTGATTTCGCATTTGAAATGTGCCGGCGTGGATAACTGGGGAAGAAGCGGCGAAGTGTTGCAGGCATTGGAGTCGGCGCGCTCGAAGCAATCTGTCGGCTGCGATTGTTATCCCTATGCTGCTGGATCCAGCACACTCGATCTGCGTCAGGTGGATGAACGCGTGAAGATTACGATTACATGGTCGGAGCCGCATCCTGAAGTTGGCGGCAAGACGCTGGCTGAGATTGCAGAGATGTGGGGCAAGACGCAGAAGGACACTGCGCGTGAGTTGCAACCGGCGGGCGCCATCTACCACAGCATTTCAGAGGAAGACATGCGTCGCATTCTGCAGCATCCGGCCACGATGATTGGTTCCGACGGTCTGCCGAATGATCCGATGCCGCATCCTAGATTGTGGGGAACATTTCCGCGCGTGCTGGGCCGCTATAGTCGCGAGCATGGTCTGTTTCCGATGCATGTGGCCGTGCATAAAATGACTGGCTTGCCTGCGTCACGATTTGGCCTGGCAGACCGCGGCCTGATTCGCGAAGGCAATCGTGCGGACCTTGTACTGTTCAATCCGCAAACCGTGCGCGATGTTGCCACTTTTGAAAACCCAAAACAGCCGGCAGCAGGCATTGCTTCTGTCTGGGTGAATGGCGTGCTTTCCTATAAAGACGGCGCGGCCACCGGCGAACGCGGCGGTTGCTTTGTTGCACGCCAGAGCATCCACTAAATCCAACCGAGCTTGAATAATCTGGAGAACAATATGAGCGGAAACATTGAAGCAGTATTGAAGCGGTATGGCGTAGAAGGCGGCAAGGGAACCGGCGGGCAGCATCTGCCGTTCGCTCGCGCGGTACAGGCCGATGGCTGGCTCTATGTCTCCGGCCAGGTGGCGATGGTGAATGGCGAAGTCATCGCCGGCGGAATTATTCCGCAGTCGCATCAGGCCATCAAGAATGTCATCGCCATTCTGCATGAGGCCGGCTACGGCACGGAAGATATTGTCCGCTGCGGTGTGTGGCTGGATGATGCGCGCGATTTTCAATCGTTCAACGGCGTCTTCCGCGAATACTTCGGCGCAAATCCGCCGGCGCGTGCCTGTGTTGTTTCCAGCATGGTGGTGGATTGCAAAGTGGAAATTGATTGCGTTGCTTACAAAGCGCCCAAACGTTAGAGCACTGCTGCAAAAGTATATGGAGAAAAAATGCGCCCCGACGAACTGGCAACTCACACGATGACGCGTCGCAACATGCTGCGTACAACGGCAGTTGCGACAACAGGGCTGGCACTTTCACCGTGGCTGCATGCAGCGCAGTCAAATTCCTCCGCAGTATATGAGTCAAAGCGTCCGCATCCGCAGGACCGCAATTTCACAAGCCAGGTCGTGGAAGATTTTCTGAAGCAAACTACGCGCCGCATTGGTGACCCAATGCTGGCGTGGATGTTCAACAACTGCTACCCGAACACATTGGACACAACGGTGCATTTGGGTTCCTTCGACGGCAAGCCGGATACGACCGTCATTACCGGCGACATTACCGCGATGTGGCTGCGCGATTCCTCGGCACAGGTGTGGCCGTATCTTCCGTTGGCGGGCCGCGACAAGGCATTGCGCCAGTTGCTCGAAGGCGTGATTCGTCGGCAGGTGCGTTGCATTTTGATTGACCCTTACGCCAACGCATTCATGACCGACCTGAACGCGCCGACCAATCTGACGTGGAGCCTGCAAGATAAGACGGAAATGAAGCCAGGCGTTGGCGAGCGCAAGTGGGAGTTGGACTCGTTGTGCTATCCGATGCGCCTCTCGCATGGATATTGGTTACACACAGCCGACGCGACTCCGTTCGACGCTCAATGGGTGAAGGCGATGAAGTTGGCCGTTGCCACCATGCGGGTACAACAGCGCAAGCATGGCGAGGGCCCATATTCCTTCCAGCGAAAATCTGACGTCTCCACTGAGACGTTGCCGGCATCTGGATTTGGAAATCCTGTAAAGCCAGTGGGGTTGATTGCATCAGGATTTCGTCCATCGGATGACGCCTGCATCTTTCCATTTCTTGTGCCGTCGAATTTATTTGCTGTTGCGATGTTGCGCCAGATGGCGGAAGTGGCACACGCGGCAGCGAAGGATGACGCGCTGGCTAATGATGCCACCGCGCTCGCAGCCGAAGTTGAATCAGCGTTGCGGCAGTATGCGATTGCCGCCACACCGCAGGGCAGCATATGGGCGTATGAAGTGGATGGTTACGGCAGCCAGTTGTTGATGGATGACACCAACGCACCCAGCTTGCTGAGCCTGCCGTATCTGGCCAGTTCGCCGGATGCAGAGTTGTACGCGCGCACACGGCAATTTGTTTGGAGTGAACGGAACCCATGGTTCTTCCGCGGCACTGCAGGCGAAGGCGTCGGCGGACCGCACGTTGGCAAAGACATGGTGTGGCCAATGTCGCAGACCGTATTCGCGCTGACCAGTAACAATAATGATGAAATCAAAAAGATGCTGGAATTGCTGAAGGTCTCCACCGCCGGCAGCGGCTTCATGCATGAGAGTTACTTAAAAGATGATCCCAGTAAATTCACACGCGCCTGGTTCGCCTGGGCCAACACGCTCTTCGGTGAATTGATTGCAAGCCTTGCGCAGAACAAGCCGGAACTGCTTCGCAGTAATTCGTAGTTGCGATTGCGTTACGGCTTGGCTTGCGAGATGCGCGGAATTTTTGTGCCCAGAAAATCGGCAAACTCAATCATCTGCTGCTGATAGCCAAAGGGGTTCGCTGGCATGGTGGCTGCTACCTCTCGCATTCTGGAGGATAGTGCGCGGAAGGTAGTTCTTGCGCGCCCGTCGTCAATCGTTTTTGCGTGCGCCCACTGGTAGTGGAGTGCAGCCGTCTCCACAAAAATTTCCATGCCGTATGCCAGCACCAGCAGAATCTTATATCCGTTGACGAACAGGTCGCGATGCTTCGGCGCCAGTGCAGCGGCATGCTTTTCAACGTCGGGCAGTACGGACTCAATCCACTCCGCCGCTTGACGCTTCTCTGCAAGCTCTGTCTCCGCAGACCGACTGACAGTTTTATTCTGCCAGCGCCACTGCTTGTAGTTGTTCAAGCTGTCGGTGGGCGGAGGATATAGTTTTGTTCCCGGCGCAGAGAACAAATCGTCGACCGCTTTCATGCAGTTGTCGCGCGGTGTGTACAGCGCGTCGATATATTGTGGCGATGGGAAGCGTGAGTGGTTGAACGAGTCCACGCCGTTGATGCCGATGACCTGCTTAACGATGGGTTCGGTCTGCCACAGAATTTCAATCAATCGCGGGTCGATAGCAGAGCCGAACATTTCATGCGCGGCATCGGTCAACGCCTGATGAGCATCCAGTCCCGGTTCGCGACAGAAGCGCGTGAACATGTGTGCGTTCAACCGATTGAAATTGACATCGGTGCGGCCATCGTCCCAGAAGAAGACGCGGCCCATGGCAATCTGCACACCGCTGCGTTGCGACTCCTGCACATTATGCTGGAACCAGCGTGGGTAGGCGCTTGGCAGAATACCTTCGCCGATGTACTCCGTATCGAGAAGAAAATTCAGTGCAACCGGATTTTTCTCGAAGAGCAGTGTACGGTCTTGAGGCGGCAGATAACCGAGGAAGGGATGCAGCATATCTTCTTCAGGCCAGGTGATGTCGTCCATCAATATCAGCCGTGGGAATTTCTGCATCAGCTGGTAGACATTGCGATGGGTTTTGATGGTTTGCAGATAGTGATGGCAAAATAGAATGCCGCGAATGCCGAGTTCCTGTGTGACTTCATCGAAGGCGCGCAGCAGCGGCTCTTCCCAGCGTGCGTTCTGTTCAAGGTTGTCGCCGATGACGTCGCCTGCGCTGCCCGTGCCTTCTGAAAGCCAGAAGTTGATGCCGCGTAGCGAGGGCAACGCCTGCTTGATGGCGCGGACTTCGGCCTTCAATAAATCACATAGCCGCGGGTCATATAAATTCAGGTTGCCTGATTTGAATAGGTCGGGCGCGACTTTTTGCACCATAGACATATTCAGCGTCGGGAAGATGGGGAAAGGAAGCATGTACCAGAACTCAATGCCGTTGCTATTGCAGAGTTCCTCCATGTTGCGCAGATTTTTCTCCTGCGCTGCAAGCTCCTTCGCGTCAAGATGCGAAGCAAAGCCGGGCCAAACATTGGAAAGAAACGCAACGCTGCTTGCAACGGGGCCATCGTCATGCCAGTAGGTCGGAAGATAGGTTCCGAAGGCCATCCACTGCTGCACGCCCCACTGTTTCATACTGGCAAACCAGGCAGGCAAATCGGTGCTCTTTCGCGGCAAGCCGTAGAGCATTGGGGAAAGGTGCGAGTGGTTTCGCGCGACTGTAGTTGTAGCAGCGCCGATGAATGTACTCGGCAATGCGCTGGCAGTGACTGCGCCGAGCCCAAGCGAAAGAAAATTCCTGCGGTCCATAAATCTCCGTCGGAGTGAAATTTCCGTTAGTGTTTGTCTGTCGGTTGCGTAAGCCATGCAAGGTTGAAGTGTGCAAAGCCGATGCGTTCCACCGAATCAGTCTTGCCGTATTCATACAGTACGCCGATGCTGCCGTTCTGCAATTGGATGACAGTGGAATAAGCCGCAGGGCCGGGATAAATGTTTTTTTGCAGCGGCCATGTGCGTCCATCGTCGTAGCTTGCTTTGATGGTCAGGTTCTCGCGCCGTGTGCTGGCATCGTTGGTAAATAGAATCAAGTGCGTCTTGCCATTGTCGTAACGCGTGATGCCCGCATTGCAGGTTGGGTCAATCAACGCCGCATCATGCGTGACCGCGCCGAAGGTTGCACCGCCATCTTTTGAAATTGCAATGGCGCGCGTCTTGCCGTTACGCATGTTCTGCATCACATCGCCATTGCGAAGTTGGATGGGGTGGCTCTCATCGGTTGCATCGCCGATGATGCGGCCGACATGCCAGCTCTTGCCGTGGTCATCGCTATACGCGTCGACGGAGTGAATAACGCCTACACGATCGCGTGCTACCAATGCCAACAGAAATCTTCCGCTACGTAGTTGGATGTCTGTTCCTGATGTGACAAAAATCCCTTGCCAGGTTGGGTCTTTCAATTGCGGCGTCAGGTCTATCTGGCTGGACCAGGTTGCACCATCATCATCGCTAAAGACTGTATGCACTTGAATCGTGGTGGGCCCGGTAACTGCGCCGGCTTTTGAATTCATGAATCCAATGCCCGGAGGCCCATAGGCGAAGAAACACCAGATGCGTCCAGTGTCTCGATCAAGCAGTAGTGACGGATCGCCAACGCCACCCTGATCCGCCGCGACAATGGTACGGAGCGGTTCCCAGTGCGCGCCGTTGTCGAAGCTGCGACGCATCACCAGAGAAATTTTTGCCGGCAAATCGCGCGAGCTGTCGTGGCGCGCATCGGCCACGGCAATCAATGTGCCGTTTTTCGCCTGTACCAGCGCGGGGATGCGATAGGTGTTGACGCCGTTCTCGCCCTGTTGCATCAGGTCCATCTGTGTGTACATGGCCGGTTGCTTTGCCGCCTGTGCAGCCAGAGTGGCCGTCATTAGAAATATCGTGAGTAGTTTCATTGGGTTGTCGGTTATTTGTACTATCCTCCGAACTGGCAAAGCAAACCGGCGTCTAGGTCATTCGCCCGAGATGATTTTTATTTGCTTAAATACTGCCAATGGACGAACCTAGCTGGGTTGGAATAATTGGCTTTTCGGAGGATGTACATGAAATTGGCAAGTCGCCTGCTATTGAACTGTCTACTCGTTCTATTGTTGATTCACTTTCAGCCTCTGCACGCGCAAGTCGCAACAGCGGCAGCAGCGCCAGCCGGCATCTCGTTGCCGACCTTTACCCGCACCTACACCAGTGCCGGCAAGGATTACACCTATACGCTGCTGGGCGGCGATCCGAAAAAGGGTGGGACCACCACCATCCAGACCATTCTTGTGCCGATTTCGTTGACCAGCGAAGCACCGATGGATGCGACCGGCAAGAAGGCCGTTTTGGATGCAGGTCCTCTCGTTCCAAAAATTCTCAACTCGCCGGTCTTCTCCAGCTTTCCATTTGCCTCCGGTGCAGCTCAGTATGGCGACGCAATGATGCGCACCGACTTCTATAACGTTGCCGCCAGTGACTGGCATACCGTGCTGGCCAAGCCGACGGTCATCCCCATCAAAATTTATGTTCCAGTCGGCAAGGGTTATGTACTCACCTCAAAGAAAACCGGCCGTACTCTGGCCATGCTGGATGTGAAGTTCATCCAGAAGGAACTCTTCAACCTGCTGCCGAGGTCCGCGACCGGCGGCGGCAAGTTGGTGATTGCCGTGACCCGCGACGTGACGTATTACACAGACGCGGATGCAACTGAGTGCTGCTCGTGGGGCACGCATGGCATCGATACCACGGAAGGCTCACGCCAGCCGTTTGTGTTGGGCAGCTATCTTGATCCGCAAACCGTCAGCGAAGAAAGCGATGTGCAGCCGCTGACGCAGCAGTTGTCGCAGTTCTATCGCGATCCGCTGCATGATCCCTTGGGACGCAATGGCCGCGGCGTTGCTGCGCCCGGCAATGCTTTCCCAGGATGGATGCGCGTACCGGCAACCAGCACCACCGAACAGCCACGCAATAACAGCGGTTGCGGCGGCACGGGGATTTCGCTGGCGTATTTTCTGAATGACCCAACTGATGTGAACTGGAAAAATACCGCGCCGTCTTCCAAGCCATTTGTGGCTACGGTAAGTGGCACGTCCTACCACCTGCAGAACGAAGCGTTGCTGCAGTGGTATATCGAATCGACTACACCGGAGTCATACAAGGGAACGTACAGTTTTCCTGACCCGAAGGCGCTGCCCAGTCCTGCGAAGCCATGCCCGGTACGCGGTCGTCCGGGTGGCGGCGGTGGCGGTGCAAACGCTTTTGGAACCGCAACCGCAGCGCCGCAGTCCACGGTACCTCCAGTTGCGGTTACAGGCGGCCCGAATGGCCATCAGCTAATTGGCTACTGGTCGGGCTTGGGTCCGATTCGCGATGTATCCCCGCAGTGGGACGTAATCATTGTTGCCTTTGCCACCCCGCAGCGCGGTGCGCCGGAAGGCACAATGCAGTACGCAGTGCGCGGCATGTCTGAAGATGACTTCAAGGCAGACATCAAGCTGAAGCAGAGCCAGGGCAAGAAGGTAATGATTTCACTCGGCGGCGGCGGGTTGTATTTCACGCTGGCGTCTGAAGATGGAATGAATAATTTCATCAAGTCGGTGGAAGATATCTGCGCGAAGTTCAACTTCAACGGCATTGACATTGATTTTGAAACATCATCGCTCGAATTGGATCCGGGCGATACCGACTTCAAGCACCCCGTTACGCCCTCCACCGTTCACCTGATTAAAGCGTTGCGGACCATCCACGATCATTTCGGCAAGGACTTCATGCTGAGCCTGGTGCCGGAGGGAACGCAGATTCCTGCAGCGTATCCGGGGTATGGCGGACAGTTCGGTTCCTACATTCCGCTGCTCGAAGGCATTCGCGATATGCTCGCCTTTGTGGACACGCAGGACTACAACTGCCCACCGATTGAAGGCCTCGATGGCGAGTTCTACATGCCGGGCTCCGTGGATTATCATGCTGCGGCAACCGAGCTGGTGCTGCATGGTTTTGATGTTGGCCGCGATCCCAAGCATCACTTTGATGCGATTCCCGCAAGCAAGGTGGCGATTGGTTACCTGAACAGCGACACAACGCCGGACATTGTTGCCGACTCGATGCGCTACCTGATTACCGGCAAAGCCAAAACGCCGGTAACCTACAAACTGAGACAGCCGGGCGGATACCCGGGCTTTGACGGTGCCATGTTCTGGACCATTGATGCCGACCGCCGCGAGAACTATCGCTACTCCAATGTTGTCGGGCCGCTGCTGCATAGCTATCCCGCAGCTAAGGCACCGGCAAAAGCGGCTACAACTGCAAAGCCGGCACCAGCAGCAAAATAAAGTCACGCAATAAAAGTGGCCGCATCGGAAATTTCCGGTGCGGCCATTTTATTTTGCGAAGAGCAATCAAGACTAATTCATCGGCGTCATGGATGGTGGTGCAGCATCCGGCGATGCACCCCACTGCTTGTTCGGCATCGGCCCCATCTGCAGCACCAGTTTGCCGCCGTTGGCAATGTCAGCATGGCTGAACCAGGGTTTGTTCCACGGCTTGCCATTCAGCGTTGCCGACTGGATATAAATGTTCTGCTCGGAATTGTTATGCGCGTCGACTTCAAATGATTTTCCATTGCCCATGTGCAGCACAACGCGGCTGAAGAGCGGACTGCCCAGAATGTAATTCGGGCTGGCCGGGTCCACCGTGTAGAAGCCCATCGCGCTCAGCACATACCAGGAGGATGTCGAACCCTGATCATCCATGCCCGGGTAGGCATAGCCGGATTTATCGCTGCCGTACATTTCCTTCAGGATTTTCCGCGCCAGAGCCTGCGTCTTCCACGGCTGGCCCGCCCAATCGTAATAATAGGCCGACTGCTGGTCCGGCTGGTTGCCCTGCACATATTGGCCGATGAGACCTGTACAGTCGCGACAGATGCCGGTCGGATGATATGGCGTCGAGAAAAATTCATCCAGCTTGGCGGCAAATTTTTCGCGCCCGCCCAGCAGGTTAGCGAGACCTTGTACATCGTGTGGCACCAGCCACAGCGTGGACCAGCCCGAAGCTTCCTTCATCATGAAGTTGTAATACGGCTCGCCGGGATCAAAGGGTGAGATCCATTTTCCGTCAGCCGTTTTACCGCGCATGAATCCAACGCTGGAATCAAAAACATTCTGGTAGTTGTGCGCGCGCTTCTCAAACATTGCCGCATCATCCAACTTGCCAAGCTTTCTGGCGTACTCGGCCATCGCGTGGTCGTCCCAGCTGTACTCCAGCGTGGTTGCCGCACCGGCGGTGCCGCCTGCGTACGGCGGGCTTGGATTTCGATCCGGAATAATATCGGCAATCCATCCTTGCTGCAGATATTCCGCCAGATAGTGTCGCGGCCCATTCGGATCCATTGCGTTCTTGCGTAGATATTCATACGCGCTGGCCCAATCGAAATTTAAACCGCGTACCCAATCGCCCAGATACATCTGCACGGCATGATCGCCGTGGAAGGACGTTCCCATGTAGCCGGACTCACGCGCCATGTCGAGCTGCGAACGCAGGATGTCAACCTTTACTTCCGGCTCCAGCAGCGTCAGCAACACAACTTGATCGCGACCGGTGTCCCAGTAGGGAACGGGGCCGTAGCGGTTGTATGTGGCGGTGTAGACCTTGGCGTCGAGCCCGGTGTATTGCTCGCCGGTCTGTGCCTGCAACCGTGGGCTGGCAAAGGAATGCATCAGGCAGGAGTAGAACAACATGCGTTCTTTTTCGGTGCCACCGGAAACTTCAATCTGGTCCAGCTTGCCGGCCCATGCTGCTTCCGCTTTTTTGTGGATGCCGTCGAAATCCCACGCCGGATCTTCTGCACGCAATCTACGCTCGGCCATTTCATAGCTGATGCCGTACGCAATCTTCATCAGCACCTGTTCGCCTTTGGCGGTTGCAAATTGCAGGTACGCACCGGCGTAGTTGCCAGCGATGGCGCGCACGCCCGGGTCAACTTCCTTGTCACCAATTAGCGGTACGGTAATGGATTCATTGCCGGTCTTGGTGGGAATCTGCCGGAAGACGCCATAGCCGCGAAATGGTCGTGAAAATTCTGCAACAAAATAGGTTGGGATGCTCTGGTCTTTTTTCGGTCCCTGCCTGCGACGCAGCGTCGCACCGCGAACCATGTGGTCGCCGACGATTTCAACATTGCCCCCGGAACGCTCCACATCCAGCAGCACCTGTGATTTTTCTGACTTGGGAAATGTAAAGCGATAGATGCCGGTCCATGTAGTCGCCGTCATCTCCACTTTGGTTTCAAAATCATTCAGGTAGACGCTGTAATATCCGAGCGCGGCTTTCTCGGTTGCCTTGTCGTAGACCGAACCGGAACGCTCTGGCGGCACCGTGAAGTCGCCGACTACCGGCATCACAATGGGGCCGCCATCGGCACCGCTGGTAAAGCCATACATCATGCGGTTCGGATAATAGTATGGCGCGCGTACGCCGGCAGAATACGCCAGGTCAGTATTGTTGTTGATGGGCCCCAGTTCAGTGGAACCATGCGGCAATACCGCGCCCGGCATGATGAGTCCCGAATACAGATGTTCGCCCGGCGGTGGTGCATTGCCGATGAGTTTTGGGTCATCCAACGGTGCGGTGCCCACCAGGCCGTTGGCATAATCCAGCGGCCGCTTGCCACCGGATGCCGCGTTCTGCCCCAGTGAACTCACCAGTACAAAGCAGCCCGCAAACAGCACTGCTGTTAGCTTCCAATGATTCCTATGCATGTATCCCTCGTGCGCCGTTTGTGCGACGCCGGTAATTTTCCGGTTCGCTGCCATCATACTCATTTCAATGTTTGGTGTTCAGTGTCGCAGAATAATATTCCACGCCGTTACTGTATGTATTACGGTAAATTCACTTGTCAGTAGCGGATATCCGCAGCCACACTTCTCTTGCTTCCAATTGTGAGGAATCCAACATCATGAACAGCAGGCCCGCAGCATCCAACTTTGGCATTATCCAATTCTTACCGAAGGCCGCTGTAGTTCTTCTCGCAGCCGCCACCTGTTTTGTCACCGCCGTTGCGCAACAGCCGAAGCCGGCACCCAAAGCCACACCCATCTACCGCCAGGCAAAGCAGCCGGTGGAAAAGCGTGTCGACGATCTGCTCTCGCGCATGACGCTCGAAGAAAAAGTTCGTCAGCTAGATATGTATTCCGGGGCCAGTAGCTTTGCCAGCAAGATCAGTCCGCTGGAACATACCTATGCCGCAGATGACGCCATCTTCCTGACCGATAAAGCAGAGAAGTTGTTAGGCAATCTAGGAGCCGGCAGCATTCATGACTTGTATCCACAACCGCAGATGGCCAACACCATTCAGAAGTGGGTGATTGATCACAATCGGCTCGGCATTCCCGCAATTTTTATTGAAGAAGCCCTGCTGGGTTATGCCACCGGCACGGTCTTTCCATCGCCACTGAATCTTGCCGCAACCTGGGACCCGAAGATTGCCCAGCAGACCGGCGCGGCTATTGCGTCGGAAACCCGCGCCAATGGCGTGCATATGATTCTTGGTCCGGTGCTCGATTTGGCGCGTGAGCCTCGCTGGGGACGCATTGAAGAAGACATGGGCGAGGACCCGTACCTGACCGGCCAGATGGGACTAGGCTACGTACGCGGCGCACAGGGAGACGATCTCACTTCCGACCATAATGTTGTTGCCGAGCCAAAACACTTCGTCGCACATGGCTCGCCCGAAGGCGGCAACAATACCAACCCCGTGCACATCGGCGAGCGCGAACTACGCATGGTGATGTTGAAGTCCTTCGAGCCCTCCATTGAGCAGGGCCACGCTCTTGGCGTAATGGCTGCGTATCACGAAATCGATGGCATCCCCATTACCGGCGACCCGTACATCTTGAAACATATTCTGCGTGATGAAATGGGCTTTCAGGGATTCGTTCTCTCGGACCTTGGCGCCATCAGCCGTCTCTACAAATCGCATGATGTTGCAGCATCGCCCAAAGACGCGGTCTGCATGGCAATTCGTTCCGGCGTGGATATGCAGTTCTACGACTTTGACCATGACACTTACCAGAACTCGCTCATCCAGTGTGTGAAAGAAGGCTCACTGGCGCAGGCGGACCTGGACCGTGCCGTGCGTTCGGTGCTGCGCGTCAAGTTCATGCTCGGTCTCTTTGACCATCCTTATGTCGATACGACGTTGCGCGCCAAGACCTACCGTGCGCCGGAGCATCTGGCCGTGTCGCTGGCATCGGCCCGCGAATCCATGACGCTGTTGAAGAACGACAATCATCTGCTGCCGCTGTCGAAGTCCACGCACCACATCGCCGTCATCGGCCCCAATGCCAACGTTGCTCGCTACGCCGACTACAACAAGGAGTACAACGGCGAACGGATCAGCATGCTGCAGGGCATCCGCAAGCTGGTTCCTCAGGCGACGATTGATTTCGACGAAGGCAAAGACATCGCCGCTGCGGTTGCTGTTGCAAAAAATGCAGACGTTGTCATCATGGGGCTGGGCGAGAGCCAGAGATTTTCCGGCGAAGGTCATGACCGCAGCAATCTCGATCTGCCGGAAAATCAGGAGCCGCTGCTGGAAGCTGTAGTTGCTACTGGCAAGCCGGTGGTGCTGGTGCTGGAGAATGGCCGTCCGCTCACCATCAGCTGGGCCAAGGCACATGTGCCGGCGATTCTTGAAGCATGGTATCCGGGTGAATTCGGCGGCACCGCCATTGCCGAAACTTTGTTTGGCGATAACAACCCCGCTGGCCGCCTGACCATCAGCTTTCCACACTCAGTCGGAGAAATACCCGACTACTATAATTCCGATCCATCGCACCGCACGAAATATGTCGACAGCAACGGTCTGCCGCTCTTCGTTTTCGGCTATGGCCTCAGCTACACCACCTTCAGCTACACTCATCTCGCAGCGCAGCCACCAACATCGGTGAAGGGCGGCGATGTAGTTGTGACTGTCGACGTGACGAACACCGGCAGCGTCGAAGGCGATGAAGTTGCGCAACTGTATTACCGCGAAGACTATAGCAGCGTGGAAACTCCAGCGCGGCAACTGGCGGCATTCTCACGCATCCACCTGAAGCCGAATGAAATGAAAACTGTGACGTTCCATGTGCCGGTGAAGCAACTCGCTCTCTGGAACGTTGACCACAAGTGGGCAGTGGAGCCGGGCAATTACACAGTGTGGGTTGGTGGTTCGTCGCAAGCAACACTCACCACAAAATTTGTACTGAAGCCGTAAGTAAAGGTGACCCACACTCCTTTGAATTTGGCGCCACTGTTACCAAACGGTCGGCGCCATTCTTTTGCAAGAAAGAGAATTCTCAATTGCATTCTGCTCTGCATATACTTCTCTTGATTAATAGTTGGAGGCGTCGTGAAATTCCTGCAGAAATATTCTGTTACTTTGACCTTGATTCTTCTGGTTGGGTCTGCATTGCATGCACAGAATCGTGCTGAACAGAAAGATACGGCTGTCGATTTGCAGCAGGGGTTCGCGAATCCCCCGCAGGAAGCCAAGCTGCGTTGCTACTGGTGGTGGCTGAACGGTTACACAACACAAGAGACCATCACGCGCGAACTAACCGCGATGAAGGAGCACGGCTATGCCGGCGTTCTGCTGGTGGACGATGCCGCGTCGCAATCCACCAAAGAGTCGCCGATGGGCCCGCCCTACGGCAGCGCGGAGTGGATGAAGTTGTATCTGCATGCGCTGAAAGTTGCGAAAGATCTCGGTCTGGAAATCAGTCTTGAAATTACTAATGGCGGCAATGTCGGCATCCTCGGTGGCCCCGGAGTTAGCGCAGAAGATGCCATCAAACTGTTGACCTGGTCGCGCACACAGGTGCATGGCGGCAGCAGTGAAACTGTCAGTCTTCCTGCGCCGCCGCAAGTTGGCGGATACTATCGCCAGATTGCTGTGCTGGCTTACCCACTGCATCATGGCGCTCCGCTTGCCGGAACGCCGCAAAGCAATCGCAGTGCGATTCTCGAGCTAGCCGGCAAGAGTGCCATTCGCGAAACCTGCGTCTACTCCATGCCAGTTACGATGCAGTGCATGCCGGAATTATTCTCCACGCCAGACGAACAGGATGCGGATCTGAAGCAGGTTGTAAACCTCACTGCGCAGACTTCCGCTGATGGCACCGTGCGTTGGAATTTTCCAGCAGGTGATTGGGAAGTGCTGCGAGTTGGATACACCGCATCCGGCACCATGGTGTCCAACCCCAGCGGCACCGGATACGCCGTCGACGCGATGAGTGCGAAAGCGTTTGATCATTATTTTGATCGCGTCATCACCCCGATTCTCTCCGCCAGCAAACCGTACATCGGCAGCAGCCTGAAGTACATCGTCACCGATAGTTGGGAAGCCGGCGGCGATGACTGGACTGATGGATTTCGCGAACAGTTTATACGCCGCCGCGGCTATGACCCTGTACCGTATTTGCCAGTGGTGGCCGGACGCATCCTGGATAGCCGCAACGCCAGCAATCGTTTTCTTGCGGACCTGCGTCTCACCATTGCCGACCTGATTGCGGAAAATTATTACGACCACTTTGCAGCGCGTGCTGCGGCCTGGGGACTCGGCACGCACCCAGAAGCTGGCGGTCCCCACGCAGCGCCGTTTGATTCGTTGCGCAATTTTAAAAACTCCACGTTCACGCAGGCGGAATATTGGGCGGCCTCGCCATTTCATCGCACCAGCGACGAAGACCGTTTCTTTGTGAAGGAAGCCGCTAGTGCCGCACACATCTACGGCAAAAAATATATCGCTGCAGAAGGTTTCAGCACCATTAATCCGCCGTGGTCAAATTCGCCCGGCAGCAACCTGAAACCGGCATTTGATCGCGCACTTACTGAGGGTCTCAACCGCCTCATCTGGCATGAGTTCACTTCATCGCCGGAAGAATACGGCAAACCCGGCATTGAATATTTCGCCGACACACATCTTGATCCTAACGTTACCTGGTGGAATCAGTCCGTCCCTGTGCTGCTTTCTATGAACCGCGCACAATTTTTGTTGCAGCAGGGAACCCCGGTGGCGGACCTGCTCTACTTTTACGGTGACAACATTCCTACTTTTGCGCGGCTTAAATCCTCTGACCCTGCCTACGTTCTGCCGGGATACGAGTACGACGTCACCGATGAAGACGCATTATTGCGTCGCATGATTGTGTCTAATGGCCGACTGCATACGCCGGAGGGCATCGAGTATCGCGCACTCACGCTGCCGAATTCGCAGCGGCTTTCCTTGCAGTCGTTGCAATGGTTGGAAAAATTTGTGCACGATGGCGGTGTTGCTATTGGATTGAAGCCGACCTCGCCCGACGGTCTAGTGACTGACGCACAAACTGCGGAGTATAACCGCACAACCTCAACGATGTGGGGCAATTGCCGCTCAGATCGTAATGGTGGTGTGACTACATATGGCAGCGGAAAAATCTATTGCACTATGAGTTCGCATTTCGCGTTCACGCAAATGCAGCTCGCGCCAGATTTTAGCTACAAGGCCGATGACTCCGCTGTCAGCTTTGATTATGTCCATCGTCACACTGTAGGTGCGGAAATCTATTTCGTACGCAACGTATCGAATGTTGTGACCAATGCAACTCTTTCGTTCCGCGTTCACGGCCGCGCTCCGGAACTATGGCACGCAGACTCCGGCGATTCCGTGCCGGCGCTTGTCTATCGCGATCTTGGTGAGCAAACCGAAATTCCGCTGGCCGTGCCTGCATATGGTTCCGTCTTTGTAATCTTTCGAAAACCGTCTACACGCCACGCTGTCAGTGTGAAGCGTGATTCACACCAGGTCTATCCCTCGATGCAGCAAGGTGTGGGCGTATTTGCAAACATCACTAAAGCGGATGAGTTTCTGACAACGGATCCCGGAACTTATGAAGTTACTTTTTCTGATGGCAGCAAACAGTCCATCAACGTTGCCATGACCGCTAACGCGCCGCGCATGGATGACACATGGAAGTTGAGTTTCCCTGTGGGTTGGGGCGCACCGGAATCCATCATCATGAACAAACTGCAGTCGTGGACAGACTCGTTCATCCCAGGCGTGCGTTATTTTTCCGGTACAGCTACATACACCAACACGATTCATGTCCCGGCAGAATTCTCAATCGCAGAGCATGAGGTCTGGCTCGACTTGGGCGATGTTCGCGAAGTCGCCACCGTGAGTGTGAACGGAAAAGAACTTGATACACTCTGGCACGCGCCGTTCCTCGCACGCATTGACGCGGTATTGCATGCAGACGACAACACCCTTTCCATCCGCGTTACCAATCTATGGCCGAACAGAATCATTGGCGACCAGCAACCGGAAGAAAAAGTGCATTACACCAAGACCAACATCATTTACTACACCAAGGATTCGCCGCTGATGCCATCAGGCCTGCTAGCGCCGGTGCGCTTGGTGGTTGCCGCCAGCGGTGCACCGAAGCCATGATGTTGACTGCCGATTTACAGTAACGAGTTGCGAGTTACGGCTAATTCACTTGCCCGCGTTCTTCGTGGCAATCAAAGATGGCGTGATTACTGAAGGGGATTATGCAAATTAGAAACTCTGTGGGCCGCGCTCTGTTGCTGGCAATGATCTTCGCCTCTGCAGGCCTTCACGTATCGCGCGCGCAAGTGGGATCATTTCCCGTTTTCGATGGTCGCTTTGATCCCGATGCTGTCGGCCCGTACAACGGCAACTTTCTTCCCGATGGCGAAGGCCTCGAGAAAAAGATTGACATAGCTGATCCCGGACTGACTACAGCATCACCGTGGACTCTATATTGTTGGATTCATCCCAGCGAACCGCTCACGCATACGGCACTCATCGCAGGCATCGGCGACCCGAATGAAGAATATCCCCGTTATCTAATCGCTAGTGATGGAAGGCTGGCATTATGGCTTGGCGGAAAAGATCTGCTCACCTCAAAGTCAGCACAGCTCACCACCAACCAGTGGCAGTTAATTGCAGCCACTTTCGACGGTCGTAGTTACCATCTCTATCTGAACGGAGTAGAAGTTGCTGGTGGCAGCTACGCCTCTGGTCCGGCAAGCGGAACTTTGAAGCTCGCGCCTGCCCCGCCGTCATGGATTGGGGACAAATCAACGCAGTCCACGCCCTACCAGCAAATCCACTATAGCGGGAAGATTGCCCAGCTGGTATTTCTACATCGCTCCTTGAGTGCGCAGGAATTTCTGCTGGGCTTCAAGCAGCATGGGGACTTCTCGTTGATTGAATTTGAAGACGGCACCAAGACCTGGCCGAAACAATCTGGCGGGTACATTGGCGCCACCTCGCCGCAAGACCCATCCATGCTTCCTCATGGCAAAGCGCCCGTGGGCAAGCCAGTGGCTGTGTCCCTCTTGCCAGCCGGCCCAGCATTGCAATCATCAGGAGAAAATCAATGGACGCTGGCCGATGACTGGTACCTTGCCCCAGCTCCGACAGTGCATGCGGATGGCGGAAAAATTTCCCACATCGGTTTCAGTAATAAGGGATGGTGGCGTGCCACAGTTCCCGGCACGGTGCTCACCACCATGGTGGACCGCGGCGTCTACCCGGACCCGTATTATGGCCTCAATGAAATTGCGATACCGGAATCACTGAACAAGCAGGACTATTGGTATCGAGTTGAATTCGATGCGCCTGCAAATTTCTCTCAAAAGCAGCTTGGGTTGAACTTTCTCGGCATCAACTATAAGGCTGAAGTCTGGTTGAATGGCACACGGCTGGGCGAAGTAAAAGGTGCATTCATCCGCGGAGTCTTTGATGTTAGCCACGCAATCCATGCAGGTGAAGCGAATGCGCTGGCTGTAAAAATCTCACCTCCGCCGCATCCCGGCTTCGGCGAGGAGCAATCCATCAAGGCCGGCCCCGGAACCAACGGTGGCGTGCTTGCAATTGATGGCCCCACATTTTTCGCCAGCGAAGGTTGGGACTGGATGCCGGCAATTCGCGATCGCGATTCCGGTATCTGGCAGCCGGTGACGATTACTGCGACCGACGCGGTAAAAATCGGTGACACGCAGGTCATCACCACGCTGCCGCTGCCTGATACAAACTTCGCCGACGTTGCCATTACGGTTCCGGTCAGCAATCAATCCAGCGCAATCGTGCATGGCACACTTTCTGCGGAGTTTGAAAATGTCAGTGTGCAAAAAGATGTGGTTCTTGCTCCAGGCGAATCCGACATCACGTTTTCACCTGCTGAATTTTCAAAACTTCACGTTGAGCATCCGCGGCTCTGGTGGCCGAATGGCTACGGCTCGCCGGAGCTGTATCGCCTGAAATTATCGTTCACGCAAAACGGCGTTATTTCGGATGTGAAGCATCTGCGCTTCGGCATTCGCGAAGTAACGTACGAACTCAGCGTGATGGATAGATCCGGTCATGTGCGTCGTATTGAATACTCGCCGACCACGGCCTACCTGCATCAGCAGCATGTGTTGGATGTTTCCCATGAGGGCATCCGCAGTGTTCCCGGCGCAGACCCGCCGTCGCAAAAGCCAGATGATGCCGGCTTCATCGCGTTGAAGGCTCTCGCATCGCAGGCGGGCATCAGCGTGGCCGCGCCCACAAAATCTGAAAAAGATTTCTGGCATTCGTGGGTAATCTCTTTCGCGCCCGGTGGCGATACCTCGCCAGCTATCGCAACCAGCAATGACACAGGCGCAGCGCCGTACCTTGTCATCAAAGTCAATGGAGTTCGCATCGCCTGTCGCGGCGGCAACTGGGGGCTGGATGACATGATGAAACGCGTCTCGCGCTCGCGGCTGGAGCCTTACTTCCGCTTGTCGCGCGAGGCCAACACCAATATGATTCGCAACTGGACTGGCGAGAATGAGGAGGAAGTCTTCTACGATCTCGCCGATGAATACGGCATGCTGGTGTGGAATGATTTCTGGGAGTCGAATCAGCACCACACCCTTCCCGCAGAAGATACCGACCTGTTCCTTCGCAACGCACGCGATACCATCCTTCGCTTTCGCAACCATCCCTCCATAGTGGTCTGGTGCGGTCGCAATGAAGGCGTTCCCCAGCCAGTGTTGAATGAAGGCCTCGATGCGCTCATCCGCGAACTTGATGGCACTCGCTACTATTCACCCGGCTCCAACCATATCGAGTTGCAGGACAGCGGCCCCTATTCCTACACGGATGCGCGTCGTTACTACACGGAAATCAATCATGGTTTTTCTGTGGAGACCGGAACCGCTTCCATTCCAACGCTGGAAACCTTGCAGCGATATATTCCGCAGGCCGATCAGTGGCCCATCAATGACGTCTGGGCGTATCACGATTTTGTCCCCAACAAAGCGCGGCCCTTCCTGCAGGCAATGCAATCGGAGTTCGGCGCCGCCACTAGTTTGGAAGATTTTGAACGCAAGGCCCAGATGCTCAACTACACGTCGCATCGCGCAATTTTTGAGGGGATGGATGCGCATCTGTGGTCGCCGAACAGTGGTCGCTTGCTGTGGATGACGCAGCCCGCATGGCCCAGCACGCTCTGGCAGATTTACAGCATTGACTACGATACACAGTCGTCATTCTACGGCGTGAAAAAAGCCTGTGAACCGCAACATGTTCAGCTGGACCTTTCCAACTACAACGTGGACGTGATCAACACAACGCGCGACGCATTGGCAGCCGTCACCGTTACTGCAGACGTCTACTCGCTGCAGAATGTTTTGCTTCAACATTCTGAAAAGATGATCAGCGTTGTCGCCGATAACGTTACACATGTCATGCAGCCCGATATCAAATCGTTGCTCGCATCCGGTAATGTTGTGTTTGTTGAGCTTGCGATGAAGTCTTCTGACGGTAAAGTGTTGTCGACGAATTTCTACTGGCTCGGAGCCAGTGACGCTTCCTATCAGCAACTCAATCAGCTACCCGCTGCAAACTTGTCTATTCATGCAGGTCGCTGCGCAGTACCGGCGAGGCGAAACTCAAGGTCCACGTCAGCAACGCCGGCAACGTGGCCGCACTGCAGGTCAAGCTCGTATTGCAAGCGGCAGACGGCAGCCGCATCCTGCCTGCCTACTACAGCGATAATTACATTTCGCTCCTACCCGGCGAGCAGCAGGATATCGAGATTGCATATCCGGCTGCACCGGCAACTGCAGCGCCGCAACTGGCAATTCGCGGATGGAATCTGCAGCCGCAACTGGTACATGTTGCATCAGAGTCGAGCCAGTTACACTAAGACAAATCGCCTCGCAGTCTGTGCGCGCTATGGCGATTTCAGGCGGCGGATAGCTCGCATCGTCATGGCTGCATAATTCACAAGCCATTGAATGTAAATGGCTTGCTGCCGTTTACTGTATTGCTTACG
>Ga0164296_1001351_pt1 | contig 26296 bp, 7 predicted proteins | sample GEODES057metaG_FD_113533 | JGI IMG/M metagenome (GOLD analysis project Ga0164296, IMG submission 113533) | Dystrophic lake water microbial communities from Trout Bog Lake, Wisconsin, USA - GEODES057 metaG | ecosystem: Environmental > Aquatic > Freshwater > Lake | place: USA: Trout Bog Lake...
GATGATTCGTAATTGCGAAGGAACTTCTGGATCAACAGGATATCAAACAATGTTTACAGGTGCTATATTTGATCCTGATAGTCCTACATTTAAAGCCACTAACTCTTATACACAAAAATTTGATGGTCAGCCTAATAATGCTCAAGGATTTAAAGACCACCCTAATCTTGCTATTACAGCAGGTATTAATGGAAAAGGACTTACATCAACAGCGGCCGGTGCGTATCAGTTCTTATATACAACATGGAAAGAGATACAAAAACAACTTAGCCTTCCTGACTTTAGTCCAACTAGTCAAGATCAGGCATGTATCCAATTATTGAAACGCAGAGGTGCGTTAGATGATATTAAAGCAGGAAGATTTACACAGGCAGTTATTAAATGTAACAAAGAATGGGCCAGCTTGCCAGGCAGTCCGTATAACCAACATCCTAAAGACATGTCGGTTGCTCTTGGATTTATTAAGTCGGGCGGAGGCACGGTTTTTGCCTAATATAAATATTGAATAATGATAGTAACTAATAGAATCCAAGTTAACCCTGCTAATGGAGTTCAGACTCCTGTAGTAAAATCTGCCCAGTTTTACAAAGGGTTTAGTACTCTTGACAGTACAACTCGAAACGTAAAACTGTATGATTATGAACTGATTAAACAAGATATTCTTAATATGTTTAACACTCGTCAAGGCGAGCGTTTAATGAATCCTACGTTTGGGACACTAATCTGGAACGCATTGTTTGAACCCTTAACACCAACGATTAAGCAACAAATCGCAGATGATGTAAACAGGATTTTAGCGACAGAACCGAGAGTAATACCAAAGTCTGTTAACCTTCTTGAAACACCATATGGGTTCAGTATTCTTCTAACTTTACAGTATGTTGGTACTGATGTTAGCGATACTATGAAATTAAATTTCGATAAGAAATCTGGTATATCTGTATAATATACCCAGTTAATTTTTACTATAAATACGCTATCAAAAGGCTAATAGCACATGACAATACCAGCAACTAACACACAATTACTTGTCGCAGAAGATTGGACTAAGATATATCAAAGTTTCCGTGACGCAGATTTTCAAAGTTATGATTTTGAATCTCTACGCCGTACGATGATTAACTATCTACGTACAAATTATCCAGAAGATTTTAATGATTACATTGATTCTAGCGAGTATATTGCCTTAGTTGACCTGATTGCTTTCCTTGGACAAAATTTATCTTTCCGTGTTGATTTAAACGCACGTGAAAACTTTTTAGAAACAGCCCAGCGCCGTGACAGCGTTTTACGTCTAGCGCAATTAGTTAGTTACAACCCACAAAGAAACGCCTGTGCTAACGGAATGTTGAAGATTGTTTCTGTTCAAACAACTGATAATGTAATTGATTCTAACGGGACAAATTTAGCAGATACAACAATTACTTGGAACGATCCTACTAATACAGAGTGGTATCAACAATTTTTAAATATTTTAAATTCTGCTATGCCTGGTACGACACAGTTCGGCAGACCCCTTGATAAAAACACAATTTCTGGTATTACTACAGAACAGTACGGAATTAATTCTAACAATACAGCAGTACCTATTTACGGATTTAATACATCTGTTAATGGTACAAGAATGAGTTTTGAAATCGTTGGATCTAGTTTTTCGGGTAAAGATTACATCTACGAAGAAACACCATTACCTGGTCAAAATTTTAACTTTATCTTCCAAAATGACGGCAAAGGCAGTGGCAGTACAAATACAGGATTCTTTGTTCAGTTTAAAGAAGGTACTCTAGCAAGTAGCGTATTCAATATTACTGTTCCTACAGAAAATGAAATTGTATCTATTAATGCTAATGGCATTAACAACTCAGATGTATGGCTATGGCAACTTAATAATAACGGAAATTACTCTACATTATGGAATCAAGTTCCTGACCTAATAGGTAATAATGTTATCTATAACAGTTTGAGTCAATCGACTAGAAACATCTACGCTGTAATTACAAGAGATGGCGATCAAATCGATTTAAACTTTGCTGACGGAAACTTTGGTAACTTACCTAAGGGTCAGTTTGTTATTTTTTATCGTCAAAGCAACGGACTAAGTTACAGTATTACTCCTGATCAAATGCGAGGAATACAAATTACTGTTCCTTATACAAATAAATTAGGACAGACCCAACAGTTAACTTTAACAATGAGTTTACAATATACTGTTAATAACAGTAGTGCTCAAGAAAGTAATGATTCTATTAGATTAAAGGCACCGCAAACATATTATACACAAAATCGTATGATCACTGGAGAAGATTATAATATCTTCCCGTTAAGCGCAGGCGCAGACATTCTTAAAATTAAAACAGTTAATAGAAGTGCTAGCGGCATTTCTAAATATTTTGAATTAACTGATGTAACAGGACAATATTCTAGTACAAATATTTTTGCCACCGATGGTATTTTTTATAAAGACACTAGTCAAGAATTTTTTGAATTTAAATTTACAACTCGAAATGAAATCTACGCCCAATTAAAAGGCCCTGTTGCTACAGTAGTTTCGTCAAACGCATTAAGAAATTTTTATTGGGATCAATGGCCACGTCCTGATCTTAACGAATTAGGAGTACAATGGGTTCAAGCTACAAAAACTACAAATCAAACAACAGGTTATTTTATTAACGTTTTGTCTGTTCCTCAGCAATTAGGATATTTCAGTTCTAACAATTTACAATATGCCATTCCAGGTACGTTAATTAAGTTTGTTCCTCCTACAAAGATTGTCAATGGACAATCTCAACAACAGCAATTCTACAATGGAAAAATCGTTGCTCCTGGAGTATTTCCAGAGGCAACAGATTATGTTTGGAGTAAAGTTGCTAACGTAATTGCCGACGGCGCTAATTCAGGACATGGATTATTAGTAACTGGAGTAGGACCAGTTACACTAACAGGGTCTATTCCATTAGGCGCTATTCCAGTTGAACTTATTCCAAACTTTGATAGCAATTGGTCCTATTCGTTAGAAACAACTATTGTAAATCTATGTATGGTATATAGAAACTTTGGATTAAGTTTTGATCAGGTATCTCGTACATGGTTTGTAATTAATGATACAAATATTGATTTAAGAAGTGATTTTAGTTTGTTATATCAAGGCGATACAACAAATCAAAATAGAGATTCTAGTTGGTTAATATCGTTTGAATGGAACGGTCAAGAGTACAAAGTTTCTTATAGAAATACAAATTACATTTTTGAAAGTGAATCTCAAACAGCATTTTATTTTGATCCAAGCTCAGTTAATTACGACTTTGTTGGGGACACAGTAATTAAAGATATGATTACTGTATTAGGAATTAACCCACAAATATCGGTACCGGGTCAAGGTATCGGTAATGATCAAATTTGGCAATTAGACAATATTATTGTTGAACCAGACGGTTATCAAGATCCTAGTAAAGTTAAGGTAAGTTTTTATGATCCTAATAATGACGGAACGATCATGGATCCAGATAGTTTTAATCTAATTGTTGATCCTACGTATCAACAAAATTATTTAGGTTATGTATATTTTCAGGTGTCGGCAGATGGACAATCTTACGCTCCTGTTGACAGTAGTATGTTCTTAAATTATGAGAATCAAACGTCTATTCCACAAGACGAATTAGTTGATGGACAACTATACTATTTCTATGATCCAAAAATTAATGTCGTTCAATCATATTCTGCGCTGACTGGTGTGTTTACTTTACAGCCTCAATACATTGCCTTCCAAGGCCGTAGTGGATTGAAATTTCACTATCAACATAATAGTGGCGATGATCGTAGAATTGATCCTAGCAAGACAAATATGATGGATATTTATATGCTTACAGGAAGTTATGATACCGCATATAGAAGTTGGGTGATGTCAGGATCAGGCACAATGCCTACTCCTCCAACAAGTAGTCAACTTGAACAAAATTATAGTTCTTATCTAGAGCCTATTAAGGCAATTAGTGATTCTATAATCTATCAACCAGTAACTTATATTCCTTTGTTTGGTAGCCAAGCACCAGTAGCGTTACAAGCTAAATTTAAAGCAGTAAGTAACTCTTCTTATAGTATTAGCAGTAATGAATTATCGGCACAAATTTTAACAGCGATTAATAGTTTCTTTGCTTTAGAAAATTGGGATTTTGGACAATCATTCTATTTTAGTGAACTATCTACATACGTAATGAACTTAATGACACCATATATAACAAACTTTGTAATTGTTCCAGGATCAGATGCGGTATTCGGTAGTCTTTTAGAAATTGCGTGTCCTAGTGATTCTATTTTAATCAGTTGTGCTAAGATTACTGATATCGAAATTATCGATTCTATAACATCATCAGCATTAGGGCTATCTGCCTCGATCATAACTACTACATCGGGAGTTTAATAGATGGGTAATAGTATTATTAATGTTGTAGACGCAAATAACCCAAACAACAATCGCAAGAGTGTAGATTTATTACCTAGTATTTTTAGAACAAATAAAAATACAACATTTTTATCAGGTGTTCTTGATCCGTTAATTCAACCAGCACAAATTGATAGACTTAGTGGATGGGTAGGTAGTAAAGATACTCCAACCCTAAATGCGAATACAGATAATTACATTCCTTCGTCAACAAACATAAGACAGGATTATCAGTTACAACCAGCAGTAGTGGTTTACGATACAGCAAATAACGTAGACAGAGCATATTCTTTTGATGACCTTATTAATCAATTAGCAGCCGACGGATCTTATACAAACAAACTTGATAGATTATTCAAACCTGAATTTTTATCTTATGACCCTAGAATTGATTGGGACAAATTTGTTAACTATAATCAATATTATTGGGTCCCAACCGGCCCTGATAGTATTCCTATTATCGGAGTTGAATTAAAAACAGTTAGCACATATTCTGTTAAAGACGATAATACAAAGAATTATTTTGTTATGACCCCAGACGGGTTATCTGAGAATCCTACTTTAAAATTATTTAGAGGATTAACTTACGAGTTTGAAATTGATTCTGTACACAATTTTTGGTTTAAAACAAAACGTGTAGAAGGAACTGCTGATGCGTTTAATACTACAATCGTAAACAACGGTATTAATAAAGGAACTATTACTCTCACTATTGATGATAATACTCCTAGTGTATTATACTATGCCGCGGAAGATAATGTATTTGCCGGCGGACAAATTTTAATTGAAAGCATTACACAAAATTCCTATATTAATGTTGAGCTAGATGTTATTGGCAAAAAACATTATAAATCAGGAACAGGCGTAGAATTTTCAAACGGAATGAAAGTAAACTTCCAGGGCGAAGTTTACCCTAGTTCATATGCTAATAAAGATTTTATTGTCGAAGGCGTAGGTACTGCTATTCAACTAGTTGATTTCTCTACATTAGTAACTCCTGAAAACTATGCTCAAAACTTAGATGATAATTTTGACGGAACCCCATTTGATGAATACCCTTTTGATACTTACGATACACTTCCAATGGATCCTGAGTATGTTACTATTAATCGTGCTAGCAAAGATTTAAATCCGTGGTCTAGATACAATCGTTGGGTACATCAAGATGTATTAATTACAACTGCGGCAGTAACAGGACAAGAACTTTTACTACCTCAAGAAAATAGAGCTGTTCGTCCTATCATTGAGTTTATTCCAAACCTTCAACTGTTTAACTTTGGTAGTCAAGCAGTCTTTAATATTGATCATATTGATACAGTAACTACTAATGCGTTTGCTACAGCAAACGGTCAAATAGGCTGGTACGTTGACCAAGTATTAGTTGACGCAGGTGACCTAATTGTATTTGCTAATGACGAAGATCCTCTAGTTAAGAATCAAATCTATAAAACAGAATTCATTAACAATGACGGAATTTTTAAAATTAATTTTGTGTCTGTTGGCACAGTAACTGATGGATTTAATGCTTCTGTTGCTAAGGGTATTACTCAAGCAGGCACTAACTGGTGGTACAGCGTAGTTAGTGGTGTCGGGTCTTGGATTTATGGCCAACAAAAGATCACATTAAATCAGGCACCTTTGTTTAATGTGTTTGATTCGACTGGTACTTCTTTAAGTTATGGCACATCAGATTTTTCTGGAACAAAAGTATTTGGGTATTCAGTAGGTACCGGGTCACCCGATCCAGTATTAGGAATTCCTTTAGAATATAAAAATATTGCTGACCAAGCGTTCTATTTGTTCAGTAATTATTTTATGACAGATACATTTAATGTTGTTGGAACATTAGTTACTGAATTAAAATATACAAAAACAGGATTCCTGAGATTAAACAATAGTTCTCCCGAATACATTAACGTATGGACTGATACCGCAGAATTTTCAATTCCAGTTGTACAATTTGAAGTATTATCAACTTCTACATCGCAAATTGAAATTACAGGTATCCCTAATCCAGGGTATAACAGCCCGACGTTTACTATATATGTAAACGATAAACGTTTATTTTTAAACACTGATTATTCTATTCTTGCTACTCGTAGCAGAATGTTTATTTCTTTAGTATCTGCTCTAAATGCTAATGATAGAGTTAGAATAGAAATTTATGCCAATGTGGCACCTACCTCTACAGGATATTATGACATTCCGTTGAACTGGACTAACAATCCATTAAATGGCCCAATTGAACAGTTTACATTATCTGAACTATCTGCTCATGCCCAAACAATGGCAGGCAGATCTCCTTCATTCTCTGGCACATTCTTAGGAAGTAATAATTCTCGAGATATTCCTGATTACAGTTCTTATGGCACTCGATTAATTACTAATATTAACCCATTAGCATTTGCTGGATATTTTGCTTGTAACCCAGCCACTGATCTTATTAAAGCAATTAGAACAGTAGGCGATCACTATAATCAATATAAGTTAGCTGTATTAAACGCCGCTAAAAAATTAGCAAATACTTATGCTACTCCGGGAGCCGCATTAGATGTTGTATTACATAATGTTAATTTAATTAAAGATGCTAATTCTCCTTATGTTCTTAGTGACATGTTAGCATATGGTAAAAATGTTATTACAAGAAATTATAAGGTCGAGGATTCTAGATTTACTCAGTATACTTTGCCTAACGGTCAATTTAGTACTGACAAATTAAGTCTACGTTCTGTATTAGTATATCATAAAGATACACAAGAAAACGTAATTCAATTATCAAATGAAATTGATTATACATTTGATCCATACCTTGCTGTAGTAGATATTCTGTATCCGTTAACAGCAGGCGATACTATTACAGTTAGCGATTATTCAAATACTACAGGATGTTTTGTTCCACCAACACCTACTAAACTAGGATTATATCCTGCGTTTGAGCCGCAAATATATGTAGACGATACATACGCAGACGGCCCACAAACTGTTATTCAAGGCCACGATGGTAGCATTACAATAGCATACGGAGATATCCGAGATGATGTTTTATTAGAATTTGAAAAGAGAATTTTTAATAATTTAAAAATAAAATACAATGCCGACCTATTAGATATTAATAGTATACTTCCTGGCGCATTTAAAGTTAATGATTATTCTTTCAATGAAGTAACAAGCATATTAGAACAAGAATTTTTACGCTGGGTTGGTTTTTATGGATTTGATTATCAAACAAATGATAAACAGTCAGATAGTGTATTTGCTTACAACTTTTCAAGCGCAATTAATCCATTAACAAACAGAACATTGCCAGGATACTGGAGAGGAATTTATAATTATTTCTACGGAACTGATAGACCTCACGTAGCTCCTTGGGAGATGTTAGGGTTCTCAGTAATGCCGTCATGGTGGGAAGCAACATATGGTCCTGCTCCTTACACAAACGGTAACGAGATATTGTGGCAAGATTTAGAAGCAGGCAATATTAACGGTACTATTAATAAACTATATGCTCGTCCTGGATTAACAAAAATTATTCCAGTTGACGACTCTGGAAACTTATTAGATCCTGCGTCTGCTGGCATTGCCCAAAGGTTAAACCCTATTAAAATAGCAGACGGTTGGAAATTCGGTGATGGCGCCCCAGTTGAGTCAGCATGGAAACGCAACAGTCAATATCCATTTGCTGTACAAATTTTATTAGCATTAACTCGTCCTGCTGACTACTATTCTAAATTATTTGACACAAGTCGAATTCAATTAAGTCCTGCGGACCAATACGTTTATACTGACACAGGAACATTTATTCAACCTTCCGAGTTGGCTATCTACGGAGATACATCTAACGGATCTCCAGTATTAGCGTCAGGATATAGTGCGTTCTTAATTGAAACAGGCTTACAAATTACATCAGACTATATTACTAATTTGAAACAAGATTTGTCATCATTAAATTTACAGTTGCTATATAAGACTGGTGGGTTTGTTACTAAAGACAAATTAGAAATTACAATCGATTCAGTTAATCCTAGCACTACTAATCCTGGAACCTTTTTAAATGCTGAGGACTACACAGTATTTTTAAATCAAGGTGCTCCTGATCAAATTGTAAGCATTTCTGGATTTATTATCAGTGTAACTGATACTGGCTGGCAGATAAAAGGGTATGATACTACTCATCCTTATTTCCCAATTTTTAATCCAGTAGCATCGTCAAAAGATGCTGGTCTAACAATTGGCGGAAAATCTGAACCATTTGTTACATGGACTCCGGGCACAACAGTCGGTCCTCAAGCGGTTCAATCTGGTACACCTATAAATGCTCCACAAGGAACATTTTATAAATCAGGTCAGGTTGTATTTTACAATAACAAATACTATAGAGTAACTGTAAGTCATCAATCGGGTTCAACATTTAATCCTAGTAATTTTATACAGTTACCAGCATTGCCAATGACTGGCGGTGTGTCAGTAACCAAGCCAACTAAATTTGAAACATCAATTACTAATATTCCGTACGGAACAATCTATACTTCTGTACAAGATATATTCAATGTGTTACTAGGATATGGAGAATATTTAAAATCTCTAGGATTCTCGTTTACAAATTATAATACTGATTTAAATGAAACATTGGATTGGATCTATTCAGGAAAAGAATTTTTATTCTGGTCAACACAAGGATGGGGAACAGGTAGCGTTATTACACTAAGTCCCTTTGCTAGCGGTTTAACTTTTACTAGTTCAAATGGTATAGTTGATAATGTATTCAGCTTAGATCATCAATATTCGATATTAAAAGCTGACGGTGCTCCGTTAGTACAAGAAAAATTAACAACAAATAGATTAGATAATAATTTCTCTATTAGCCCATTTAATACCAATGACGGAATTTATTTTGCTTCATTGCGTGTGATACAAATTGAACACGACATTATCCTTAACAATCAAAGTTATTTTAATGACATCATTTATGATATTGAATCGGGATATAGACAAGCAAGAATTAAGATTCAAGGATTTAGAAGCAGTAGTTGGAATGGCGGATTATACAGTCCTGGATTTGTTTATGACAAAGCAGATGTTGAAGCTTGGTCTCAGTTCACTGATTACCAAGCAGGCGATGCTGTCAAATACACAGGTAATTACTACAGCGCATTAGCTAATATTTCTGGAACTAGTACCTTTAATTTCTCTAGCTGGCAGATTCTTCCAGCTAAACCAGGTCCTAGATTATTGCCTAACTTTGATTTAAAGGCAAGTCAATTTAATGATTTCTATAGTATAGATGTTGACAATTATGATGTTGGTGCCCAAAAGTTAGCACAACATTTAATTGGTTACAGTCCTCGAGTGTACCTTGATAATATTTTTAGTGATCAAACTACTCAATATAAATTTTATCAAGGATATATTAAAGAAAAAGGAACATTAAATGCTATTAATAAGATTGATAAAGCAAGTCTTATCAGCTTAGGTACTAGCATTGGATATAATGAAGAATGGGCAATTCGTGTTGGAGCATACGGATCTTATTCTACGGCTCAAGATTTAGAAATTTCTTTAGATGAAGAATCATTTATCGAAAATCCTCAAATTATTAATTTTGTAAATTCTAAACCTTACTTGCCTAATGACTTTTTAATTTACAAGTCTCCTAGCGATTTGTTTATTACTCCGTCTAATTATAATAGTTCTCCTTTTACTACAATTAATTTTAGTGACTTAAATGTTAACACAACATTACCTACAGCCGGTTATGTTCGCTCAGATGACATCACGGCAACTGCGTATAGTCAAGCAAGTTTGACAGATATCGCAAACAATAGTTCTATTAATGACGGTGATACTATTTGGTTAGGATACCGTCCGGATGGTGATTGGGATGTTTATAGATATACCCTGTTGCCTACTAATATTATAAATGCTGTCTTAACTATTCCTGGTAGTTTATTAACAGTAACAACAAATCAGCCACACGGTTTATCTGTAGGAGAAATCATTTCCATTGCTCAATTTGGCACAGATATTCCGGGAGTGTACGTTGTTAAAAGTATTAGTGACATTTATACGTTTACTCTAAGTACAACTCTAACAGCAATAAGCACACCATTTAAACCAAGTGTAGGATTAATCTTTAAATTTATTAGTTCAAGATTAAATCATATTAATGATCTTGCTAATAATCAAAACGTTAACAGATTCAGACTTAGCGAAAAGGTATGGGTTGACAATATTAATGACGAAACAGTTACATCAACATCTACTTGGGCCGTGTATCAAAAAACAAATGCCTATACTTCTAATAGTATAGGAAATGTTGAAGTAGGTATATCTTTGCCTATAAATCAACAGTTTGGATTAAAAATTTCTGCTGTAAATGATGTTGTGTTAGTTGGCTCTCCAAATTATAAATCACTTGCCTCCGGTGGCGGCCGTGTAAGTGTGTTTAGAAAATTAGGAACAGGAACTAATCAATTAACAAAATTAATTTCAATTGATTTAAACTCAGGCAACACAGTAAAGAGCACAGGAACATCAACAACTAATTTTGGTCAAGCAGTTGCTTACGACTCAATAAACACTTGTACAATTATCGGTGCTCCGGCTATTAGTTTAGTAAAATTTGATAGATTAACTCTACAAGGAATTAATACATTTACTAATAGCTCTGCGGTGACTCTTGGATTTGCGGTAGGAGATACTGGCAGTTTATTTGGTTCAGACATTTATGTTACAAACACGGGTACTGTTTATATTGGAGCACCTGGTGCTAACAAAGTCGGAGTTGTTACAAACTATTTGAATACAACTACTGTTGATCATTACATTACAACAAGTACCAGCGGAAGTAAATTTGGTACAAGTATCAGCGGAACGGCTGACGGAAGTATTGTTGCTATCGGTGCGCCGGGTCATAGTTATGTTGAAATTCACAAAGCAGGGACAGTAAGCACTTTAGTAGGTAATACAGGAACTAACTTCGGTCAGAAAGTATTAATGGATAGCACAGGAGATACATTATTTGTATCGGCTCCTTTAGCACAGACAGTATTTGTTTATACATATTCAAATGGTTCATTTGTTCTAAATCAAACATTACCAATTCCAGTTCATTCAGTTAATACACAATTCGGTGTTGACATGAGTATGAATGGAGATACACTTGTTATTACTTCTACTGGAACAGGCATTATCTCTTACCCAGAAACTGACAATACATATTTCGACAGTAGCTCTACATATTTCTATGATACCGTTTCAGTGTCAGGTATGGTATATTCTTATAACAAGATTGGACAGAGTTGGGTATATGGACAAGAAGTTATTCCTACATCACTAACTGCGGGAAGTGTATATGGATCAAGCGTAGCAGTAATTGATAATGCGGTCTTTGTCGGAGCTCCGGGATTAGTTGGAGATATAGCACAAACTGGACAATTATACATGTTTGATCAAGTTGGTGAAACATGGAATCAACTACGTGTCGAAGAACCACTAGTTGACTTAACAACAATTCAACGTGCTTATACAATTGATACAGTATCAGATTCTATACAAGATTATTTAGAAATTATTGATCCAATTAAAGGACGCATTCCAGGAAATGCTGACGAAGAAATCAAATATAAAACAGTATTTGATCCTGCGGTATACAGTCTAGGAATTACAGGAACTGTTAATAATGCCAATAGCAACTGGTTAGATGACCACGTTGGAGAACTATGGTGGGATCTTTCTTCAGTTAAGTATCTATGGGCAGAACAGGGCGAATTAGAATTCCGTAGAAATACATGGAACAAGATTTTCCCAGGGTGTTCAATTGACATCTACGAATGGGTAGGATCTAAATATTTGCCTAGCCAATGGGCGGCGCTAGCCGACACTAACGATGGATTAGCTCAAGGAATCAGCGGACAACCTAAGTTTCCTAATAACTCTGTTATTTCTGTTAAACAAGTATATGATGCTGTAAGTAACAATTTTACTAATGTATATTACTATTGGGTGAAGAATAAAAATATTATTCCGTCGGCACCTAATCGTAGAATGACAGCGTTTAACGTTGCTAATCTAATAGCAGATCCTAAAGCACAAGGCATTAGATATGCTTCGTTTATTGGCAACGATGCTGTAATGTTGACCAACGTTAAAGATACATTAAAAGATAATAACGTACATTTAAATGTAGAAATGGATCTTATTAATAACCCTGTAAAGAAACATACAGAGTGGTTATTATTACAAGAAGGTTCTGAAAATAGTTACCTTGACATTAATAGTCCTATCCTACAAAAAATTAAAGATAGTCTATTAGGACAAGACAGCTTAGGCAATCCTGTGCCAGATCCATTGTTATCAGATCGAGAAGCTTATGGTATTAGTTTTAGACCTCGTCAAAGTATGTTTGTTGATCGTCTAGCGGCACTAAAAAATATTATTTTATATATCAATGATGTGTTTTCTGGACTAATGATTAATGAAGAAAATTACAATTTTGAAAGATTGTATGCTACTGATAAACCAGCAAATTCAGCAGACGGTACCTATGATGTTATTGTTGAAGATTTAACAGTTCGCGATGCGCTTAACATTAGAAATGTTCAACAAGCAGTATTGTCTGTAAATCTAATATACGGAAGAATCGAATCTGTTGATATTATTAATGCCGGATTTGGTTATGGTAATTTAGTAGGACTTGACACAGACGATGAAGGCAATTATGTAAGTTGGATAGGTCCAAGTGTTAATATAGTTGGTGATGGTACCGGAGCTGTGATTAATACTAAGGTTAATTCTTTTGGATCAATCATCGGAGTAGACGTTGTCAACAAAGGTACAGGTTATACTTATTTGAACGCAGTAGTGCGTCCATATTCTGTTGTTGTAACATTAGATAGTACTGTTAATAATCTATGGAGCCTATATACTTACGAAAATAATACATGGTCTCGTATACATACACAAAGTTTTAATGTTTCAAATTATTGGAATTATGTAGACTGGTCGTCATCTGATTACACACCACAACGTACAATTAGTAAAACATTAGATTATACGTATCAGTTGGCTATTGTTGATCCTATTCTTCAAGCTGGAGCCTATGTACGTATTAATAATCCAGGTGATAACAAATATATTATTTTACAAAAAATAGATCCTTCTAAAGGAGTTGGTACTTTCAGTAGCAACTATAATATTGTTTATAAGCATTTAGGTACAATACAATTCTCTTCAACATTGTGGGAATATACTTACGATAATTACGGTTGGGATAGTGCTGCCAGCTGGGATCAAACCCCTTGGAGTCAAAGTAATACTACCGAAATAGGTTATATTATTGACGCCTTGTTGATAGATATTTTAAACAACAGTTTACAAATTTACAATAATAGATTGTTCTTTAAATTAGTTAAGTATGCTTTAACAGAACAAAAGTTTGTTGACTGGGCTTTCAAAACTAGCTTTATCTATGTTAACCATAATGCCGGAGCTCTAAGCCAGCGTCCTACATATAAATTACAAGATACAAGTTATTTCAAATCTTATATAGAAGAAACAAAACCTTATCATACTAAGATACGTCAGTTCCAAAGCAATTATACTGCTACTGAATTAACAACGGCATACCCTACAGACTTTGATATGCCTAGTTACTATAATACGTTGTCTAATAAATTTCAAAATGTAACATTTGGAAATCCTTTATTAGCTCAACAGCCTTATGTAAATTGGTTTAATAATTATTCATACTCTGTGTCTGATATCGTTGTTTATGACGGCGGTAGCGGTTATCGTGCAGCTCCTGCAGTTACTATTGTTCCAGCAGTAGGAGATCCGGGTAAAGGAGCTACTGCTGAGGCATATATGGCCTTAGGTAAAGTAACTTCTATTAAAGTTACAAATCCAGGAAGCGGATATTTAACTGCTCCAACAGTAGTATTATCTAATGGCGGAAATATAAATTCAATATCAGCAAGAGCTTTTGCTAGAATTTCCAATGACAAAGTTAGAAACAATTTAATTCATTTAAAATTTGACCGTGTATCTGGACTTAGCGAAGTTGGCACAAAACAAACTGAAGATATTTTTGAAGGTAATGGTAGCACAGTTAGATTCCCATTAACGTGGTATCCAGACACTGACTTAACTACGTTCACAGTTAAAATTAACGGTATACTAGTTCTTGATAGTGATTATACTTTAGAGTTTACATCTGCTCCTGGGCTTAACGGTTATATTTCTTCAGTAGCAACATTAGTAATTACTGCGTCAGAATCTGTTCCTCAATATCAAGATATACTAACAGTTTCTTATAATAAGAATATTGGTTTATACACAGCAGTTGATCGTATTAGAGATTATTATTCTCCTACATCAGGTATGCCTGGTAATACAGCAACTATGCTAATGAGTGGATTAGAATACGGCGGTGTAACAATCGACACATTACCATTCCAAACAAGTGCTGGTTGGGATACGGTTGGATGGGCTCAGAGTGTTTGGGATGATTATTCTGGAGAAACAGGCCTGTTCTCAGTATACGGAAATCAAGCAACTACAAGTAGTAGTAGTTCGACGACTTTTACGTTACCGTTCATTCCGCCTGTTGGACAGATAGTTAACACTTACCTATCTAATATTAATACTACGACAAATGCTGTCCTAAGTACAAACAGAGTTGACGGAACAGTATTAGGAACCGGAACATATACCATTACATTTGTTGGAGATGGAATTACAAACCAGATTACATTGTTTACTGTAACTAATGCTAGTCAATTAATTGATTTTAGACAATCAGGAAGCGATGGTACAGTTGTTCCTAGTGACATTGATATCGATAGCGTTATTCAAGGTGGCGGATGGTTAGGTTACGCAAACACGTTAACTATTAGCGATGCTCTTGCTGACATCAATATTGACGGTGACGGATTTGTTACTCCCGATAACAGTTACGGTCCTGAAGAAAATCTTCCAGGACAAGTTAGTGATACACTAGCTATTAGTGTATATGCTCGTCCTGAATCTGCTTCACCAATAGTGTTGACTCGTAGATATAATATAGATGGTACTGTTTCTACTTTTGATATTGGAGTTTCTCCTCCAAACGTAGATTCTGTACAGGTGATGGTAGGCAATAGTCAACTATACAGAGATGTAGATTATACTATCGACTTTGCGAATGATAAGATTAATTTAATATCTTCACCTTTAGTATCAGTTAATACATTAACAGGAGTCTACTATTCTACATCTACAGTAGCTATGAGAGGTAGAGGAGATTTTTCAACATCTTTATCACTTGGTAACAATACATTTGCCGGAGCATACAATTTAGGATTCCCATGGACCATGTATGGTCAGAACTTTACTCAGGTATATATCGGTACTGATGGTTATTTGACTTTTGGCGGCGGTTCTAGCCTAGATAGTCCGTTAACAGTTGGAGTATTACCATACCCTGCTATCTACATGGAGTATACAGATCTATGGGTAATACCAGGTCCTAATGCTAGCCAGATATTAGATTCTGGCGAAAGTCCAGGAATCTTTATTAGTCAAGGTACTTTAGGTAATTTTTCTTATTGGAGAGTTAGATTCCAAGCAAGTCATTACGCAGAACGCTTAACTGTGCCTGCTATGCCTGCTTATGATTTTGAATGTACCTTGTATACAAACGGCACAGATCAATATGTTGAAATGACATATGGTAATGTACCAAACGGAATTAACAACCAAGGTGACATCGGAGCGGCTTTTGGTATTGCTCCTAGTGGTTCTATAAACAATCCTGGAAACGGAGTATCAGTATCTACAGTTACAAATTATTCGAGCCACGTTTATTATAGCACAGTAGCTCAAGGTAATTGGGTATATTCTGGAGAAGGTAGTTTTGATCCATTCCTTCCACAGAATCAATATTCTTCTATCATGAATGGTTCTAAGAAAGTAATGAACATTACTACTATTGGATTAGGTGGAGAAAATATTACTGAAAGTGAAATTGTTAATATTACCTCAGCAAATACAGGAACTGAATATGTATTTGTATCTTCGTTTAGCGAGGTACAAAGCGAATATGTAACAATTAATGGATTACCTACTACAGATTTTACATTAACTAATTCTAGTGGTAGTGTTGCTATTAACTTTACTAATCCAACAAATGTCGGCGATGTAATTCAATCATGGTTCTTTAATGCTCCTGCTAAAGCATTTAATGAAGTACATGAGCAAATATTTTATAGTGTACCATTATCTGAATCTGTATTTTCGTTAGAACAACCTCCTGGTACTGTTCCTCCTTATCACAATCAAGTTGTGGTAACATTTAACGGAAGAAGATTAACACCTCCTGAAATTACATATTACATTGTTGAAAATAATCAAACAACATATGATGTAACTTATGGAGTTGATTATCCTTATGGTAGAATTAGTTCATCTGATTTTGAAATATATGTAAATGGCGTATTAAAATCTTACGGAAACGATTACGGGTTTGATCAATTAGATGGCCTAATTGAATTTAACGAATATGTTATCAAGAACGGAGATGCTCTAGCAGTTGTTATTAAAATTGATAGCGAATATACAATTGAAAATGACCAATTAGTAATATCTCCAACTGTATCTAGATCGGGTGTTGATGATATTCGTATCACTACATATACTAATGCCAACAGTATGGGAATAAGAAAAGATAGATTCTCTGGAAACTCATACGGACGTTATCAATTAAGTCGCAGAGTATTAGATAGCAATTATGTATGGGTTGATATAAATGGACAATCATTAACCAGTGAAGTTGATTTCAAATTACAAAATGATTTACAGACGGTTGTATTAAATTCCAAATACAAATTAAAACAAACTGATACAGTTGTAATTACATCTTACGAATCTGGTCAAAATAATCAGACTATTGGTTTTAGAATTTTCTATGACAATTTTGGTCGTACACACTACAAGCGTTTAAGTAGCGCAAGTAGTACACAATTAGTTGAGGACTTATTGCCTACTGATACTGTAATTACAGTATTGGATGCTTCAGCATTGTCTAGACCAGACTTAGCAAATAGAATTCCCGGAGTTATTTTAGTTGATGGAGAACGAATTGAATTCTACCAAGTAAGCGGGAATGTTCTAGGACAACTTAAACGCGGCGCTCTAGGCACAGGTATTAGAGATGTTTATCCTGCTGGTACAACAGTAATGGATCAAGGTGTAGGCCAGACTATGCGTGTAATTGATACTCCTAAAGTTAACGAATTTGATAGTAATAATAAAGAATCTTCATTAATTTTATCATCTTCAACAACTGCTATAATTAAGTTGTACGGAACAACCACAAGTTATATTACTACAGTAACTGGATACGTTACTACTATTACAGGTTATACTACAGTTACAAATTATCTACATTCAACCGGTAGTATTAAATCAATTGTATTAACTACAGGAACAACGTGGACAGTACCTTCTGATTTTACAAGTTTTAACGTTATTGAAGCCTGGGGCGGAGGAGGTTCTGGTGGAGATTATACAACAAGAGCAGCCACCGGTGGTGGTGGTGGTGGATATGCCCGTATAGTTAACGTTCCGTTGTCTCCTGGAGATATTGTATCGATATCAGTCGGGCACGGCGGTGACGGTAATTTATATTATACTACTCCGGGAGTAGGCGGAGGACAATTATTATCAGTAACTGGAAAAGACGGTACTACTACAGTATTTGGTGGAACACAAGCTTCTACAGCAACATCTTACATTTATGCTACAGGCGGCTTCGGCGGCGGCGCAGGAGGTCACGGCGGCGTTGGTAGTAAAGGAAGTACTTTAACAACATTTACATCTTTTGGCGGAGCAGGCTCTGGTAGCGGAGATAATTTAATATCGGGCGGCGGCGGCGGCGCAGGAGGACCAAATGGAAATGGTGGAACAGGTACTCAAACATTCCATGAAATTTTAGGTCCTAACGGATGGACATTTGTTGGAACTGGCCCCGGCGCCGGCGGAACTAGAAATTCCCCTGCGTTTGGCGGTGATTCGTCTACCGGCGGTAATGCAGAAAGGGGCGGAGACGGTGTTGATAGTTCTTGGAGCCTGTACGGTTCAGGTGGCGGCGGAGCCGGTAATCCAGATGAAAATTATCAGTTTGGCGGTGACGGAGGAACATTTGGTGGCGGCGCCGGCGGCGGAATTTATGTCGGTGGAGATGCTGGACCTTACAGAACAGGCAGTGGTGGAGCAGGAGGTATTGTTATTTCCTATGGACAATCAATAATAACTCCAGTTATTACCACTGTTACAAACACCGCATCTATTGCGGTAACTGCTACATGGGCTATTACATCAACTGTAATTACAACGTCGTCTGTTGTATTAAGTAACATATATCCAAATGATCTTACAAAATATTCTACAGTAACATATTCAGTAATAACTGGCACTGATTTATCTTTAAAAACAACAAATCACATAGGAATAATTAACGAAGATTCTACTATAATAACTCAGGTATACACATTAACTGAAGTATTATCAACTAGTTCGTTGTTTGAAATAACTGGATTAGTCTTTTCTAGTACATTAACAAATGCTGACGTTTCGTCTCAAGCAAGCGTATATTATCAAGGGATTCAGCTTCGAAATACTACAGCAGAAGTTAAGACGCACCTTAATGATATTGCGTATGATAGCGGAGTAGCAAATAGTTTAGGTGAATCTAGTGACATTATATTACCTAATGAATATTTTATATTCAAAGTTGGAAATAGGTATTTCTTGGAATTATTAATTCCTTTAGAATCAAACGCACAGATTAAAGTGGTACAAAACACTACGCAGATCTGGTGGGACACTTCATCTGAATTATCACTTGTAGATCAAAATACTGAAGAAGCTAGATTCCTACGTAGCAGTCCGGTTAATTTACCAGATAAATACCTATACGCACAAATCCAAACCGGTGATGTTCTTTCTGTTTACGTAGAAGAAGACGGCGGAACACTTGATTTTGAAGACGGAGAACCTATTATAGGCGACTAATATGAAGATATCACAATTAACAACCAGCACTAATCCATCCTTAACAGCGATATTTCCTATTGTTGACGGTGGTGTAAATTATCAAGTTAGCTTTGGAACACTTGCTAATTCTATCGCTACAAGAATCGTTGGAGCAACAGGTGCTTCTGGGTTAACTGGACCGACTGGGTTACAGGGATCTACAGGTGCTGGTGCTACTGGTGCTACTGGACCAGTTGGTGCTACTGGTCCCCAAGGTATTCCTGGAACAGCCGCTGCACAAGGTTGGCAAGGTGCTACTGGAGCTGGTGCTACTGGTGCTACAGGTATTCAAGGAGCAACTGGTCCTGCGGGAACTAACGGCAGTAACGGTATCAATGGATCAACTGGTGCTACAGGACAAACAGGTGCTACAGGCCCACAAGGTATTTCGGGCGTGGCAGCACAACAAGGCGGAACAGGTGCTACTGGACAAACAGGCGCAACAGGTGTTGCTGGACAAAAAGGTGCTACAGGTGCTGGCGCTACTGGTGCTACTGGTCCCGCAGGAACCGCAGGTGCTACTGGTCCCGCAGGTGCTACAGGCGCACAAGGTATTGCTGGTACAGCGGCCGCGCAAGGTGCTACTGGTGTACAAGGAGCAACAGGACAATACGGATCAACTGGCGCAACTGGACCTCAGGGATTCACAGGAAACGTTGGTTCAACAGGTGCTCAAGGAGCAACAGGGCAAGCAGGATCGCAAGGCGCTACTGGAGTTGCGGGTAACGTAGGTGCTACTGGATCAGCAGGAAGCGCAGGACAAACTGGTGCTACAGGCGCTGTAGTAACATTATCTACAGGAACTTATTCAATTGGTACGCTATATGCTAATACGCTGACAGTAACATTAGCAGGTCCTACAACTATTGTATCAGGTAATGATTTAAATCTTAAAGCTTCGGGGCAAATTACAACTAATGCTCCGTTTGTATTAACAACAGCAACAACTACAAGTTTAAGTTCGTTGAGCGGAATAACTCAAGCTGGCGCAATGGTGTTTGTAACCGACGCATCGGGTGGCGCACAGCCTTGTTATTATGACGGAACACACTGGTATACTGTAAACGGAAGAAATCAAATTGCCTAATTTTGAACGAATAAATAACACTATGACCACTAATGAGAACAAAATGCCACAACAATCTGTACAACCTACTAGCGATCTGAAAGATCAAGGCGCGGTAAGAGTCCGCGGACATATCAAAATTTTTGACCCAGAATCGGGTAAAGTGTTTGTAGATAAATCTAACGCTATTCATTATGAAAATTTTAGCGTTGCTCTAGTACAAAGTATAGGTAATCAAGGTTATGGTTGGATCAGCGAAATGGTGTTTGGCAATGGTGGTACACGTATTGATCCTACAGGAGTTATTACATATCTAACTCCTAACACATTAGGAAGTAACGCACAGCTATATAATCAAACATATTACAAAAACGTCGACGCACAAAGTAGCGCAGACTTAGATCCGACTCGTAATTTCCAAGAAATTCGTCATGTAGCAGGTGCTACATACAGTGATTTGTTAATTAGTTGTTTACTAGATTTTGGTGAACCAGCTGGTCAGTTAGCGTTTGACACTGGAACAAACTTATCTAATGATTTTATTTTTGATGAGTTAGGACTAAAAGCATATAGCCCAAGCGGTGCTAACTTAGGTCCTTTACTAACGCATGTAATTTTCCACCCTGTACAAAAATCCTTAAACAGATTAATTCAAATTGATTACACAATTCGAATCCAAAGTATTAGTGGAGTTGGAGCTTAATAAATGGCAAACGGTTACACACTTCACAAGTCGGATCTTACAAAGTATTCTTCTCAGGCAATTAATGTTCCGCAAGGCGGCACTAATGATACTGATACAAGTTTAACATTTATTGGACCAGCATCTCCTAGTTTTGGAGTTGCTATTAATGAAGACTTTTTATATCTATTAGAAAATTTTGCTAATAGTACACCTCCAGCAAACCCAACTGAAGGCCAGCTATGGTACGATACATCAAATGATACATTAACAGGTAAGCAATTAAGAGTATATGATAATACCGGGTATGCTCCTGCTAATGGAGTATGGCAAAGAGCCTCTACGCCCGGAACACTTAATCTCGATGGAGCAGTAAAGCCTGGAGATATTTGGGTTGATACATCAGCCGGTCAATTGTTTATTACTTTAGATGGTTTAACATGGACGCTAGTAGGTCCTACATATAGCGCAGTATTAAAATCTGGTAGCTATGCCGAGGAAGTTACAGATACTGCTGGCGGAGTTCATCGAGTTATTAAAAATTACATCGACGATCATGTAATTGAAATTATTGCGTCAGAAAGATTTACACCTAATCCTCCTATCTTAGGATTTTCATCTGGACTATCGGCTGGTATTAATCTAAGTTCTACCTATAATAGCACTTTAAATGCTACAGCAAAACTAGCAAACGCCTTAACACTAGCAAACGGAACAAGCGTTACAGGTAATAGCTTAGTTAGAACAGACCAAGATAGTACAATTAATGCTACATTAAACGTTCAACAAATTAATATTGGTTCATTAGCAGGCGGTGGTATTGCTCCATGGACTATGAAACAAATTAGCGGAAACTCTACATTCAGTAATCCAAAACCAGCAGGTAGATTTAGTTTCCAGGTTACTACAAATCCAGTAAGTGGTATTCCTATTCTAACAGAAATGTTAGTAGTTGACGGTAATACGCCTGGGGTAGGTATAGGTTTAAAATTAGGATCTACTCCTAAATCGGCATTAGATGTTAACGGTGTTGTAAACGTAAGCGAAACACTATATGTTAATACAACTACACTAGCAATTAATTCAAGCGGTACAATCGCTACAAATAATTTAACAGTATCTAACACAGCTACTTTATCTAATTTAAGAGTCCAAGGAATTACTAATGCTTCAACAGCTTCCTTTACAGGTCTAGTAACAGTTAATGGTATTGTTTCAGCTACTACAGTTGTTAGTAATTTCCAAGGCCCGTTACAAGGGTCAGCAACAAGTTTATACAATACTTCTACATGGTCAATTAGCGGACAAGTAGAAGCTTTCCAATTATATGATACAACAGCCGCCGCAATAGTTCCAAATTATCATGGACAGGCAGGAAACTTTACTTTTATTTCAAGTTTAACTAACCATGCTATTGTTGATCAACCTGAAGTTACTAATTCAGGTCTTGTAAACACAACAACATATTTGTTAGTTTCAAACGAGAACACATTAAACAAGATTTCTTACAATAACTTGTTTGCTGAATTTATTCAAGGATTAATTCCATCAGGTACAATCATGCCTTTTGCCGGACTAACTCCTCCTAGCGGCTGGCTATATTGTGATGGATCATACGTTTCAACAAGTGAATATGCTAGTTTGTTTAGTGTTATTGGTTACACGTACGGTAAAGGTGTTGGTGCTATACCTCCAATGGCGTTGCCTGATTTAAGATCTAAAGCGCTTATTGGCTTCGATGATATGAACAACAATAACATTGATAGCACAATTGGAACATCGGGAGCAAAAGCAGGACTATCAAATAATTTAACTCCTAATAAAACTTTAGCTAATTTAGGTGATGCCGCAGTAGTTGATGGATCAATCGCAGTAACGACAGGTTCAACATCTGTACTTTACTATCAGGCTATAAACTACATAATTAAAATTTAATTTAGGTATAAAGAAGAATGTCATATACAATAACTTACACAAATGGCGGGACTTTAGCGGTACTTGCTGACCAAACTGAAGATTCTATTTCTACTAGCCTTACGTTAGTAGGAAAGAATTACAACGGGTATGGGTCAGCAATTAACAATAACTTTGTACATCTATTAGAAAACTTTGCTAATGATATTGCGCCAGTTAGTCCTATGGTTGGACAATTATGGTATGACTCTATTGCTGGACAAATTAAAGTATATACCGACAATATGTGGAAATCTGTAGGCGCTCCTACAATTTCAGCCACTCAACCAAATACACTAATAGAAGGTGATTTTTGGTATGACAGTACAAATAGTAGATTGTGGTATTACAATGGTATCAATTTAGTTGATTTATCAAAACAATATAATTCGTCCGCAGGTAAAAGCGGTGGAATTTTTGAAACAGTAATTGATACACAAAATAATGTATTGCCAATTATTAATTTTTACCTAGATGGTAGTTTAGTAGGATGGTTTGCTAATCAAAATATTAGCCTAAATCCGGCAGCAAATCCAACTTTTACCGGAATTTCTTCGTCAATACGACCTGGTTTTACATTAAATTCAGTTAGTACAGCAACATATTTCTACGGTACTGCTACTAGTGCGTTAAGCATATCAGGCTTCACTAGTGATATGGCAAATAGTTTGGCTAGATTATTAGACGGTCAAACATTTAATACAACTAGCTCTATTCAAATTAGCGGGTCAAATGGTCTTATAGTTAGCAGTACAGCTTCTGGATCTACTGGATCTATACAGATATACACTACTGGGACAAATGCTTTAATCCTTAATAACTACGCAGATTCGAGAACTGATTTTATATACAATAATTCGGTTAGTGGTGAAGGCGTAGGATTTTCAGTTAACGGATCTAGTAAGAGTGTTAGCTTTGGAACTACTTCTACCTATATGGGATTTGGAGTAGCAGTAAAAGGTAGCATGGTTATTGATGGAGATTTAGTAGTACTTGGAACAGGACAAGAAACATTCGTAAGCAACCTATATGTTGAAAATAAAAATATCTATTTGTCAACAGGTTCAAATAGTGATTCGTTATCTTCTGGTGCTGGTATTGAAATCGCTGGTTCAATTGCCGCCGGAGGCAATGATGCTATTAGCTGGTTATATGATGCTTATCTTGATGACGCTCGACAAAAGGGTGGTTGGGAAAGTAGCAGAAGTATTAACTTGAACAACGTATTAGACGGATTTTATATTGCCGGTAAAAAAGTATTAGATGCTAATGGGTTATACGTATCAACAATTACTAACGTAACAAATTTTAGTGTATCAGCAACAATTACAGTTGGCAATATAAATCAAGATTTTATTACAATTACAACTGGCTCTATTAGCGCAAATGGACCTCTAACATTAGTAACCGGACCATCTCCTAACAATTATATTAACGTAAGTAATTCTCAAATTACAGGAGCTCTAGCACCTACATTTGGCATCACAACATCAACAGTAACTAATTCTATTGTTGCTACTAAAGGATATGTTGATAGTGCTATTGCTTCAGCAACAGGTGGATACAGTGGACGTAAACCTTATACATTAAGTGTTGATGTTACAGGGTTTACAAATACCAACGAACAATTAATTAATATTCTTAATCAAGTTTTGCCGGTTGATGGCGGTGATATTGAATATTACGCTCAACCTCCGGGCGCACGTTGTTCGATTTTATGTTCTGAATATAGTGCTACTACAGCAACATTTGTATTGAACCTAAGTCAAAATCAAATACCTGCTGAGTATTTTGTATTCAGTACAAGTACAACAACAGTAGTAGTAGGAACAGGAACAAGTACAGCGATTGTTGTAACGGCAACAGAATACACAACTGCTACAACATTGTTAACAGCAGTAGCCGGTCTAGTTACAGTGACTGGTCCGTTGCCTACTGTATCTTATAAAACAAAATTATTCGAAGTAATACAAATTGGAACCCAAGTATCTGCTAACGTAGTTGCTACATATACTACAGGCACATGGAATACTTCAACTTATGCTGGAGCTACTATTAGTATTTCTTCTACAGATGGCATATCTGCTGGAGCAGTTATGGCAGGAGACGGATTTAGCTCTAATCAATTAGTAGTTGAAGTATTAAATTCGACAGATTTATTAGTAAATAGACCACCTGATACAACTCCTACACCTGGAGCAAGTATTCAGTTCACTCAACAACCTGGATTTACTGGTTGGGTATACTTACGAGATGTTAGTTATTAAAGGACCCATTTGACATGCCATACAATTTAACAACCTATGATGGAACTAATTTAGTAACCATTGCTGACGGAACAGTAGATGATCAGGTTACTACTAGTCTGTTCTTTATTGGTAAAAACGTCACAGGTTACGGCCAGGATCAAAATGATAACTTTTTATACTTGCTAGAAAATTTTGCAAGTATTAGTGCTCCTACAAATCCTTTAGCAGGTCAGTTATGGTTTGATAAGACTCCTGTAGCTCGTCGTCCTAAGGTATATGATGGCGGATCTTGGAGAAGTTTAGCAGTATTAAATGCTTCTACCGCAAGTTCTGGCTCTGCGTTAGTAGGCGACTTATGGTATGATACCGGAAAAAATCAACTATGGGTTAATACAGGAACATCTACATTTACATTAATCGGACCGCAAGTAGTAGATGGGTTTGGTGTAACTGGGGCAATCTCTAGATCAGCAAAAGACAACGGCACAGGTACTCATGCTATTATAGATATAACAGTTAATGGAAATACTGTTGGTGTATTTTCAAGTGATACATTTGCTTTAGATGGTAATGATGCTGATTATATTGCCGGGTTTAGAAATTTAGCAAGCGGGTTTACTTTATCACCGAACGCTACCATCTCTGGATTAGATATTCCAGCTAGAGGATCTACAGAATCTATTAGCGGGCAATGGAATTTCTCAAGCGGTATTGCTTTAGGTAATAATGCTATTACATCTGATTCGGGTAATAATTTATTCCTGTCATCCTTAGGAAATGTAGTTGTTAACGCATCTAATTTAGTACCAAATAGTCCTAGCACAGTTATTGGAGGAGCC
>Ga0164296_1001353_pt1 | contig 26273 bp, 20 predicted proteins | sample GEODES057metaG_FD_113533 | JGI IMG/M metagenome (GOLD analysis project Ga0164296, IMG submission 113533) | Dystrophic lake water microbial communities from Trout Bog Lake, Wisconsin, USA - GEODES057 metaG | ecosystem: Environmental > Aquatic > Freshwater > Lake | place: USA: Trout Bog Lake...
GAAGAGACGAATCCATTCCTTCGAAACGCCCTCGCAAAGTCTGACTTTGCATTCCTTGCCGTAAAGATGACGAGCTACTTGGTGCCACTCATCGTGTTGGAATTCGTCAGGCACCATCATCCACGATTTGTGGAGAAAGCGATGCGATTTGGGTTCATGGCTTACGCGGTCGCTTATTTTGGCGGAAGCGTGATCCTTGTCTTAATGAAACTTTACCGCTAGATGCTTTTTAGGGCATTGAGTCAGCGAATCTGCTTAGATATGAGCTGTGGGTCCGGTACGAGCCAGAGTGCCAAGGGCTCAGCTCAGCTCGCACCTTGGACTATAGCTGAGCGCTAGCGATTCGATTCCGGCCTATTTTGAAGTAGCACTCAAGTGTGAATCGAACCATTCCAAAGCGGGAGCCAAGCCCTTCAAAAGGGTTGAAGCATCGTGGCCGGTTCCCGGAACGATGAACAGTTTATGTTCGACATGGGCTGCTGTGAAAGTTGCATCCAGTATCTTGGATTGTTGAATCGGAACGAGTTTGTCTGCGTCGCCATGGACCAAAAGAGTTGGCGGAAAGCCTTCTTTGACCAATAGGATTGGTGACACGTCTTTGGCGATCTTCTCCAACGCATCCTTTGGTGTGCTTTTGGTAACTCCAAATGCGGGGTAGAAGACTTCCATATTGGGAACGCTGAATGCGGCATTGCCCGTATCACCCCAGTTAAGGAAGTCGGTTGGGGGGAAGAAAGCTACAATCGCGTTCGCCCGGCTACTCACTCGCTCAACCGGATCTTTGGCATTGGGGTCGCCATCATCGCCAAGCCCGCCAATCTCCAAAGAGAGGTGTCCCCCCGCGCTAGCACCTGCGACTCCGATCGCATTGGCAGAGATGTCGTAACTGCTGGCATTATCCCTGATGAATCGAATCGCACGTCGGACTTGAGGGACGATCTCTGGGATCGTGTACTTAGGTTGGGAGCCATGCACAACTTGGAATACCGTAAAGCCTTTTTCGGTTAGGGCACTGGCCAGCAAAGTATTGATGCTTTCATGGTTAGAAATCCATCCTCCGCTGACCATCCATACGATTGCTTTATGGTTTGAGGTCTTGGGCTTAAAGACGTCCATCGTGTACGCGCAACCGCCCTGTTTCAGGTAGATCACGTCCCGAACTCGCGTCTGGGCGGCAGCGATGCTGGATATCAGAACCAATGATGCAATCAGCAGTTTGCGCATTTCGGGATCGTACCCCGTTGGGAACGGGCAGAAAGGGCGGAATGGGGAGAAGGGGCAGACGGAAGGCGGGAAGGAGTCACTTCCAAGTTTTGATGCCGGAAAGCAGGAATGCCCAGAAACTGGGGACGTAAACTAACTTGTCCTTTCAACAGCCGATGTAGCCCAATAGCGAGCGCAGCGAAGCTGTTGGCTAAAGCACGTGGAAGCATAGATGAACCTTAAGACGAAGGAGGGAACGCTTGGATGCTGGATCAAGCAGTTCACTACTTGCCGGATTGGGGGAAGCCATGTATGTTATTGGGAGTCCGATTCTCGATTCGGGCTTTGGTTGGGGGAATCTTGATGGTGAATTGGAAGAGTTTCGGTTTGGGAATGGGTTTATGCGGATTAGCGGTCGTGGCGATCTCGCAAACGGGGGGCAAGATGGATCGGCCGAATCCAGACTCTCAATACCGGATTGGGACCGATACACTGCCGCATGACGGAGTTCCCAAAGGGGAAGTGAAAGGTCCGTTTGTGATCAAAAGCAACGCCTACCCAGGCACACAGCACACCTACTGGGTTTATGTTCCCGCTCAATATGATCCCGCCAAGCAGACAGCTCTGATGATCTTCCAAGACGGTCAAGCATTCAAAGACGAAAACGGAGAGATGCGTGCCCAAAACGTGATGGATAACCTGATCTATCGGCGAGAGATCCCAGTTATGATCGGAGTGTTTATCAATCCCGGTCGTACTCCCGAGCAGAAGGAGCCATCCCCACAGATTGGATGGGGGGACGGATTCACGAATCGAGGCGTGGAATACAACTCTCTCGATGACAAATACGCCCGTGTGATTACCGAGGAACTGGTTCCTGAATTGGAGAAGAGCTACAACATCTCCAAAGATCCTGATCAACGAGGAATCGGTGGCTCAAGTTCCGGAGCTATCGCCGCATTCACGGTAGCTTGGGAACGACCCAACGCATTTCACAAGGTCCTGAGTGTCGTGGGTAGCTTCACGAACATCCGGGGTGGTGATGCTTATCCTGACATCATCCTCAAGTCTCGAAAGAAGCCGCTAAGAGTGTTCTTGTGCGATGGACGTAACGATAACCGAGGGATTCGAAACGGGAAGTATGACGTTCGCTGGGATTGGTTCTTCCAGAATGTCCGAATGCAGCAGGCTCTCACCAAGAAGGGATACGACCTGAACTACACCTGGGGAATGAACAACCACGGCCAACGGTTTGGTGGTCAGATCCTTCCCGATATGATGCGATGGCTATGGAGAGACGGACCTGTTTCAACTGATCCGAACGATATGGTGGAGAGAGGATTCAGACAACCCGTCGTGCATTAACATTGTCGGGCTAGACTATTAGCATGCCTTCTGATCCAACGTCGTTTGCCGATCGAGATCCATGGCTTGCGCCATTTCGGGATGTTGTCGGACGACGGGACCTCTATTACGGGCAGGTAAGAAACAAGATTGCCAAGATGGGTGGTCTTTTAGGGCCGATCAGCACTGGCCATCAGTATTTCGGACTCAATCGGGGAGAACTCGACCGGCTCCCCGGCTATTGGTATCGCGAGTGGGCTCCTGAAGCGACTCACATCAGCCTGATCGGTGACTTCAACGGATGGGACCGGCGGGTACATCCGGCTTTGAAGGATGAGTATGGGGTTTGGCACCTATTCATGCCCGACATGGAGATTCAGGACTTGCTTCTTCATGAGGGGCGTTACAAGGTTTCGGTGACGACCAAACATGGTCGAATGGATCGGATCCCCGCGTACGCTCGCCGGGTAATGCAAGAGTCAGACGGTTCGTTTTCAGCTCGAATTTGGATGCCGGCACAAGGGCATATCTTCCAGAATCCTCGGCCAGTTGTTGGAGCAAACCAAGGTCTTAAAATCTACGAAGCCCACATCGGTATGGCTCAGGATGCGGAAAAGATCGGCAGTTACGATGAGTTCCGACTTCAGATCCTCCCTCGCATCAAGGCGCTTGGATACAACGCCATCCAACTGATGGGGATTTTGGAGCATCCGTATTACGCTTCATTTGGCTACTTGGTGAGTAGTTTCTTCGCTCCGTCGTCTCGATTCGGGACTCCCGATCAATTGAAGGACTTGATCGACACCGCTCACGGGATGGGGATCTTGGTGCTTCTCGACTTGGTTCATAGCCACTCCGTGAAAAACACCGAAGAGGGACTGAATGAGTTCGACGGGACCGACTACCAATACTTCCATTCTGGGGCCAAGGGGGAACATCCAGCATGGGACTCGAAACTATTCGACTACTCCAAGACCGAGGTTCAGAGGTTCCTGCTGAGCAACGTTCGATATTGGTTGGAGGAGTTCCAGTTTGATGGTTTTCGATTCGACGGCGTGACGAGCATGCTCTATAAGGATCATGGTCTGGGAGCCACCTTTTCTCGATTGGATGACTACTTTGGTGCGAATGTAGACGATGAAGCACTTACCTACTTGCGGTTGGCGAACGATCTCGCCCGAGCGGTTCTGCCGAATGCAATAACGATCGCCGAGGATGTGTCTGGTATGCCTGGCCTGGCTCGGCCCAGTCAAGAAAGCGGCCTTGGATTTGACTATCGGCTCAACATGGGGATTCCCGATCTTTGGATCAAATTGGTCAAGGAGAAGCGGGATGAGGATTGGAACCTGGGGGACCTATTCCGGGCGATGCTGAACCGGCGGCGAGATGAGAAGCATATCGGTTATTCAGAGAGCCATGACCAGGCGTTGGTCGGGGACAAGACTTTGGCCTTTTGGTTGATGGATCAGGCCATGTATACCGACATGGCGAATGATCGCCAAAACATGGTCATCGACCGCGGAGTTGCCCTCCTCAAGATCATTCGTCTTCTCACTTTCTCATTGGCGGGAGAAGGATATTTGAACTTCATGGGTAACGAGTTCGGACATCCCGAATGGGTGGACTTTCCTCGGCCGGGAAACAATGATTCGTTCCAGCATGCCCGCCGGCAATGGTCTTTGGTCGACAATGGGTTCCTCCGATATCAGAAGTTGAATGCTTTTGATCGGGCGATGTTGGCGCTCGACACAACGTTTGGCTTGCTTACGGACCCTGAGATTGGCGAATTGGCTGTCCACGATGACACTCATCAATTGGTCTATCGGCACGGCCCGTTGGTTTTTGCTACCAACATCCACCCGACTGAGTCGTTCCCATCGCTTCGCATTCCCGTACCGGAGGCACGCGATTATCGCGTGGTGTTGTCAACTGATGAGGCCCAGTTTGGTGGCTTTGATCGGGTGGATCTTAATACCGAGACCATCTGGCAGGATGTCGCGATGTACGGCCAGAATCAGTCGATCCAGATCTACTTACCCAGCCGTTCGATTTCAGTCTTGGCCCCAAGAAGGGTATGGGACCAAGTTGCGTCCTACCGAACCACGATCTCGTCTAAGAACACCCAAGAGTTACCGCCCGATGCGGAGTGCCAAGCGGGGAGCTGACGCGTACCCGTCACCACGAAGCGTAGGTATCGGACGGGTTTCTTCTGCCATTCAAATTGGAAGTGATGGATGAGGGAATCGTGCTGAGCAGAGTCGGGGACCTCCTCTTTGCCTACAGAACTGAACTCCCTGCCATCCTCTGATACCAAGCACTCAACGGCTTGAGGATGCAGAATCCAGCTTCTCCAAACGTTGAGGGAATCCAAGGCTGCGACATGAGGTTTGGATGTTTGCCCCAGATCTAAATCCAATGTGAAGTCGGTCCCTTCCCAGCCCAACCACTGAATGTTGAAATCATTCGCGCCATGGACGCCGTTGGTCAATAGTCCGACATCGCCATGGCCATATTTGGTAGCAGGAGGAGGCGAGGATGTCACTACCTTTCGGAAGGCAAGATTGTCGGTGGTCTCCAATTTCAAAAGTCGTCGAATGGTGTCGCAGAATGTTTGAGGAGAGAGATTGGATTCATTCACGCTACGGACATGATTGGTCTTGCTGATGGTCAAAAACTGATCGATCATGTCGGCCCGTCTAGGGTTCAGCTGCGGTTTGCCATCCACATCTTGATAAAAACCCCTCGAGCCAAAGACGGAATCGGAAGCGATCGTAAGCTCCGCATATTGAATGCTCAGTCGGGCAGTTCGGACTCGTTCGAGTAGTTGTCTGTTCCCTTGTACTACCTTTTCAGCTTCATCGAAGAGCTTGTTGTAACGAATGAGCTTGTCTTCAGACAGGAACCCATCCGTGTGGGCGACAGGACTCCCAAAGATGTCCAGTCGTTTGCCGCTGACATGAAGGTTATCGCTAAGCTCGGTTAGATATGTCTTTAGCGCTGGTGCAGCGGCACCGTAATAGCCGTTCAGAAAATCGCTTTCAATCTGATCCACGTTAGCGTTAGGATTCCAGAGTAGCTTGGCGATCAGATAACTCTTGAGTTCGGAGAATTCGTGGCCTGGACTGGTATTCGTCTGCTGGAAATGCTGTAGCGCATGATTCTGAACAAAGAACTTAATGTTGTCTTGGAGAATTGACAAGTTAGGGAAGGGCATGATTTGATGGGCAAAGTCCACCGTGTAATCCCAAAGGTAGATGTTGTAACAAATCTTCCCCCAATCGACGATGTCCTTTTGAAAGCTCGCGCATGACGGATCCTTGGAGATTGGGGCGCTACGTGTGAGTTCGATCGTGCAAAGCATGATCATCACGTTGGGATCGGGCTTGGTGATCTTCGGTGCCTTGCGTGAGTATTCGTAAGCTAGCGTTGAGATGGTTTTGTTCGGAAACTGCTTGGCGATCGCATTGACGAAGCGAAGGATTGCTCCTGCGGGAGAGCCCTCTGCTTTGTTGATTCGCTCGCATTCTGGGCAATGACAATACTCCTCGTTGTCGTTTTGACTGACTGACCAGATCTCTTTGTTCGGATCAAGGGCCATTGCCTGCTTCAGGGTCTTAACCGCGATCTCAATGTTCATCGGGTTACTGGGGCAAAGCTGAGATTGATCCCTTCGTCCATTGATGACAGCGAAGTATTCGGGGTGACCTGAGAAGTATTGACTAGGCGGTACCAACTTGGCGAAGGTGTGGACGTAATAGCCAGTGCCAAACCTCTCGGGCACGTCATTCAAACGCTGCCAGTCGAGCCAATCTTGATCCGCATTGAAGTCGCCGTTCACGATTCGGATGCTGTTTACTGGGCGATCCATCTTCTCCCCAACTGGAGCCGCAAGAGATTCGGAAGGGGGAAAAACCCAAGCGGTCGGACTGAAGCACCGGCATCTAAATACGGATTCAAGTAAGTCGACGACACCGTAGATCGCTCCTTTCCCCCCGCCAGAGTCGATAGAAAGGCGCTTTTCGGAGATGACGGTCCGAAATCCGTCCATGCCGATCGGCTTGTGTTGATCTACTGGGTATCCGAGACAGATCGCATGATCCTTGGGATCCGTGCCGTCAATGTGGATTGGGACCACAGCACCGGTCATTTTTTGAACTGCTGATTGAAATATGGTGGCTGCTCGGCGTGAGGCCCGCCCAGCGCTAACCGGTAGACAGATGGAAGTGACCGCTTTGCCATGATCGACAATGGTGAAGGAATTTTGACCTGAGGCTTGTGCGGTGGTAGACATGGCGATGAGGGCGATCAGGCTTAAGAGCATGGTGGATTGAGTATCAGTTTGCGCCTTGATGACAGTATTCGGCAAGTGTAGGGGAGGTCGGTACACTGTTCTGATGGATGATGGCATCGGTGGTTGGAAAGCTTCTGCACAAGCATGGATAGAAGGGCAAGGGGAGCATGGAGATTACAGCCGTCGAGAAATCTTGGACCCGTGTGTAAACCAGATTCTGGCGGATGTCTCTGGGCTTAAAATCCTTGATGTTGGGTGTGGAGAAGGGCGGTATGCAGCGGTTCTAGAAGCACGAGGCGCCCTGGTCAGCGGTATCGATCCTGTGGAAGAGTTGTTAGAAGCTGCCAAATGTCGATGCCAATCTGGCGAATTTATTAGGGCGTTTGGTGAGTCTTTGCCGTTCGAGGATCAGACTTTTGACATTGTCTTGAGCTACCTAACCTTGATCGATATCCCTGGCTATCGTGAGGCGATCCGTGAAATGGTTCGGGTGATGAAACCTACAGGAAAAATAGTCATAGTCACCGTATCCAACGTGGCATCAACCAGTGATGGTTGGGTCAAGGACTCGGATGGTAATCGGCTCTATCGGACTGTCGACCGGTATATGGAGGAGTTTGGGCTCGACCTATCTTGGAGTGGAATCAACGTGGTTAACTATCACCGACCCTTGAGTTCTATCCTCCAGGAGTTCTTTCAAAGCGGTGTTGTTTTGAACGGATTCTGGGAACCTTTACCAGCTGAAACATCGATTGGGTTTGAGGCAGAGTTTCGTGTGCCGACGTTTCAGGTCATGACTTTTGGGCGAGGTTGAGAGCTTCATGAATTTCAAAACTGGACAGAACCTTGGGATTTTTCTAGCGCGAATCCGCCATGGCAGGGTCAACTAATGATTCGAAAAGTAAGTTCTTCCGACGCTAAGCGGGCGGTCTTCTGGATCGGCACGGCCGTAATGGTCGGTTTCATTCTCGCCTTGCTGGACATGCTTTTCCGATTCTGTCTAGGGCAAACCGATGGCCGATTTACGTATGGCCTGGACGACCCCTACATTCACCTGGCCCTCGCAAAGAATTTAGCCCAGCACGGTGTTTGGGGAGTCACTCCCGATCATGCAACGTCTGCATCATCATCCCCACTTTGGACAGTCGTATTGGCGGTGTTACATAAGCTGGGGGCGACGTCAACTATGCTGCCCTTGCTCCTAGGAGTATTCGCCGTCGTCCTTACGGGAATCAGCCTGTTCTTAGGGATTGGTCGGCTTGGAATTCGTTTCCCGTATGCCGTGCTTGGGGCACTAGCCGCCGTCTTTGCTGCGCCTCTTCAAATTCTGCCTTTTCTGGGAATGGAACATTGCTTGCAGATCCTGCTCGATGTCCTGTTCTTTTTCTGGGTTATTGAGGTGCTTCATCGTCCGGTTGTGAAGCGAGATTTGCTTATTGGATTTGTCCTGGCCCTGCTGTGTTGCGCCTGCCGGTATGAGTCAGTTTTCTTGCTTGCGGTCCCGGTCATCTGGTCCTTGTATCGGAAGGAGTGGAAGCTTTCGGCCGCGATGGTTTTAGGTTCGATGACTGCGATTGGTGGCTTTGCCGTGTATTCGGTGTTGAACCACATGCCGCTGATCCCCAATTCGATCACGCTCAAACGTAATTTGATGAGCGAACCGTTCTTTCTGCCTGAGATAGCGGTTCAAGCTTTCTATAAAGCCGTGACCCGATCCCATGCGTATTGGGACTTGGTTTGCTTGGTAGGCTTGATGAGCGTTATTGTGTTCCGAAAGAATGGTTTTGGAAAGAGCCCATTGGCATTAACGGCGGCAGCTTTGACCATTGCTCCTGCTCTCCTCCATGCCGCTCTGGCACGAGTCGGTTATTTCTACCGTTACGAAGCGTATCTGATCGTGTTCTTAGTGATCAATTTCGTCCTCTTGGCAAAGGAAGTCCAACAGATAGAGTGGTCTAAGGCTGAGGGGGCAGCTACTTTGACTGATTGGGTTAAGGGATTGCTGATCACGTGTCTGGCTCAATTGGCATTTTTGAGTGTTCTATGGACATTCCGAGTGAATGCTCAACTCTTCATGGCTCTTAGCATTGCAACGGCAGCAAGCCTAATCGCAGTCGTGCTTCTCCATTGCTCCAAACGTCGGTTGGTTGAAGTTTTGGTGGGAGCATCCCTGTTTGGTGGGTTAGGCCAGATTGCGATTGTTCGAGGAACAGAGGCCGACGGAAAACTCTATTCGGCAACGAGGGATATCTATCTCCAGCAAACCCAAATGTCTCGCTTTGTTGACCGCTATTACCGCGGAAAGCGAATTGCCGCAAACGACATTGGGGCGATTAGCTATTTTTCGGATATCCATCTTTTGGATTTGGAAGGTTTGGCATCCGACAATATCGCCAAGATTCGTCTCAACGGTCAGTTCACGACCGCCACGATGGACCCTGCTCTCAGGGAGTTTCAGCCTGATCTACTGGTGTTCTATCCTTCTTGGTTCAACGGTCCAACGGCCTTGCCCAGATGGGTTGTGCCGGTTGCTACTTGGACGATGCCATCGCACACAACTTCCGATTCCGCCACAGTCATGTTTGCCGCACCCAGCAAAGAGGCTGCTCAGACATTGTGGAAAAACATGCTCGATTTTCAGTCTGAACTGCCTGAGCTGGTTGTCCTTCGCATGATTCCTCAGGTTCCTTAGGTAAGAGAAGTCGCATAAAGTGGCATTTAGGCAGAACCTGTTAGATTTTCTTGCTGACAAAAGATGCAAAAGGCCGTAGGTTCTATGTTATGAATGCTGCTCAGCCTGGTCCCAGCTCGGCTTCAACGCAACGAGGTGGGGAAAGTCAAATTCTCACCTACTTTGGCTTCCTAACGTTGCTGATCTACCTATCTACTCCGACCGGATATCTAGTCGACATCGCTACGTCGTTTATGCTCAAGAACCAGCTTCATGCTTCGGCAGAACAGGTGGCTCAATTCAGATTTGTAAGCGCCATTCCTGTCTTTGTAGCATTTATCTTTGGGATGGTTCGAGATCGGTGGAATCCGTTTGGGCTGCGCGACCGAGGATTTTTCTTGTTCTTTGCTCCCGCAACTGGAGCGGTCTTCATTTGGCTGGCGTTTGGGAAACTGCAACTGTCCACCTTAACGCTCGGCGTGATCTTGGCGATGATTACATTCCGCTTTGTCGCGGCGGGCTACCAAGGCTTGATGTCTTTGGTGGGACAAGAAAAGTTGATGTCGGGGCGACTGTCTACCATCTGGAATGTTGCGCTCGCTATTCCAGCATTGTTGGCCGCTTATAGCTCAGGTTGGGTGACGGAACACCTCAGCTCCCGTCAGATTCTGCTCCTCATGGCCGGGCTTTGCTTTGCGGTTGGGATTTTTGGGCTGTGGAAGCAACGAGCCGTATTTGCAAGCACTTATGAACAACCTAAAGCTCAGCACTTGAGCCTATGGAAAGATGTCAAGCGTCTCGTTGGCCACCGAGCGATCTATGGGGCAATCCTCATCAATTTCTTCTGGAACTTTGCACCAGGGGCAGCGACTCCATTGCAGTACTACCTAACGAACCAGTTGCATTTACCTGATTCGTCCTTTTCCAATTACAACGCCATTTTCGCTGCGTCCTTCATTCCCACCTACATCCTTTATGGGTTTCTTTGTAAGAAAGTGCCCCAGATAAAGCTTTTAGTTTGGGGGACAGTGATTGGCGTTCCACAGATGATTCCCTTGTTGTTTGTTCATTCGGCTACGGCTGCTCAATTGATGGCAATTCCGATCGGATTGATGGGCGGCCTCGCATCTGCTGCTTACTTCGACTTGGCAATGCGGTCATGTCCGCCGGGCCTACAGGGAACTTTGATGATGTTCGTGGATGGCCTCCTGGTTCTTTCTGCCCGGGGTGGAGACATCTTGGGAACCAAGATATACGATTCAGATAAGACTAATGGCTTTCTCTACTGTGTGGGAGCGACGACCTTCGTCTACCTGCTGATCCTGCCGATGATTTTGCTGGTCCCTCGGGAACTGGTCTCAACTCGCGATGGCGAGGCGAACCCAGTCGTGGACCAAGAAGATCTGGAGGAACTCGGTCGGGTCTAGGTGGCCCTCGTTTCAAGCTGGTCGTATGTCTAGCGTTCAGTGAATCTCATTAGGCCAGGACTTTGCTCAGGATAGCCTTGGGACATCTCCATTTGGACTTTGTTCATGGAGGGATACGCAGGCCAGCCGGCAAAGGTATGAGTCCTTGTCTCAGGCTAAACTGCTCCGAAAGGTAGATGGGGGATCAAGAAATTTGGTCCCTTGGACCTATTCGGCACAGTTGGATTACCAGGTTCGGCTCTTTGGTAAGAATCTTCATAACTCCTTCATCCCTCTCACTGACAATCTCACACATTCGGTTCAACCGATTTTTGAAGGAGAACGAAGATGATTACCAAGATTTGTCGAGGCTTTGGGTTGTTGGGCATAGGAGCAACTGTGCTTGTTTTGGCCCAAGGCAATGGGGGGATACCGGCTGGTACCACCCGATACAAGTTGAATGTTCCTTCGGCATTGCCGCCACCTCCCATCCCTCACGATAACCAACTTACGGTTGAAGGGGTCGCGCTTGGCCTCAGGCTCTTTAACGACAAGCTTTTATCAGGCAACAACACACAGGCATGCGCCAGTTGCCATACACCGGTGAATTCATTCAGTGATCGTGGCAAAGCAGTTAGCACGGGAAGTAATGGTGCAAAGGGAACGCGTAACGCGATGGCACTTTTCAACCTGGCGTATGCTCATAACTATTTCTGGGATGGGAGAAGCCCTTCACTTCGTGACCAGGCGTTAGGACCGATTCAGAATCCAGTTGAAATGAATCAGACCCTGGATGCTCTGCTCAAGAAGCTCAATGCTGACTCGACTTATCCTGCCCAATTTGCCAAAGCATTTGGATCGAAGGGGATTACGGCCGCACGAGTTGGCTTGGCTTTGGAGCAGTATGAGGAGACTTTGTTGGCAGGGAATTCAAAATTTGATCTCTTCCAACAGGGTTTGGTTAAGTTAACGGCTCAAGAAGACCGGGGTCGAGTCTTATTTACGACTCCATTCAATCCCAAGCAGGGACAGTTCGGAGCCGATTGTGCTCGCTGCCATGGTGGCCCTTTAATGACCGATTTCAAGTTCCGTAACAATGGCTTGGATTCGCAACCAAAGGACTTGGGTTTGGGAGGAGTTACGGGCTTGGCCAGTGATAATGGCAAGTTCAAAACTCCATCCGTTCGAAACCTGACGGTGACGGGCCCCTACATGCACGATGGTCGATTCCAGACATTGGAACAGGTTGTCCAGCACTATAGTTCGGGCGTGGTCCAAAGTGCGACTCTGGATCCAGGTATGGCCAAGGAGAAAGGAGGCGGAGTACAACTCTCAGCGTCTGATCAAGCGGCTTTGGTTGCTTTCTTGAAAACATTGGTTGAGCCTCAGTATCAGTCGAGTCCTGGTCGTCCGTAGCCAGAGCCGGGGTCATTGCGGTATGAAGCCGCAATGACTCTTTGGCCTTTTTGTGCCAATGATAGGACTAAAACTTTCGGTCCGATGCATCTTTGACCGCTCCCCCAATTCTTGAGTGTTTTCCGAAGTTTTGGGTTGGTAAGCCGTTTCTGGCCTACTGCCCCTTCCGGCAATTTTCGGCGTGGCCAATTCCAACAGATCCGATGCCCACTGGCGTCCTGATTTTAGATGACAGACCTAAATCTGACTGTGAAACAGAGTGGGTTAGGGATAGTCTTATACACATGCACCCTGTCCCGAGTGTTGATAAACCGAAGGCGATAAACGTTCTGCGGTCGAATGCGATCCTTAAGTTGCTGTCTGAGGCAGATTTGGAGCGACTGGCTTCCTCGTGTCGTGTCGTTCGGGCTGAGAAGGGAGAAGTTCTTTGGTTCAAAGGTGCAGATGTCGATTTCATGGGCTTAGCCGCAGACGGGTGGGTCAAGATGGTCCGCACCAGTTCAATAGGGAATGACACAACGATCGAGCTCTTTGGTCCAGGGCACCTCTTTGGTCTCATGGGTGCCATAACGGGAACCGGATGCCCTCTAACCGCATGCGCCATACATGACCTTTGGTATGTACGGATTCCCAAACAGATGATGCTTGAACTCTATGGCCAAAGCATCGTGATGAAGGACTATCTGATCCGAAAGGCAGCCGTAAGACTGCATGGGGCGGTCGAATTGATGGCTCGACTGTCGAGCGGAACCGTTGAGCAACGAATCGCAGCTATTCTCTTCATCTTGGTGGAATCGTATGCTGTGAAAGAGCCCGATGGTATCTTGCTTCAGTGTCCATTAACCCGACAAGAGATCAGTGAGATGGCGGGCACTACCGTAGAATCGACGATTCGAGCAATGAGTCGATGGCAGAAGGAAGGGATCATTTCCACCGAACGCCAGCAGATTTTGATCACAGACGAAGCTCGTCTGGCTCGAATTCTCAACGACTGACCGGGTTATGACGGTTGTCATAGATAGAGTTTGATGAGCAGTCAAGAATGAGGTTGGAGAAACTTCCTCATGACTATTCAACCCATCTCCGCCTACCAGTCAGCGAAAAGCAGGAATCAAATCGAAGCCTCTGCGACGGTTGAAATCTATCGCCCCTTCTTTCTCGCCGGTATTCTCACTGTCCTAACCGCTGGTTGTACCCTCGGTGCCATTGCTCTGGTTGGCTTGTCTCTCCAAGGCAGCTACGTCGCTTCTGCTTGGACTCCGTATGTGTTAGCCCATGCCAATTCCCAGTTGTACGGCTGGGTTGGCTTCTTCATCATGGGGTTTGCACTCCAAACGCATCCGCCGCGTGCCAGCAAAGCCAATCTCTTCCATGTTCTTGCTGTTCTGTCTCTGACATTTATGGCTTTGGGAATCGGATTACGGTTCGTGGCTGACCCGATGGCCGCAGCCAGGCAAGGGGCTTGGGTTCAGTTGGGAATCGGTTCTGCCTTGCTTCAACTGTCAGCGGTCATCCTATTCCTTGTCAATCTGACGCTCACGCGTGTGAGGACGGGTGAACCGCTCGGCTGGCAAACCAAATTTGTCTTTGCATCGCTATTTTGGATGTTCTTGGTAGCAGTTGCCGAACCGTTTGCGTTTGCCTTGAGCCACCAAGCTCCCCAGCAATCGATTATGTTTGTGGCTGAGTATTACTCGCCGCTCCGAGAAGCCCAATTTCTTGGATTCGTGGCCAATATGATCTTTGGTATCTCCTTGGTGAAATTGGGATCATGTTTTGGATTTCAACCGGCTCATCGAGGATTGGGCAATGCTGCGTTCTTCGCTTGGAACAGTGGAATCCTGCTCCGTATGTATGGTTGGATCGCCTATTTTCGGTCGGGTATGACGGAATCTGCCAATCACCCCTACCTGTTCAGTGGAACGATTCTCGCTTGTGCAGCGACCTTCTTTGTGCTTTCGAGCCGAGTTTACGAAAAGTCAGAAGGTTGGGTACCGTCCCAGAAGTTCATCCGTGCCTCATTGGGATGGCTTCTTGCGGGAGGGGCCTTAATGATTCTCGAGCCAGTCCATCTACGTCAGATTGGGATGCCATTCTCTCATGCCTACATTGGCGGGATTCGGCACGCTCTGACGGTTGGCTTCATCTCTCAGATGATCATCGGGGTTGGTACTCATGTCGCTTCCCGAATGAATGACATTCCAGATAAGGTTCAAAGCAATCTTTGGGCGACTTTCTGGCTTTTGAACATCGGTAATGCTGGGCGCGTTTGCTTGGAACTGGCGACAGACTACACACCCAAAGCGTTTACTTTCATGGGAGCCACTGGGTTCATCGAGCTTACCGGTTTGGTCATTTGGGCTTACGTGATGGTACGAACAATGGTGAATGCGAAGTCACCGGTATCCGCAACCTAGGTGTCGATGAGCGAACCCATTGGCTATTCGGGAATCTGAATCCAAATGGGTTCACTATTTGCTCGGGGCATCCTTGTGCTTGTCGTCATTGAATTCATCTGCCGACGCAATTGCTCCGTTTAGTACGTCCCTTGCTTGACCCAGACGCTGCCGACGTTTGCAGTATTTCGGGTAATCGGAGCCAAATTGAATCTCACTTCAAGTTCGAACCCTACTCTCGAGGACAAGCGCTGGAAACTAGCTTGTTGGGGTGTGTTTCTACTCATCCTTGGTCTGTATTGTTTTTCCAGCCCGGCACGAATTGACATCTTGGATGGACAGATGCGGTTTGAGGTTTCAAAGAACTTGCTAGACCTGAGTGGCCCCGATATGAAGGATTATTTCCTCATCCAGGGTGGAATTCCGGTCAATGCTTCAACCGGGCGATCCTACAGCTTCTATACCTCTGCTCCCAGCTTGCTACCCCTTCCATTTATGTTCCTGAGTCGTCTGGTTAATGGACCCAAGATTGCAGCGGATCGAGGTGCATTTGTCCTGGCAAACGCTTTCTACGGGGCATGCATCGCCCCATTGATGGTGATGTTTTACCGCCGGATGAAGGTGAATCTTAGGTCTGCAGTTTTGTGGACACTTGCCTTCTGTCTCACTACTCTATGGTGGAATGGCTCGGCAACTTCATTCGACCAATGTCAGCACGGGTTGATCTTGATGGCAATTATGCTGGTCGCATTTGATGCAGCGAGCTCCCGAAGCCTCAAACATGTCTTATGGGTTGGTTTATTGGGTGGCGTTCTACTCAATTGTCGTGCACCGTTTGTGACGCTAATGCCGATCGTGCCGATCTTTTGGTGGTGGACTTGGCGAGGCGAGAAACTGGATCAAACGTTGATCCGCCCTGTGCTCCTGAAGATGACAGCAATGATGATCGTGGGGTTGACGATTGGCGTAGCGGGATACCTTTTTTACAACTACATTCGATTTGACAGTTTCTCCATGCCGAAATACGCAAATGTCGTACCGGTCGTTGGAAATCCAATATCGGGATTCCTTACGCTTTTAATCAGTCCAGGAAAGGGATTCCTTTGGTTTAGTCCAACCTTGGTGTTTGCACTGCTGGGTTATCGATATATTCCCTCAGAGTTTGGTGCCTTGAAGAGATCTCTGACGATCCTCTGCCTCCTCCATCTAGGGGAGATGTCTTGCTTGGCGTTTGCAAGTGGAGACTGGTGCTGGGGGCCCCGTTACTTATTACCCATCATGCCACTGATGGCGTTGGCATCTCCCTATATGCGCTTCAGGGCAAAGTCATTTTGGGTGCCAGCTCTGATCACAGCTGGTCTCGTGATTCAATGCATGGGGCTTGCGATCGAGAACCATCGGTTCTTTTACACTCATCGGCTGGCTCCTACTTTTTGGACGGAGTCTTGGGTGTACTTCCGGATGTCTCAACTTGCGGATCGTCCAAACGAAATACTTGAGAGCATTACGTCTCGAAATGTTGATCGTCCCAAGATCAATAGCAACACGTTGAACGAAGCGACGTATGCTCCCTTTGGTCCTCCTGGCAAGCCCAAGCCTCGAACGTCTCGGAAATCCAAAAAGGCCACCTCACCACCTACTTCATTCAGTAGGTTGTTGGCGCAGGCAGGAACAATTTCGGCAAATCGCAAGGGTGTTGACCTCATGCCGGTGGACCCGAGGGAATGGCAAAAGCAGTATCGGATCTTCTATCTTCCCAAACCTTGGTGGGGCTGGATTCAGTCTGTGCCAGCTGATCAGCGTCCGTTCTCGGCGGCATTGTTTGGCACGATTACTTTGATGTTGACACTGTTCGGATGTGGCTTGATCGGCAAGGTTTTCCGCAATGAAACCACTTGAACCAAAAAGCAGACACAAAGTGCATATCTGCGTCGTCCTACTTTTGAATTCGAATCGGCACCCTTTGTTATTTGACGTGGTTCACGTGCAGGAAAGCTGTTGAACCTGTCTGGCCCAATCGGGCTTATGCCGATTTGAGTTGGAACACGGAGAGTTCAAGGCAGATTGTTGTTCGCCTCAAAGGAGTCAAAACCCACGACTGATGGGATGGATTTGCGGCGCTGGAAGACCGTAGGGTTAGCGCTGTATCTCTTTGTGCTCGGCGTATTTCTTATTGGCAGTCCTGGACGCATTGATATCATCGATGGGCAATATCGCTTCGAGGTCTCGAAGAATATTCTGAACATGTCGGGGGCTGACCTCAAGGATTATTACTTGATCCAAGGCGGCATTCCAGTCAATGCAAAGACTGGACGATCTTACAGTTTTTACACTTCGGTTCCCAGCCTCGTTCCTCTGCCATTCATGTTTGTGAGTCGAATCGTCAGTGGTCCGAGGATCGCAGCAGACCGGGGCGCTTTTGTTCTGTCCAACGCTTTCATGGGTGCCTTGATTGCCCCACTCTTGTTGGGATTCTATCGACGACTGGGAGTCCCGCTACGGCGGGCTGTTTTTTGGACTTTGGGCTTTTGTTTGGCAACACATTGGTGGCCTGGCTCCGAAACAGTCTTTGACCAGTGCCAACATGGCGTATGTCTTTTGGCTTTGTTACTGGTTTCATTTGATACCGTTGTAACCCGCCGAATCTCGCTGGCGCTTGGTGCAGGGCTACTCGGAGGCATCCTTTTTAACTACCGCACACCGTTTGTCACGTTACTCCCCATCGTTCCTGTCTACTGGTGGTTTGTCCTGAAGGCGGAGGGTGTGTCTGTTGCAGACCGTCGTGCGATGGTTCTAAAGATGGGAGCCCTCTTTGGGGTTGGAATTGGAGTTGGGCTTGCCGGTTATCTCTTTTATAACTACATCCGTTTCGACAGTATCTCGATGCCGGCCTATAGCAACCCGCAATCAATCGTTGGGAACCCCATTTCTGGCATTCCTACGATCCTGATCAGTCCCGGCAAGGGAGGATTCTGGTTCAGCCCGCCGATCATCCTTTCCCTGTTCGGACTGAAGTTTTTCCCTTCTTCGTTCAGAACTTTGAAGTTGGCGATTATCGCACTGGTTTGCCTGCATGTTTTCGAAATGTCCTGCTTGTCGTTCGTAGCAGGAGATTGGTGTTGGGGGCCTCGATACCTATTACCCATTCTGCCGTTGATGGGCTTGGCGCTTCCGTTCATACCTTTCCGCATTCGAAGCTTGCCGGTTGTTGCTTTATTATCGATTGGAATCCTCGTTCAACTGATGGGGATATCCACTGAAACGTATCGGTTCTTTTACAACCAGCAGTTCAACCCGTTCTTTTGGCAAGATCAGTGGGTCTATTTCCGAGTTTCCCAGTTGGCATCTCGACCTGGGGAGATCATTGAGAGCATCCGGACTCGTGACGTGCAGCGACCTCTGATCATTTGTAATCCTCCTGGTGAGGCAACCTATGCTCCCTTTGATGCGGCAAGGGATGCCAACAAAAAGCGAAAGCCTAAGCGACCGAACCTCAAACATAAAGGGCCGACTCCAACTGGATGGGCAAACCTGCTTCAAATGGCGGATGCCAAATATCAGGAGAACGTTAAAAAAACTACCGACCAGGATATCCGTCCACGTGAATTCCAGAAGCGCTTCAAGCTCTTCTACTTACCAAGGCCTTGGTGGGGATGGATCAATGCGGTCCCTCCCGAACAGCGTCCCTTCGATCCACGATTGATTGGAACGTTCAGTTTGCTTGTTTGTGCCTTGGGAAGCGGAATGCTACTGTTCTTGCTTCGACAGATCAAATCAACGACTAAGAATTCAAAGGAGAACTCTGACCTCAACGGAGACTAACATGATGATCGAACCCTCGAACGAATCCACAACGACCCCGAATGGCGCGATCGACGTTTCTATCCTAATGCCTTGTTTGAACGAAGAACTCACTCTGCCAACGTGTATTGCAAACGCTAAGGAAGCGGTCCGAATGCTTGGTGAGCGGGGTTTTACGGCTGAGATCCTCATCTCGGATAACGGCAGCACCGATGCAAGTGTCTCAATTGCGGAGGCTGCTGGATGTCGTGTGGTTCACTGCCCGCATCGAGGGTATGGCAGCGCATTGATCTGGGGCTGTGAAAGCGCTCTTGGCCGATTCATTATCATGGGTGATTCGGACGCATCTTACGACTTCACGGAAGGCGTACCGATGATTGATCGTTTGGCAGCTGGCGACGAACTTTGCATGGGGTCCCGCTTTAAAGGAAAGATCATGCCGGGCGCGATGCCATGGAAGAATCGCTATATCGGTAATCCAGCCTTGACAGGCATGCTCAACTTGTTCTACCGATCCGGCCTGACTGATGCCCATGCCGGGTTGCGCTCCTTGACCAAAGACGCGTTTCATAAGATGAAACTCGAGTCACGAGGCATGGAGTTTGCCAGCGAAATGGTTGTGAAGTCGGCCCTTCTTCATCTCAAACGTTCCGAGGTTCCCATCACTCTTCACAAGGACGGCAGAGATCGAGCGCCGCATTTGAGACCTTGGCGAGACGGCTGGCGACACGTCAAATTCCTTTTGACACTATGCCCTCTATGGATTTACTTCTTACCGGCATTCTGCTTGATGACAGTGAGTGTTGCGCTGTTTGCGATGCTTTTGTCTCCGCCTCCGGGTGAGGTATTCAAACTGGGCAACATCTGGATTGGTGAGCACTGGCTCCCTCTGGCTGTCGGGTTCTTTAGTGTTGGATTTGAAGGTCTCCTCATGGGAACTGCGGCAAACAAATACACCAAGTCCCAAGGTTTCCGCCAGAGAAGCATGATCGATGGTGCCATCGACCGTTTTGCTAAAGTAGACATCTTGATGGCAACCGGAGCAATTCTCGGGATTGCTGGACTTAGTTTAATGTTGTTTGTCTTCCTCACTTGGTCCAAACAGCATTTTGGAGAACTGCATATGACGCGACACGTAGCAGTCGCCACAACTCTTATTGTCGCGGCATTCCAAACTCTATTTGGGGCGTTCCTCATCTCGATGTTGGGAGTGGATGAGTAAGGCTAGGATTCTGCTGGTTACTCATTACTTTGAGTCGCACGGAGGGGGCGTCGAAGTTGTCGCTTCAAAGATTGCATCACGTCTCGGTGAGCGCGGCTTTGGGGTGGATTGGCTTGCCAGCAACACGGATCGTCCCCCAGAACTTACGGGAGTCACTTGCCACCCGATGGAAGCCATGAATCTGACCGAACGGAAGCTGGGCATACCCTATCCGATTTGGTCCATATCGGCTCGGCGGAAGCTCAAGCAAATGGTCAGAGACTGTGATCTGGTCCATATTCACGATTCGCTCTATTTCGCCAACGCACTGGCGGCACGTCAGGCCCGAAAGCTTGGGAAACCGTATGTTGTCACTCAGCACATTGGGTTTGTGCCCTACAAGAATCCGTTGTTTCGAACGATCCTAACTGTTGCTAATAAAACGCTGGCGCTAGGGGTGCTTAAAGGTGCGGCTGCTCGGATTTTCATCAGTGAGAATGCCCTGAACTACTTTGTCAATTTAGGGCTGGATCGATCGAAATGTGAATTCGTTCCGAATGGGGTTGAGAGTGATCTTTATCGACCTGATGACTCGGCAAATGCTTCTTCTATTGGTCTGGATCCTCAACGACCGGTTTGTCTGTTCGTAGGGCGTTTTGTCGAAAAGAAAGGTTTGCCGATCATCAAACGACTTGCCGAAGCAACGCCAAACGTTCAGTGGGTTTTGGCTGGATGGGGCCCGATTGAACCCAATTCATGGGGGTTACCCAACGTGACGGTGTTCAATGATCGTAAAGGGCCAACACTGGTGCCGCTGTATCAACTTTCCGATCTTCTGGTCCTCCCGAGCGTTGGAGAGGGGTTTCCTTTGGTCGTCCAGGAAGCAATGGCTTGTGGCACCCCGTCGATTGTCTCCACTGAAACCGCCAGTGCCTATACGGATGCACGATCCGTAATGTATTCCTGCGACGTTCCTGACGATAGAGGTTGGATCAAACTGATCTCTGATCTTCTGAAGGATCGGGACGCTCTCAAGACCCGAAAATCGGAACTAGCGGAGTTTGCTCGGGCTCATTGGTCTTGGGACGGCTGTGTCGATCAATACGAGCGGATCTTTGCCGATGCTATGGAGAGCAATTAAGGATGATGTTAGGGAATAGGAAGTTGTTTGGCTGGGGAGGAACGTCACTTTGAAGCCAATTCGGATTGCATCTCTGGGTTTAGGCTGGGTTACGACCCATCGCCACTTGCCAACGATCATGGCAAATCCCAAGTTTGAGCTTGTTGGACTGATTGATCGAGATGAGTCTCGTCTCGCCGCTGCTCTACCAGGAAACAGCAAAGTCAAGCGCGCCTTATCTCGCCGACTGGCGGATGTTCCATGGATTGGTGAAGTCGACGCATTGACGATCGGCACTAGCCCGTTTAGTCACTACGAGCTCATTAAAGAAGGATTGGAACTAGGCAAGCATGTACTGACTGAAAAGCCTTTCACGATGCAAGTCTCCGAGGGAGAAGAACTTGTTCAGATCTCTGAATCGCAAGGGAAGATTCTGAGTATTGTTCACAACTTCCAGTTTTCGAAAGCGGCTCAGGCACTCGATCGTGATTTGGCTATCAATCGATTGGGAGCAATCACCAGTATTGTTGCGATCCAATACAGCAACCCAAGGCGCCGGCTTCCCAAGTGGTATCAAGATTTGCCCCTCGGCCTGTTCTATGATGAGAGCCCTCATCTACTTTATTTGCTGCGAAAGTATTCGCCATCAGAACCGATTTTGGAGTCGATTGACATCGTTCCCAGTACGCGCGGAGATTCAACTCCGGCATCGATTACGGCACGATACAAGGCGATCCGAGCCGATGGCAAAGAGATCCCCGTCATCATGATGCTCCTCTTTGAAACGCCAATCAGTGAGTGGCATCTGACCATCAACGGAGAAGAAGGGCTCGCCGATGTGGACGTATTTCGAGACATCTATATTCAACTGCCCAACGACGGGTTGCACGTAACATCTACGGTCTTCAGAACTTCTTGGCAAACCTCCATACAGCATTGGGGACAGCACTTTACGCGTGGTGTGGGACACCTCCTCGGAAAGTTGCGCTATGGCAACGATATCGTCTTTGATCGCTATGCGGATGCGATCTTAAGCGGTAAGCCTCCGGAAGGGATTTCTGGACAACATGCCCTTGCCGTATTGAAAATGCAACACGAGATTATTTCAAGCAATCGGAGAGTCAACTAATGGACGCCAAACTTAAAAAGCTCTTTCACCGTTTCTTGGCGGATAACCCATTTCAGCCTGCGACCTCTCTTTGGAGAACTTATGAGATTTCCTTCTTGGTGGACTACGGTTTACCAAGTGGGCTAGGATTGGACCTTGGATGCGGAGATGGCAAATTAACTCGGATCATCTTGGAGCAAGCTGGTCACCGGGATATGGTCGGTATTGACCCAGATCCATTGGAGACAGCATCAGCCGAGGTTGAAAAGCTCTATAAACGCCTTCATACCGTGGGTGGTAATGAGGTTCCAGAACCGGACAACACGTTTGACTTCGTCCTGTCCAATTCTGTTCTGGAGCATATCCCTGATCTAGAACCCGTCCTGAAGGAATCTGCCCGGGTGATGAAATCGGGTGCTCTGTTTTTGGCGACGGTGCCCGGCCCAGACTTCCATGCTTGCCTTAAGGGACCATTCTTCAGTCAGGCGAAGCGAAAGGAGTATCTGGATGCGTTGGACAAGCGTGTGGCGCACGTTCGATATCCGACTGAACAACAGTGGCGGGAAATGTGTGCGCGAAATGGCCTTGAGTTGGTTGAGGCTCTGCCATATCTTGCCCAGCCAGTTGTTCGCCGTTGGGAGTTGTATTCAAGACTAACAGCTGGATTATTGGTGGCTTTGACGTTGGGAAGGAAGCGTCCCATTGAGATTCAGCGCAAGCTCGGTGTCAGGGGCAAACAAACCAAAGTTCCGGGCTTTATCACGAGTCTCTCGACCGGTTTTCTGGCTCTTGGGACACCGAATCAAAACGGTCCAGGCCCGATGAATGGGTGCTTGTTTGTTGTTGCAAAGAAACCTTGATGGCTACTTTGCGACAACCATTAAAGCGATTCCCGATACCGTAAGAACAATTCCCGAAATCTGTAATTGGCTCGGACGTTCAGAGAGAAAGACGAACGCTCCGAGCAGTGTCACGACATAGACACTGCCGGTAAACAAAGGAAGAGCGATAGCAAGAGGAACTTTTTTGAGCATGACCGCCCATAGAACTCCCGTCATCCAGCTTAAACCCAATCCCAGTAGCCACCATCGAGAAGCAAAAACCCAAGGTCCGAAGTTCGACAGTGAAAAAGGCTCTACAATCCCCTTGCCAGCCCATCGCATGATGACTTGGGCGAGACCATTGATCACCCCAACGCATATCAGAAGGGTTAAAGCAGATATTTGTCCTTTCACTATCTGCAAGCTTACATGGAAAGAGAAATTAGATCCCATCAAAGGGACCCAAGTGGACCTAATTATCGCTTTTCAGGCAATGTGATCCAGATCATATTGCCCAAATGGTTTCAGAATTAGAATGGATTGGGTTGTATGCGTAATTTCTCGTCTCGGTTGATTTTGGGCGTGATCTGTACACTTCCGTTATTGATCGGTATGCAACAAGCCGTTCCACCCACGGCGGAAGAGGATTACCTGATTGATAGTGGGCATGACCCGATCGGACTGATTCAATCGAAGATCTACCAAGGGAAGCTCAGTCTGCAATATGAGCCCAACCAAGGCTACTTACGCTCAGTTTTGAATGCCTTGGGAGTTTCGCCATCCTCTCAGATGTTGGTGTTCTCGAAAACGAGTTTGCAGACCTCCTACATAACGGGAACCACCCCGAGAGCGGTTTACTTCAATGATCGAACGTACGTCGGCTGGATCCCGGGTGCTCCGTACATTGAGATTGCGAGTGTTGATCCGAAGAAAGGACCGATCTTTTACACTCTCAGAAACAAGCTTCAGCCCCGTCCGAACTTTGTCAGGCAGAACGATGACTGCCTCCAATGTCACGAGTCTCCCATGACGGATCGCGTTCCCGGCGTGGCCATTCGCTCAGTCTATGCGGGAGTCGATGGTGTTCCCAGGTTTGCAAGTGGTTCCTTCTTGACCAGTTACAAGAGTCCAATGGCTGAGCGTTGGGGTGGTTGGTATGTCACCGGTAAGCATGGCGTCATGAGGCACATGGGGAACGAACCTGCCCGTGGCCCTGAGGATGATTCCAAAATTGATGTTGACAAGGGGGCCAATTTGACGGACCTGCGGCCCTGCATCGATGTTGATACCTACTTACGGCCAACTTCAGATATTGTGGCCTTAATGGTAGCTGAGCATCAAATGGGCGTTCAAAATCTGATTACCAAAGCCGGTCGGCTCACCCGTAATGCTTTACGAGACGAGTGGATCGTTCATCCAAGTGAGGCGTCAACCGGGAAGCATGTCAGCAGTACGATGGAGCGGATCGATCACGCGGTTGAACCACTGGTTCAGTCGTTATTGTGCCTCGATGAGCCTAAGCTGACTTCACCGATTGTCGGCTCCAATGGCTATTCTGCGGAATTCTCTGAGACCGCACCTAAGGATCGACGGGGTCGGAGCTTGAGCCAATTAGATTTGAATCAACGTCTCCTTAAATATCGGTGTAGCCCGATGATTTATTCAGCAGCGTTTGGATCACTCCAAAATGAGGCGCGGCAGTGTGCATTGGATAAGTTGGCGGGTGTGCTCTCGGGGAAATCGACAAACAAGGTTTATCGGCAGATTGAGGCCGCCGATCGGCAGGCAATTGCCGAGATTCTGAGTGCGACGATGCCGGAGTTTGCACACATTTGGGATCGAGTGCAACGCCAATAGATCAATATTCATGCCTGTAACATGCCGTAGGCGTGGGCTGGTTTGTGCCCACGTTTTGTATGCAAGTGGATGAATCTGTGTAGCCTGAGTTAACGAACTTCGTGCCATGTGAAAGCAAAACGCCGCCACAAACCAGGCGGCGCCTACGACCCTGCGACAACAGAATCTGAATTCATTCAGGAGGTGGAGTTCGGTTAGGTGATCTTTTTTGCACGGATAGCTTTGGCAAAGGTTCAACGCTCCATAGGAAGTAATATGCTCCGATGGAGCTTCCGTCAGGGCTTGAGTCGTTGCCTTCAAAACAGGTGGATACGTGGCTCCGTGAGCAGCTCGGAGAGTTCCGATACGTTTCTCAATTCTCCCACCTTCATGCCTATTCGCATCTGTGGCGCGTCGAGTCGCATGGCAAGTTCTATTGGCTGAAGCTTCCGGTCCAGTTGCGTAAGTTCTGTGGTGAAGTATTTGCCCTTACTCAATGGGTAAATGGCTTGGATCTCGTACCGTGCGTTAATGGCTACAGTGCTGATCACCAGGCGATCCTGCTTACGGAGTGTCCGGGAGTTGATGCCGAGAGCATTGAATTATCCGAGACCGATGAAAGCCAGATGTGGCGTGATGCTGGTGCGTGGCTCGCTCAAATGCATCGGTACGAGAACGATTGGTTCGGCGAAGTCGATCTCAATGGAAATTGTGCAGGCCGCTCATTTACCGATCCTTGTGAGTGGGTCTACTCATCTATTGATCGGCGGGTGAAAGAAGCCGATCCGCTTGGCTTGTTCGATGCATCGGAATTGGATTTCATTCATGGTTGGTGCAACGAATATCTTTCGAGCCTCGTTGGCGAACGGGCAATATCTATTCATCGGGACTTCACTCCTAGAAATTGGCTCGTTCAAGACGGCCGATTGTCAGGCGTCATTGACTTTGAGCATGCCCGTTGGGATCTACGAGCAGGGGATCTGAACCGGACTCCAGACAAGGAATTCCTACAGAAGCCCTATTTGCGAGCTGCTTTCTTCGATGGCTACGGAAAGCCGTCCGATCGTCTACAGAACCAAATCCAAATCATGAGATTGTTCCAAGCGGTCGGCGCGATCGTCTGGGGTGTCTTGGTTGGTGAAACGGATTACTCGGCAGAAAATCGGGTTGCTTTACACCGAATGATGGGGCGGTAAAGAAACAACCTCATCCGGGGTCTGGACCGGATGAGGTTGTTTGGAGACTGACTAGGAGATTGTCTTTTTTGGATTAGTTTCGGATGATGGTGATCGTTCCGACGTTCTGGTAGGTACCAGGTCCAACTTCTGGGGTGATGGTGATCTTCTTCGTGAAGTCGAGTCGCATCACGCCACCGGTGCTCTTAGCATCGAAGTGAGGTCCGCTTGGCTGGAACATACCGTTGAGAGAAGCGATACCAACGAGTCCGCTGTCATAGAGTGAAGTGCTGGTTGCATCGTTGTAGAAAGCGAGATCGCCTTCGAGCTGAACTGCTTGAGCGCCAGTCTGTGTACCGCTGACCTTGGCTGGGTTGTCGAAACCAGCGAGTTGGAGGGTCAGAGTCTCGTTGTGGTAGAAGCGAATGCTGTTTGTCTGCTTGTCAGAACCAACGCCCCAACCGTCTACTGTCCAGTTAGCGGA
>Ga0164296_1001355_pt1 | contig 26250 bp, 33 predicted proteins | sample GEODES057metaG_FD_113533 | JGI IMG/M metagenome (GOLD analysis project Ga0164296, IMG submission 113533) | Dystrophic lake water microbial communities from Trout Bog Lake, Wisconsin, USA - GEODES057 metaG | ecosystem: Environmental > Aquatic > Freshwater > Lake | place: USA: Trout Bog Lake...
AATTGTTTTCTGGTTCGCTTCGATATCACGGGCAAGAGCCTGACGGTCTTTTTGCTGCGATTTGCGTACAGCGTTTGCTTTATCGGCACCTTTTTCATCAGTGCTTCGGCCCATGATTTGGTCAACAGCGTCATCCATTTGTTTAATTTGCCGGCGGTCAACTTCGATATTTTCTTTTGCCGTCTTAATTTTCTCATCATATATTGCAATCCGACTTTGCACATCACCCGACACCAAGGTCTGGTCACTGTGTGCTTTGCTTAAGAATCCAAAAATACCCAAACTGGTAATAAACATCAGAATAGCCACTGCCACTACTGCATAGGTTTTCATCAGTATGGGCAGGCGAGTCCAGTATTGCTTGACCCAACTTGCGGTTACCAGTTTACCAATTTCTAGGCTAACGCCCATGACCATGATGGGAACGGCTGCAGCACTAAAGATGGCCATCAAGCCCATAACCGAATAATAAATGGCCACCGCACTAATGGTCAGGCCAGAAAGTAATAGTAGTACTGCAAGTATCATAGTGTGTATTTACGTATTGTTAGATACGAATTATAATACAATAGTTGATAAAAGTCAATTGATCACACACGGTCTTCTGCCGAAATAGCAATAATTGGTAAACCTGCGTTGCGTTGCATGATGGATAATTCGTTTGATTCTGAGTCACATTCACATGGTGTGCTTCCACAATCAGTGCAGCCTGATTGGCCAGCAATTTGTTTTAACAATTCAAGTTCTTGTTGCATTGGGCTAACAAATGGTTGTACATTGACTTGTGCATTGTCTTCTATTTGGTCAGTGTCGGTCACAGGTTCCTGTTGACCGTCTATCAAGTCTGCTAGTTTACGTAGTATTTCTGAAGCGGTCATAATATTATTTCCAAGGACGGCCCTTGACTAGGCCTCCAACGTGACTTTGTGTGGTCACCGCGTTACCAGAGTAGACTGTAGGCAACTCTGTGGTATCTAGTGTGTGCCGTGCTCGATAACCTGTGCCGGCAGCCGCACGTTTTGTTTGCGCCAAGGACAATTTGGCAGCTTGGCGTGCTTGTTTGGTTGCTAGATGTGAGATTCCGTTTTGTGACATAGTTATTTGTTATATAGTAACTGTTGTCTTTTAAATTACTAATAAAGTATTTATGAAATTATTTAAACTCCATCCAACCTGTTAATATGTACTTAACACCAGTTAACGGGGGATTGCCTCGGTGTGCCCAGGGATAATTGGGAGGGAATATAACCAAGCGCCCTTTTCTAGCAGGAACACGACGGGATTGATACAAAAACTCAGTTTCTCCACCTTCGTCTACATCATTGAGATACAGTATGTACACACCTGTACGTCTACTCATTAGATTACTGCCATCCTCGCTGTGCCAAATGTGGTAGCCACCACCGGGGATAGTTTTTTGAAGTTTGTATGTATAAATTGTAGTTGGGCCGTAGTCTTGCAATACGCTGAATCTACCACTATAGTCAGCATAGCATTCATCCCAAAATACCTGGTTAAATTCAGACATGTAACCCTGTATATTAGGCCACATAAAATTAATTTCTTGAACACTTATTGGATTTAGGCCTACTGAATCATCATTTTTAATTCGTTCAGCTTCGGGTCTAGCAAATGTTCTATTATTGCGTTGACACCATTCAAAATATTCAATTAAATTATCACAAAATTCATCACTGAAATAACCGTCGTATATGCCAATGAAATCTTCGATTAATACTTTTTTAGTCACGGTGTTCCTTTAAACAAATGCCGGGCCGGTTGCCCATACTACTAAACTTTTTCTTATTCCAGCAGTAACTGGTGTTACTCTGTGCAAGGTATAACTAGGAAATGCAGCTATTATACCTCTTTCTTTTACTACCTGTTGTGGGGTCGAACTTGTCATTATTTCTAAGTCGCCACCCTCGTAATCCGCAGGATCACTTAATTGTAATACCAAACTAAATTTCCTAGGTGGCATCCCATCAATAGTTACTCCACTGTCTAGATGCCAGGTGTAATGTCCATTTGATTCAGAATTATAAACAGTATATTGTAAATCTTCATTGAATCCGTGAAGATTAAATCTGTAAAATTGACCATTTAATTGTCTTGCTACATAAGCAAGTCTGTCGTATATCCAACTGGTATCGTTATCGTATTGAATCCAAGAATTAGTAGATTCTCTAATTGCCGATATATCATCGTCGGGTGTACCACCACCAATTGATGCTTTCATTTTTTCAAGTGAATCGCCATACTCAATTATTTTATCTAATTCGTCTGGCGTAAAAGCATTTCGCCATGTAACAAATGGGTGTTCAGATATTCCAAATGTAGGAGATGGTAAGAAAGGATAATTTGACATATCCTTTACTTATATTACTGTCGATTCCAGGAAATATTTACTTGGCCATTATATCCGCCACCGGTGCCAACAGTTACAGGAATATTAGTTCTTGAAATAGCTTTTGGACCTAACGTAACATTGTATGAATTAAATCCATATAATGACGAAGCTGGAGTTCCTGGGTTACCACTATTGCCATATTGCCCCGGCCATGTGCTTGGCGCAGGCCCTGGAGATCCATTGGTTGCACCATATCCAGGATTACCAGCGGCTCCGGGATTACCAGCATTTCCAGCTGCTCCGGCATTGCCTGGACTACCACTATTGCCGGGGTTACCATTATTTCCGTAAGAACCCCCATTACCGCCGGGTCCACCAGCTGGATAATCCACATTTATCTGACTAGCACCTTGCAACCAGTATACTACTGTACCACCATTACCGCCAGGTCCACCATTACCGCCACTAGTGGCTCCAGAATTTCCTGGATTGCCGGCATTGCCTGATACCCCTGCTATAGTATAACCAGGACCTGGATAAGGTGTATCTGGTGCCGCGCCACTGTATGCTTGTGGACCGTAGGTAGTTTGTGCTGCCCCGCCGCCATTGCCACCTGCTCCGCCATTGCCACCTGAGCCAGGATTACCGCCTGCTCCGCCATAGCCGATAGTCCCTGGGTTACCAGCATTACCGCTACCACCTTGATTTCCAGCGTTTCCGGCAGCTCCGTAGTTACCGTATGCACCACCGGGTCCTCCAACACCAGCATTGCCGCCAGTTCCGCCAGGAGCAAATTGTGCACTCCATGAAGCTAAATTTCCTAGGCTAGTAGGATTTGCTGATGTGCCAGCTGAGCCAGGATTTCCAGCATTGCCAGCAGATCCGGAATTGCCATTTACATAATTATAATTCCCGTGTGCACCTGGATTACCGGAATTTCCTGGACTACCACTATTGCCTGACCCTGCACCATAACCGTTAGATCCTGTATTCCCAGCAATCAAACCTGCAGGACCCGGGCCGCCAGCATTACCTGAGCTGCCGGCATTGCCTACATATAAACCTATTGATGGTGTTCCAGGAAAACCGGTCGGAATATATGCAATTAGGTTAACTGTTCCGCCGGCGCCGCCATTGCCAGGTGCACCACCATACGCAGGATATGTACCGGGATTTGCTGGGTTGCCTGCGCTTCCATTATTAGCCAATGGTGATTCTAACCAGTAAATAGCATTGTAACTGTTACCGCCACCTAGCTCTTCACCAGGATCACCAGCGGATCCACCACCACCGCCACCTGATCCTGCATATTGACCGGCATTGCCAGCATTACCTGAGCTTCCAGGATTTCCGGCTGCTCCGGCATTGCCTCCTGCTCCGCCAGTACCACCCGGGCCATTGGTACCAGTATTACCAGCTTGACCAGCATTGCCAGCAGACCCCGGATTTCCAGAATTGCCAGTGGAACCAGGATTACTAATACCTGCCATACCTGTTGCAGTAGCAGTTTTAACACCAAAAGGTTGTAAAAAATTTCCACTGGTATTAAATGTCACTGACCCAGCTGGTCTAATTGTTCTACGTAGCGCCGATCTAAATCCTACTGGCATGTTGTTTAAGATCCTGAGTTAGTACTTTGATATGTAGTTAAGAAATCACTGGCTTGTATAGCCGATAAAGTTTGGAACCATTTTTTCGGATATTGACTTGGTGGTAAATCATTATGTATTTCAGTATATACTATAATAGGAAAATCTGTGATATTAGAGCCGGGCCACCATGAGTTTAATGCTTTAAATATATCAGGGTGTTGCGAATCATCACCGTAAAATAATAATGTGTATTTGATATTGTTTGCGACTAACCATTTTTTTATATTATTAGCTTCCGTTGCGCCGTCTGTAATACCAGCGTATAAAAAAACATCGTCTATTTTTGTTATTGCCATTTTAATTTTTCTCCTTTATGAAACGTTGGCCATAGCAAAAGTGCCAAACCAGTAACCTGTGCTAACAGGATTTGTAAAGAACGTTAGGACATCAACGGCACCTGCTGTTGTTGACAATACTGCCGCTGTTCCTTCTGTCCATTTTGTATTACTAAATGTTGCGGTATTACTACCGCTTCCGCCTTGTACGAGTATTAATGTAACTGGTTGTGTATATCCATAACTTGGACCATTGATAAAAGTAAATGTAGTACTTCCTGTTAATGTTATATAAAATACATTTGCCAATGATACATCAATGCTCAGACTTCCTGATGCCGATGAGTATCCTGTGTATACATATTCTTTATATGACTGGAAATAACTAGGAACAGGTCCTGTAGGTCCTGTTGGTCCAGTAACACTTGGTCCTGTAGGTCCAGTTGGTCCACTACCTGTTGGTCCAGTGGGTCCAGTTACAGTACTTGGTGCACCAGTGGGTCCTGTAGGTCCAGTAGGTCCTGTAGGTCCAGTAACCATACTTGGCGCACCTGTTGGCCCAGTTGGTCCAGTAGGTCCAGTAATTGATAAACCTTGACTACCTGTTGGCCCCGTTGGTCCAGTTGGGCCAATTACACCCTGTAATCCTGCTTCAGTAAATGACCAAGCAGTAGGACTACCACTACCATTACTGTTTGTTATACTAAGTTGTAGAGTTTGCCCGCTAAATGCAGTTATTGTACCTTCTACATAATTAGTAGGGCTTGCGCTGTTAAATGCTCTAATACGCTGTCCAACAATAAATGCAGTTTGTGTACTTGATAAATTTGTTTGGAAACTTACAGTTCCACTACCAGCAATAGAAACAGTTGTTGTACTAGAGTTTAGTCCTGAATAACCAATACCTTGGGATCCAGTGGGTCCTTGTGGCCCAGTTGGTCCAGTTGGCCCTGTAGGTCCAGTAGGCCCAGTTACTGTACTTGGAGCTCCAGTGGGTCCAGTAGGCCCTGTAGGTCCCGTTGGTCCAGTGGGACCTGTAACCATTGATGGAGCACCTGTAGGTCCAGTGGGCCCGGTCGGTCCAGTGGGACCTGTTACTGTACTTGGTGCACCAGTGGGTCCAGTAGGTCCAGTGGGTCCCGTTGGTCCAGTTGCCCCTGTAGGTCCTGTAACATTGCTTGGTGCACCAGTGGGTCCAGTAGGTCCAGTGGGTCCCGTTGGTCCTGTAACATTGCTTGCAGCACCTGTTGGTCCTGTAATACTGTAACCTTGAGGTCCAGTTGGTCCAGTGGGTCCCGTTGGTCCTGTAACATTGCTCGGTGCACCAGTGGGTCCTGTGGGACCATAAGGGCCAGTTGGTCCAGTTACTGTACTTGGTGCTCCAGTGGGTCCTGTTGGTCCTGTAGGTCCAGTAATTGATAAACCTTGACTACCCGTTGGTCCTGTCGGTCCAGTCGGTCCCGTTGGTCCTGTAATTGATAAACCTTGACTACCCGTTGGTCCTGTCGGTCCAGTCGGTCCCGTTGGTCCTGTTGGTCCCGTAGGCCCTGTGGGTCCCGTTGGTCCTGTCGGTCCAGTCGGTCCTGTCGGTCCAATTGCGCCGGTGTCCCCTTTGTCCCCAGTTATAGCAAAAGTAATAACTGAATCTAATCCATTTGTTAAACTTGTTACACCTGACAAATAACTAACGGGCACCGAAAAATAAGGAGCATTGTATGTATGAGCACCTACAATAGCAAACAGAGCATATACTGTTTCGTTCGTTTCATCAGCTACAGAAAAATGCCCTTTAATAGTTGATGTAGATAAATCGATAGTTTGTAATGTACCGTAAGTTGATACACCATTATGATCTGTATTGTTAATATATAGTACAGTGGCTAATGTTAAATTATCATTGTTAAATTTAAAATGTCCTGTCCCTGGATCACTGTTGGTTGTATCTGTACTATAGTAATAGTCGACTGCGAGACCGCCAAAGCCGCCTTGCTCACCTTGTGGTCCAGTGGGTCCTGTAGGTCCAGTAGGTCCAGTGGGTCCTAAGTGCCCTGTTGGGCCTGTGGGCCCTGTAACATTACTTGGTGCACCAGTAGGCCCTGTTGGTCCCGTGGGCCCAGTTACTGTACTAGGAGCTCCAGTGGGACCAGTATTACCAATTGGCCCAGTAGGCCCTGTTGGACCCTGAATACCAGTTGGACCAGTAATTGATAATCCTTGACTACCAGTAGGTCCAGTTGGCCCTGTAGGCCCAACAACTCCTTGAATACCTTGTGCCCCAGTTGGTCCAGTAATTGATAAACCTTGACTACCCGTTGGCCCAATTACACCAATAGGTCCAGTAGGCCCAGTGGGTCCTTGTAATCCAGTATTACCAACAGGGCCTACATTACCTGTTATACCTTGTAAACCTTGTGCACCTGTGGGACCAGTAACACCTTGTTGTCCTTGACTACCAGTAGGTCCCGTTGGGCCAACATATCCAATTTGGCCTTGTACACCTTGTGCACCAGTGGGACCAGTTGCGCCTTGAATACCCTGTGTACCAGTAGGTCCCGTGGGTCCTGTAACGCCTTGTATACCTGAACTGCCCTGTGGGCCAGTTGGTCCTGTTATACCTTGTATACCTTGTGCACCAGTTGGGCCAACGTTACCTGTTATACCTTGTAAACCACGTGGACCAGTGGGACCAGTAATACCAATATTACCCTGAGGTCCAGTGGGTCCGCCGGCTATAAACTTGGCATCTACATAATTTTTCATCTGCACATTTGCGGTAGCGGCTGTTGAATTAGCAGCAGTAATTGTACCGTAAATTGCTGTTACATTTGATACTAATGCAGAATTTACTTCTGCAATTTCTGATGATAACGCCGAACTTACAGATGTAAGATTTGCGTTAACTGAATTTATACTTACATTACTTAATAAGAAGTTGTTTACATATCCAACACTGGCTGCGCCTAATACGTCATCTACTGTTAAAGATATGTTTCCTGTGCGTCCTGCCACACTTGCAACTGGACTTACGTTTCCAAGTTGGCTGTTAACATACGCCACACTTGCCGCATTTGATATATCTGTTACATCTAAAGTAACGTTTCCAGTTCTACCGGCTACACTCAGAACTGTTAAATTAGCTAAAGAACGTGCTACTTGTGTAGTAACTTGTGCGGGAATCGTATTGTTAACGTATTCAACACTGGCCGCATCAACAATATTAGTTACATTAAGTTCAATATTTCCAGTAAGTGGATTGCCTGTTGCGGCATCAACTATACTTTGCACAGGTGCAACAACTGTAACATTACCGTCAGCAATGTTTTCAAAATTTTGATTTATCTTATTGAATGCAACATATAAGGAATCACCTAACCCACTGTCGGGTGTTCCTACATTGACATTAGCAAAACTGCTCATATTTATACCCTATTATAAGGTATTTATGAGAAGAAAAATCTATTAGGCTAATGTTTGACTGTACAAATCAAAACTGGCTAGATTCTTGGCCTTGCTTTCGCACATGATATCAAACTGGTCCCAAAATCCTAATGCCCACTGGTTAACTGGCAAATTCCAGTAAAAGTTACTGTGTGCACGTAGTTTGGCTTTTTTATAACCAGATTCTAATAGTAAACGATGGTCAGGCATTACTGTGTGATCGTGATCCACAAGTACATCTTCACGACTGACGCTGTAATGCATAGTGGGACGCAGACCGCGCCAGCTATCAACCACCTGTCGGACTCGACTATCTTGCGGGTTGATGTATTCGCCTTCTCGGATCCAATGGTGATGAATGTCCAAAACAATAGGAAGTATGTCGGTAAGTTCAAGACAATCATTTAGACCCCATGCGTTTTCTTCGTTTTCGATAGTGATACAGTTGCGGGCTTCAGGCGATAAGCGTTGGTAAGCCAACCTGATGCCTTCGGGACCTTGACGGCCTGCGATGTGTACGTTGATTTTAAAGTCTTGGAAACTTCTGCCAAATCCCATCCAACGGGCCATTGTTGCATGATACTCAAACTCCTCTATACTACGGTTGACGATGTCTGGATTATCACTAGCAAGAACTGTAAACTGGCCAGGATGAAAACTAAGTCTAACATTATGTAAGCGAGCAATATCTCCCACTTGCTGGAAATGGGTTTCGCAGTACGCAATAACGTCAGGACGTCGCCAAAAATAATGCCAGTCATTGTGAGTGTAGCAAGGCAACACATCACTACCAATACGTACCATGCGTAAATGTTCATTTAAAGTACTAACTCTTTCTACAAGTCGACGAACTGATTCGATGTTACCGACCATTAGGTCCCACAGTCGTTGTTCAGCCGCATCGCGTGTTTGACGATTAAGCCACGCCACAGTTGTAGTCCCGCAATTAAATTCTCGTGCGGTATCTTTTTGTTTAATACCGTTGATCTGTGATGGACCGTCGATCCATTTACAAGCGAAGCCAATTCGTTTAGTCATGTGTTATTATAGTAGTATATTATTTTCAATGCAATCATTTTTTCGATTTAATTGCATTTATAATTGATTTGGCTTCCCGAAACTCAGATGCTTCAACCATTAATTCGAGCATTGCTTCTTGTTGTTGTGCTAGACTTCTGGCAAATTTATTAAAAGTTTCTTTGTCAAAAGGTACTGTTACTGTATATATTTGTTTTTTATCGTTCATAATCCTAGACTCGCTAACCAGTATCCAAGCATAATTAACGTTATGCCCGAGGATACCAAGAACACACAAGAAATTAACAATAGAAGAGGTATTAAAGAGTCCTGCTTCATTCAAGCCTCCATAATTTCTGTAATTTTATCAACTCGCATGCCAATGAGATTTTCATGTGTTGCACAAAGACGAACTGTGGTACGATTGGTTTGAATGTCGATCCAAGGTACTGTATGGTTGTGTCCGTTTTCGCTCAGCACAATATCTACAATGGTACCTTCTAAATGCCCTGCGGCACTGGACCAAGTAACGCGATCACCGATAGTTAATTTCATATCAGCTCCTTAAGCAGCGACAGATTGGTTACGTTTTTCGTCCATCATTTCAAACAAGATGAACTTGGCAATGTTCAAATTACAACGGATCAACTCATCAGTAAATGGTGATCCGATTGTGGGATTCTTCATTGCAATCATTTCTTGGCAGTCGCTCATAATGCCAGCAACAACCATTTCAAGACCTGAACACTTTGCAGTGATACTATTCATGTATTGATCACGAATTTGTTGCTCTGTCATTCCGTACATTTTAATTTCGTTTGCGTTCGACATCGTTAACTCCTTTTTGCTTAACATGTAGTTATTATAACCGATTTTGTGTTTTTGGACAACCAAAAAGTGTTGTTTTTTAGCAACAATTAGGATTTATGCTACTACTTCTAAAATAACATCATCGTAATTTTGTGCAATCCACTCTTTATAAATTGCTTTGGCTTGATTTAAATCATTGCCTTCATAATCGGCTACCCCGCCCACCCAAACAATAAATTTGCTGACGTTATTTGCGTTTGACATCTTTAACTCCTTTTTAATTACTATACAAGTATTATAGAAAATACCCCATTTTGGGTCAACTAAACGATGTTGTTTTTATGCAACACCGTTTAGAAGCTAAAAACACGAACCCATTCAAAGGGAGTGCTTGCTGGCACCCACTTGAAGTGTTGCTTTTTACGCTCAGGTTGCTCGAAGTCTGTGCAAACCATAACCCAGTTCTTTTGTGGGCTAAAAGTCACACTTTCGGCTACACGTACGACTTGAACAATTTTACCATTCATTTTAGCGACAGTAACAGTCATAACAGCCTCCTTAGTGTGTGTTTAATTCGGGATTATATGTGTTAATCAGTTCTCTTTCTATGGCATGTGCGGGCTTACGTCCACGTACAATGTCAACTAAAAGTACTACAAATGCTTCTGCACCGTATTCTCTAATACTGTTGCATAAAGCCCACGCTTTGTTTTCAGTTACTGCACGACGAACGTGCTTCTGAAAACGAATTTTGAGTGCTTTGTTTACTTGTGAACCGCAAACTGTGATACCAATGTATGACTCGTTTGTGTTAGTATTCACTAACATATAAACGGCATGTTTAGTATCTTGTCTGCGTTTACGTGATTGCTTTTTAACTTCCATACTAGTATTATAACAAAAACGTCATTTCGGATCTACCGAAATTTGTGGCAAAAAAGTAACACTTTAGTACTACTTTTTACAGTAGTACTTTTTGCTTAGTGTAGGGTTTCTTCTTTGCTTATATTTTCAATATCGTAAATACCGAAAATTCGTAGTATTTTTTCGACATTTTTAGGTGATTTAAAAGGTGCATTTTCGGGTAAAAATACTGATTTTAATTCCCCGTCGGGGCCTAACACAAAGCCATAATCCTCGTCAGATAATTCATCATTATAGATTTCTTCTATAATTTCGTCTTGACTTAATGTTGTAGATTTACTCATATTAGCTCCTGTCCGTTTAAGTATTTAACTATTTGTTTTTCTAATTTTAGTACTACTGAACGATCATTGTCAAATGTATTTTGATATATCTTATACATTGCACATTCTGTGAATGGTTTATTATATGTCATTGATTCTGCCGCAATACTAAATCCATATGCATCTATTTCGCTTTCATCGCCGAGATACGCTTGATCTTCATTATCACTGATATAGGGTTTTAAATTTTTGTTTTTTCTTTGAGATTTATGTACAAGTTCATGCCCCATACATTCAGCAAGATCAAAACTAAATCTATCCCAATCTAATAGATTTGTAAAATAAAGTTCTTGATCAGGGCGGTATACTAGTGTTATTTCTATACCGGGTGTTTCATAACGATCATACAATCCCGACACTACAATCATGTCTACATCAACCATAGCATCTCGGTGTGTACGAAAAGAAAAATCCGTAGAGGAAAATTGTCTACGGATTAATTTTGTAAAGTCTGCGGCAGTAAAAGAACGATCTGTGTAACGTTCCTTTAATGCCAACACCTGATTACGAATTTTTAAAAACATTATTTTTCAGCGTAAAAAATATGTCCACCAATTCGTGCAACTTTCTTTTTTAGTTTTCCCCATGCTGGTCTAATTGTAGTAGCATGAAAATATAATACTTGATCATATTTGTCCTGCAGGTCAGTGAATCCACCTTCCAACAGTTGTTCTGCTACATAATGACTTTCAATCCAGCGATCATCATCAGTTTTTGGTTTTGCAACTGACTGACAGCTCCAACTAAATTGACATATTGCTGTAGTAACCATTTTGGTTGTTACTCGCGAAACATGCTCAACTTGATCAAAAATATGATAACGTCTTGTATGTACTTCTTCGTTGGTTACAACTTTGCGTGTGTGTTGAAATAGTGTACGTTGATGTACTACTCCACAAATTGAATCGCTGAAACGACCGTCGGCAACTCGGTTTAGTGTAACTATGCCAACTGCTACTTTTCCTTCTTGTGTTTCGTTGCCGGCTTCATAATATATATTTTTAGCCAGGCAATCTAAATCGCGTTTACTATATGAATCTGCATGACCGGGTGCCATTACGGTCAGGGCGATGATTGCGATCAAGATATTGAATATCTTTTTCATTTTTCGTCCTCCTAATTTTACTTGTTAGATATTTAAGTTCATATCTATATAGTTATAATACTATATAAGTCTTGTAAAGTCAAGATAAGTAATGATTTTTAGAAAAAACAGTCGATAAAACCCTACTTATTCTGTGATAAGTACGTAGTTATTGGTATGCCTTGGCGGTCTGCTTGCTGTAATGCCAGTGCCGGTTGTGGATCGTTTGTCGTTTGAATTCCCACTGATTGTAGAGTTTGCATATTGATTGCTTCGGCTATAGCAGATCTCAAAATGTCTCCGTATGAATCTAGAGTGGTAATATTTGCAAAAAATTGATAGGATTGTGTTTGCAATTTGTCCGTTGCATTGTTAACAAAGTTTTGAGCAAAACTATTTAAACTAACTGTGGGACTTGGAAGAAATTTTATATTTGATTTTGTCAAGTTTGAAACTTCACTACCGAGATGGTTTATCATTGTAGTGTAAGCAACGTTTGCAGTCTGATATGCAGAAGAATTTGGAAACTGATTTAACGCCGCTGTAACAGCCGCGGCTGCAGTATTCACTGGCGTGATAGATCCGTATGTATATGTTTGTGTTTCAGAATTATACGTTACCTGGCTAATGTATGTGTTAACTGCTGATTTAAGAGCGTTTAGAGCTGATATAAGGCTGCTGGTGTTTAAACTAGAATATGCTGTTACAATTTCTTTTAACAATACAGTATAAGGAATGCCAGCAGTAGCACCTAAGAAATCAGCTATTGTTGCTTGTCCTAAACTTCCTGTGCCGGTTGCACTAGCAGGCATTAATGTTGATATTGTACTTGACAATAAAACATTTGCAGTTGGTTCGCTAGCTGAACTAGCAACTAATGTAGGAACTTCGATGTTGTTAAGAAAGGTAGCCAAGTCTTTCCAGGAAGCAAAGTATCCTGTTTTAAAAATCTTCTGTAGGTATGTACCGAATGATGGGAAATCCTTTATGCCTAATTTAGATAAACTAGTAAGAGTGTTTGCATCAACAACTTTTGAAAATGTCAATAAATCATCAAGAGTTTTTATATTGTTAGGTTGCTCAGCAACAAATGACGTTCCTGATATTATAGATGCTAAATTTGCACCTGTAATTTGTGAATATATTTGATGCATTACTGCTGGACTTGATGCAGTAACTGTTGTTACAGTAGTACTAGACTGCAAGGATGGTAAAGTATATTGTCCAACAACTGTGGATGTAGCCGACAATGAAGTTGGCTGTTGTCCTGTGTACGAAGTACTAGGTTCTACCTGCGTTAGATTAGTAAGATTTAATCCAGCATCACGGAATAAAGTAGTTAATCCATATTTCCCAAGTTTCTGATTTAATAAATTCTGCCCAAACACATAAGGATCACTGCAGGTAGTTATATTAGATATATCATACATTGTGCCCCAATTGGCAATAACATTTGCCAGTAGTGCACCATTGGCACCAATGCCCCCAGTGGACACATCTAAGGGACTGGTATAACCAAGCCCAGTTTGTGCATAAGTTTTACCCTGCAGAATATTTACAGAGCTTACTGTTTCAAACGAGCTTGTAGCTGCACCTGAAACATAACTATATACATTTGCAAAACCTTTATAGTTGTTGATAAACGCAAGATTAGCTTGAGTTTCTAACGTATGACTAAAACTAGCAGTATTGACCAATCCACTATAAGTGTATCCTGTGAGTACTTCTTGTTCACCTACTTGTGTATATACTGGAGTAGCAACATTACCATAATATTGAACATTGCCTGACGAAACTGGCGTTGCCCATGCTGGATATACATCAAACATAAATGCTGCCACATTAGAAACTATACTAGATAATGGCGCATTTAAATTCGTTTGTGTTTGTCCTGAGGTAGCGGCAATTATTTGGGCAATATTTGCATACAATTCTATTGTAGGTAAATTTTGATACGTGGTTACAATATTATACAAATTTTGGCTAACACCCAACCCGTGTCCTTGGATGATAGTCGCTTGGGCGTTTAAATTTAATGACGATGACATGCTTAACCTACTAAGATCGTTGGATCACCAGTTAGTGCCACCCAGTGAAACTTACAGGTGCACATAGTAGTAGGACTAATTACTGCTACTGGACGACCTTCTACCAATACGTTAGGTACACAAGGAGGTGCTATTGTTGCGGCTTCACACGCAGGATTATATCCCGGAGCCTGAGGATTAGTGAAATTACCATGAGGGCTAACTAGTGCACCAATTGTAGCAACGGGCCGACCGCCTGCTAGGACTGTGGTTGTTATACTTGCTATAACACCAGGAGGTCCATATAGGGTATTTGTTTGATCCCCTGTACAAGCGATTGGTAGTCCCATTTTATGTAATTATTCCACTAGATGCAGGTTGAATACCGGTTGTAGTACGGATATAGTGATTTTCAATATCCTTAATTACCGGAGCATGCATCATTACATGCGATTTACTCAACGTTATATTATTATTTATATCCGCAGAAATTAGGGCTTGCATCAACCCCAAGCCTTGTTGGCTGGGAATAAGAGTACACGGCTTACTTACTACGTAACCAGTATCTGTATCTTCTACTAATTTTGCAACAACTTCATCGCCATTTGCTAACTTGAAGCAGAGAATATCCCCTGCGCTATAACCTTTTTGAATTAACATATTATCCTTTTAATGTTTGAAAAAACTCATCACTTTGACGTGCTAGTCCTGTATAACCACCTTCAACTAGCAGTTTACCATCTTGGTAAATTTGTGGTACTGTACGGTGCCCTTCTGCGACAATAAATTCTCTTGCTGTAGGATCTTGGTCTACCCTAACTTCTGTGTAATCAATGCCTTTTAGTTTTAATAAATTTTTTGCTTGGACGCAAAAAGGGCAGTTATCTTTACTGTATACTGTAATCATAATTTTTCCTTCTTTTTATAATAATGGCAACTCGTCGTAATCTACAGTATCTGACATTACTCCGATTACATAACTAGTTGACTCGCTCTCTTGAAGAGCTGTTTGTTTTTTACTTGTATCTGTATGTTTGTTAAACCATGGAATTGGTGTAGTCTTAGGTGCTGAGTGCTGATACTTAATACCAATGTCTTTGAGTGCCGATACGGCTGTGAAATCAACAAAATCAATAAGGATATTAGCGTTTAAACCAATCACAGGACCTTTCTTAAACAGATATACTGCCCAGTCCTTTTCCTCACGAATAACATCCATGTATAGTTGATATACTTCTGCTTCACATTCCGCTTTGATTTCAGCAAAGCGACTATCTTCTTTTGCTACTTGATTGATCAAATAAGCAGTCCAACCTTTGTGCAATAGTTCGTCTTGGAGAATTAAACTAATAATATTACCATTGCCCATGAAGATACGATTTTCTACCATTGCTAAACTTGTAGCAAATGATACCATAAAGCGGAAGGCTTCTAATGCATAGCTGGCATGTAGGGCCATCCATATTGCTCGAATATGTTCTTTTTCAGTTACTTCCTGACCGAGTTCCTTGCGACAGTTAATTAAATGTAACGCATCATAGTAGTTACCAACAGAACTTGCCATGTCTACAATTTCTTTTGTGTCGTGAATAGTGTTAAACACTTCTTTGGGCACATTGTAGATGTTGCGAATGATATGTGAGTATGAACGACTGTGAATGTTCGTTTCAAAGAATGTCCAGTTGTAGATTAATGCTTCTAGCTCAGGTAAACTAATTACCGGAGCAAACACCTGACTTGGTCCACGGCCTTGTAAACTGTCTAATGCAGTTTGACGCAACAGGTTACTGGTAAAAATATGTTTAACTGCTTCGCTAGCGTCTTTAAAGTCGTTAGCATCTTTAGTCAATGAAATTTCTTCAGGTACCCAAAAGAAACCACGTGCTGTAGTTTCAAAGTTAGCAATCTTAGGATACTTAACTTCTTCAAAACGTTGAATAGTAACTGGACCCGCTGGATCCAGAAACATCTTACGTCCAAGATAATCAGTCTTGGTATTTAAATTATATTGTTGTTTACTCATAGTTTACAGCTTACAGGCCTCGCAGTCCTCTCGGTCATCAAAATCAATAGCTTCTAACACGTCTGGTGTTGGTTCTTCTTCAGCTTTACTGCCCTTCTTATTAATCAGGCTGTAATAGAAAGTCTTTAATCCCCAATGATGTGCAAGCATTAGATTCTTAGCAATTAGAGTTGTAGGAACTTTACGATCAGCAAAATGTGCAGGATTGTAAAATGTGTTAGTACTTATACTTTGATCAACATAGGCCGCAATAACCGATGCCGTTTTTAAGTAACCATCACAATCCTTTTGGTCCCACATAAGTTGATACTTGTGTTTGAGTTTAGCATATTCAGGAACTACCTGTACCAACGAACCTGCTTTAGATTCTTTAACGCTGATTAAACTCATCGGCATCTCAATGCCATTGGTGCTATTGATAACCACCGAGCTTGACTCAACTGGTGCAACTGCCATTTGTGTGGCATTGCGTACACCATATGATCTCATGTTAGCACGTAAGGTTGTCCAATCTAGTTCAGGTGTAAAGTCGGCTAGTTCGTTAACACCTTTGGCACGTAGTTCCCAGGGAAAAACACCTTTGCCATATCTGGTTTGATCGCTGGTTGCACAACGACCACGTTCTTTAGCAAGTTCAACACTAGCTTCTGTTAGATAGTAGGCTTGATGTTCCATCCAAGTCTTAACATCTTGTAGTGCATCTTTCGCACCATACACATAGTTACGCTTGGCGTGCCAGTAAGCAAGATTAGTAATACCAATGCCCAATGGACGAATCTCATCATTGCTTAATTTACTTTGAATACTCAAGAAATCCTGATAATCAAGTATGTTGTTTAAACTACGATGAAGGATACGGCAAGCACGACGCATATCTTCTGGGTTACGGAACGCACCCCAATTAATTGACCCTAGTGTACACAGGGCAATGCGTCCGTTGTCATCATCTAAACGCTTAAATGACTTAGTAGGCAGTAGGATTTCACAGCAGAGATTACTTTGATAAATTGTATGGTACTCGGGATCAAAGGGTCCTTGATTTTGTACATTATCAATAAACACAAGATAGATACGTCCTGTGTCAGTACGTTCTTTTAAGATACCACTCTTAAATACTTCTTCTGCACTCATGGTCTTTTTACGTAGGCCAGATTGCTTTTCGTATTTTACATACAGTTCTTCAAATTTCTTTGTGTTACTATAAAACGCTTCATATAAGTCGGGTACTTCGTTCGGATCAAAGAAAGTGATATTTTCTTTGTTTTTAAAGCGACGCCAAAAGAATGCGCTAAGGACAACTCCGTAGTCCATGAATCTAACTCTTGTTTCCTCTGTGCCTTGGTTGTTCTTAAGAACAATAAGGTCATCAAACTGATGATGCCAAATGGGATAAAATACTGTAGCACTTGCATTACGGATACCTCCTTGACTGCACGAACGTAGATCACCAAACCATTTCTTTAAGAATGGAATCATACCTGTGTGCATAATTTCGCCGCCACGTATAGGCGATCCTAATGGACGTAAGCGTCCAATTTCCAAACCAATGCCAGCACGCTTGCTAGCATACTTGGCCATCATTTCGCCACTAGCGAATATACTATCGAGATCATCGTCGGATCTAATAAGTACGCAACTACTAAACTGCTTAGTAGGAGTGCCGAGCCCAGCAAGAACTGGAGTAGCGAGTGTAAATAATCCATCACTAGCCGCATGGTAATATTCTTTGATGTATCGCATGCGGGCGTTGTTAGGTTCTTCTTTGTGGAAGACGGTGGCAGCCGCAACCATGTATCTAATTTGAGGTGTTTCATAGATTTCCTTTGTAGCACGATTACGTACTAGGTACTTTTCGATAAGTTGTTCAATAGCCGCATAACTGTACTGTTCATCCTTTTCATGATCCAGCATATCGTTCATGCGATTCCAATCATCCTCTGTGTACCACTCTAAGAGTTCCGCTGTGTATAATCCAGTGGCAACATTCTTTTTAACGATTTCGTAGAGGTGAGGAGGATCGTAGGATCCATATACATCCTTACGTAGCATGCTAAGTCTTTGCTTGCCTGCTACGTATTGATAATTTACATTTCCCACATCTGGATTTGTTTCTACGTCAATTAAATCTACAATTGCACGTAGTGTAATTTCGTCAATTTCTTTTGTAGTGATGCCATCGTAAAAGTGTGGTTGACTTTTAATCTCTACCATACTTTGACTTACATCTGCTATGCCCTTGCATATCTTTGTAATCTGAGCTTGCCACTTTTCTATCATTAGCGGTTCAGTGGCACCGCTGCGTTTTGTAACTTGAATTTGACTCATTGATCCCTCTTAATAATTTTCTAATTTTAATTCAGTGCCGGTGTACCGGTATTTTAATTTTAAATTTTTCTTTATCGATTCAATATTTACGACTGTGCTGTCAACTAAATTAACAACATATTTCCCCCGAGCCAAGAAAGGTAAATTATACGTAAATTCTGTATCCGTGTCATTATATACTCTTATTTCTGCGTCTAAATTTTTTCCATGTGCGGTAAAGTATATAGTATACAGCATACCCAATGCTTTTGCAAGATCACAGTAATAATTTTCTGAAATTAATTCCCATGGTGTAGGCCACTGATCTGGATTATCAGGGTCTAGATAATAAGGAACAAAAGGACACCCTTGCCAAAATTCAGCAACTTTTTTAATGGCTTCCTCTAGAGGTAGGTGGTCCAAAGATTTTCGAAAGTCTCTCCAATGAACAATACGTTCATTGGCTGTAAGTTTCCACATTAATTATGAATAAAAGTTAAGTCTGTAGGTTAAAGTGGCTTGACCGCCCGACGATGTAGAAACATATTCAATATCACCAGATGTGGGATTTGCTCTGAATGTCACGAGAGTTGATCCACTAGCACCAGTTTCATTGTATTCTTCATCATAGATATAAGTTGAACCAGTTCTATTTACTCTAAATGAGCCAGTGCGTTGATTACTAGCATGATTTAATGTATATTCCATTGTTAAATTAGTGTATTCAGTTGGAATATATACTGCGCCAACACTAGTAAATGAAGCGGCATCGGCTAGAGTTATAGTTCTACTTAATCCGTCGGTGCGTTTACCGGTTGTAATACCAAAGTCTTGTGCAACAATTGTACACATATACCCATTGGTATTAAAAGTTGGGGTTATAAGATAGTCTGCATTACCTCTTTGAAAGCTATCGCCGATACTAAAATTATTATTGCTATTGAATGTAATAGCGTATGTATAAGCCAATACTGCGGTATTTATTATTGGGCTGTCAGACTCACCGTCGGAGTATCCTGCACCAGTAAAATAATTTCCAAGACTCATAACTGCGGTAGAACCGGGTTGCGAACTTCCACAATAAATTGCCTCAGCTGCTGAATAACGAAAATAATTATCCTCAATGGTTATACCTGTTGGAATATAATTAGGATCAACACTATTGGTATTAATAGCTATGTTATGATAGTTATGATCAAAATAACTTTCAGCAACACTAACACCAAGACATTCATTTTCTATTTCAATGCCATAATTAATATCAAAGAAATCACATTGAATAAATGTTACATTTCTTATTGCAGTAAATCCTGATTGTGCACTCAAGTACACTCCTGCAACACCCGGTCCTCGATTGCTTGTATAATATGCACCATTGCCATTGCCGTACTGAGGTAACAACGAATCTGGTTGAGTCCATTCTGTTAGACCCCTAAACATACAACGATGGAATGTCGCTGTAAAGCAACCATCAATTTGTAAACATGATTGATTATATAGTGGGCTAAGGTGTTGAAATGCTAAATCAGATAAATGATACTCTGCAAAATCTGGCGAATTACCATTTTGATCTGATTGTGCATACGATACACCAGTTTGTCCAAAACTGTCCGCAAATTGTGCCAATGGGCCAGCAAATGATCCTGTAATAATAGTTGTACGTTTACCTTCGCCTTGTAAACGTATATACGGCGGAATATTTAGTGTTGACGTTATATTATATTGCCCAGCTGGAAAATAAATTGTTCTATGATGGTTTAACAGTAACTGACGTTGATTTGTAGCAAATACTCGTAGCATTGCACGTTGTATGGCCGCAGTATCATCAGTAACCCCGTCGCCAACAGCACCAAAATCTCTAACAGATACAATATCATCTAATTTATCTTGTACACTACGCACAACAGGATGCAATGCATCAGGACCTGTTTCAACTTGATAGCCTGCACTTAGACCTTCAAAAGTATATGTACCCAAGAATCCAAGAAGATTGCTATGCTCAGTTAAAATTTCAGTTACACCTTCTGCAGGTGCACCTTCACTTAGCGAACCGTTACCAATGAATAGCTGTTGAGTGTCTAAACTCCACCCCATTTCAGCTGACGCTAGTTGGGGTAGATCTTGATTTAAACCTCTACGTAATTGTATTTGCGAGATTTGTATAATGGCCATACGATAGAAATCCTATATAATTTGTATTTATGATGTCAGGTAATACAGTTCTACTCGTTTGTTCCATTCATTAGTCCAGTGCTCAAACTCGGCAGAATTGACTTCAAATTCCAAGTATTTTGGCGTTTCGTAACCGCCATCTGGCAGTTCTTTTGGCTGTACGCACATCAAAATTACCCCTTGATCAATTGTAGTTCCGTGGGTATCGTTGTGTGCTTGTGCATAGGCTGCAAGTTGTAAAAAATAATCCTCGATGTATTCACGTTTTTTAACTTTATTGCTTTGTTTAAAATCCATGATAGCCGGACGACCTTTCCAACAACCCACTAGGTCTGTTGTTCCAGCATATAACCCACTATAATAAACTGGGACTTCTACACCCCAACATTCTGTTACGTTACATAGGCCTTCTAGAATAACTTGTGCAGCCATAAACCAGCTAGGGTGTGCATAAGGATTAGAGGGCAAGGGCTTCATGTCATCTTGCATAATATATGACTCAAGATAACTGTGCATACGTGTTCCACGATTGGCAGCTTCTGTGGTAATTTTTTGTGCACGATCGTGCCCAATTGCATCACGCCATTTTTGTAATGCTTCTCGGCTTTCTTGACTTTTGGTTTTATCTAAGATTGTAGTAACACTAGGAACTTTACTACCATCTGGTAAACAATAGTGTCGTTTACCTTCTAATGTTGTTCTATTGAGTGGGGTATAATTATATCGGTTAGTTATCATGTTGTAAATACTTATTATGGATTCTTCTATTACTATATTAAATCAAAACCGAACTGAGTTTAATTTTTCTAAGGTCAAGATTAGCAGTAAGTATAACATAATTTTACATTGTGTCTACGACTTAGACAATCAATTTGAATCTGAGCTAGCCTTTTTAACCAATGGTACATTAACAGAGCGGGACTTTGTTATACTCTGGCATCCTGTTGAGATGGGTGCATGGGATCCAATTTGGATGCAAAAACTTGATAGTATAGTGAATACAGCCAAATTTAAATTAGTTTACTTAACTGGATGTAGCCATAAATTAAACATCAAAGAGTATATAAACTATTCCTTTGATGTAAAATTTTTTCCAATATTTGATATTCGATCTAAAGATATAAATTTTTCAATACAACATCCAATCAATATCAACAGAAATAAAAAATACATGTTTATAAATGCAAAGGATACTCCGCATCGTAGATATATATTGGGTTCTCTTATTAAAAATAATTTATTAAATGATGGTATAGTTAGTTATAAATGTACAGAAGGATTTAATCCTAGGAACTTAGATTTAAATGAAAATTTAGGTTACACACAGCAACAACTTAAAACTGCCGACGATTTATTTTTGGCAACCGAGCCTTATATTCCACTGTTACTTAAAGGCATTGTTAATAACTATATCAGACATTTATACCAAGAGCCATATGTTAACATAGTCGGCGAAACACATTTTTCTAATAGACTATACACATTTAATACTAGTTTTGTTACAGAAAAAACATTTAATGCAATTGCAAACAATCAAATTTTTATTGTAGTAGGCCATACTAATAGTTTAGATTTATTAAAATCACTAGGATATAAAACATTTGATTCTATTGTTGACGAAAGTTACGATGCTATACAGGACAATGGTGTTAGACTTGAAACGGTTGCCAAAGAGATAATTCGTTTTGTTTCACGTCCCATAGAACAAATAAAAGAAGATTATATAAAGGTCATTGATATCATTAAGCATAACAGAGACTTACTACTTTCGCAGGACTTAACTAAAAGATTGCAAGATTTTATCAATGAAAACTATGCTTAAAGAACAGTTTGTTAAAACAGATCGTCTTATACTCAATTACTTTGTGCCATTTACCAATGGTAAATTTGTTGCTAGTTGTTTAATGTGGTCCAATGATGTTTGTAGTATGATCAGTCACGATGAACTTAATAGAAGGTTAACACAAGAAAGTCATTGGACAAATGTAGAATATAATGATATACAATTCTGGTGGAAAGATCACACAATTGATTGGTTCAATGATAAAAATTGGTTTGACAATATAACTGAGTCTGCGTTAACTGCTGTTGCTGATAATCAGTATTGTTTTTACACCTGTCATGAAGATTATAGTGTAACTTACTTAAAACGAATCTTTCCTAATGCAAAAACTATGATGATTATCCCCGATAAGGATCTATGCAAACAAAACTATCTAGCAAAGAATTGGATTGAGTCTGAGCCCGAGTTTGAAACATCTAGAGTATACAAAGAATTTTCAAAGTTTAAACAAATTGCAACTGATCTTGTGATTAATCAAACTAGCATATTCAACGAACCTCAATTTGTAGTTGAAATAAACAATATTGCCAATAAATTAAACATAGTCTTAGACTTAGATCAAGTCCTGGCCTATAGAAATCTTTATCTTAAACGAAATGAACATATTAGTATCCGGTTGTAGTTTTACACAGTGGCCCGAATCTCCTGGTAGACCTAATTCATGCTGGCCAAGATATCTCGGGCATAATGTTACAAACGTAGGCGAACCGGCGGCCGGGAATCAATATATAGCAGATAGTGTAATACGTGCAGTAAACACTAATCGTCCAGATATGGTAATAGTTATGTGGACTGGCGTTAGTAGATTAGATTACTTGACTAGCTTAGAAGACTCAGCATGGGAACAATTATTTGACAGCTACGGATTTTATCGCAGGATACCCGGTAATAAACTAGGATATATTTTCAGTGGCGGGCAAATGGGCACTTGGTTTAAAAATCCAGTGGCACATAAGATGTTTTATGAAATGTATAAGGTAAGCAGTGAATTAAGTCTTGCCACGTTAAATCTACAGGAAATAATTAAAACCCAACATTTTTTAAAAAGCAAAAACATACCTTATAAATTTATGAGTTATGTGAACTATTGGAACAATAAAAAAGATTTAAGTCCAAATGGTGATTTTGGCATTATGGGCATGCCCGAGCTTGATTATTTAATCAATGATATTGACTTTACACCGTGGATATTTTCTGACGCCGATCGTAATGGCATTTACGAACTAGCAAAATCAAATAAAGATTTTCAACCCGACGGATTTCATCCTGGCGATAATACTCACAGAGCCTGGGCTGATTTTATTATATCACGAATCTGATCTGTTGCTCTAGTAGTCCAATCGGTATTCATAATATGATTAAAGTTATGTTCAACTACATCATGAATTAAATCATACACAGTTGTTTGATCCATTGAGCATAACTTTTTAACTTGTTCAAACGCCGCAGTATACCTTTGCGTATCGTCTTTGATTAAATCATAACTTTCATCTATTACATTATTAAATGTTCGGAATCCAAACGAACGTAAATTTTGCAAAAATTTATAACCGCTGAACACTACAAATAGTCGGCGGGCAATCATTGGCTTTGCTGTTTTTTCACTAAAGAAACTTAAGGTATTATCATAATCTGTTTCAGCAATAATACTATAAGCAGTATCATTAAAAACTTTTAAAGGTATAACTCTGCTTAGTCCAGTATATACTCCATAGTATTCAACTGCATCAGCAGTACCAATTACATTTGATAGTGGGACACACCCTGGTTCCCAAATAAAATAATCTTTTGCATAAAATTCATTGTTATTCCATTGACCACCATAAGTCATTATAAATTTATCACTTAGATTATTGCTATGTACTGCATTATAAATAAAATCTCTATGTGGTTTGGGACTACCTAATAGTGCATCAAACATCATTGGTTTAACTGTATACGGTTGTATTTCTGCAAGTTTTTCAGGCAACGATTTATATACTAGACTTGTAGTCTTAAACCAGTCTCCCCAGAATATAATGTTTTTATTCATGTCATCGCGATCATTAACTTGCCCGGGCAACACCCAGTAAACATTCTCGTGATGACACTTATCCCAAATTTGCCAATGGAAATTATGTAGTTCACTTTCTATAGTAAACACATAATCACCGATTGCACTCAGTTGATTTATTTTATCTTCAAACCCGAGATATGCAGCATAATCGCAACTTAGGCGATGTGTAGTTAATGCAATTTTAATTTGTATAGAGGATTTAACGTACTCATCAATATGATGTGTTATTGTACATGGCGAATTAAGTTCGAAACGAGGGAACCATTCTAGGTTAACTATGTTACTATCAATATAAAATAAAATCATATTTTATTTAATTGCGTAATCACTGGAGTATAAACTTTATCACGTTCGCAAAATTGATCTATTAGAATTTTTAATTTTGTATTGGACTTATATAGAGAATCAATTACCCAGTAAGGAACTGTATGCTTGTAAAAGTTAGGCGGCAAGTCAGGAATATCGCTTGACAAGTTTAAATTGTATTTTTGATTTATAACTGTAGGGAGATTGACTATGTCGCTGACCTCAAAAAATGTTCCAGTTATTTTTGAATTAATGTAAGCTCGATAGTATCCAGAATGGCAAAACTTTTTAGGCACTGGTATTGCACCTGTTTCTATCCAATTGTTAATAAAATTGATTGCAGCGGTCTCAACATCATCCCATAAACTTTCATTTAAGTTAACTATCTGTTGATCAAACATCAATTCGTGAAAGTCTGCACCTAGCCCACGAAGAATTCTATCATAACTGTTTCTATAAGGAATGTAATAATCTAAATTAGTTGATTCAGTGTCTAGTACCTGTAGATCATTGAGTTGCCCCCAATCCATGACGCTAGTAGCTCGGCATTCTGGAATTACCGCTACAGCAAAAGTCCCGTTAGTAACAACTTTCATTAAACCCTAAACGATTCGCCACAACCACAACGATCTCTTTCGTTGGGATTTGTAAATTCAAATCCTTCGTTTAGTCCGTGGCGTACATAGTCTACTGTGGTTCCATCTAGATACACATGATCTTTTTTATCGATGATGACCATAAAGTTTTGTTGTGCATAATTGATAGTTGAATCAGATATGTTATAGTTGTCAACATATTCAATTATATAAGCAAGACCACTGCATCCAGTGGTTTTGACTCCAAGACGAATTCCAACGCCACCGCGTTTTGTTAATAATGATGTTATTTTTTTGGTCGCGGATTCAGTTAGCGTTATCATATTTTGATCGATAATCCGCTATTGCTGCTTTTATAGCATCTTCTGCAAGTATGCTACAATGTATTTTAACCGGTGGGAGGGCAAGTTCCTTAGCAATTGTGCTATTAGTAATTTCTCGTGCTTGGTCAAGCGTCTTTCCCTTGACCCATTCTGTAATAAGGCTACTGCTGGCGATTGCACTTCCGCACCCGTATGTTTTGAATTTGGCATCTGTTATGACTCCATTAGTATTTACTTTAATTTGGAGTTTCATTACATCACCGCATGCCGGGGCACCGACCATGCCAGTGCCTACACCGGGTTCGTCCTTAGAGAAGGAACCCACATTGCGTGGGTTCTCATAATGATCAATTACCTGTTGAGAATATGCCATTAATTTGGTACTGCAACAACTTGCTTAACGCCAGTTTGCGGATTTACCATTTCTTGCCAATGGTAACCAACGGGCGGTGCTTGCACAACTGTTTGTGGTTGTTGCACGATAACAGGTTGTTGCTCAACAACTACAGTATTTGGCTGAGCTAGTTCATATCCAACTACGCCACCGATTAGTGCAGGAGCAACCCAACATCCGCCGCAACCATAACCACCATGATAGTAGCCGCCGTGCCATCCAAATGCACGATATGGACCGTGTGCTTGCGCTGACGAAATTGAAAAAACAGATATTAAAGATAATGCTAATAATAACTTTTTCATAATATACTCCTTATAAAACAAGTATACA
>Ga0164296_1001357_pt1 | contig 26222 bp, 18 predicted proteins | sample GEODES057metaG_FD_113533 | JGI IMG/M metagenome (GOLD analysis project Ga0164296, IMG submission 113533) | Dystrophic lake water microbial communities from Trout Bog Lake, Wisconsin, USA - GEODES057 metaG | ecosystem: Environmental > Aquatic > Freshwater > Lake | place: USA: Trout Bog Lake...
ACTACAGCATTTTCTGCCCGTTCGGGGTGGTCAATTTCCCGCGGAATCAGGTGGTCAGTTTCGCGCGGAATCGGTGGTCAGTTTGCGCCGGAATCAGGTGGTCAATATCAGCGAATTCTCCAACCAAGGTTCAATTACAGTTGATCACCTAATTAAAAAAGAACTAAGTGGGAAAGTCGTAGAAAAAGGTCCCCTCTTTAAAATCAGACCCAAGGATATTTCCATTTTATTTCCCCCCAGCAAGCTGTACAACTTAACCTAACTCTTATTGACTTATATGCCCAGTTGGGCGTGAAATCAAGTTTCGATTAGTAAGAAAATCAGTATCGCAGTGAACTCGCAACACAAACACCGTCCGAAAAATACAAAAATAGCCAAGTATTCTGGTTTTTATTATAAATTAGGCACTGCAAATAGTCAAAAGCAAGATAAACATTACAATAATTGAATGCAATTTCTTGCTCTTCCGCGGTAAACTAATAGATTATCCTGAAAAACACATTTGAATCATCTACCCTTAATTCAAATAGCGAATCATTAGTTTATTCTTTTTCGTCGATTGACTGAAATTGATCTAAGCAATTTGCAGGATTCGTATGGCTTCTATTTAAAATTTACGCCAATTGCAAAAAAATAACTTAAAATCAGGGAGTAGAAGAATTGTACGCATTTAATATGAATTTTAATTTTAAAAAGAGGGCAGTTTTATAATCGCCCTCTTGTTAAATACCCTCTAAACATTCTCAACAGATACCGTATACAATAGTGGATTATTATCCCTTTTGTTGATGGTCAAAATAGTGCTACCGTTGGTCTGCGTACTGAATGTTTTACCTGGGCCGCTGGGATACCAACCGTGTGCGATGCCCGCATCAGGCCGGATTATGACCTTTAGTTTTTCGTTCTTGAACTCAAAATACCGAAAGTGCGGCAAGCTGTCATTCTCGGCAAGGACATTTGGTAATCCGCAATCTGTCGCAAATTCCTCCATCAATTCGTTTCGGACCTCTGCGTCCTGGAGATTATGCGATACTAGGTACGGATCCCGGTCTTCCTCAAAATCCTGACCTTTGAAGGTGAACGAACTGACTTGGAAGGCCAAGCGGTCCCGTAAGCCCGCCACGAATTGTGCGGTCATGATACAGCCCAAGGGCGTACACAGGTAACGATCATAATAATAGACAGCGAAAGTTTGCCCGCGCATTTTCTCCTCCAGGCCCAGCCTGGAAAGCTGCGGCATCAACTCGGCCGCGATCCCATCGGAACTGATCGGAGCACTGACATTGATATTGGCGATCTGCACCTGTTGCTCGTCTATACGGACCTGAATAGGGTTAGACGCTGCAATGGTACCCCCCGGATATTTATAGACAGGTGAAATAGCGGCGTGTCCCCAATGCTCATCAAAATTTCGTTCAAATTCGGCGGCGAGATAACTGATAACCTCACCGGTTTGTAGAACGGCCTCACAGATCGTTTGAAGCGGACCTTTCGCAGGTACAAGTTGTACACAGTAAGCCCATTCGCCCAGTTGGATCAAGGTCATTTTATCCTGAATGCTCCACTGACCAGACACGTGCTCGAGCACAAAGCTGACCTTAATCCTCCGCCCGCGGAGTTTACCGATCACCTGCAGCCGTTCCAGTCCCCAGTTCTGAAAATCCGCCGTTCCTACCAGGCGGACTTCCCGTAATTTGTCATGATCGGCCAGTCGCCCCAGTTCTGCTTTGATCTCGGATGCTAATACGCTCGCCTGTGGATAAGCTGCGCTGATATTGGCGGGAACCTGGTTACTGAGGACGCGCTTCAGCCAGGCGAGTGCCAATTTTTTATCGAGTTTATCGATGTGCCACTGTGTATCGCGGTCGATCAAACATTGGGTACAAGCACGCTCGCATTCGCAGCTGGACAGGGCTTTACGGGCGATCTTAAACAGCTCCTCGGCGTACAAAGGGAATTGCGCAGCATATCCCGCCCCGCCCTTGGCCGTATCGAAAATAAATACGGAGGAGAACTGCGCATACCGTTTGATACCAAAGCTAATCTCTGCCTGTTCGATGGCCAGAAAATGGGCGAGTTCTTTGGAAAGTACAGCACCCAACGTGTACAGTAAGGTCTCGTCGCGGCTAAAGCCCTGCTGCTCGTCCCGGAAGCGGATCTCACAAAAACCGGTCTGGAACTTGCCGCCTAAGATCACATTGTGATGAATGGCATGTGGCGCACTGTTACCGGAGCATAAGGCCGAAGTGTCGCTGATATTGTTCTTCCCGCCTCGTAGCCGGGTATGGCCGATCAGGTCGCCGGCCTCGGTGGCAGCCCTACCGCAATGCAGGCAAACCGAATAACCATTTCCGCGGCCGACATTATAGTACAGGATCTCAGCGTTTTCTTCGCTTTCGCGGGTATCATAAATCGCCAGGCTGGTCGAGTTCCAGGGCTTGATACCGATCAGCAAGGGATCTACATACTGGACGGAAGAAGCCTCGGTAATCTTCCGGGTCGGTTCATCATAGACGTCGACCGCAAAACCTGCCGGCTGGATCATCTCCGTAAAGGTCCTGACCAAGGTCGGGTCTTTGAAATTGATACCGCTAAATTCGGTGTGCCTGCAATGCGGGCAGGGCCTGCTAAAGTCTTCCGCCGAAGCCGACTTCAGGATACGCTGAAAACCGCAGTTCTTACAAGATTGGATGATCTCCCGTTCCGCTTCCACACCCCGGTCATTTTTTAAAATGATGCCGGCCGGCTCATAGCCTTTCCCGTCGATCACCACCTGGTTGCCGGGCGCAAACTCGGAAAGCGCCCGGGTGATGAAGTAAGCCGGCTTTTTACCGGTATTCGTTTTGTTCCTTAGGTCGTCGACATTCACGGTATCGAACTCCACGATACCGGTCGGCAGCCCTGCGCTCGGCAGGAACCCGGATTCTGCCAGGTAGCCGATGGCGTTTTTCTCCCGGAAGTGCCGGTACTGATAGTCAACGGCCTTATAGGCAGGGGAGCGTTCACCGAACTCTGCATTCAGTTGAGCGAGCTTAGTCACGAAACTTTCCTGCTGGCTTAACGTAGCGCTTTGCAGGTCCTGAAAAGCTTTCATCGACTTATTGAGCAAGTAAGCGAACTGCTTGCCTTCCAGCGGTGTCCCGCTGACGATATTGGCTAATCCTTTTTCGCAATGATAAGCGTTCGCGCTCAGGATCCAGTCCGCAAATAAGGCTGCGGTCGGCGCATGCGGATGGAAAAAGAAGCGTTCCGTATCGATGGTCAGGTTGATGCCGCTGAGCGTTTCGTGCACGAACTTTCCTAAAAAGAAAGCATGGACATGCCTCATCACCAGCGTTTCGCTGCTAAAAGAAATATAAGGTGAAGCGATCGGATGCGTCAATGCCCATTTAGGTTCGTTCCAGGCATTGAGCCCAACCGGGTTCGGCGGACAGATCGTAAAGGCCATGGACTGCGCTTCAAAGCGTCTGCCCGCGCGGCCCGCACGCTGCAGGTAATTGGCCGGGCTGGGCGGTACGTTGTTCATCACGACTATCGAAATGCCGCCGATATCCACGCCCATTTCCATGGTGGTCGAGCAGTTCAGGATATTGATCTCCGATCTTTCAAATTGTTGTTCCAGCTGATCCAGCCGCTTTTCGTTCTGCTGTGCAGAATGTTCTCCCGAAAGGTATAAAGGACGGTAAAGGATGACCTGTTCATGCAGGTTGTTCCATAGCCCGGCCTCGCGCAACGGAGCGGAGGCTTCGGCGAGCCAGGCGCGTGTTGCGGTCAGGTCTTCCTGGTTCTCGGCATCCTTGTTGAAAGCATGCGGGAATTCTGGGAAATGGGCGGAACGCGTGATCTCGTAGCGCCCGATATTCTCCGGGTTTAGGCTGCCTGTGATCCAGGGTGAATAGCCCCTGAACTGTGTGTCGATCAGACGCTTCTTTACCGGACATAACCACAATTTGTCCGCTAGCTGAAAGTGACTGACCGCTTCGAGGTTCATTTGATACCCCTCGCCGTTAGACTCCAGGACATGGGTTCTTAGCGCGACCCAAATGCTCTGCATCAATTTATTGATCTCGTCCTCTGTTTCGGCATCGATATCGGCACGGTCATGCAAACCTAAACCTGCGCAGATCAGCAGGGCCAGCTTATTAGGACGGGCGCTGCGACGGTCGAATACCGGCCATTTCACCGAAGCATCAGCCTGCTGGGCGTCGGGATTAAAAATGCTGTAGCTGCGCAGGAACTCGGTGCCGTAGCGGTAAACGCCTTGCGGTAATTGAAAATAGAATTTTAAACGGATCACGTAATCTGCAGCTATCTTCAGGAGGTCCTGCCATTCCTGCGGGCTGATCCCAAGCGCGCTCACGTGTGTTGGTACCTGCGCTCTAGCCAGGTCCGGGTAAACCAGGTTCACCATGCCCAGATTTTCCAGCGAACGTTTTTTGGGCATACGTCGGGCGAACTGGTCATAAAGCAGCGCCGTTAAATATTCAGCCCTGGCACCCGGCCCTTTGTCTGTCGGGTTGTTACCGTGGAACAGCTTACCGAAGTCCGTCTGTTTCATCATTTCGTCCTTCGCATCCCGCCAGCTTAAAGTCAGCGGGGGTAATGCGGCAGACCCGATATCGCGCAAGGCCAAGTAATCATCCAGTTCCTTTTGCTTCCTGCTGCGCAGCGCTGGTACCCGGTTCTTTTGCAGGGCATCTTCCAGGTCCGCTATAACGAATTCCAGTTCTTCCAGTGATAACACCGGCGCATCAGCGCGCTGGCGCTGCTTTTGACGGCACAGCCGATGATAAACCTGTGACCTTACCCAGTTGGCTTCATTATCCTGGTTGATCAGCGCCGATATTTTAGCGGTCCCCTGGCGGCTGTCGGTGAATGAGATATACTTATGGCCTTTCCAAAGCATATCCTTCGTTTGTACCGTTGCCTCAGGCGTGATCTCCAGCAGGATATCGGCCAATATCCGGTTGATGAACGATGCTGATGACCGGAAATGTTGCGGATTATGCACCCGTTCACCGCAGTGCGGGCAGGCAGCACCACTGTCTAATTCTGTGAACTGGCCGTTGTTCCACAATAATTCCCCGCCGGCCGTCAGGTCGAAATTCACCGTATCGGGATGATAATGCCCATCGGCCTGCCGGCGGGTAAAATAAAATTTGGTGACGTTGGCCGGATCACTGTTATCCTCTTCCTCGTCTTCCTGATCGATCGTAAACGGATCCTGTACCACAGCGGATACCATACGCACCCGGTCATCTCCCGTCTTTCTGTCGGTTAGCCTTTCCCCTTCGAGCAACTGGTGGTCGCAGGTACGGCAGGCAACAAGCTCTAGCAGCTGTGAACCGCATTTGCAGATGCCCCCTGCAATCGTGGTCATGTGTCCCGGGGCTGCCGATGGTTTATCCTTGCCATGCTCGGTACACTCCGGGTTCGTGCAGACAAAAACCCCACCGATGCCACGGGCAAAAAAGTGACCGCGTACGGGTAATACAGAATGGCCGCCGAACCGGTGATTGCTCAGCTGATCGACGATATCCAGGCGCTCATCGAGCCCCTGCGTTCCAAAGCGGCTGCCGATCTCGCTGAGAGATAGTGCAGGCTTTGTAAGAAGCTCTTTACGCAGTTCTAGGACACGCGGGTCCAGTTCCGCGGTCTCTTCAGCAGTTAATTCCGGTGACAATACGCGCTGACCTGTGATCAGGGTGATCTGTGTGGCAGGGATGCCGCAGAGATCGACCATGAATTTTTTGAGCTTTTCCTGGTTTTCTGATCCTGCACCTACCGTAGCAGATGTGATCGCAAAGCGGATCTGGCTTATATCCGTTTGGAAGGCTTCCACTACCCGCCGGATGAGCAGTGCCATTTCTGCAGCACCTGAACCGGTAAGCGTGTGCGCCTCGTCGAGTAATATCCAGCGCAGTGCCCCATGGGACTTTTGCAATAATTCTACGTCTTTGTTCCGTACCAGCATGTATTCCAGCATCGCCGGATTAGTAAATAAGATCTGCGGCGGAGTCTTCCGGATCTGTGGCCGGCTGATCAGCTCCGGCAACTTTGCCTGGACATCCGCTGCCTTGACATTCTCTGGCGTATTGCCGTTATACACAGCATATCTGATACCCCCTAAAGCGCGGCACCAGGCATCTACTCTTTTCTTTTGGCTGCCGATCAGTGCGTTCAACGGGTACAGGAAAATGGCATTGATCCCTTCGGCATTTTGCTTATGCTTGTAAATATCATAAAGCACCGGCAACATGAAACATTCCGTTTTACCGGAACCTGTACCAGTGGTCACGGCTATCGAACGGCCATGATTCAGGAGCGTGTCCCAGCTTTCATACTGGTGTTTGTAGGGGTGACGGTCACGGGGGAATTGAAAATTAGGGTCCTTTATCCCAGCAAGCTTATCGATAAAATCCCTGCTGAATACCTTTTCAGTCTCGCCGAAGGTTAGGGGCGATGGCTGCCAGGGGAAAGCCGTTTGAAAGACCGGTTCGGCCATTAAACCTTCACGTTCAAGTATCTCGAAAAAACAACGCTGCATCGTCGCGTCCCCGGTCGCCCATAAAGAGATGATGGCATCCTTAAGGCGGTTATTGATCTGGTGATATAAATTCTTAAAGTTCATAGGTGATTAGCTTTTGGGTTAGACAATAGTTGATCGCCTCGCTGTACCACGCGGGGTTCAGCACCTGGCTATAGCGAACGTGGCGGCGGATTTCCTCATTCTCCTTTTTCCATAGCGTATGGTCCAGGTTGGCAATAGAAAGCGCGACCGTTACGGGTGATTTCAGTAAGAGCTTGACATTGGCCAGTTCGACGTTGACCCCGATGATACTTTTGAACCGCTCCGGTACCTTAGGGCATTTCGTGGGCAACTCGGCCAATACCTTCGGACCTAGCAAACTGCGCATATTACTGATCTCCGAGTTCAGATGGAACCCCTGCTTCAGTATGGGTGCCCACCCATTTATGATATAGCCGGCGGTTTGCTTAAAGCTCTCAGCAGGCTGCTGCTCGTCAAAGTATTGGATAATGCCGCCGAAGATCAATTTCGCGATTTCTTCATCCGACTGACAACCTATCCATTCTGTGGCCAAGAGCCAGTGTTTTCGGGCAGCCCAATGAAAACAAAAGCCAATATCGCGTTCCAGCAGTCCGCAGGCTTCGCCGATGAACGTTTCCGTTTCGTCATGGTAAACGAGGAAAACAAAGACCTTAGCCGACAACTCCGACGAAAAACCGGCGGCCCTCAAAATGTCAAAGGTGGCAAAGGTCAGTCCATTCTGCTGGCAAATGCGGAAGTACGCCAGGAAACGTTGCCAGGCCTCGTCTTCAGGTTGAGTGGTCAATAACTCATCCCGCAACTGATCGATCCGCTCCAGTCGGTCCTCCGGACTGGTTGGTTCATGCAGTGGGTCGCTGCAGATGAACTCGGGCTGTATCCTGACCTCTTTACCACAAAATGCGATGTACTTACCCGGGCTGTTCTCGTCACGGAAAGCATAAGCGCCATCCTGACCGACGAGGTCGCGCAGGTAAAGATCTTTCAAGGGACAATCCAGCGGCACTGCAAAAAGTTCGGGATGAAGCGGCCCGGTCTGCAGCTGCAGATTTTGCTGTTCATCTAAATCCCAGGTGATCCGCTGTTCATAACGCTGGATGCGATATTCGGCCAATTTGGTCTGACGAAATTGTTTTTGTTCAACGATCTCCAGGACGATCTCTGCTGAGCTGTCCATGATATCGGAAAGCGCGTAAAGTTGGATGATCCGATCCTCTAACTTCATGAGCGAGCTCAAGCCCCGCTCCAGAGGTTCGGCGATGATGATATCCTTTTTCGCCGTGTTGCTCATGTTCACGATCAGCAGGTCCTGATTGGTCATCAACCTATAACCATAAAGATTGTTCAGGGTGAGGCTGCTGTTATTGGCCAGGATCTCACCGCCAGGGTCCAAGATGGCAACGCCGTGGAAGGGCGGCTCCATTTCGAACTGTAGGCCACTACCCTGGTTGGCGGACCACAAGCTGCCGTGAATAGCGGCAGGGATATGGCTTGAACTGGTTAAATTTAGGGTGATAGTATGCGGCCCCGACTTATCGATTTGAACCCAGGGGTTCTCGTTGATCTGAAAAATGAATGGATTGTTAACCAGCTCGATCTGTGCTTGGTGCAGGCTTTCTGAACGGACACGTCTTTCCAGCCGGCCGAGCACAAAACAGCTGTCATATTCAATGATGTCGCCGATCTGTAATCTGAGTTGTATCAATCCGGCAGGTACCGGCACGCTCGAGCTGTTCCAGTCCGTTGCCGCACTCTGACGCCATTTCAGATCAACTTTCTTGATAGTGCCGTTTTCGTCTTCGGCTATTATCTGTGGCTTGCCATTAGTGATGGGATAGTTGGCCCTTTTGATCCATTTCGGCCTTTGGTCCCAAATATACCAGTCGATTTTTTTACTGGAGGTTTTGAAACTATGCTCTTCTCCGTCTTGGTCAACAACGATGGTTTGCTGAAACCGGATCAGATTAAATGCTCCGCCATAAAAGTGCAGCTTTTCGATGGTTTCGCCGCCAGATACCTGATGGCCTGCGGGACTCAAGACAAACCCCGTATTACTAGCGGTATGACTGCCTTTTTCTAGGATGTATTGCGTATCATCATAAGCTATCCACAACGTAGGTTGCGTTAAGCGGGGCAGGTAACCGACCAGATCATTACAGCTGAAGCGGCTGCCGTCAGTACCCGTCAAATAGATTTCCGGTAATTGGTCACCGCCGTTCCACAGGAGATCGTGCTGATTCACCCAGTCTGTCTTATATTGACCGTTCGCTTTTTTGATAAACTTGCAAACGACGACCCCGTTGTAATGGCATTTATAGATGTAGTCGAGTTGATCGTCTTCGTCGCTACGGATAAAATGATAACGGAATTGTTCTGTAGTAAAATCAGGGAAAGCGAGATAAAGCCGGATGTTTTTTCGTAGCGAATCGAGCATCCAGGCTACTTTGATCCGGGTCTTTCGAACAGGAGCCCGTAAACTCAGCTTTTTGACCCGCAATTCGCTGCTGATCTCTTGGAGTTCCCGGTTTTCGTTCAGAATAGACAGGTAGGCTTCATCACTATCCATGATCGCCTTCACGATCGATAAGCAACACTCGTAAATTTCTGGGTTACGGCTGGTCGCGGGCAACAGTGAGGTAAGGTCGTTGTCGAATGCGAAATCATCTATGGTAGATGGATTAAGCTCTATAATCTTTAGCAGGAAGTTTTTGTAACTGCCGGTGTGAGCCGACATGTGCCTGATGGGCAAGCCACCTTGTAACAATAGCGTTTTAAAATAAAGGGTGTTCTGGTTCTTGATCCAGCGGACGCCTAACAACTGGCCCCCTTTACGGGCCAGTTGAAAGAAACGTTCTTCATCGGTGCCTAGCAGGCCCTCAATACTTTCCAGCACTGCACGCTTTGAGGGACTGCCACCATGGTAACATCTTTTCCACCATTCGGCATAATATAAAGCGCAGTCGACCGGGTCCAACTCCTCAAAATTCGAAGCTCCTGCCAGGCTTTGTTTTAGTTTCAAGAAACCGGCATCGTCCAGGGCGTAACTCCATAAAGCCTGACCACTGTGCCGGCTTAATTGCCGGGCTGCTAATAACTCATTAAAAACGCTCATTTTAATCGAATAAGATGTTTAAATGTAACATTTTTTCCGGGTACACGCCAATATCTCAGGTCCTCCGTAGTCACCTCTAGATTTGAATGTTTTAATAAATAGCCCTTTATGTCGCCATTTTACCAAAAAACAATAACTAGAAATCTCCTCGAAATACTCGTGAATATACTTTTTTATCCACCAGATTCTTTTTATCCCGTTATAGTGAATAATTAAAAAAAGCTATAAATGAATAAATATTTAACCTTTGAACATTTTACCTATTGGACAAAATTGTTTAACATCCCAAAAACTCTGACGTGTATATTCCATCAAAAAATCAATGCCGGTTACCAATTAATCTGTAACTTTAATTTCAAAGTTTCCACATCACTACCCTACATTTTAATCTTAACGTTTCATACGGTAATATGGAAAGATGGTCTAAAAAATACTAGTCAAAGTCTTAACCCTTGCAGCTTAAGTTATTACCCATTCCGTTCGACGACACCGTCACCGAACTCTAGTAGTATTCGGTTTCGATTTGGCGGATGTTTCAATTTCTAACAAGTTACTAATAGCTGGAGGATTGCTGAATGAGTAAGCAACTTGAGTTCGAGTTTGGGCTAGCCCCGGTTGAAGAAAAAGAAACTAATTGAAATGACTTGTCGAACGCATCGCGGGTAATTAATAAAAAATATTAAGGGCGAAACAACCTTTGTCGATTTTTTAAAATCCAAAAATATTCTCGATCAAAATAACAAGCCATTATCTCAATTTAAGGAGCAAGGACATTGCAATTTTGTTATGCAAAACATTATCAGTCAAAATGGCAATTATTTACAAACATCATGTAAGCCGCTGTTTTCCGAGGAAGGTAGAAAGTCTATTAAATCAATTCTAAACTAAATCATGAAAAAGCACCCAAATTTCAACCCAACCATTAATGATATAGCCACGGTTCTAGACCAAAACTATTTAAAAACCGCTTCGGATTTTAAAATCTGCAAAACTAAAAGGATAGACAGAGCTTTCCGTAGTGACCGTCGGCAAAATTATATGACGATTGATTTAGAAGCTATTCTTTACGCTACTGATTCAGTGAATGAAAAATTTTCATTTTGGGATATACCAAATAATTAAGATGTCAACTTTAAAAAAGCGATCCAGTACCTAAACGAAACTTATTACTGGTTACCGGTAAATAAAATACTACAAAAAGCTGAACTTCTAGAAATGGACGGATCACCCGGGCCATTAATTGCGATCGGTGATTTTGTCGTAAAAACTAAAATCCTTGAATCAGGTAACTTTTCAAAAGAATCGAAGATATTTATTACTGCTAAAGGCATCGCATTCTTTCACTTCCTACTTTGCGAATCGATGAAAGTCCGGAGGTACGATCATCCAATGAATTACACGATCAAATAGCTATTTATTTATTCAACCGGGCTACTATATTTTATAGTAGCCCGGTTTTCGAACTAAATTAAAGCATTAAAATCCGGCAAATCTCTACCGACACCGTTAAGGAAGCTTAAAACTTTACGATTAGCTTCATCAATAATTTCCCAGTCTTTTTTTATGTAGATGTCTGTAACCTGGTGAGCCCTATCAATATGATTAAGACCCATTGCAATATCATCTGTGATCACACCACAATGATTTCTAGCTATTGTAGCCCAGCTATGCCGGGAGTAATAACATCTGATATCATCTCTTAGATCTAATGCCGTCACCAGCTGCTTTAAGCCTACATTAAGCATACTATTAAACACTTTGCTATTAGAATACATCTGGTGAAACCGAAAAAGCTTTTTACCGGTAGGGTCCGCGTATTTGTCTATCAGTAGTTGTGCTTCCGGTTCCACTTTTATAGATATGAATGCCCTATCTTTCCGCCTATCTTTTGTTTTAGCCCTCATATATTCCAGACGCCCATTGGTAATCTTGCTGATTAAAAACATATCAACGGTATTCATACCTAATAAATAAAAAGATAGTAAAAACACATCGCGACCTAATTCCATTCTTGAACCAGGCCGGATGTCGCTATAGTCACGAATTAATTTAATTGCATCGGGAGTAACGCTCTTTTTTATCAGCTCTTCCGTTGACTTTCCAACCTTATATTTTGAAAATGGCGAGTGACGAATCTTGATATCATCGTAATCTTCGTTATTGTATTCATTTTTTGCTTCATTGAATAACTTTCGAATGCAACTCATCGTGTCAATAACCCCGTTTTTAGATCCATCAGAATGGTATTCTACTGGTCTTCCAAACTGATTTAAGCGGACATAATCACGGGGAGCTTTTAAGTAATCTTCTAATTTCTGCAGATTTTTAAAATTGATCTCTGATACCAAAATACTTTGCCGCCCAAAAAAATCAACTAAATTGTTTATCGCCCTGGTAAATTTTGCGGCATAGCTGCCACGTCCGGTCTTAATTAGTTTATTGGTATATTCTTTACCAAAAGCGACAAAATCGATACTACCATCCCCAAATTTGGATACTTTCGCCTGTAACAGGTCTGCAAGATCTCGCGCTGAAAAAAGATTCATCTCCTCTCCCATCCGGTTGGCTATATCATAATATGATTTTTCAAGATCGTTCTTGATATCAATCAAATTACGATCCTTAAAGTCAAAATTTTTCTTGAGTTGTCCCGGTTCTGCAAAATAGGTGGTACTGTTATAAACGATAACCCGATTATGGGTAACCCTAACTTTAAGATTGAACCTGCCATCTTTTTTCTGCTGATGTTGCAGCACCATCACGTTAAATGTTGCCATCGTTTTTGTAAAACATTTGTAAAACATTTTAGCATAGTTTTCAAACCTATGCTTTATACTGGACGCAAAGTACCATTTAAAAACCCACCAAATAGGCTAAAAACGCATATTTTTATCGCTGTAAAAAATCAGGGATCTCGATATCTATGAAATTCTAAGCATGTAGAAAGCTTACCTTATACCATGTTTGGACGAGGGTTCGAATCCCTCCGGCTCCACAAAAATAACAAGGCCCTGGCCGCGATAGCGGTTGGGGCCTTGTTATTTTTATCGACGCAGTGTTTTGAGAACCCGAGGAGAGGGTTCGAACTTTTTCTTGAGCGGGAAGGTGTCAGTGGCAGTGGCAGTGGCAGAAACAGTTGTATTAGTTGTCCCGATAGCTATCGGGATGGTTGTATTTGTTGTCCCGATAGCTATCGGGATGGTTGTATTAGAAGTAGTGGTGACAAACCCAACAATAGACTATGGACTATTGACTATGGACTATGGACCATCTACTATGAGCCATGATCCATGAACTCAAGACTCAAGACTCAAGACTCAAAAAGGGCGCCTCCCGGCTGGTAGAAGCCGGGCCGGGCCATCCGTTTATACGGCTGCAGGCCTTAGGCGCAGGCCGGTATCCACTACTGTCCCTGACGCGAAATACGGCTTTGGACGAAAATTGTAATAAACACGAATTTTAAGCTTACCTCCGGACAAAGAAAGACAAAAATGTACCAAAAAAAAGCCGCTAAAGAGTGAAGGTGAACGGAGTTGTAGGCCACCACCGGACTTTAGTTGCTTAGTTTACGGACACATTAGAATATAAATTTCTTAAGCCCTCACGAATCGGATCTGTCCGTTCACCATAAATATTGTTTAACTGGAGTATCCGTAATTCATCTTGTCTTTTCTTCTTAACTTCATAAGATGTTTCTAGGCTTGTTGCTTTAATTATAAGTACTAATAGTTCTATTATGAGCGAAAGGGCAAAAAAGAAACCCCAAACCGCCCAATAACTTGGGTGTGAATTTAGATATTTACAAAGACCGGCGATGTTTTTTAAAATCCCCGATTCATTGGGAATTGTTAACCTCAAAGAACGTGTTTCTGATGCAATACTATTATTCAACATTTGAATTTTAATATTTGAGTTGGACTGTTCTACTTCTAGTTTATTTAACTCGGATTTAAGTAAATTCGTGCGCGGTCCAACACCAGTCTCTGATTCCTGATTGGTACTGTTTCTTAGGTTTTTAATTTCCTGGTCTTTTTCGTTAAGTATTCGATTTTCGTCAGCCAATTGCGTTTTCAGTTGCTTTAAACCGGGGTCCTGATTTAAGGATTCAATTACTTCAGTTTGAGAATTACTATGCAACTGTCCTTCTATGTCTGATTTAAACATTATTTCGTCAATAATAATTGAACCAATTAGGGCACTAATCAAAGCTAGTGATAACCTAACTACTGCCATTAAGGTTCCTACTGAAGACATTTTTATAACTGAGCTTTCAATTACATAAATCAGAAACATACAAAAAATAGATATTGCCAAGGAAACAGCAACTGTATTGTTAAAGATATTCTTGCTTAAAAAGTAGCCATTAATCCCCCAAATAATGATCATCATTATCATTAATGATCCATACGTGGTAATTTTTTGAATACTCTTGATTGATTCGGTTTTAACAATTTTATAGCTTTCACCTGTTAATACACAGGATATCTTTAAAAGAATATTGGTTTTCATAATGATCAGTTTTAATTAGTTTAAAATTTCGTTTTGTTTGAATTTTTCGATGCCCCTGATAAAACCAATTTTATAATTAGTGAATATGATCCGAAATGCGCCGCCACCTTTTTCAATTTGAGCTCTTTCCATTTCGAAGGCTTGTTTTGCGATCTCACTATTTGTTATATCCAAGATTAATTGTGCATCAGTTAACGGATCAATATTTCCTACTGTGGCCTTTAGGACATTCAGTCGATGAATTACCGCAGTTTTTTTCGCAATGAGTAAATCATATTCATTTAGCAATTCACCTTTGTAGCGTTCAAGCTTAAGTTCCATTACAGTGCCGTTGGGAGACATAAATCCATCCTTTATACCCTCGTTTTCATAGTCAAATTCGATTAGAAAATTGATTCTGTCCTTCTCGTGGTTTCGGGCAGCTTCTTGTACCGGTGGATTTTCATCAATAAATGCCTCTTTGAAAACTACCTCAGAGTTAGATTCGGGCTGTTCTACCAATGCCTCGTTCTTTGATTTGAAAAAATTAAAAATGCTCATGATAATTGATTTAGCTGATTTTAAATACAGGAATTGGGTTAAATAGTGAATGGCCTTTTTTATGACAATTGGCGCATAATGTAATTAAATATTTGTCTTGATATTGCCAAGGCGCAACCATGCCGTTTGCCCTGGCGCTATAATGATATTGTTTGTGATGAACGTTTAATTGTAACGAACTCCCGCATACTTTACATTGGTTAAGATCTCTTTTAAGAATTGAATTTCTTTTCTCAAACCACCTTGGGTGCCTTAATAACTTTTCGTAAAAAACCTTATTATTCATTTTTTTGCGTTTTCCCATTAATGAATGATTTCAAAAAATGTAAACAGCATTGAGAAAAAGAAATCAAAAAAAAACGAGAGCCATTGCTCTCGTTTAGGAATTTCCGAATCGGATAAGAAATTTATTGTTTTAATGCATTGCCTTTTTGTTCATTTCCTCGAACATTTTCGCCATTTCTTCGAACTTGACATAATAATCATTGTCATGAGCCTTAGCCCTAATCTGTTCGATATATGCTCTGATTTCTTTATTATGATAGGCTGTTAATACATCATCACTATAGTTATTAAACTCGTCTCTTAGGTTTAGAGATCCCGCCTGTACATAGTCATCAATATTTTCATAATAACCCAGGTAATCATCTATGTCACTTTCTTCCCACAAACCGCCATTGCTTTTGAAAATAGGCTTTTTATCGTAGATGTCATTGGCGATATCATTAAACCGTTTGTTATCGAGAAAGTAAGTGATTACCTCGTGCGAAAATTTACTTCGCTGTATAGAATTATTATTGTGCAACTCGATGTAAATTAACGAAACACCGATAGTGATAACTATGAAAATTAAAAAGAGAATGAACTTTTGAAAGTTATTAGTTTCTGCCATTATTTTTGAAAATATGTTTTCCTAAAATGTTTAACATCGTTATACCCGCTGGTGCTATTATAAACACCAATTGCGCAACCGATTAAAATCAACACAGCCGCCGCGTGAAGACGATAATTTCTAAATTGAACGATCCTGGCAGACTTGACTGCCTGTTTTTCTTCTTTTATTATATTAGCCAACTCAGTTCTGAGATCGTTCCTTCCGTCTTCTGATATAATCTCCTTGAGATGCTCGGTTAACGCATACTTTGAAATAAATTCTTCGTCACTAATTAGTGGTGCAACAATTTTAATCTCATTTAGCGAAATACCACTGCGGACAAACTTGTCTACACAGCTACTTACTATTTCATCTTCCATTTTTAAGTTTTTTACTAATACAACCAAATAAAAACTCTTTTGCACGGTACATTTGCGTAATAGCTACTCGATCCGATGCTAGTGACAGTGATTCAGCAATCATCTTCATTGAACAATTATCAAAAAAATACATCTGAAGTACCAACTTTTTACTGCCTTCCATTACGCTAATGCACTCAGCTAAAAACTTCTCTTTTAAATTTTTTGTATCGTCATGTTCATAATCAGTATCTTCTAGGTCGTAATCTTCATTTAAAGGCATTGTCTTGCCTTTCTTTCTCAACAATTCCATAGTCTTGTTCTTTGCTATACTATAGACAAAAGTTGATTCCTGAGATGTAAGACGAAACGATGGGTTATTCTTCTTTTCATATAATACTATAATTGTATCTTGAAGTATATCATCGATATCTGATTCATTTAAAATGTATTTATTATCGCTTTTTGCAGAATTAACAATACTAGCAACCATCGGCCGATATAATTTCACATAACCTTTAAGCTCTTCCGTTCTGGATTCCTTGAAATTGCTCATTAATGAAATTCGATTAAAAATGTAAACACGTTTGAGATATTTTTTTAAAATAATTCAAAAGGTAGGTTTAAATAAACATAGTGACAATTTTTAATATTAGCTATTTAGAATTATGAAATATATTGTCACGTTCGTCGACAATATTGTTAGTTATCCACATAACTAGCGATTGTAACTAGCACCGAATTAGGCGTGGTGCAATCTTGTTTTGTTTTGACCCAAGCATTAATAAAAATCAGATTTCTAGCTTTTAATCGGATTACTTTCCCCTCCCTCCAAAACACACTCAAAAATCCCAATAACTCTAAATTCAGTCAACTCATCCTCAGCTAATTGCATATCCTGAAATTCACTATCATGCGATAACGGCTTTAAAATGATTGATTGATGACGCCATTCCTCATTACTGTTGGCTTTTTTACTCCAATACTCTTTAACCGTATATCTTGAGCCAAAGTCGGGATCCTGTATTCCGGTATTTTCAACCAATACTATTTTTCCATTTCTGGACCCACCACTATATTTTCTGAATAAGCAAACTGATCCATTTGGAATTACTTTGTTCATTGACTCACCGACTACGGTACATGCAAACAAATCTCTGGAAGGTTTATACCGGGCGGGCAAGGCTACCCATTTCATCGCATCTTCGGCTACTGATTGTAAGTCGCTGAAGTTGCTCGCGGCGGCTCTAAGGTCATATAGCGGTACCGAATTTTCAAATGGTATCAGAATCTCGCCTTCAGCAATTTCCGGCTGACCTTTATGATGAAATCGTTCTATATAATTTGAAAAATATTGCCTCAGGTTCTTGTCGCAAACATAAATATAGGTGCCTTTAATGCCTCGAAGCATTATGGTTTTATAAATGTTAATGATAAACTCTTTAAGTTCATTTGGATCGCTTATCGCGTTTTTTCCATTTTTGTCGAAATAATTCTCCTTGTAAATCACAATTTCATTTTTCTCCGGATCGTAACCGATCTCATTGCCAAAGATGATCCCTGCGTAATTCAGGTCATACCCCTGTGTGGTATGAATGCATCCAACCTCATTGATCGCATTTGGAGAATTAATGTAATCGTCAGCAACACTATTCCAACGTAGTTTCAAATTTTCAATTTCAATATCGAAAGCTTCTTTGTCATTTTTTGATATCCATGGCCACGAAAAACCAGCTATTACCCTGGATAACCCAGCTTCTTCATCTCTGAGTTTAATTTGGCTGACCATATGTTCTATCGAATCAAACAAAAGGAACTCATATTCTTTGGATTTGAACGAACGTTGTAAGTCTTCCATTCTACTATTCAGCAGACTATCAATATATTTAACATAGCCGTTACCGCCTTTGACCCTGAATTGAGACTTTAACACATCAGTTTTAGTTGTTGCTGCTGATTTTAATTTATCGAAGTCCGCTTTCCTCGCATCTGAGGGCTTGATGGATTGATTCTCATCGTAAAAAAACACCGAGCGGTCTGATTGTTTGATCACCCAATCCAACTCCGAACAACTGTTTTTATCTAATTGCAGCTTTTCACAAACAACATCAAAGGCATGAAAATAACTGCCTAAATTTTTCCGTCTGCGTAGCCGGTGGGATTCGTCAACAATTACAATATCAAAATGATCTTTGACAACATCAGCCGGGCCAATAACCATGTTCGCATTCAGGTCTTTGACGTTTTTGAATACTTTTTTCAAAGTATTTCGAAAAGAAGACATAGGTACCACCAGGGCCATTTTAGGCTTAGGGTATTTTATTCTCAGTTTATTGATCGTATCAACGAATTCTTTCTCATCATCGCCAAATTCCCTGAAATTAACATCATCGTTTTTTGAATTTAAAAGCTTGAATAGGAATACCGCTAAAATGGTTTTTCCGGTTCCGGCACCGCCTTCAATAACAAGATTTTTAGTCTTGTTGTCTAACAACCCCTTCAAAATCATCAAAAGGCCATCGCGTTGTTCAATTGTTAAGCTTTTATAGGGTGAATATTTAAAAAGGTCGGAATTATCGATATGTTCAATGGAATGTTTGCTAATTCCCTCAGCCCTCAATTTGTTCCAAATAGATCTGAAGATATCCCAATAAACCTCTTTCTTCTGATAATAGTTATGGTTAGCAAGCCCCAGGTTCCCATTTAATAATTGAAATTGTCCATCGCCAGAAATGTATTTGATCAGATTCGATTCAATATCTAAAGTAGCCGACTTGTTAAATTTATCGCTGTTGATCAAATGAACTACTGAAAGCTGGCTTTTTGCACTGTTCTGCAAATGCGTATTTAGTCTGGCATAGGTATCTGTGGTTTCGCCTACATATGCCAGTTTAACATCGCCATCACTTAAAATATATACTACAGGCCACAGGTCCTTTGCATAGTGAGCATTTTTTAATTTATCAAAAACATTTACATTAAAATCATATCTATTTACCTCACAAAGAGCATTTTCCCTCATAATTCGTTATATTTTTTTGCAGACCCTTTGGCTTTGTTAACCGGGTATTTTTCGGCGTTTTTTTTGATTTTATCGAGTACTATGGTCTTCACATCCAAATCGTATTTTTCAGCCATCAAAAAAGCGAAGGCAAACACGTCCGCTAATTCCTCTTTAACTTTTTCAAAATTTGCTTCTTCGGGCTTTTTCCATAAAAAAACTTCAAGTAACTCGCCTGCTTCTACATTTAAAGCTAAGGCCAGGTCTTTCGGGTTGTGAAATTGTTCCCAATCTCTTTCATTTCGAAAAGTCAAGAGTTCCTCAATAATTTCTTTTATTTCAGACATTTTATTACTACTAACTTGATACTCGTAAATCTAGCTAAATTTATTTTTTTTAAAGATTTACTTCGTTTTGGATTCAGAAACAAATAAACCCAATCTACTACCCAAAAGCTAATTTACATTATGGCTTCCATCCTGCTGAAGAAGTGTAGCATCGCCCCACACAATACCCACCCCACCAATCCCGTTAAAACTCAATACCTTTATCTAATGAAATACCTTCCAATTTTCCTGCTTTGTTTGCTGCTATCGCTTACAAAAGCCCATGCTCAAAAGAACTACTTCGGCTGCCCCGAAAAATTTGCAACAGCACCTGATGCTGGCTTCCTTGCGCAGCAGCCCATCAACCTGGTGATCACACATGGCGCCCTGATACCCGAAAACAGTAAAGTTGAAGGCGATGAGGCCACCTTATGCAAGGTGCTGGCAAAGGTTGTACAGGCAGATTTTCCATCCGCTAAAATTACGCTGCTGGCTGATACGGGCTATAAGCCGGCTGCAAACTCCGGGGGTATCACCATTAAAATACGGATAACTACCTACCAGGCCAGTTTAGCTAAAATGGAATGGACAGGCTCCGTCAATTATCAGGTAACGATTTTTGATAACAGAAGCGGGCATCCCAAAAAAGTGTCGGAAGATATCAGCAATGATACCACCAAACCAAGCGTCTGGGGCTTTAAAGTGGCAAAGACCTGCCTGTTCGCCAGCTTTGATAAATCAAATCAGGATCTTGCTGCATTTATCAGGGAGTCGTTGAAGTGATCGGTTTTCTCCCCGCGCCTATTTGAAATGACACATGCTCCCATGTCATTTCGAGGGAACGCAAGGGCCTTAGAGGGTGGGTGACCGAGAAAACTTATACGCTGGCCTTGCATGCGGTTTAAGTTTTCTCCTCGCCCCTACACGCTAACCCTACCCCGCTCGTTCGAAATGACATCAAATTAAAAACCCCATGTCATTTCGAGGAAACGCAAGGGCCTGTGAGATTGGGTGACCGAGAAAACTTATACGCCCAGCCTTGGATACTGGTTAGGTTTTCTCCTCGCCCCTGCGCGCTAACCCTACCCCGCTCGTTCGAAATGACATCCCCCATTATGTCATTTCGAGGGAACGCAAAGGCCTGCGCGAGCGGGTGACCGAGAAAACTTACACGCCTGGCCTTGCATGCTGTACAAGTTTTCTCCTCGCCCCTAAGCTCCATCCCACCTCCGCTCGTTCGAAATGACATCCCCCATTATGTCATTTCGAGGGAACGCAAAGGCCTGCGCGAGCGGGTGATCGAGAAAACTTATACGCCCGGCCGTGCATGCGGTTTAAGTTTTCTCCTCGCCCCTACGCGCTAACCCTACACAGCTCGTTCGAAATGACATCAAATTAAAAACCCCATGTCATTTCGAGGAAACGCAAGGGCCTGAGAGGGTGGGTGACCGAGAAAACTTATACGCTGGCCTTGCATGCGGTTTAAGTTTTCTCCTCGCCCCTACACGCTAACCCTACCCCGCTCGTTCGAAATGACATCCCCCATTATGTCATTTCGAGGGAACGCAAAGGCCTGCGCGAGCGGGTGACCGAGAAAACTTACACGCGCGACCTTGCATGCTGTACAAGTTTTCTCCTCGCCACTAAGCTCCATCCCACCTCCGCTCGTTCGAAATGACATCCCCCATTATGTCATTTCGAGGGAACGCAAGGGCCTGCGCGAGCGGGTGACCGAGAAAACTTATACGCCCGGCCTTGCATGCATATTTTCAAATTTCATCATTTAAAAAACGCCATTCTGGATTGACAGTCTCAATAAGGGTAACCTTCTTCTCGCGGCGCCATTTTTTTAGCTCTTTTTCCCTGGCTATGGCATGCTCGATATGGTTGAAGTGCTCGAAATAGATTAGATTGTAGCAAAAGTATTTCCCGGCAAAGGATTTAGGATTTCCTTTGTTTTCCTTATGCTGCTCAATTCTGATGTTGAGGTCGTTCGTTACACCTATATACAAAACCGTCCTGGCAGGATTGGTAGTGATGTAAACGTAAAAATTGTAATTCCACATTTTAAATTCTGTTGGAAACGATATCGAAGTATTTGTTTAAAATTAGAATAACAGCACAATACATTATTTCATTTCGAGGGAATCTGAAGAGATTGCATGTGGGATATGAGTATTATTTAGCGGGTGTAATTGCATGCTTAATTGGTTTTCTCCTCGCGCCTGCGCGCTATATCCACCCGCGCTCGTTCGAAATGACATCCCCTAATATGTCATTTCAAGGAAACGCAAGGGCCTGTGAGAGCGGGTGACCGAGAAAACTTAGACGCCTGGCCTTGCATGCTGTTGAAGTTTTCTCCTCGCCCCTACGCACAATCCCACCCGCGCTCGTTCGAAATGACATCCAAGTTAAACCCCATGTCATTTCGAGGGAACGTGCCGGGCCTGCGCGAGCGGGTGACCGAGAAAACTTATACGCCCAGCCTTGGATGCTGTTGAAGTTTTCTCCTCGCCCCTACGCACAATCCCACCCACGCTCGTTCGAAATGACATCCAAGTTAAAACTCAATGTCATTTCGAGGGAACGCAAGGGCCTGAGAGGGTGGGTGACCGAGAAAACTTAGACGCCTGGCCTTGCATGCTGTCGAAGTTTTTTCCTCGCCCCTACGCACAATCCCACCCACGCTCGTTCGAAATGACATCCAAGTTAAAACTCAATGTCATTTCGAGGGAACGCAAGGGACTGTGAGTGCGGGTGACCGAGAAAACTTAGACGCCTGGCCTTGCATGCTGTTGAAGTTTTCTCCTCGCCCCTACGCACAATCCCACCCACGCTCGTTCGAAATGACATCCAAGTTAAAACTCAATGTCATTTCGAGGGAACGCAAGAGCCTGAGAGTGCGGGTGATCGAGAAAACTTATACGCTAGCCTGTGCGAACGTCTAAGCCCCTCGCCCAACCAAATCAGCCAATATCTTACTAACAACTCTTGAAGAAACTTCCCGGTTTTTCCTCCAACAGTGCCTCAATTTTTTTAGCGGCACTCGTTACCGATAAGCCACCGAGGTTGGTGCACCTGAGGGTATGATGGATCTGATCGCCTACGGCTTTCATGGTTTGGATCACTTCATCCAGCGGGATGAGATGTTCATAGTCGGACAGGGCCATGTTGGCGCAGGAAACGGCGTTGGTTGCCGCCATTACGTTTCTGCCCAGGCAGGGTGCTTCTACCCGGTTGCCTATGGGGTCGCAAATGATGCCCAGTGAATTTTGCAGGGAAATAGATGCTGCTGCAATAGCCTGTGTCAGGGTACCGCCGGCCATACCAACAAGGGCCGCCGCTGCCATACCGCCTCCTGAACCGGTTTCGGCCATGCATCCGCCAACTTCGGCAGCAAACGTGGCATGTGCCGCTATAAATACACCTATGATGCCCGCAGCCAGCATAGCTTTAACGATCTCATCTTCGGGCAGGCTTAGCGTGTGGGCTATACCGAATATTGCGCCGGGCAATGCACCGCATGATCCGGCGGTAGGTGCCGCCACAATCACTCCCATCGAGCTTTTAACCTCCATAATAGCCGATACGTACATCACAACCCTGTTCAATGCAGCGCCACCAATTAACTTTTCGGCAGCCATATTTTGCTGGTACAAGGGTGATTGGCTGCCCAGGATCCGGTCCTCGTAATGTGTACCTTTAAGCCCGGAATCGATGGCATTGGCCATGATGTTTACGATCCTGCGCATTTTTTCAAATACTTCATCCGGCGAAATATTACCCCTGGCGCTTTCATAGTCGACAGCCAATTCCCAGAGCGCTTTATTTTTGCCTTCATTGTACCGGAGCATTTCGTTACAGGTGATAAAGGGAACCGTTAAATTTTTGCGGGCCATTACCGGCAATACCGGGTTTAAAATTTTGATGGCCTCCACCCCGGCCATTGCCCGTAGTTCTTTGCAAAAACCATCGTCCAACACCTTTTGCGACTTTACCTCAATAAACGCCCTAACACCGGGGTGATAAGTAATTTCATCATAGGCAATAGTATTTTTTAGGTACGAGATAACGGCTTCGGGAGCGTTATTGCAATAAATCAAGGCTTCAAAATAATCGCCGGCCATGCTAACCGCGCTGCCATCAATATTAATTACTTCTATCATACCCCCGCCGGTTGAAATGGCAGTAAGTTGCCTGCTTCCTGCGGCGTTAGTTAATGTTAATTTATAAGTATTTGGATGACTTGCTTGTATATCGCCAATAACGATCGAAAAATTAATTCCCGCCATTGATAAATATTTTTCCGACCCGGGCAGTCGCTCATCATCTGCTTCCCAGCCCAGAAAGCCGCCAAAAAGTCCCATATCTGAACCCTGACTTTTATGCGTTGTGGCCAATGAGCCGTTGGGGTCAAACTCAATCAGGATATCATTGATCTGTCCATCCATTAAATCGCGCGACATACGCCCTATACGCAATGCAGCGGCGCAATGAGAACTTGAAGGACCCCGCATTACGGGCCCGATAACATCATTGAAAATACTGGGATAGCTATTCATCTGGGCTGATTTTTAAGTGAAGTTAATGATATTATCTGTCAATTTCAGGCCGATATTAGCCAACAAATAGCGCAGGAAGGGAACATTAAAGCGAAGCGTGCTCTTTTATTATATTTCAACTTAAGCAACCGGATGCTACTCCACCACCACCTCATCGCAAAATAAAAACCCTTCCTTCGTGTTTTTACCCTGTATGCGGAGGTAACGGCCCGAAACGCCATTCAGGTTAAACTGAAATGTTTTAAAACGAAGTGTTGGATCGGTGTAGGGAATATCATTTTCGATGCTTTGTACCGGCTTAAAGGTTTTGCCATCATCGGAAACAGCTACGCTGAGCCAGGCCGGTATAAACACTCCCGGGCCGCTGATCTGCATAAAACGCGCTTTTAAGGTCTTAAAGTTTTGCAGGGAATCCATATCAATGGTAACATCAAAGTCGCCCAAAAAACCCTGCCATTGCCCGTCGCCATAGCTCAGACCGCCGGTTTGCCCGTTGACCAGGGTAAGGGCACCCTGTGCCGGGTAACTGTCGTTCCATGGGTTATTGTAGATCACCTTTTTACCAATGGCCTTATGAAAATCAAGCTCCAGTTCGGCGGTAGGCCCGGCGGGTTGATCGTCCTTGAACAGCATCGCCTTAACCGTTGCCGTGGCGCTGAGGCTAATGGGCTCATGATACAGGGGCGAGACAGCAGTAGGCTGGCTGCCATCAATCGTATAATGGATGAGGGGCATGTAGCGCTCGGATATAATAGCAACCTGTGCTGATTTATGAACGATATCAAATTTCGAACTGATGCTCAACTCCGTTGAGGGAGGATAATAGTTGATGTTAAGACGCTGCAGTAACAAATAATGCTGTTGCAGGCGTCGCTGAAAATCCGGATAGTTTTTGTTGTTACCGGCGGTCCAGCCCAGTTCGGCAAGGGCCAGGGCACGCGGGAAAAGCATATAATCCAGGTGCTTTTCGTTGGGTATATACTCGGTCCACACGTTGGCCTGTACGCCCAGGATATGCTTTTTTTGCTGCGGATCGATACCAGCTGGGATGGGTTGATAACCATACACCTTTTCGATAGGCAGGTAACCCCCAATGGCTTCAGGCTGTCCGGCAGGGTTAGTCTGGTAGGCATCAAAATACAGGTAGGCCCCGGGTGTCATGATCACATCGTGACCCGCATTGGCAGCCTCAATACCCCCCTTTTCGCCACGCCAGCTCATCACAGTAGCTCCGGGGGCAAGTCCACCTTCCAAAATCTCGTCCCAGCCTATCAGCTTGCGGCCCTTGCTTTGCAGGTAGTCGGCAATGCGTTTCACGGCATAGCTCTGGAGGCCGTTCTCGTCCTTCAAATGCTGTTCGCGGATCAGTTGCTGGCATTTGGGGCAGGTTTTCCAGGCGCTTTTATCGGCTTCATCACCACCAATATGGATATAGGTGGAAGGAAAAATGGACATCACCTCGTCCAGCACATTTTCGAAAAAAGTAAAGGTTTCGGGGTTGCCGATGCAGTATTCGGAGTTTTTATAGGGCAGCCGATAACAGGATAAATTGGGGTAAACCGCCAGCACCTCTTCCGAATGCGCAGGCATCTCAATTTCCGGGATAACCGTGATACCGCGCTGAGCGGCATAATTAACTACCTCCCTCGCCTGTTCGGCGGTATAAAAGCCGCCAAAGGCATCCGGTTCGCCCATCTGGCTATATTTACGACCGCCGTTCCACCAGGTCTTCCAGCTGGCATTGGTGCGCCAGGCTGCTTTTTGGGTGAGTTCGGGATACCTTTTTATTTCGAGTCGCCAGCCCGGGCCGTCTGTCAAATGCCAGTGAAAGGTATTGAGTTTATAAAGCGACATCAGGTCGATATACTTTTTAACCGCCGCAACCGGCAAAAAATGGCGCGAAACATCCAGCATCAGTCCCCGGTAACCAAAGGCGGGCTGATCTTCTATCCAAACGGATGGAATTTGTTTGCCGTTGTTCCGGGTATAAGCTATCTGCCTTAAGGTAGCAATGGCATTGAGCACTGCTGCCGGTTGGTGGGCAGTGATGGTGATTGTTTGTCGGGAGACAAACAATCGGTAGGCGTTCAAGGGCAGCCGGTCGCTATCATCCGCTTTAAGTATAATGATCCCGCCAGTCGGTTTGGCACCACCTTTAACTAACACCCGGGCAGTTTTAAAATGAATATAGGGATGCAAATGCAGCAGATCGGCAGCAGTGATAAATTCAGGACTACAACTTACCGGGGTTCGATCTTGAAAAGTATAATATCCCGGTTTTGCTATTTGTATCGATGGCTTTGGGATGATAGACAAAGAATCCTGGGCAAAAGCCAGCCGCGGAAAAAGAAAATAACCTATTGCCAGAGCC
>Ga0164296_1001359_pt1 | contig 26207 bp, 14 predicted proteins | sample GEODES057metaG_FD_113533 | JGI IMG/M metagenome (GOLD analysis project Ga0164296, IMG submission 113533) | Dystrophic lake water microbial communities from Trout Bog Lake, Wisconsin, USA - GEODES057 metaG | ecosystem: Environmental > Aquatic > Freshwater > Lake | place: USA: Trout Bog Lake...
ATTATCATAGAAATGCCACAATTGCATCATGTTAAGCACATTTTTGCGGGTAGAAAAAATTAAGTTTTTTAGCTAAGTGGCAGCTAACGGTATGTGATCTCACTTTCAGTAATGCCTATCGGCTGCGGAACATCCTTGGTCATCACACTTTTCATGGTCTTGATCATGTTCCCGGCATTGTCGTATTCATTCGAAAAGGTATAACTCGAAGTTGGATCTATTTTTCCATCCGGCCTGTATTTCAATGATTCGATCAGGTTGTTATGGTCGTCATAATAACAGATGGTTTTTTTATAGATCGTTCCATCCAGATTTACATCATCATATTCAATGGCATTGCCCTTGGTGTCGTATTGAATGGAGTCTATCTGGTCAATGGTCCCATCAGGCTTGCATCCAAAAGTGATATACTGAAGCCCTTTGTCATTAAATTTAGTAATGTATTTTTTTTCCGGCATTCCGGTATTTGCAAACAACAGGCTTTCAAAGGTGTGCCCATTATCGCGGTAAGAATAGGTAATAAAGTTGTTAGACAGGCCATTGAGTTTAATGTGGGTGGCTATGATCTGACCGGCAGCGTCGTATGAGGTCATCATTTTGGAAATATTCAGGCCCATCGAGTCATAACAAGTAGTCTCCACTTCATTGCCCTTTATATCATACAGGGTTGTATATCTGAATTTTATTTTCCCTCTGGCGTTATAGCAATCTCGCTCCTGTAACTTATCATTCTCGTCATAAACGTACGTCCATTTCTCTTGCAGGTCGCTATCGGGTCCGTATTTGAAACGCTCTGTGAGCAACCCTTTCTCATTGTAATGTTCCGCATGGCGCTCTAAAAGTTTTTTTACCAGATCGCCATTCACCTTAGTAAAGGCATAGTCGCTGGTAGTAACAGTAGCTACGTTGCCTTTAAGATGCTGAGATGCAATATTGAATTCGTTTTTCAGTATGTTGTATTGGATTTTTGGGGCATTGGAAACGGGTGCCGGGGGAACCAAACGAACTGCAGAATCTACATACACTTTTCGCGTTTCAGGTGTCTTGTTCTTGCATCCAGTGTTGACCAATAACAAAGCGATGCTACCTGCCAGCAGAGGTATCTTATGGAAATTAATATTGATAATTTTGATCAAAGTCATACTTACTTTACTGTAAAATTAATCATTCGCTACTAAGTTGCAATGAAAAGCGTTGCTGTAGACTTTTGGCCGGTGATTGCTGTCATTTTACAGCTCATCACCAATTTTTAACTTTGACGCATGGAAAAGTTGTACAGACGCATCAATTCATTGATTGCAGCACATGATTTTGCGGCATTGCAGGAACTGCAGATCAGTAAGCCTGAGTATTTTAACTGGGTCACTGAGGTGTTTGAGCATATACATGTAAATGATACACCTGATGCCACAGCGCTGCTTTGGACAAACGGTGAAACTGTGCAACATTATTCATTTAAGGAGACAGGTGCTTTGTGTAACAGACTCTTGAATTTCCTCAGAAATAAGGGTATGGAACAACAAGATGTATTGTTGACACAAATGGCATTGCAGCCTATCAATTGGTTGACTATACTGGCTGCAATAAAGGGGGGATTCAGATTAATTCCTGCAGCCACCATCTTAGGCGTGCATGATATTGTTTATCGGTTTGGTAAACTCATGCCCAAGGTGGTTATAACAGACACGGATAATGCGCCAAAAATAGAAGAGGCAGAGATATTATCGGGAAATACGGTGGCTATTAAGATCATTGCAGAAGGTTCCCGGGCAGGGTGGTATTCATTGGCAGATATTGACGATATGCCGGCAACAGCTGTTGCCGCTCAAACGCGTGCAGATGATCCCCTCTTTTTATTCTTTACTTCCGGCACTACCGGAATGCCTAAGGTGGTCATTCACACGCACCTCAGTTATCCGTTGGGGCACATGACCACCGCATCATGGATCGGTATTAAGGCAGGAGACATTCACTACAATATTTCGCAGCCGGGTTGGGCCAAATTTGCGTGGAGCAGTTTTTTTGCTCCTTGGAGCACAGGCGCTACAATATTTGCCTATCATAGCTCAGGTCGGTTTAACGCTGCAGAAACACTGAGACAGATTGCGATGCATAAAATAACCACTTTTTGCGCGCCCCCTACCGTACTGCGTATACTGATATTAGAAGATCTGAAAGCATATCAGTTCAGCTTCAGAGCATGTGTCGCCGCAGGTGAGCCTTTAAATCCGGAGGTCATAGAGCAGTGGAAGGCCGGTACAGGTATGCTGATACGCGATGGTTATGGCCAAACCGAAAGTTCTTGTATTGTAGGCAATCTGGCCGGAAGCGAAGTGCGGTTTGGCAGCATGGGCAAGCCATTGTTTTTATATGATGTAGTGATAGCAGATGATGAGGGAAACACAATGCCGGTAAGTGAGGAAGGAAATATTTGCGTGAACATGCAGAGTGGAAAGCCCAATGGCATTTTTGGAGATTATTTTGGCGACCATGAAAAAAGGAAAGCTGTTTTTAAACATGGCCTCTATTATACAGGTGATAAAGCTTACAAAGACGAGGATGGCTATATTTGGTTTGTGGGCAGGGATGATGATGTTATCAAATCATCAGACTACAGGGTAGGACCATTTGAAGTGGAAAGTGTGCTGTTGGAGCATGAGGCAGTACAGGAGTCTGCTGTTGTAGGCAGTCCGCATCCGCTGAAGGGATTTGAAGTGAAGGCGTTTATTATCCTTAATAAAGACCACGCTCCTTCTGATGCTCTGGCCAATGAGTTGTTTCAGTATGCCCGTAAAAATCTTGCACCCTACAAAATGCCAAGGTTGTTAGAGTTTGTGCCGGAGCTGCCTAAGACCATTAGCGGTAAGATAAGAAGGGTGGAACTCAGGGCTCGTGAGGCAGAAAATAAGGCACGATCTATAAAGGCGCAACATGAATATGTGTATGTGAAATAGTAGCTACAAATTCTTTTTTGCGTATTCGATCTGCTTTTTGGTTTCTGCTTCCAGCCCGGCGGCAATGTTGCCTGCTACCAGTTTCACCCAGAGAAAGTGGAGTGGTCCGGTAACACGCATGGTCGTTTTTATCTCCAGTCCTTTTGCGGTATCAGTAAAAGTATGCTCCCCATACATTTTTGCCAGCGGAAAACGGGTAAGGTCAGTGAAGCTAACAAACGGATTTACTTCTTTTAGTTCTATTGTTACCAATGGCCCTTTTTTAGGCTTCAGTTTAAATGTGTTTCCCTGAGCAAATGGTCCTTCCATTTTGGCATAATCAATTTCATCGTCCCATAAATGCCATTCATTTACGTTGGCATACAATTTCCACATTTGTTCTTTAGTAACCTCTGTCGTTACTGTGCTGAAGGTTCTTACCCACATAATTAATGTTTTATAAGTGCAAATATAGTAAGTGCACATATTAAAACAATGATTGCGCAAAAAATTATTTTTTCTCCATCAGATCTCTTATCACCACCGACGCAGCCACCGCGCCAAATGTGGCGGGTAAGTACGATATCGTACCGTAAAACGATTTTTTAAAATTGGACCCATCGGTAAGCATCAAAGAATCTTTTACAGGTTCTTCCGGAGAAAAAACAACTTTGATGCCGCTTCTTATGCCGGCATCTTTTAGTTTTTTTCTTATTTGCTGTGCAAAGGGGCAATTGTATGTTTTTGAAATATCGGTCACTTGTAATTTAGTAGGATCAAGTTTTGCTCCGGCTCCCATGGAGCTTACAATACGAAGTTTCTTCCTGAATGCTGCTGTTATAAAAGTTAGTTTGGGTGTAATGCTGTCAATGGCGTCCACCACATAATCCGGTTCGCTCATCAGCAGATCTTCGACCTTTTCAGGCATAATGAATTCGCGAACAGCATTTACGTTTAGTTGCGGATTAATGGCAAGCAGCCGTTCTTGCATCAGCAGTACTTTACTCTGTCCGTGATTGGTGGCGAGAGCGGGCAACTGACGATTTCTGTTGGTAGGGTCTACAACATCTCCGTCTACGATCGTCATTTTACCAATGCCGGATCTGCATAAAAACTCTGCCGCATAAGATCCCACACCGCCCATTCCTACAACCATTACATGGGCATTCATGAGTAGCTCTAATTTGGCTTTTCCAACCAATAGTTCGGTACGTGAAAGCCAGGACGAATCACTAAACATTTAAAAGAAAAACTTTTTTAAAATTGGATCGAATTTGGGTTATTATCTCGCTTTCCGGAACGTTGCGAAGCTTGGCCGCAGCAGCATATAGGTCTGTAATGCCGCAGCCGTCATCGTCGGTCTCCAAAAACACTTTGGCGGGGTCTAATTTATGGAAATAGGTGTTTGTGATATCGGTAGCATACAGTAGCGGTTTCCCGAAGGAGAGATAGTAGCCTTTCTTGAGGATCTTTTCTGCGATCTTTTCAGTTCGATTGAACCCGTGGAATATAACCGGGACAGTTGGTGGATGTTCATCCATATACTTCAGTAATTCATCATAGGCTTTTACACAATGCACTATCAGGGGCTTTTGTATAGTGTTGGCTAACTCCAGATGGTGATGAAATATCAGTTGTTGCAATTCCATATCCAGTTTTGACATCTTATCAAAACCACATTCGCCAATCGCCAATACATTCGGATTCAATGCATTTAATTCCAGCGTTGAGAAATCCTGCATATAATTGTACAAAAACCTGGGATGCATGCCGATACTACAAAATTTTATTTGTTGAGATCTAGCGAAGTCTTTGTAAAGATTAAAGATCATAAACCGATCTGCCGGATATTCGCCGTCAGGAGATTTATGAGTATGTATGTCGTAGTATTGAAACATTCTTATTATTTATGCATTAGTCTGCCGGTAACTTTTAATACACTGTCTATTTTGGGGCATCCTCCGATCAATATCTTTTTATGCTTGGAAACAATTGAGTCAACCAAAAATTATTAATTAGTGCAAGACGTTTATGTTCGATTTTATAGAACAATTTAACCCCGTCGAAATAGGAATTTCTCGATTTTTGCAATAAAAAACCGTACGGACTAACCATACGGTCTTTAGAATATTTCTATCTCTGCCAATTAGCTTTTGGGTGCTTCCATTTTTACCAGATTTTTCTTGCATTTAGGGCATGTGCCCTGCTTTTGGCTGGTTGTGCTAAAACAACCCTCACAATAATAATCTCCAACTTTTACTTTGGCAACTTGACAATGTTCGCAATTGCCTGGTTTGCTTGTTGCCATTTTGCATTTTGGGCAAACATAGCTGGTTGCAGCTTTAGTTTTTGATGTCTTCGCATCCTGACAATAAGCTGTGGCTCCGGCAAAACTCAAACATGCTACAATAAGAATCAGTTTTTTCATATAAAATGTATTTTAGTTTAATTAATAAATAAATTGGACTTAAAAATCACAAACTATGATCAAATATATCGTTATATCATATTAGCCAATGGGTTCTAAAAGTACCATAGGTTCTTTCTTACAAGCTTTCTTAGGGCAGTTACCCTGTTTTGCGCTGCTATGAAAACATTTTGGGCAATAGTAGTCACCTTCTTTTACCATAGGAACATTGCAGTGTGTGCAGGTAGTTGGTAAATTAGAGAATGCTTTACATTTTACACAGTAGTAGCGTGCATTACTGGTGTGCTGCACCGGTGCAATAGAAACTTTGGCATTTTGACAAAATGCCGCCGATGCTATCAAGCCAAGGCAAGCAGTTGCAATAATAAATTTTCTCATGTTAAATTTTAGTTTAGTGCTGTAAAGCTAAGAATAAATTTTTAAATTAATGAGGATATATTGCCTATAAGGACATTTGTATAATGGCTGGATGTCTTGTTCCTGTGATTGCATATTTTTAAGTTATTTTGCAAATATGCCAAATAGTAAAGCGATACTTGCAACCAATGATCGGGATTGGATCCATGTGCAAGGTGCGAGAGTCCATAATCTGAAGAATATAGATGTTAAGATACCGAAGAATAAGTTGGTTGTTATTACAGGAATCAGCGGTAGTGGTAAATCATCATTGGCATTTGACACAATATTTGCTGAAGGCCAACGCCGGTATATGGAAAGTTTTTCAGCCTATGCGCGCCAATTCATGGGCGATCTTGAGCGTCCCGATGTGGATAAGATCACAGGATTATCGCCTGTAATATCGATAGAGCAAAAAACGACCAATCGTAATCCAAGGTCTACTGTCGGAACTGTTACCGAAGTGTATGACTTTATGCGCTTGTTGTATGCCCGGGTTGCTGAAGCTTATTCTTATAATACCGGTAAGAAAATGCAGAAATTCTCTGAAGAGGAGATCATTGACTACATAAAGCAAAATTTTTCGGGGAAAAAAATAGCTGTGTTGGCGCCTGTAGTAAGGGGCAGAAAGGGACATTACAGAGAGCTTTTTGAGCAATTGCGCAAGCAAGGGTATCTTAAGGTCAGAATTGATGGCGCTGTACAGGAGCTTAAAGAAAAAATGCAGTTGGACCGGTACAAGGTCCACGATATAGAAATTGTAGTGGACCGTCTTCAAGTGTTGCCGGAAGCTGCATCAAGGCTTAGCGAAAGTTTGCAAAGAAGTTTGAAGATCGGAAAAGACCTTGTATTCATTTTAGACCTGGAGACAGATAAAGTGGCACAATTCAGTAAACAATTGGTGTGCATAGATACCGGCATTTCTTATGAAGAACCCTCTCCTAATACGTTCTCGTTCAATTCGCCCTATGGTGCATGCCCGGAGTGCAAAGGCCTCGGGAGTATCTTTAAGCCTAATATGGAGGCAGTATTGCCGGATATGACGAAGTCAGTCAATGATGGTGGTATAGCACCTGTTGGTGCCGAAAGGTCAGCTTATTCGTTTGACGCTATCAGTAAAGTGGCGAAGAAGAAAGCTATACCCATGGATAAGCCACTGACCGCACTGTCTCAACAACAATTGAATTTTTTACTTTTTGGTAACGAGGAAGGTGAAATTACATATGAGGAGGGTTCGGGAGGATCTTTGTATCAAACAACGTTCGAAGGCGTTGTAAACATGGTTATCCGGTGGTTCAATGAAACAACATCCGAGGGTATCAGATCGTGGGCGGAAAGTTTTATGATGTTAAGTCCCTGTCCGGCCTGCGCAGGAAAACGGCTGAAAAAAGAGAGCCTTCATTTTCTAATAGACAATAAGAGCATTGGCGACGTGTCTGCCTGGTCACTAAGCGATCTCAGCAAGTGGTTTATGGATCTGGAAGTAAAACTTTCTGTGAAGCAAAATACGATTGCGAAAGATATTCTGAAAGAGATCCGGGAAAGGTTATTCTTTCTATTGGACGTTGGACTTCACTATCTGTCACTCGATAGACCTACGAGAACGCTCAGCGGTGGTGAATCGCAAAGAATACGGTTGGCTACACAGATCGGGTCACAGCTTACCGGCATAACATACATTTTAGATGAGCCCAGCATAGGGTTGCATCAAAGGGACAATCAACGGCTGATTGCGGCCCTGAAGAAGTTGCGCCAGGGCGGCAATTCGGTGCTGGTAGTAGAACATGATAAGGACATAATGCTGGCATCCGACTATCTGATCGATATTGGGCCGGCTGCAGGTGTTCATGGTGGCAGGGTCGTAAATGTCGGCACGCCACAGGAGATCATAAAACACGCCACTACTACAGCAGCATATTTGAACAACACATTAAAGATCGCACTGCCTGAACGGCGCAGGCAGGGTAATGGTAATTTTTTGGAACTCGATGGGGCTACCGGAAATAATTTGAGAGGCGTAAACATAAAATTGCCTTTAGGAACTTTGATCTGTGTGACCGGAGTTTCAGGAAGCGGTAAGAGTACTTTGATCAATGACACGCTTTATCCCGTATTGGCCCGCCACTGCTATCCCACTTATAAGCAGCAGCCTATGCCATACAATACGCTTAGAGGGTTAGAACACATCGACAAAGTCATTGAGATAGACCAAAGCCCTATAGGGCGTACACCGCGAAGCAATCCGGCCACGTACTGTGGTTTTTTTAATGATGTACGGCAATTATTTGCAATGGTGCCTGAAGCTAAGATCAGAGGGTATAATGCAGGGAGGTTTTCGTTCAATGTAAAAAGTGGCAGGTGCGAAGAATGTCAGGGAGGCGGCATGCGTGTGATTGAAATGAACTTTTTACCGGACGTTTTGGTGCATTGCGAAAAATGTAACGGCCGCCGTTACAATCGGGAAACACTTGAGATACGGTACAAGGGGAAGTCAATAGCGGATGTGCTGGATATGACGGTTGATGAGGGTGTTGAATTTTTTGTAAATGTTCCTTCGTTGTTTCGAAAAGTAAAGACATTGCAGGATGTAGGTCTGGGCTATGTTACACTGGGGCAAAGTGCAGTGACCCTTAGTGGTGGCGAAGCACAAAGAGTAAAACTGGCAACCGAATTATCGAAACGTGATACTGGTAAAACATTTTATATTCTTGATGAACCAACCACCGGATTGCATTTTGAGGATATCAAACATTTGTTGGCAGTGCTGAACAGGCTCACTGAAAGGGGGAATACAGTATTGGTGATAGAGCATAATATGGACGTGATAAAAGTTGCCGACCATGTAATAGATATGGGCCCTGAAGGGGGCAGCGGTGGTGGTTCCGTTGTTGTTTTTGGCACACCCGAGGCTGTAGCTGCAAGCAGCGTAAGTTATACCGGAGCATTTTTAAAGACAGAATTAGTCGCATCGTAATTATCATTCATTGTGTATGGTAATAATAGTATATATTTTTATGGTTAACGGTCAATTATAAAAGTGACAGTTATAAAATCGTGGAAATGTTTTCAATATAAAAGCTACTAAACAACTTATTATCAATGCAATGTTTAATAATGTAATAAAAAATGTGTGAATTTTTGTGATTTTTGTTGAAAAAAACACTATTATTATGAAAATTTTATTTGTCCTACAGTTTTCTTAAAAAGCATTTTTATGAAACGAAATTTATGCATAATGGGTGTTGCAATGATGGCTTTTTGCATACCCGATACGCGTGGTCAAAGCATAGGACCTTCCATTTTAAATACTTCCGGAGGTTATGGTACCATTGCCGGTAATGATTATGAATGGTCGGTTGGAGAGCTTGCAATGGTCAATACGTATACATCTGCGGCGGTGACCGTTACTCAAGGATTATTACAGCCGGCATATGGCTCGCTGGGTGTGGCAAAGACGCAACCTGTTGTCAGTGGTCTTCGGGTTTTTCCAAATCCTTCGAGTGCCATTGTGAATGTTCAATATTCATCTCCCGGTTCAGGAATAATGAATTATAGGGTGATGGACGTAACCGGACAATTGCTGCAAACTGGCAGTGTTAAACTTGTGCCCGGTGTCAATACACAACAGGTCAATATTTCAACTTTTGCCGAAGGTAATTATATGCTGGAGGTTGAATGTTCGGTTACAGGCATGGCTGCGCAACAGATGTCTTATAAGATCCAAAAATTAAATTAACACCTTTTAAAAATTGATTTACTAAAAGTGCATTTCATGAAAAAGAAACTTTTTACACTCGCATTTGCCCTGTTTGCCAGCTATGCTACATTTGCTCAGGCGCCGCAGGGGGTCAACTATCAGGGTATTGCCCGTACTGCATCGGGCAATGCAATTTCCGGCACGAATATTAGTCTGCGGTTAACGCTGCATGCTGATTCAGCAGCGGGGACTGTTATTTATCAGGAGATCCAAAACGTTACCACTAACGCTTACGGACTTTACAACGTTGCAATGGGTAAGGGTGTTGTTGTTACTGGATACTTCCCCGGTATAGATTGGTCTATTGGCACGATGTGGATGCAGGTTGAAATGGATCCTACCGGTGGTACTGCATTTGTAGATCTGGGATCGAGCCAGCTTAACAGCGTTCCATATGCCTTGTACGCATCAGGCGCCAATAATGCAGTAAATGCAACTTATGCAACCTCCGCAGGCAGTGCTTCTTTTGCAGGGGTAGCCAGTGTATTATCTGGTACTGTTGCCGTTAATGGAGATGTGACAGGTAATAACGCTGCTACAACAGTTACAAAAATTCAGGGAAATGCGGTTAGCCCGGCAGCACCTACTACAGGTCAGGTATTGGAATGGGACGCTGCAACATCGCAATGGATGCCGGCAACCTTCTTATCGAGTGGCGTAACTGCTGTTACTGCTAGTGCTCCGCTAACGGGTGGCGTTATTACAACATCAGGAGCGATCGGATTAGGCACAACCGGCACAGCCGGTACTTATGGATCGGCTACTGAGGTACCAGTTATAACTACGGATATCTACGGTCGTGTTACGGGCGTAGTAAATACTGCGATAACAACTACAGCCGCTACTATGGGCGGTGATGTGACAGGGACTACAGCTGCCAACACTATCAGCAAACTTCAGGGTAATCCGGTAAGTGCAGCAACACCTGCAAGTGGTGATTTCTTAGAGTGGAACGGCACTGATTGGGTACCGGCACCCGGCGGATCGACTTCATCTGCAATGGGTGGTGATGTTACTGGTACTACAACTGCCAATACGATCAATGCCATTCAGGGAAATGCGGTTATTGCTCCTACACCGGCTGCAGGAGATGTTCTGCAGTGGGATGGTACAGCTTGGGTAAATACACCGGGAGCCACTGGTGGTCTGTCCGGCTCACCTAGTTATTTGGTTAAATTTACCTCTGCTTCAACCGGTGGCAATAGTAGTATTCTTGATTCAAGCGCTGCGTTGATGTATAATACGACTGCTTTATTGAATGCTACGGCCCAAAAAATGATGTTCGAAGCTATGCCTGACCTTCCTGCGTCTTCTACATCAAACTGGATGTCGTTTCAGGGAAGTACTAACGGATATTCATATTTAACAGTATCAGATTCTAATACACTGTCTCCAAAAGGTATTGTGTTCAGCGATGCGCAGTCATTGACCGACGGCTTGGCATTTCTTACAGATAACGCGTCTTGGTTTGCGTTTTCAGAAATTGGAGGTCCTACAGGAGGTCCGGCTCTTTATATGAATGGTATGTATTTGGGTGCAACATACAATGAAATGATCGCGGATAACACCACGGGTGATGTGAACTTCCCGGGCCTTATTTCAAAGGGCGGTGGTACATTTAAGATCGACCATCCGCTTGATCCGGAAAACAAATATCTGTTCCACTCTTTTGTTGAAAGCCCCGATATGATGAACATATACAATGGCAATATTACAACAGATGCCAGCGGTACTGCAATAGTGGATCTGCCGGATTATTTTATGGCTGAAAATGTTGATTTCCGCTATCAGTTGACAGTTATCGGTGGAACTTTTGCACAAGCGGTTATTTCAAAAGAAGTTGCTGATAATAAATTTGAGATCAAAACAAACCAGCCCAACGTAAAAGTCAGTTGGCAGGTTACCGGCATACGTAATGATAAGTTTGCTCAGGCACATAGAGTTGTTCCTGTAAAGGAAAAAGAGGCCAAGTACAAGGGCAAATACTTGCATCCCAAGGAATGGGGCAAGCCTGCCAGTACAGGTATGTATTACAATGTAGGTTCTGTTACCAAAAAAAATGCTACCAATAACGGTAAATAGCATTTGATAAATTTATATTTAAAGCTGCCCCGGATTCTTTTTGGGGCAGCTTTTTTTATGGTTGACAGTAGTCAATAATGTTATGAAACCCACCGTTGATAATGGGTTCATAACTTTTGACATGAACGATCAGGATTTTTTACTAAAAATGCGTAGGTTTGTTTCATGGAAGCAACGCTTGAGCAAGCAAAAAAACTCGGACTCCGTGAAGAGGAGTTTGAGCAAATCAAGAAAATATTGGGTCGTACTCCAAATTTCAATGAAACCGCTATGTATTCGGTTATGTGGAGTGAACACTGCAGTTATAAAAATTCAATTAAGTGGTTGAAAACGCTGCCAAGAGATGGCGCAAAATTATTAGTGAAAGCCGGTGAAGAAAATGCAGGTTTAGTGGATATTGGCGATGGATGGGCTTGTGTTTTTAAAATCGAGTCGCACAATCACCCGTCTGCTATTGAGCCGTTTCAGGGTGCAGCTACCGGCGTAGGTGGTATTCATCGCGATATATTTACAATGGGTGCCCGTCCCATAGCTTCCCTTAATTCGCTTAGGTTCGGGAATTTAGATAATGCAAAAACTAAGTGGTTGCTGAATGGTGTGGTGAAGGGTATCGGGCATTATGGTAATTGCTTTGGTGTGCCTACTGTGGCTGGAGAAATATATTTCGAAGGTTGCTATCAAACCAATCCATTGGTCAATGCAATGAGTGTTGGTGTGGTACGGATAGGACAAACGGTATCTGCAACCTCATATGGCGAAGGGAATCCGGTATTTATTGTTGGTGCGGCCACCGGTAAAGATGGCATTGGCGGCGCTTCATTTGCATCAGCCGATATTTCTGAGAATAGCGTAGAGCAACTGCCGGCAGTTCAGGTAGGTGATCCGTTTGAGGAGAAAAAATTATTGGAGGCATGCCTTGAGACCATTCCAACCGGTGCAATAATAGGCATGCAGGACATGGGGGCTGCGGGTATCACTTGCAGTACCAGTGAAATGAGTGCCAAGGGCGAACATGGTATGGACATTCATTTGGATAAAGTGCCTACTCGTCAGCAAAATATGAAAGTATGGGAGATGTTGCTGAGCGAAAGCCAGGAGCGGATGCTGATAGTAGTGAAAAAAGGCCGTGAGGCCGAAATTCAGGCGATATTTGATAGGTGGGATATCCATTGTGTTCAAATAGGAGTTGTTACTGCATCAGGTATTTTGCGGTACTATATGAATGGTGAATTAGTGGCTGCTGTGCCGGCTGAAAGTTTGGTGTTGGGCGGCGGGGCACCTGTTTATGAGCGTGAATTCAAGATGCCGGAATACTTTAAAACAATAGCAGCTTTTGATCAGCATAGTGTGGTGATCCCTGCAGACATGAAGGGGATCGCTTTGCAATTGATCAGGCTGCCGAACATAGCCTCTAAAAAATGGGTTTACGAGCAATATGACAGCATGGTGATGACCGGAAATACTCAAACCAATGAGCCTTCTGATGCTACTGTGGTCCGGATACATGGTACTTCAAAAGCATTGGCAGTTACCGTTGATTGCAATGGCCGGTATGTTTATGCTGATCCGTTCAAAGGAGCAATGATAGCTGTATGTGAGGCAGCGCGCAACATAGTGTGCAGTGGAGGCGATCCGGTAGCGATCACCAATTGTCTGAATTTTGGTAACCCGTATAATCCTGAGGTCTATTACCAGTTTGTGAATGCGATCAAGGGAATGGGCGAGGCATGCAAACGTTTGGATACACCCGTAACAGGGGGCAATGTGAGCTTTTATAATCAGAGTGAAGACGGGCCGGTATATCCAACACCAACAATAGGTATGGTGGGAGTAATGGATAATCTGAGTCGTAAGATGACTTTAGGTTTTAAGCATGCCGGTGATTCGATTTATTTGATCGGTAAGAATCGTAACGATATTAACAGCAGTGAATACCTGCATCATATTCATGGCGTATCACATAGCCCGGCTCCTCATTTCGATTTGGAAGAAGAATGCGATGTACAGCAAGCAGTAAAAAGAGTAATAGCAGAAGGTTTGGTGAAGTCCGCTCATGATATTTCGGAAGGCGGACTGTTTACATGTTTGTTAGAATCAGGTATGGTGAGTGGTCTTGGTTTTACGATCCACACATTGGGTGAACTTCGTAAAGATGCAGAGCTTTTTGGTGAAGCCCAAAGCAGGGTGATCGTAACCGTCAACCCGGATATTCATGCATTATTTGAAGCAGAGATGAAAAATACTCCTTTTAAAAAGATCGGGTACGTTAATGCTCAGAGGGAGGTTGTGATCGATCATGAAAATTGGGGTTATATCAGCGACTGGAAAGACGCCTATGATAACGCTATTGAAAATCTGCTAAGGCAAAACGATGCCGTAACCATGTAATTTCGGCAGCATATCAGGGAGCTGGTGTAATTGCTCGCTTATATAGTCGGATAGTATTTTCAAGTCCGTAATACAGAGCGTCACATATCAGGGCATGGCCTATCGATACCTCGGCCAAATGCGGCAGGTGCTTACTGAAAAATCCGAGATTGTGCATGTCAAGATCATGGCCGGCGTTAATGCCAAGTTTGAGCCGATGTGCCTCTTCTGCAGCAGCAACATAGGGTTCAACCGCACTCAATGGGTCTGTAATGAATTTTTTAGCATAATCCTCAGTATAGAGTTCTATTCGGTCGGTACCGGTATTGGCCGCACCCTTTATCATTGCCACCACTGGGTCAACAAAAATGGAAACACGTATGCCTGCATGTTTGAACAGCGCTATGATTTCTTGTAAATAAGCTTGTTCGTTTATGGTGTCCCATCCATGATTGGATGTCAGTTGTCCGGGATCATCGGGCACCAAAGTAACCTGATGCGGCATAGTTTCCAGCACTAGTTGCACAAATTTCTCTTCTTTGGGGTTACCCTCAATGTTGAGCTCTGTACGTACTTGTCTTTTTAGTGCGCGCACATCGTTATATCTGATGTGGCGTTCATCGGGACGGGGATGCACGGTAATGCCATCAGCGCCAAATGCTTCACAATCAGCAGCTACCTTTAATACATCCGGATTATTACCACCTCTGCTGTTACGCAGCGTAGCTATCTTGTTTACATTGACGGAGAGCTTTGCAGGCATAAAATTTAAAATTGTGGTTGAATTGCCGGTTATTTAGATCGGATCAAAGGTCAAGGAATTCTGTGAGCGGGCTGCTGGCTGCCGCAAAACGGCCGGACGCGCCCAGTTTGGCTTCAAATGCATTTCGACCGGCTTCGACAGCCAGCGCAAAGGCTTTCGCCATTTTTACCGGGTCTCCGGCCACCGCTATAGCAGTATTTACCAATACTGCATCTGCGCCGGCCTCCATAGCGGCAGCAGCATGACTTGGCGCGCCAATGCCTGCATCTACGATCACCGGTACGTTGCTTTGTTCAATAATAATTCGCAGAAAGTCGATTGTTTTCAGACCAAGGTTACTGCCAATGGGTGAACCCAATGGCATCACTGCCGCTACGCCAACGCTTTCCAACCTTTTGCAAAGTACAGGGTCGGCATGGATATAAGGTAGTACAATGAAACCATCATTTACGAGCAATTCTGCTGCTTTTAGAGTTTCAATAGGGTCGGGCATCAGATACTTGGGGTCCGGATGAATTTCTAATTTTATCCAATTGGTCTGTAAGGCTTCACGCGCTAATTGTGCCGCGAAAACAGCTTCTTTAGCTGTTCTCACGCCGGATGTGTTGGGCAATAATTGAATATGGTTGTGCTTGAGATAATTTAAAATATCCTCTTGGTCTCCGTCCGTATTAATACGTTTAAGTGCTACCGTTACCAGCTCTGTTTTAGACGCAAGCAATGCAGCTTCCATTAAATTGTGGTTTCCGAATTTTCCGGTTCCGGTGATCAGCCTCGAACTAAATATTTTATCTGCAATCTCAAAATGACTCTTCATACTGTTAGCAAAGGTAAGCATTTAAAAACGTGGTTTTGAGCCTTTTTAACTGAAATATCATCTGTGGAAATTGCAAATAACTGCAATTAATTTAATGCAAGTTATGTATATTTAATAATAAAAATATTATAATAATTAAATTAAATAGTGGTTAAAGCTTGATATTAGTTGTATTATTTAGTATGTAATTAATATTTGAAAGTGAATAATTTTTTAATAGTTATATTCGCATATAAAACAGGTCTTTGTGTTTGTTTTAGTTAATAATAAGTAAAATAAATGTTATATGAACGCTTTGATAACGTTTAAATTAAAAAATATTCTCCTGAATTTGTTTTGTGGTAATGTAAACTTAACATAAATTGCGCTCAAATAACTGAAAGGTTATCTTTGTTAAACCATCTATCTATGAAACAATTCTTCTCCGAACCGATTCTGAGGTTCAAATTTCATTCGCGAAAACGCGGAAAATTGCTTGGTCTTTTTGACATACGCCATCTAGTAAACAAATAAAATAAAAAAGCAAAGTATAACTGCTTTTTATTATGCTGTTTTGGGCATGCCTTTTCTATAACCTACTGATTTTTAACGATAAACCTTCATTTTATGAAACAAGCCTATGTCGCGCTCGCGCTATTGATGTCATTTTTTTGTGCCCACGCAGGGAATCCTAACGTTTCCGGCTACACATTTTCAACTTCGAGTGGCACTTATGGTGCAATTTCCGGAACAACAGCTATTGCCGCAGGATGGGGGCTATCGGGTTCAGCTTCAACATCAAGCGCGATCCCTATAGGGTTTACATTCTACATTAATGGCTTGCCGTATACACAGTGTTATGTCAACAGCAATGGATGCCTTACGTTTGGAGCAGCGAGCAGTTCAGCAAACTACTCAGTATTATCCCAAAATGGCGTTGATGGGAGTTATAACGCAAGTGTGAGTGCTTTTTCCGGAAGTATTGACTATACTGCCGAGCCGTTTTCGGCAGCGCTATATGATCAGGCTGATGCCAATCCCATCACCTATCAGACAAACGGTACGGCCCCAAATAGGACTTTTACAGTTCAATGGGCAGGGTGCGCCAGGTTAATTGCTGTGGGCGGTTTGGGTGCTACGGAGTCGATAAGTTTTCAGATTACTTTGTATGAAAATACGAACGCAGTCAGTTTTCAGTATGGCTCTTGTACCACAAACTATTCGGCTGCAGATAATACAAATTATCCCAGCAACCCGATCATCGGTTTGGGTGGAGGCACCACAACCGATTATATAGACAGGACAGGTACCTGGGCTTCCACATCGGCAGGGACAAGTAATACTGTCACTATACCTTTTTTTACAACAGCTGCCGATAAACCTACAAGTGGATTGACCTATACGTTTACTCCTCCAACAGCCGGACAATTTTCGTCATCTCAATGGAGTGGATACGGTGAAACTAATAATGCAGTCTCTTTTAGCAGCTATATCAGCCCCGGTGCTGCGTCGTTCACAACAACGCCGACTCCTGTGTCATTTTATGGAAATAATCTTTCTGTTGGTACCTTTTCAGTATCTATATCGGGGACAAATGCTGGTGATTTTTTAGTTTGGAATCCTAACACGGGTTCATATGTTTCTGCATCAAGCGGCACTTTGTTCACACTTTCTGCAAGCGGCAGTGCTTCGCCATATACATATAGTGGATCAGTCGCAGACAGTGTTAAGTTTGTTGTTCCAACAAGTGCCGGCACTTACACTGCCACGCTTACGTTGGTCAACAGTGCCGGTACAACTTACAGTATTCCATTGTCCGGAGTTGCTAAAAATCCGGTTATTTCAGCCGCGCCGACTTCATTAGTATTCAGCGATCCGTTAGGATACGGTACGTCTGGTGCACAAACAGTGATTCCCACTGCAAGTGGACTCACAAATAACCTGATCGTTACTGCTAATTGGGTATCCGGAACAGGCGGTTTTTATGTCTACAATGTCAACACTGCGTCTTGGAGCACCTTGGTAAATTCTACTAATCCTAGCTATAGTTATACTATTACCGGCAGCGCTCCCAGTGGCACTTATGCCGTAGGAGTTCCCGTTGAATTTGCAACCGGGACAACTACCGTGACTACAGTCGGGAACTTAGCATTTTCCAGCTCACCAGCCACTACTAACAGCGTTACATTGACCGGCGTAATTTCCGGAAATCCGCTAAGCGGAACATATAATGTTTGTAGTACCTGTGGCAGCAGCGGTGGATATAATACGCTTTTGTCGGCCATAGCCGATCTTGACTACAAGGGTGTACAAGGGCCTGTAACATTCAATGTGCAATCAGGTAATCCCCAAACAGCACCAACGGCAGCAGTAATGACAGCAACGGTAGTAAGCGGTGCATTGGGGTCGTTGATAGGCGGAGGTTATTTAATTGATGTACATGGTGATTTTGCCCCTAATGCCTCTAATCCGGTCACGATAATAGGCAATAGTAACACTGTAACTGCAAGTGCGTCACTCACTGCCGGCTCTGACAATGATGCGATATTTACCATTGCAGGTACCAGCTACATAACCATAAGCGGATTCACACTAAATGATAACACAAATACTGCTGTCACAGCCGCTACAAACACAAAAACAGAATTTGGAGTTGCTTTGGTCGAGGACCCATTATCAGGCTTAGGTGCCCAAAATAATACCATTACAGGCAACACAATCACTTTTGGTCAGGGTACAGCCTACTTAGCCACTATTGGCATATATGGTAATTCAAGTAATCAGACCACTACGGCCTATACAGCCGGCAATGCTGCAACCGGTACTGCGGGATCAAATAGCTATAATACCATCACCAATAACACGATCACCAACGTTTCCGACGGTATTGTTTTGATCGGAACAAACGCCTATCAGGATTTCGGGAATTCAATCGGCGGGTCAGCAGCTACCGCTAATACGATCTCTTTGTTGCAGAGAACAGCAGCGTTGACATTCAGCAGTGCATTGAAGAATTATACCAACTGCAATTCACAACAAAATGGTATTTACACATTATATAACCAATCATTGACGGTCGATCATACGACGGTGACATTACCAACCGGTGGTACAACCAATTCCCCTAACAGCGGGATATTTACAGATGCATCAGGCGATGGGGGGTATACTAATCTGATCACTAACAATACTGTGACTATGACCACGGCTGCAGCAGTGAGCTTGTATGGCATTCAAAATAACTCGGGTGGTGCAACGTCTTCAAGCGCAGCTACTGTAGGGATACAAACGAATACAGTTACAATTACTTCGTCAAGCACCGGAGTTGTTTATGGCGTTGAGAACAATGGAAACACAGGCTCAGGTACGGTGAACATTACAGGTAATGCATTCACGATCAATGTATCCGGAGCACCGAGTGATTTTGGCGGAATATGGAATAATGCAAATGAAACAAACCTAAATATTAATAACAATACGTTTGGCTCTACATCAACTGTTGGTATTACATCTTCATCGTCTGCTGAAGTTTTAGGAATAATGAATAATGCCGCAACTGTTACCAATTTAAATATGAATGGTAATTTGCTCAATATATCGTATGCGACAGGAAATATTTTTGCTGTTTACAATGTTGCAACAACCGATGGAACATACAGTGTTTGTTCTAATTATATTAAGGGTAGTCAAACGAGCAGCACCGGTACTACCGGCACTTTTTATGGCATCAATAATCAAAGCAATATAACGACCCTTGGTGCATTTAGTTCGAATACCGTTACCGCTACCATTACCGGGCCTACCACGGCAGGGTATAACACGATGTCAGGTGTGGCGAATTTCGCGACCTCGACACCTGCCACAATAGTAATGGATAATAATGTAGTGACTTTGTCTGCTTCAACTACAGTGGTTGGGTATTCATATGGTGTAGATAATACCGCAATTCCCGCATTTCTTGATATGTCCGGCAATAGCATTACAATGTCAACGGCCAGTAAGGGTGCATACCAACTTATAGCATTAGGCAATACTGAGGCATCAGGGTCCTATTCTGTAAATATTAACAGCAATAATATTAACCTATCCGGAACCGGGGCGACTACTACCGGTGGCGTTGTTTGGTATATTTATAATTTTCCGGCGGCAACTTCAACCTCTGGCGGAACGTCCAACATGAACAGCAATACATTCAGTTCTTCAAGTGGTTTTGGAACCGCAACTTCTACGATCTTTTTACTGGATAACAATAATTTGCCCCCTAGCAGTTATTGTCAGTACAACAGTATCAGTGGTTCAATCACAGCAAGCGCTACCGCTGCCCAGTTTTACTGTTATCTCAGTTCTTTGGGACCTTCAGCATATGTAACAGAAAATGTTTCAAATAACAATTTTAGTAACGTAACTCTGTCGGGCACAACCAGTTGTTTTTCCGGCATTTTATCTGCGTCGAATATTAATATGCCAAGATCCATTGCCAGCAATACTGTCAGTGCGGTTTCCTGCGGGTCATCCGGATATTATGGCATTTTAGTTGATGTTTGTCCGAGCGGAGCAACAAACGTTAATAATAATCATATATTCAATATGACGTCAAGTTGTGCCAACGTAGCAGGAATTGCCACTTGCCTTACACCCGCTACTTTGCCTTTTACCTTTGCGAACAGTGCGAATGTAATGGGAGGCAACATCACCGGCAACTATATCTATTCACTAACGTCATCTAATGCATCGGGAAATGTTTATGGTATAGAAACAAACGGTAATACTGCCGGCAATTTTTCATTTACTAATAATACGATCTATGGCTTAAAAACTACCGGAACTACACAAGGAAATGTTTACGGAATCTACAATAGTGGTCCGGCAAGTACATTGTCCTTTACTGGCAATCAGATTTACAACAATACTACGTCCGGAAGTGGCGTTGCAAATGTATGGGGTATATATCCAAGCCTATATAATGCTTCTTCAACTTGCTTGATCAGTGGCAACAACATCTATAGTTTAACTGCATCAGGTGCAACCACCTCGGTGAGTTATGGCTATGGCATAGATATCCCATCTACTGCCGGTGTGTTTTCGGTGACCAATAATTTTATATCAGGCCTGTCTGCACCCGGCACCAAGAATCCGGGCGCAGTAGTTGGCATCAATATACCTACAGGAGGGGCGAACTCTACGTGGTATGTCAATTATAATACCATTTTTCTTGGCACTGCCGGTACTGCGCTCACCGGAACCACAAACTTTGGTGCAATAGGTGTTTGGTTCCCAACCAGTGGCTTGATGACCCTTAATAATAATTACATTGAAATAAATGCAACGCCGATAGGGACAGGGGTTGTGTCAGCAGTAATGAGAGTTGGCTCAGGGGTTGCAGCCAATACAGTTGTGCCTGTGACCAACTTGTCTGCCACTACCGGAAACAACGTTTACAATATTTTAAATGCTGGTGCGAACCGATACATTTATTCTGAAATGACTGCTATTGGTGGAACGGCTGTTAACGCATATGCATACAGCGGGGCAACTGCCAGTACAGCGAATAATGTAGTTAATGATGGCAACTTTAATACACTATGCGGCAGCAGTTATAAATCATTTTTAGGAAATACGCGTGAAACTTACTCGTATACCGATGCGTCCATTTCTGGCGCAGGATTAATACCGGTTGTTTCAGGTACAACAGCGCCGACAGCGGCATCTACAAGTTATGCCAAGAGTGGCGGTGTTGCTCTTTCATGGGTTACAACAGACTACTTTGGGAACACACGGCCAACATCTCCTGATATCGGTGCATCGCAATTCACAGGTTCTGCACCTTCAACTACTCCGCCAAGCATATCCTTTACTGCGTTGCCTTCGGTTAGCTACTGTACGGGTATAGCCCCTACGCTTACCATGAACATTGCATCGACTGCAGGGTTGTCGGTATCAAACCCGCCCTACTTATTTTATATATCTTCACTTGATCCCACGTACTCAAGCAGTGTTACCGCTAATGTTGACTTTACTAATACAGCTTCCATAAACGGCTGGAAACATGTTCCTTGTACATTGGATTCGGGTACCACTTATAGCGCTACCATTAATTACTCCTACATGAATTCATCTTACTATGTGGCACCGGCAACAATCTATTATTTTGTGGTTGCAGAGGATGCCAATGGTAATGTAGCGGTTCAGAAAGCCAACGTTTGTGCAGGTTCAACCAATTTGTCATCGCCTACCGCTTACGCTATTAGCGCTACTGTCACCCCGGTACCAAATTCATATACCATAACCGCAGTTCCATCGTTTGTTGCTTCTGTTAGTCCAGCACCGGGTTGTGGCACAGGCGTTGATAACAGCGCAACATTAGGTTATACACCGGCATCTTATGATCTCCAATTACAATGGTATCAGAACTATGGTTATTCGGGTTGCTGGACTTCTATATCAGGCGCAACAACAAATCACTACAATGTTTCTTTGCCTGTAAATGGTGCGTCTTCTGCTTGTGGCGCTTTTGCTTCGTCAGTTGCAACTAATACCTATGAAGCTGTATTTACTTGCCCGTCAGTAGGTACCTATACAAGTTCTACCACCGGTGTAAAAGATTTTGTACCCAACATATTATCTGCACCCGGAGTGACACTTTGTGCCGGCGGCGTTGCTTCGCTATCCGCTACCGGCGTCGGTGGTTATGAAGAATGGTTCGCTTCCAACTCTGTTGCACAATTGCCATTGGGAACAATATCATCCGGTGGAATATTTACCGTTGCTCTTCCATCAATCGGAACGTACACCTATTATGTCGCGGATTCAATGGGTGCGTATGGAAGCGGAAGTTCAGGGGTTCAGTCAGTTGGAGTATTAACAACTTCTGTTGGAACTAAAGTGGTCAACACGGTGGCTGCAGGATTTAATAATAATGGGATCAACTTCACAGTTAACGGTAATGATATTTCTATTGCTTCGGTGAATATTTACCCCAGTACAGCCGGGCTGGCGTTTACAATATCGGTTTATAATACAGCTACCGGAACGATCATTCAATCCTATAATGGAACCAGTGTCAGCAGTAGTTCCGGCATAGTGGCTCAGGTTATCCCGGTAAATTTTTATTTGCCACCCGGTAGCTATCAGATGGCTTTCTCCTATGTGGCCGGTGGAAATACTATGTATACGAACAGCACCGGATTCGCATTTCCATTCTATCCCGATAACGGAGCTACTTATAATTCACTTAGCTTAACGGCTTCAAAAGTTTCTGGTGACTATTCATATTTTTATAATTGGCAGGTAAAGTCACCTTGTATCACTTCAACACTTACTCCTGTAGTTGTCAATGTCACGGCGCTGCCTACTGCAGGATCAATATCTGCTAGCCCGATAACACCATGCGCCGGTGCGAATATTGTACTCAGTGAAACTGGCACGCCGTCCGGATCCGGGGCAATAACAGGTTGGACTTGGTACGGACCATCCGGTAGTGGTTACGGTCCGGTTGCAGTGTCCGGGTCATCCGTTACATCACAAACAGTGACAGCAACAACACCTTCCTATTCCGGTTATTATAGCCTCACCGTAACCTACAATGGCGCAGGATGCACAAGTAATCCGGTTCAATCCGGTTATATCACCGTGTCGGCGGCAAGCGCTCCTACTGTAAGTGGTACGTTTTATGGGTGTGCAAATGCTACCAATAATTCAATAAGTGCATCCCCATCGGGCGGTACTTGGACGATCGTTGCCGGAGGGACAGGCATTGCTACGGTTTCAGGGACCAGTGGGGCTGTGACCGGAACGAGTGCCGGAACAGTCAATATAATGTATACCGATCTATGCGGACTTTCTTCTTCCTACACTTATACTGTGTTAACAGCCCCTAATCCCTCTATCACTGCATCAACAGGCGCAGGAGACATTTGTCAATCTGTTTTGACCACTGCGCCTTATGTCACATTCAGTAATACTGTGGGTAGTACAGAGTGTTCAAGTTGTACTTTTGCCTGGACGAGTAGTTTTGGTACGGTGTTAGGGTTAGCATCACCAACAAATACTGCTTATTCTGTTGTTGCAAACACTAGTTCGTCGACCGGATCATCAAATGTAACCTATGCGATCATTAATCCCGGATACTCATCAGGTACCTGTTCGTATTCGCAAGCATTTAATGTAAGTAACGTAAGCCCGGCACCAATTACATCAGTGAGTGGAACTAATCCGATGTGCGTCGGTGGAACATTGACGTTAACTGATGCGACATCAGGCGGCGTTTGGTCAAGCGTAGGAATTTATAGCACTTCTGTTTCTATAGCAACGGCATCTGGTAATGCAATAATTACAGGTTTAAGTCCAACTTCTTCAAGTTCAGTTACAGTTCAATACAGCACAGGCTGTGGGTCAGTGCAGACCTACTCGGTGGTAGTAGGTGGGGTGGCACTTGCACCCTCAAGCAATGCGCCTGTTTGTTCCGGGGGAACATTGACTTTTAATGCCGGGACTTCTGTTACAGGAGCTACGTATAGTTGGACCGGACCATTGGGGTCTTTAAGCGGATTTTTACAAAGTGTTTCCAATATTACTCAAAATAAATCCGGTACTTACTCTGTGAGCGCTGCTTATAGCGGATGTACCTCATCGGCAACACTGTTCATTTCAGTACCTGCAACCCCTTCTATAACTGCGACAGCATCACCTGGTTCTGTATGCAGCGGCTATGTATCAACTTTGACCGCTACTGTGAATGCACCTACAGTATATTCTGTAATTGCAATGCCTTACAATCCAGTTGCATTTACCTCTTCAGGAACCTTTAGCCATTCTTCCGGCACATGGACAGGTGGAACTAATGACGGTGCGTTTGCGCTTTCATTGCCGTTTGGTGTTAATTTCTATGGGACGTCGTACAGTACAGTTAATGTCTCGGCTAACGGATATGTCAATTTTGGATCCATGATATCAAGCGGAGATAATGTACCTGCGGCCGTTCCATCGTCATCGACCGGTGTTCCGGAAAATATGATGGCGTTGTTTTGGAAGGATCTCACACTGTCGGGTAGTGGTACTATTACGTATGGTACTGCGGGCTCTATTCCATATCGGGAGTTTGTGGTCAGTTACAATTCAGTTCCTGAAGTATCTGGTGGTAGCACCTATACAGGACAAATAGTATTTTATGAGAATGGAGGAACCGGTAATAATTATATTGATATGTATATAAGTAATGCCGGTACAAATGCAACACTAAAGACGTGCGGTGTGCAAAATAGCAATGGTACCGCGGCTTTAACGCCTCCGGGAAGGAATGATGCTGCTTATCAGATTGGTACAGGCGGTGAAGGATGGCGATACTATACGCCATCAACATATAATTATTCGTGGATGCCAATGGCAAGCGTTACAATTTATAGTGTTAATCCGGCACTTACAGTTACTACATTGACCTCTGCGCAGTCATTTACAGTGAATGTAGTAGACCCATTGAGTTCGTGTACTGCTGGCGCCAGCAATAGTGCAAGCCCGCTGAATATTAATGTCAATACTTCTCCGTCGATCACTGCTGTGGGCACACCGACAATTTGTAATAACGCAACTACGGTGTCGCTCAGTTATTCAACTGTAGGCTCTTCTGCTGATTCCTACGGTGTCAGTTGGTCGGGTTCGGGATCAACCTATTTTCCGGTTTCCGGTTCGTTGGCTGGTGGTTCTCCTGTTAATTTGGCTATTACAGGTACGCCACCTGCAGCAACGTATGTGGGAACTTTATCGGTTTCAAACGCAGCGAATAGTTGCGTTTCGGCAAGTCAGGTGTTTTCTGTAGTAGTAAATACCATGCCCACAGCCACTGTTACGGGAACGCAGCCATTGTGCATTGGCAGTCAGGCTGTGTTGACAGTGACCGGGACGGCACTGGCAAATGTTGCATTCAGCGACGGTGGGAATATAACGTTAAATGTAACCGGGCATGGCACATACAGCGTTTCGCCGGTTAGTACATCGTCATATTCTATCACGCTTGTCAGTATGCCGTCGGATTGTGAAGAACCCGGAATTGGTAATGCAACTGTGACAGTAAATTCGTTGCCCGTTATGACACTTAGTTATACTGATGGTACACTTACTGGCCCCATTTGTTCCGGGAATACTTTAACGATAGTTTCCGGCAGCTCAACTGTGGGTAATTATTTTTGGTCCGGACCATTGGGATATGCTGTTTCGTCGTCAACAGCTTCAACATCAATTGCAAATATAACATCTAATGCCAGCGGTACATATTCTTTGACTGTTACTGATGGGTTGACCGGATGCAGCAGCAGTGGCAGTATCTTTGTGGCAATAGACCCATCTCCAAGCATAACAGTTACTTCGTCTGATCCGAGCATCTGCGCAGCGGGCACCTCCAGTTTGGCAACTACTGTTGCTCCGGGTCAGTATACCGAATACGCTATAAACTATGCTCCTGTTTCATTAGATAGCTTGACGGGTCTTACCTATTTAAATACATCGTCGGCGTTTACGGGCACCGCTTCGCCTTATGACGATGGTTATGCAAGTGTTAGTTTGGGTGGCATGAGCTACACCTTCAATGGCACAACGTATACAGACGTGAATATCGGGACCAATGGATATGTAACATTTGGTTCAGGTGCTATAACACACCTTCCTTATGCAATACCATCTACATCGGCTCCTGC
>Ga0164296_1001363_pt1 | contig 26132 bp, 22 predicted proteins | sample GEODES057metaG_FD_113533 | JGI IMG/M metagenome (GOLD analysis project Ga0164296, IMG submission 113533) | Dystrophic lake water microbial communities from Trout Bog Lake, Wisconsin, USA - GEODES057 metaG | ecosystem: Environmental > Aquatic > Freshwater > Lake | place: USA: Trout Bog Lake...
ACGGTATTGCCGGCACGCCTAAGACTTTTATTGGCATGTTGAAGGGGGAGAATTTGGGCAAACAGTTGGTCAAGTTGGATTGATGTCGAACCCTAAGGTTGGATGAATTTATGTCACAACGTCACTTATCCTTTTGGCCAGATAAATTGCCCAGGCAATTAACTTTGCCCAAAACCTCACTTTATTACAACGTCGAGGTAAGCGCCACAAGGTATCCCGACAAAACGTTTATCCGCTATTACGATACAGAGCTCACATTCTCGCGCTTTAGGGATGAGACTCTTGCGTTAGCAGGCTACTTGGAGAAAAAATGTGGTGTTAAAAAAGGTGACCGAGTTTTGCTTTATATGCAAAATTGTCCCCAGTTCATTATTTCCTACTACGCAATTTTGAGGGCCAATGCGGTTGTAGTTCCCATCAACCCGATGAATTTAGGCGCAGAGTTAAAGCACTACATCTTGGACAGCGGAGCCCACACCCTTATCCTTGCCCAAGAGCTTTTTAAATACGCAAAACCCTACTTAGATGCAGATGAAAAACTCCTTGCTTCAGTTATCGTTTGCAGTTACGAGGATTACTTGCTCGCAGATACAGATCTGACCATACCGGAGTCTTTAAAAAGCCCAAACCAAAATAAAGAAATAAAAGAAATTAAAGATAGCTTGGATCCAAGCGGTGCATCAGGTGTTGCACTATGGAGCGAGGCCTTGGAATCACAACTAAAGCCTGGCCCCTTAACGACAGGCCCAGAGGATTTGTGTGTCATGCCTTATACATCCGGCACAACCGGCAACCCAAAAGGTTGCATGCACACACATGCAACCGTCATGTCCACTGTGTGCGCAAGCGAGTCTTGGTTCTCTTCTAAAGCGGATGACACACGCCTCACCGTATTGCCCATGTTTCACGTCACCGGGATGCAAAGTGGAATGAATGGTCCTTTGTACACGGGCTCCACCATCGTTTTGTTATCTCGTTGGGACAGGGACTTAGCCGCTAAATGTATCGAGCGCTACAAAATCTCGACCTTTAGTTGTATTCCCACAATGGTGGTGGACTTTTTAGCAAACCCCCGCGTGGGGGAGTACGATATTTCCTCCCTGCAACGCATGAACGGGGGTGGAACTGCGATGCCCCAGGCCATTGCTCAAAAGTTATTGGAAATGGGTATTACTTTTGTGGAGGGTTACGGTCTCTCAGAGACGATTGCCCCCAGTCATTTGAACCCTCCGGGGCGCGCTAAAAAGCAGTGCTTGGGTATTCCCATCTTCGGGGTGGAGTCGTTGGTGGTCGACCCCTTAACGATGCAGGAGGTGGAGAACGGTCAGATTGGAGAGGTCATCATCAGTGGCCCTCAAGTGTTCAAAGGCTACTGGAAAAACCCGCAGGCAACGGCTCAGGCGCTTATCAACCTAGGGGGCAAAGTTTTCTTAAGAACGGGGGACTTGGCCAAAGAGGACGAGGACGGTTATTTTTTCATGGTTGATCGTCTCAAGCGGATGATTAATGCTTCAGGCTTTAAGGTTTGGCCTGCAGAGGTTGAGTTGATGCTGTACAAGCACCCCGCCGTTCAAGAGGCCTGTGTGATATCTGCAAAGGACCCGTACAGGGGGGAGACGGTCAAGGCCTTGGTGGTCGTCAAAGAGCAATTCAAGGGACAAGTCAAGGAGGGGGACATCATAGAGTGGGCGGCCAAGGAAATGGCCATTTATAAAGCGCCCAAATTGATTGAGTTCAAAGACCACCTTCCCAAATCGGGCTCAGGAAAAATTTTATGGAGGCAGCTCCAGGAAGAGGAAAATAAGCACTAGTTGACTCTCTCTTAGACGCTCTGATTTTGACGCTCTGGTCAGTGCGCATCACTTTACAAAACCGAGAACTTAAAAAAATGAAACGACGCTCACTTCTTAACTATTCTTTGGCCAGTGGATTGACGGGCTCTTTGCTTGGAGCCTCCAAGCACAGCTTTGCGGACTCCCTGTTGAGTGGTCGTAACCTAAGATTTGTTGTTGGCTACCCAGCAGGAGGGGTGGCTGACTTTATTGCTCGCTCTTGCACTGAAGGCCTAAATTCTTCCTTAGGCGCTTTCACAAGCGTAGAGAATAAGCCCGGTGCAGCAGGAAATATTGCAATGGACGCTGTCATTAAAGCAGGTCCCGAGTCAGGTGTGTTTGGAGCCTTTAGCAATTTACAAGTCACTTTAAATCCTCTGGTCCCCCAACTCGCGCTTAAAAATGTAGACCCCATGCAAGAGTTGGTGCCGGTGGCTGGCACGGCAGATTTGATATTGATGCTGTGCGTGAGCACCCAATTTGGCGTAAAGACGCTCGATCAGTTTTTAGCGAAAGCTAAAGAGATGGGGCCTAATGTGAAAATGGGACTTGCGGGAATAGGAACTCCGCACCACATGGCGGCCCTTCTTTTGCAAAAGAATGCGGGACTGGACATGACCCTAGTCCCCTACAAGGGCGGGCCACCCATGATCGCTGATGCGGCGGGTGGGCACCTTGACGCTGTCATAACGACTATTCCGGTTGGCGGACCCATGGTGCAGGCGGGCAAGATGAACTGGATTGCCGTAGTTCCCCCCGTATCGATCCCTAGTTTACCGGGCGTGCCTAATCTTTCATCCGTTTTGAAGGGGGAGAACATCCCAACTGGGAACACTATTTTTGCGCCTGCAGGGACGTCTGCAAAAGTAATTGCTGAGCTGTCTGATGCCGTGCGTAAACAAGTGGCCAGCTCAAGTGTGAATGCAAAGTTACGGGCCAACGGACTTGAGCCAACGGATATCCCTCGCTCAGAGCTGCCCGCTCGTTTAAGGGATGAGGCTGCTTATATGAAGGAGTTTCTCTCAAAAGTAAAAATCGATTTTTCAACCTGATTTCTGCACTCAGAGCTCAGTGCTCACCAGTCAGTGATTCAGGCCCTCCGTAATTAGCAATTATTAGATAGACCGGCAATTGCTGCTGGATGCGCCAAGTGTCAATCCGTATTTGTGGCAAATTGAGCGGATAATTGCTACATCAGTCAACCCATGTAGGAGTAACGTAATGCGTTTGAATAAAGTAAAGCAAATTTGGAGGGAAGGTAAGCCGGCTGTTGGCGCTTGGTTATCCATCCCCAGTGGTTTTTCAGCTGAGGTGATGGCTCATACAGGGGTTGATTGGCTGTGCATTGATATGCAGCACGGGTGTATCGATTACTCGGATGTAGTCCCCATGTTGACCGCCATCTCAACGACAGATGTCACCCCATTTGTGCGAGTCCCATGGAACGAGCCCTCAGTCATTATGAAAGTTTTGGATGCCGGCGCATACGGGGTCATAGTTCCGATGGTGAGCAACAAGGAAGAGGCAGAAAAAGCCGTAGCCGCTTGTCGCTATCCGCCAGCCGGCATGCGAAGCAACGGACCCAACAGGGCTTTGCTTTACGGGGGCGCAGACTATCAAAAGCACTCCGACAAAGAAATGGCTTGTGTGGTGATGATTGAGACTGTTGAGGGGATTGAGAAGATGGAGGAAATTATCTCCACCCCAGGCGTTGATGCCGCCTACATCGGCCCCACAGATCTCGCCTTAGCCTTAGGTCTAGCCCCTGTGATGGACAATGATGATCCAATACATGTGGCTACAGTCAACAAGATGCTTGAGATCTGTAAAAAGCACAATGTGGTTGCGGGTATACACACAGGAAGCTCCAAATTTACGCAGCGCTACATTGATCAAGGCTTTCAGATGGTCATGTTGGTTGCTGACCGCTCAGCAATGTCTAGTTACGTGAAGGCCGAGGCCGCTCGCCTGAGTGGTTGGACACCACAATCTAAAACCGGAACAACAACTACGTCCAACGGTTACTAGAGCGATAAACATAGACTATCAGGTTGTTAAATCAAGTGGGACAAGCGGACAGATCTCACTGGGTAAAGAACATGCCGGTAGACAGGTGCTTGTTGAAAACTCAGAGTTAGAGGATTGGCATCAAACTTGGAATTGAAGTGCGCCAAGGGTGTGCCAAGGGTGCACCAAGAGTGCACAAAGGGTGCACAAAGGGTGCGCCAATTTTCTTTGAGGGTAAAATCAATAGCCCGCATCGCTGCGGGCTATTGATTTTGCTACTAATTCTTGGCTCCTCGACCTAGAGCGCAACTGTTTGCCGCACTGCACGCTCCCAGCTCATCATCCTATGGTGTGCCTCATCGCGGGAAATCTTCGCCTCAAACACGCGGTCAATCTTCCAATTCTTTTCTAATTCATTCAAGTCGCTGAACATGCCGCAATGCAGTCCAGCCAAATAACCCGCACCAAGCGCGGTGGTTTCAATCACAGCAGGCCGAATGACTGGAATACCCAACAAATCTGCTTGAATTTGCATCAGCAAGTTATTCGAACACGCCCCGCCATCAACCCTTAATTCTTGAACAGGCGTCCCAGCGTGCTGCACCGCATCTTTGCTCATGGCTTGCAGCAGGGCAGTGCTTTGAAATGCAATGCTATCCAACGCAGCGCGAGCAAGGTGCGCCGTTGTCGTGCCGCGCGTGATGCCCATAACCGTCCCGCGCGCATCGGCATTCCAGTAGGGTGCGCCCAGGCCTGTGAACGCTGGGACCATGATGACACCATCTGCATCTGTCACAGTATGAGCGAGCGCTTCGATATCGGAACTATTTTTGAAGGCCTGCAAGCCGTCGCGCAGCCACTGGACGACGGCGCCACCAATAAAAACGCTTCCTTCGAATGCAAATTCAGGCTTGCTGCTGATTTGAGCGGTACTTGTGGTGATTAAGCCGTTTTGACTCGTTTGGAATTCATGGCCCGCGTGCATTAACATAAAGCATCCGGTACCGTAGGTGTTTTTAGCCTGGCCCTGTCTCCAACATGCTTGTCCAAATAAGGCGCTTTGCTGGTCCCCTGCTACTCCACCAATAGCCAAGGGCTGACCAAGCCACTCAGAATCTATAACACCAAAGTCACTCGACGAGGCTTGTACCGTTGGCATCAAGTTGCCGTCTATACGAAGCATACCCATCAGCTCGCTGTCCCATTGATTGGTGTGGACGTTTAAAAGCATGGTGCGGGATGCGTTACTCACATCTGTTGCGTGTACTCGACCTTTGGTGAGGTTCCAAATCAACCACGTGTCGACTGTGCCAAACGCGAGCTCACCACGAGCGGCCATGGAACGCGCTTTGGGCACGTTGTCCAGTATCCATTGCAATTTGGTTCCAGAAAAATAGGCATCAATTACCAAGCCCGTTTTGGATTGCACCAGTTGGCCTTGACCCTCTTGGCGCAACTTAGCACAGGCAGGCTCTGAGCGACGGTCCTGCCAAACAATTGCGTTGTAAATGGGTTGACCCGTTTTACGGCTCCATACAACAGTTGTCTCGCGTTGATTGGTGATACCGACACAAGCAATGTCTTGTGCACGGATATGGGCGGTTTTTAAAGCCGCACGCATGGTGGTGAGTTGGCTAGACCAGATCTCCAGCGGATCGTGTTCGACCCAACTCGGATGCGGATAAATTTGCCGAAACTCTTGTTGAGCCATGCCGGCTATGTGTCCGTCAGGGGCAAACACAATGCTGCGAGAGCTAGAGGTGCCTTGGTCTAGTGCTAGTAAATATTTCACAGTGATTTATTTCCTTTGCAAGCAGCAGCGATACATTCCAAATCCACTTTATCTAAAATTTTTATCCAAGATTTTTTCCAAGCTTTTGACCCAAGATTTTGACCCAAGATGTCAATAAATATTGCGCTAAGGTGTATGACACTAAATACCCAGTCGAGTCCTCATGCAGCGTGTCCTTGGTGAGTTGCCACGGATTTCTGTAATTCAACATTAATAAGTGACTGCCTTTTGAATAGAGCTCTCCTAAATGGTTTCATACGTTTCATGTCTTACACACACCACATACCCTAAAGAGCCAATCTACCTAACCTACCTAACTTACCTAACCTTACCCACCTAGATTGCATAGAGTGCACCAAAAGATATAGGCAATTGTAGGCACGAGTTGCACCAATAGGGGTAAGTGCGCACCTTTTTAGGATTAAATAAAAGACTAAGGGGCACCAAATTTGGACGATTGGTGATGGCGAGGTGGCTATTTGTGCATAGTCATCCAAACTTTATGCTCCTTCAGTGGCATGGCCTTTGCAATACCCAGTCAGGTTCACACCGAGTATCAATTATGTTCAAAATTTTTAAGAATTTAGGATCTGGCGATTCGTTGGATCCTACTAATCAGCTACTCAAAAATGAGCTGCTGCCGAAAGAATCGATGCGTTACGATGCGTTTGATGCTTCACGTCCGTTGCTGATGAATTGCGCATGTGGACAACCTCACGCGAGCGGTGATTCATCGATTTGCTCCTCTGCGGGTCAATTCAATTCCGCTCTTAAAGCGCCTTCAACACCCTGTGTCGAGCAAACATCACATGACTTCATGCAAGCCGCTTTCGTTAAAGCTCTTTTCCCAGTGGATTCTGTGCGTCGTGGATTTTTAAGGGCTGTGGGCGTTAACGCTGCACGAGCTGCAATCAGCTCTGTGCTCCCACTGGGTGCGTTACACGCAATGGCTGAGGAGCGGGGAGCGAATGAGAAAAAAGATTTAAAAATTGGATTTATTGCAATTACTTGTGCAAGTCCGCTCATCATGGCCGAGCCATTGGGTTTTTACCGCAAAGAGGGGCTTAATGTTCAACTGATGAAGACAGCTGGTTGGGCTTTGATTCGCGACAAAATGATCAACGAAGAGCACGACGCGAGCCATTTTCTCTCGCCCATGCCCCTTGCGATGAGCATGGGCCTGGGTAGTAATCCAATAGCTATGAATGTGGCGAGTATTCAAAATACCAACGGTCAAGCCATTACTTTGCACCTTAAGCACAAAAATTCAAGAGATCCTAGGCAGTGGAAAGGATTTAAATTCGCTGTACCTTTTGAGTACAGCATGCACAATTTTTTACTTCGTTATTACTTGGCTGAAAACGGCATAAATCCAGACACAGACGTTCAAATTCGCGTTACCCCGCCCCCTGAGATGGTTGCAAATTTAAGGGCCGGAAATATTGACGGATTCCTGGGACCCGATCCCTTTAACCAAAGGGCTGTGTACGATGAGGTCGGTTTTATTCATTTATTGTCCAAAGAGATTTGGGATGGCCATCCTTGCTGCGCCTTTGGCGTAAGTGAGAACTTCATTAAACAAAACCCAAACACTTTTGCCTCCCTCTACAGAGCTGTCCTAACCGCTAGTTATATGGCCAATCAAGATAAAGACAGAGAGCTCATCGCAAAGGTCATCAGTCCAGCTCAGTATTTAAATCAACCCGAGACTGTTTTAGCTCAAGTGCTGACGGGTAAATTCGCGGATGGCTTAGGAGGCATCAAAAATGTCCCTGACCGCGCTGGATTTGATCCGGTTCCTTGGCAAAGCATGGCTGTCTGGATGCTGACTCAAATGAAGCGTTGGGGCTATGTGAAGGGGGACGTTAACTACAAACAAATAGCTGAAAAAGTGTTTTTACTAACTGATGCCAAGAAATACATGGCTCAGCAAGGATTCAAGCCGCCAGAGGGGGCGTACAAAAAGTTCAAAGTCATGGGCAAAGAGTTTGATCCGTCTAAAGCTGAAGAATATGCAAATAGTTTTGCGATATCCAAAAAAGCTTGACGAATTGAGTGAACTTTGTGAACAACACGAACTACCTGATCTATGAAACCATCTTTGAAATATCAGGCTAATTTTTTATCACTACTCATACTTGTGATATTCATTGGCATTTGGTACGTCAGTACCCTGTCTCGAAACCTTAGCAATCAACCCAGTTCGAGCGGTATGACGGCTGAGCAAATTGAATATCAAAAATTAATGGGTAAGGATGTGGGTGCTCAAAAGAGCACGGGATTTCCCTCTCCACTCCAAATGGCCCAGGCTGGCGTGCACCATCTCTCAGACCCCTTTTATGACAATGGGCCCAACGACAAGGGCATTGCAATCCAACTTGGTTACTCTTTACTTAGGGTGGGGTTGGGCTTTCTTTTGGCCTCTATGGTGGCTATTCCGTTTGGGTTTCTGATTGGCATGAGCCCTTTGCTATTCAAAGCGTTTAATCCTTTTATCCAAATCCTCAAGCCCATCAGTCCTTTGGCATGGATGCCTTTGGCGCTTTACACAATCAAAGATTCCTCTTTATCCGGTATTTTTGTGATCTTCATTTGCTCTATTTGGCCGATGCTGATAAACACCGCTTTCGGAGTTTCCTCGGTTAAGAAAGAGTGGTTGAATGTGGCCAGCACACTTGAGGTCAGTTCATTAAGAAAAGCATTTTTAGTCATTTTGCCCGCAGCCGCGCCGACAATTTTGACCGGTATGCGCATAAGCATGGGTATTGCCTGGCTGGTTATTGTGGCTGCTGAGATGTTGGTGGGTGGAACTGGAATTGGTTATTTTCTTTGGAACGAGTGGAACAATTTATCCTTGACAAGCGTAATTTTCTCCGTGATGCTGATAGGGGTGGTTGGGATGCTTTTGGACACCGCCTTTGCCAAACTACAAAAATGGGTGACGTATGTGGAGTGAATACTCTACAAAGTCAACTAACATGCTTTTATCAACTCAAATTTCACCCTCGTCTGATCCTAGTTTGAACGCGACTCAAAGCACTTCAACTAGTGGAAGTCAATTTTTGCAAGTTCAGGGGCTGTCCAAATATTATTTAAAAGACAAACCCATCTTCTCTGATGTCAATTTTGGCATTGAAAGGGGTGAATTCGTTTGTATTATTGGGCACTCGGGGTGCGGGAAGACAACGATCCTAAACGTGCTGGCAGGCCTGGACGCGGCCTCCTCTGGCTACGTGTTCATGGACGGCAAGGAAGTCAAAGGCCCAAGCCTTGAGAGAGGCGTAGTTTTCCAAAGCCATGCACTCATGCCTTGGTTTAGCGTTCGTCAAAATATTGCCTTTGCTATTGAGTCACGTTGGACGAACTGGAGCAAAGCACAGGTTAATGAGCATGCCGAGCGATTTGTACAAATGGTTGGCCTATCTCACTCCATTGACAAAAAGCCGTCGCAATTATCGGGCGGCATGAAGCAAAGGGTGGGGATTGCAAGAGCTTTCTCGATCCAACCAAAGATGCTGTTGCTGGATGAACCGTTTGGGGCGCTAGACGCGTTGACTCGGGGAACAATTCAAGATGAGTTGATGGGTATCGTTAGAAGCACTCAACAAACGGTCTTTATGATTACCCACGATGTGGATGAGGCCATTCTTTTGGCGGACAAGATCATTTTGATGAAAAATTCCGTTGACTTACCCAGCGGATATAAGCCGGGTGGTATTGCTCAAATTCTCAAAAACCCATTGCCTAATGCCAGAAGGCGGGCTGACTTGCACCGCTTAGAGGGATATTATGATTTGAGAAATCATATCGTGGATTTTTTAATTGGTATTGATAAAACAGTCTAAACGAAAGGGAAATTATGATGAATCGATTAATGGTTACTGAGAAAATTATCTCCACAAAAGTTTCAAAAGGAATTAAGTGGGAAGATGTTGCAAAAAAAGTGGGTGAGTCTAAAGAGTGGACCACTGCTTTGTGCTTGGGTCAAATGACGGCCACTGCGGCACAGGCTAAAGTAGTGGGTAAGATTTTTGGATTGACTGCGGAGGAGCAAAAGTGGTTGATGGTTGTCCCTTACAAGGGATCCCTGGCGACTGCTGTGCCAACGGACCCACTCATTTACCGTTGGTATGAGATCGTTAATGTCTACGGGACAACCATTAAAGAGTTGATTCACGAAGAATTTGGTGACGGAATCATGAGTGCAATTGATTTCAGTATGGATATCAAAAGACAACCTGACCCGAAGGGTGACCGTGTGAATGTGGTGTTATCAGGTAAGTTTCTGCCCTATAAAACATACTAATTTTTTTAAAAATTGCTCATGATCACTTTGATGATCATGAAGATGATGAGGCGTCACAACCACTAAAGTCTAATCACGACACATTTTTAATTTGAAGACGATTCGTACGCTTTACAACTTGTAACGCTTATTACACTGCTTTGAGCTACCCCAAAGCGTTCAGCAACTTGAGCTTGAGTCCATCCTTCGGACTGAACAATGATGCGAACGTGGTCTATCAACTCCGCTCGCATCTGCATAACCTTTGCATGCGCTAAATCATTCACCCACCAACTCCATAGCTAACTCGCGGGGGTTGTCTGTGCGTTCGCTCACATCAAGCATTTCAATGCCGAGTACTTTGCCTTCGAGGTCATAGTCAAACACAACACCGGGTCGGATTTCTTCACTCTCGACCACAGTGCCAGCACGCAAGCGGATATACATGGCATCGGCTTGCTGATCGTATTCAATTTTCATGGTGAAACTCCATACTTTTCAAACTTGCTTGTTGCCATCACAGTGACGACCAACACAACGACATCGCCTTCACTGATAACACGAAGTAACTGCTTATTACCAGTTCTTTCAATGAAACCTTGCGACTCAATTCGGCCATGGTCGGCTGATATTTGCCGAATAGGATTTTTCAACGTCCTCTCAACCTTCTGCTGGCTGATACCACGCTCAGCCATGCGAGCTAGAGCATGTTGTCTTTAAGTGATTGTCATTTTAAGAGTATATGACTACTTTTATATTTCAATAAATCCAATTGAATACTCCCCGTCCCAACAGGCATACAGCGATACCGCTGGCATTGGAGAGTCCGTAAACGAAATTTCTTTACGCGCATGCTCTTTGCCGTTGCCGCGTTGCCGTCCTCGCAGATCATTATCGCCCTGTTGTCATTCACAGTCATGTGCACTTGGACAAACCAGTCATCTGTGCCGATCTCGCTCAGGAGACTGGCAATCGCATCCATCACCCAAAAACATCATCCAAAAACACTCAGCCTCTTCAGCCAGGTACTTGGTGCCCTCAGTCAGTAGATGCCTGCGGCGGACTCGGAAATAGCGCTCAGTGCCGGTGAAGTATGAACGTTGGCTTGCGCCGAAATTTTTCATCTGTAGTCCGTCTTGTGTTGCTAAAGTTTGTTTTCAGACACACAGATGCGCAGCCGACACTCGGTAACCCGAAAGATTGGACGAATACCGAACCAAATACCTTGAAATAACAGCATCAATATGCTAATATTTCAATGATGTTTACACGCCTCAAACGCAAAGAACTCCAAAATGCACTGCTTCGGTCGCCCGCTGTGGTGCTTTTGGGTCCACGCCAAGTAGGTAAAACCACGCTGGCTCTCGACGTTGCGCTGCCCGATGGGGGCTACCTTGATTTGGAGTCTCCGGAGGACCGCAACAAGCTCAGCAACGTCGAACAATACCTGCGGGCCCGCTTGGACAGGCTAATTGTCTTGGATGAAGTGCAGCGCCTACCCACCTTGTTTGAGCCTTTGCGCGGACTGATAGACCAGGCACGCCGTGCGGGCGTTGCCAATGGCTCCCGCAGTAATGGTTTTTACTTGTTGCTGGGGTCTGCCTCTCTTGATCTGATAGCGCGCAGCAGCGAAACATTGGCTGGACGCATTGCGTTTATTGAGCTCAACGGCTTGCACCGGCTTGAAGTGCCACCGGGTTTGTGGGACGACTTATGGGTGCGGGGTGGTTTTCCGCAATCGTTAACGGCCATGAGTGACGCCGAGAGTGTGCTGTGGCGGCGCGACTTCACGCGCACTTACTTGGAGCGCGATGTCGCCCAATTTGCACCACGCACCAGTGCCGAATTGCTGCGCAGGTTCTGGACCATGCTGGCACACCTGCAAGGCAGTACCTTAAACATTGCACAGTTAGCGAGAAATCTGGGTGTAGACACACGAACCGCCAATGGCTATCTGGATTTATTGACCCATCTATTGCTGACCCGAAAGCTCGCTCCATGGCACAGCAACCAAGGCAAGCGCTTGGTCAAATCGCACAAGGTCTATATTCGTGACAGCGGATTGCTGCACAGTTTGCTGGGGATTACAAACATGGAAGCTCTGCTGTCACACCCCATCGTAGGCGCCAGTTGGGAGGGTCATGTGATCGAAAGCCTGTTGGCTGTTGCCCCAGTCGGGACGCAGCCCAGTTTCTATCGCAGCAACGCCGGTGCTGAGATTGACCTGTTGCTCACCTGGCCTAACGGGGAGCACTGGGCAATAGAGATCAAACGCAGCACTACGCCCAAGGTTGAACGCGGTTTTTACAGCGCCTGTGAAGACATCCAGCCCAGCCGGAGGTGGCTGATTTACCCCGGCTCGGAGTGCTACCCCTTGGGTGATGGCATTGAAGTCATGACACTGCACGCAGCAATGCAAGCACTGGCATGACTTTGTGATCAAACGCCGCCTGCCCAAAGCTCTTGAGCAGCCAACCTACCCTTACTTTGTCCCCCAAAAGTCGATCAAAAAGGGGTTCATTGCCAACAGCTTAGCTCAAACTTCTGGTGCTCTTTACCGGGCGAGTGGTATGTAGGGTGGTAGTGGTAATAGTAGGCGCAGAAAGTTTCTAACAATTCTTGCTAATCGTGACGATGGTATACATCTACTAAAAACCCTAGCCGGGCATAAAAGTATTAAAAGAAATCTGGGTGGTGTGGACATTTTCTGCCATCTACGAATCGCACCTTTGTCGTCTTCCTTGGTCAAAACAATGAGGCCGGGGCGTGGCTTTGGTTTTGGGTGAATATTGTCAGGGAAATGGCACCAGACGATTTCGCCGGCTGTGGGTTGCGGCCACCAGCGCATCAGGCGTTTTCCAATTCAAACAGACTGCTGCGGACAGTGCCGCCTTTGGCCTTAGTCTTTGATTTTTTGACCTGATTGAGCTGGGCTTTTGTCAAAGCTCCCTCGTCTGCCTCGTATTGAGGCAGGAACTTGGTGGCCAGCTCATGCAACGCCAGGTGAATCACTTGCGTTTCGTCAACACCCAATACATCAGCCAGACGTTTGGTCGTTGCGCGGGTCACGCCAGTTGCGCTGTCTTGCGGGCGATAACGAAAGGCGATTTGGGCTGCTGCGACTCTCATCTCTGACTCATTTCAAATTAGATATTTTAAGACATCAGAAAGGCTGGGTGTTGTCAAGAAGGTGTACGGTGGGCGCTGGAGGGCTTGTAGCGCAGAAATTTAGCTGGACACACAGCTGTTGCCCGTGATCATGCGGTGAATGTAAACATTTAAAACCGCAAAAAACGCGGTGATTATCTTGACACTGCGGCGAATGCTTTGCATAATTACCGCATGAAAAGCGGAGAAAAACTCTATATTTGGCAACTTAAAGCCTGGCCGAGCTGGGTCTATGACCACAGGCGGCTGGCTCCCTTGCTCGCTCAAGTGCACCAGGCACAAGGTCATCTGCAAGGGCGAATGTACGACCTTGGGATGGATTTGCGTGACCAAGCGACGCTTTGTGTTTTGACTGAGGACGTGCTCAAGACCAGTGAAATCGAAGGCGAAAAACTCAACGCCGATTTGGTACGTTCTTCCATCGCCCGCCGACTCGGAGTCGACATCGGAGCGCTGGCGCCTGCGGACCGACACGTTGATGGTGTGGTCGACATGGTGCTGGACGCGACCCATAAGCACAACACGCCACTGAGCGACGAGCGCTTGTATGGATGGCATGCGGCGATGTTTCCAACGGGATACAGCGGTCTTTCCAAGATCCGTACTGGTCAGTGGCGTGATGATGCGCAAGGGCCAATGCAGGTGGTCTCAGGACCCATACACCGTCAAAAAGTTCACTACGAAGCACCCCCTGCGCTTCACCTGGACGCTGAGATGTCGGATTTCATGCTGTGGTTCAACGTTGATCAACAAGATGACCCGGTGATCAAGGCCGGACTCGCGCATTTGTGGTTTGTCACCATCCATCCCTTCGAAGATGGCAACGGGCGGATGGCGCGTGCCCTCGCAGACATGGCATTGGCTAAAGCTGAAGCCTCGGTACAACGCTACTACAGCTTGTCAGCGCAGATACAGCGTGAGCGTAAGACCTACTATGATCGTCTAGAGGCAACCCAAAAGGGAAGCATGGACGTCACAGATTGGTTGGAGTGGTTCCTGGCATGTTTGCTCAGAAGTCTTCAGGGTGCGCAGCGTACGCTCGCCCCAGTGCTGATGAAGGCGCGGTATTGGCAGCATTGGGCAGGCATGCCCATGAATGAGCGTCAGATTAAGTTACTCAACAAGATTGTGGACGGCTTTGAGGGCAAGCTGACCAGCAGTAAGTGGGCATCGATTGGCAAATGTTCGCAAGACACTGCGCTGCGTGATATCTCGGATCTGCTGGAACTTGGAGTTTTGAGAAAGTCTGATGCCAGTGGTCGCAGCACAAGCTATGAGTTGACGGTGCTGAAATAATTTTGCAGCTGCGTCGTTGTTTGCGCCTCTTTCTTAAGCCAAGTCTGGCAACGTATCGACCGTAATCTCCGCCTCAGGGGTCGACGTACAAAGTGGGTCTGCCGGTGGCACGGACCTCAACGCAAAGCCTGCCGTGCGCAATAAAGCCGCCCTTGCCACTGAGCCAGTCGCGTGACTTTAGCAGTTAACTGGCAAAGACAACAAACTGAGCAGGGGTCATCTCCCGGATCTCGGTCGCAAACACTTTGTAGTTGCCTCAGCTGCGTATTCCAGCACACTTGGACACTTGTTCCCCCCCGGTCCTCCGGTGTCAGGGAAGTTGCCGCTTTTAGTCAAATTTAGACCTGGGGCCGCACACCACTAAACTCCACTACACACGACTACACACGACTACATATCGATATTGAGGAGACGTAACCACTTGAAATCATAGTGGTTTTCTTTGGATGTTTGATCTCCGATATCAGATCTCAAGATCTGACTTGCCGGGTAAACCCTTGGCGGTCGCAGACCCTTGGCAGTAGCAGGCCCTTAGAATCAACCACAACGAATGATCCTAGGAGTTTAAAATTGAGTAAATTATCCACCCCCAAAATCACCTCCTTGCGTGTCATACCCGTTGCGGGTCATGACAGCATGCTACTTAATTTGTCCGGGGCTCATGGGCCGTTTTTTACCCGAAATTTAATCATTCTGACTGATTCTGATGGTCAAAGCGGTATCGGCGAGGTGCCAGGGGGTGAGAAGATACGCAAAACCATTGAAGACGCCACAGGGTTAGTGGTAGGTCAAACCATCGGCAACGTTCAAAGTGTACTCTCCCAGATGCGCACTTTATTTGCAGACAGAGATTCAGGTGGGCGTGGTCTGCAAACCTTTGATCTGAGGACCACCATTCACGCGGTGACTGCAGTTGAGTCAGCTATGCTAGATTTACTAGGCAAACACCTTGATTTGCCCGTTGCTGCTTTACTTGGCGAGGGTCAACAAAGGAGTTCGGTAGAAATGCTTGGGTATTTGTTTTACGTGGGTGACCGCACGAGGACCGATCTGCCTTATAGGTCTCATAGCAAAGCCAACCACAGCGTCAAATCAGAGTCTTTGGGCCATGACGAATGGTTCCACCTGAGGGATGAGGCGGCGATGACCGCACAGAGTGTGGTGAAGCTTGCTAAAGCGGCCAGAGCTAAGTACGGGTTCAACGACTTTAAGCTCAAAGGGGGCGTCTTGTCGGGAGAGGAGGAGATGCAAGCCGTATTGGCGTTGCACGAGGCTTTCCCCAGTGCTCGGGTTACTTTAGACCCCAATGGGGGGTGGTTGTTAAAGGATGCGATCCGATTGATGCGCGATATGCACGGTGTTGTTGCCTATGCAGAGGACCCCTGCGGTGCCGAGGAGGGCTTTAGTGGGCGCGAGGTGATGGCCGAATTTAGGCGTGAAACGGGACTTCCTACAGCCACAAATATGGTGGCGACCGATTGGCGTCAGTTGACTCACTCCCTATCGCTTCAAAGTGTAGACATACCCTTGGCTGATCCACACTTTTGGACCATGGCTGGCTCGGTGCGAGTTGCGCAAACTTGCCGAGACTGGGGCTTGACATGGGGGTCTCATTCAAACAATCACTTCGATGTGTCCCTGGCCATGTTCACGCACGTTGCAGCGGCTGCGCCGGGCAAAGTTACAGCAATCGATACGCACTGGATATGGCAAGACGGCCAAGGACTAACAAATGAGCCCTTACAAATTGTTAACGGACATGTCCAAGTCCCTAAGCGTGCAGGACTGGGAGTCGATTTAAACATGCAGGCGGTCGAGCAAGCGCATGAGCTTTACCTTTCACACGGGCTAGGGGCAAGGGATGACTCGGTGGCCATGCAATTTCTGATACCCGGCTGGAAATTTGATCCCAAGCGTCCATGCATGGTGCGGTAGCGGGCGGGTTTAAGGCTAGGTTAGGACGGTACCAAAATGAACGCACAAACAGTACCTAATCAATTAATTAATTAGCTTTTATTTACGATTTGTTTAACGATCTCTCTCACCTCTGAGAGCTGAGTTTGTATAACTGCAAACTCGTCGTTTATTTTGGAGAGCATTTGGTGCTCTTGAATGGCTCTTTGTCTTTCGTACTCTTCCTCTCTTTTTTCGTCAAGAGCTGAGTCACTGTTGCTTGCAAAAGAGTCCACAATAGCGGCTACAAAGAGATTGACGGTCACAAAGGTTGCGATCATGATAAAAACTACGAAAAATATCCAAGCCTCAGGAAACTTTTCCATAACGGGGCGCGCCACGCCGGCGGACCAACTCTCCAGCGTCATCACTTGGAAGAGAGTGAAAAAAGTGGACCCAATGTTTCCAAAATAATCAGGAAAATCTTTACCAAACAAGTTGGTGCTGACCACTGCGGAGACGTAAAAGATGATGAGCAACAACCCAACCACTGAGCCCAGACTCGCCAAGGACCCCAACAGACCCCGCACCACCTTCTTCATGCTTTCAAATTTATTGATAAGTCTTAGAACCCTGAGAACCCGCAGAGATCTTAAAACCGACAGTGACTCAGAGGCAGGAACAACCGCAATGGCGATGACGATGAAGTCAAAAACGCACCAAGGATCCGTAAAGAATCTAAGCCCTCTCGCCGCCATTAAAAGCACGAGCTCACATATAAATATGATTAGAATCGTGTGATCAAGGAGGTGCAGCTCCTCGCCCACCGAGTCCATGATGGACTCGCTGGTCTCCATCCCAAGCAAAATTGCATTTACGAGTATCAAAAATACAACTGAGTGCTGCACTAAAGGTAAGGCAAGAAAAGACTCAATTTTGTGTTGCCAGTGGGCTGGCTTATTCTCTATCGTTGACATGTCCGGGGTTGATTTTTTCTATTTTCTTTTTATTTAGGCCTTAAGTACCCGAATAGTTAGGTCCGCCCGAGCCCTCAGGTGTTTTCCAGACTATATTTTGAGTGGGGTCTTTGATGTCACAGGTTTTGCAATGTATGCAGTTTTGGGCATTGATTTGGAGTTTGTCTTCAGCCCCAACCTTAATGTACTCATACACACCCGCTGGGCAGTAAAGTTGCTCTGGGCCGCCGTACTTGGCAAGATTAATCTGGACTGGGACACTTGCGTCTTTGAGCGTCAAGTGAGAGGGCTGATTTTCCTCATGATTGGTGTTGGCGATGAAGACGGAGGAGAGTCGGTCAAAACTAATGAGCCCATCAGGCTTGGGGTAGACGATCGGTTCACAGTCCTTTAGCTCTTTAAGGTACTCGTGATCTGCTTTTTGGCTGTGCAGTGTCCAAGGTACGTTGCCGCCAAAGAGTTTTTGCTCTATGCCGACCATCAAAGAGCCGACCAAAAGTCCTTTAGACATCCATGGTTTAAAGTTACGGGCAGCTTTCAGCTCTGAGTAAAGCCAACTGTTTTTAAAGCTCTGTGGGTAGGAGGTCAGCTCATCGCGAGAGCGGCCAGTGCCAAGCGCTTCGAAAGCGGCCTCTGCTGCGAGCATTCCCGTTTTGATCGCAGCGTGAGAGCCCTTGATTCTCGAGGCATTCAAATAACCTGCGTCGCATCCAATTAACGCACCTCCAGGGAAAATCGTTTTTGGAAGACTATTGAGCCCACCCGCTGTGATGGCGCGTGCGCCGTAAGCGATTCTTTTACCGCCTTCAAAGAAATGTCTAATGCTTGGGTGCGTCTTGTAGCGTTGGAACTCTTCAAAAGGGCTAAGGGTAGGGTTGGAGTAAGAGAGCCCCACAACAAATCCCACTGCGACCTGTGTTTTGTTGAAGTGATAAAGGAACGAGCCACCATAGGTGTCGTTTTGTAGGGGCCAACCCGCAGTGTGAATGACCAAACCCTCTGAATGTTTGGAGGGATCAATTTCCCAGACCTCTTTTAAACCAATTCCGTAGCTTTGGGGGTCGCTTTCAGCGCTAAGTTGGAACTTAGCTATCAGCTCTTTGCCTAAACTTCCCCTAGAACCTTCTGCAAAAAGTGTGTATTTCGCCCGGAGCTCCATACCGATTTGAAAGGTACTGAGAGGCTCCCCCTCCTTACTAATCCCTACGTTGCCGGTTGCGACCCCGCACACCTGGCCTTCCTCGGAGTAGAGGATCTCGGAGGCGGGGAATCCAGCAAATATCTCCACACCTGCGTCCTCCGCTTGGGTGGACAACCACCGGGTAAAGTTTGACAGGCTAAGGACATAGTTGCCGTGGTTTTGGAAGCATTTAGGGAGCAACCAATTGGGGGTTTGAAAAGATTTCTCAGGGGTTAGAAAGAGAAAGCGGTCCTCGCTGACTTCAGTGGTGAGCGGCGCTCCTAGCTCCTTCCAATTGGGAATAAGCTCATTTAGTGCAACAGGATCCATGACGGCGCCCGACAAGATATGGGCACCTACCTCAGAGCTTTTCTCTAAAACGCAAACCGATATTTCTTTGTCCTGGGACTTGGCGAGTTGTTTAAGGCGTATTGCAGCTGACAGCCCCGCTGGTCCTGCGCCGACAATCACGACGTCGTAATCCATCGATTCCCGGGGGCCGAATTTTTCAAGAATTTGCTGATTTGTGATCATAAAAATGTGTGTAATCCCTTTTGATATGATAAATCAAACGAACGATCCTCAAAGGGGATTTGTGTTCGAATGTTGTAAAAATTAAAGTTTTTTGACTGTTTTGGGTTGATTTTCTTTAATAATTCTTCTGATGTATTTTTTTGCAAATACGTAGCTGTCGGCGGATTTAAGAAACCTGGAGTCATGTTGAATCCCCAAAATTAAGCTGTAGATAGAAAAAAGCATCTCTTTGGGGTCAGCTTGCGGTTTTAAGTGGCCCTCTGCCTTTGCCATCTCAATTGCTTTGATTAAAGTATTCCTCCAAGTCGTCACTGTTTGGGCAAGAGCCGTGCGAACGGGGCCTGGCTTATCATCTAATTCAAAAGCCCCGGATATGTAGATGCATCCTGTGCTCAGCTCGGAGACGGTTAGCTCGGTCCATTTGTCTAACATTTTTTTTAGCCTGGGCAGCCCACGGGGCTGCTTTAACGCTGGCTCGAACACAAAACTACGAAATCTTTTGTGGTATTCGTGGATAACTTCGATTTGAATATTTTCTTTGGATTCAAAATGAGCATAAACCCCGCTTTTGCTCATTCGCACTCGCTCAGCAAGGAGGCCAATACTGAGCCCCTCAAACCCATCGCGGCCCACCAAGTAGAGCGCCGCGTCTAAGACCAGAGACTTCGTTAAATCGCCCTTGTTGATGATTAAATCTCCAAAATAAGATACTGTCCACAGATGAATTTAAAAATATTAAATTCGTCGTTAATTATGGGTAGGGTTGGGAAATTATGAGGATAAATTATATCTAAATTGAGGGGTAAAACGCAAAATATTAGTACGGTCGTGCTTTTTTTGAAATTAATGTCTATACTTATGTCTATACTATCTGCAAGTAAATACAGGCAAGTAAATACAGACAAGTAAATACAGGCAAGTAAAGTGTCCTCAACTGATCTCAACTGATTTGGAGTTTCTATGAGTTATCAAGCGCCCATAAAAGATATGCTTTTCGTGATGAGTGAGACGGCCGGATTAAGCGAAGTGGCTCGGATCAAGAAGTTTGAAGACTTTGGTATTGAAACTGCAGCTGCAGTGCTGGAGGAGTCCAATAAATTTTGCGCCAGTGTGTTGGCACCCTTGAACTGGGAGGGAGATAAAAATCCCCCCCACTGGCGCGACGGGCAGGTCAGTGTTTCTCAGGGTTTCAAGCAAGCTTATCAGCAGTTTAAATCAGGTGGTTGGCAAGGCGTTACACATGACCAAGAGTACGGCGGACAAGGGCTACCTAAAATCATCGCAACTGCGTGTACCGAGATGATTAATGCTGCCAATCTATCGTTTGCACTTTGCCCGCTTCTAACCGACGGTGCAATTGAGGCGCTTATTACGGCAGGCAGTCATGAATTAAAAGATAAATTCTTGCCTAACATGGTGTCTGGCAAGTGGTCTGGCACGATGAATTTAACTGAGCCTCAAGCAGGCTCAGACCTATCTCTTGTAAGGACCAAGGCTTTGCGCCAGCCGAGCGGGGATTACAAAATCCAAGGCACCAAAATCTACATTACTTACGGTGAGCATGATATGACTGAAAATATCATCCACTTGGTTTTGGCACGAACTCCGAACTCTCCTGAGGGTGTTAAGGGGATATCTTTGTTTGTAGTGCCTAAATTTTTAGTCAACGATGATGGATCTTTGGGAGATAGAAATGATGTGTACTGTGTATCCATTGAGCATAAGTTAGGAATAAAGGCAAGTCCCACCGCAGTGCTCCAGTACGGGGATAAGGGGGGAGCGATTGGCTATTTGGTGGGTGAGGAAAACCGCGGCCTGGAATACATGTTCATCATGATGAACGCAGCTCGCTTTGGTGTTGGAATGCAGGGCGTGTCCGTGGCTGATAGGGCTTATCAAAAGGCCGTCTCCTACGCCAAACAAAGAGTTCAGTCCAAAGACCTTAACGGCTCGGATGGGCCTGTAGCGATTATCAATCACCCGGACGTGAAGCGTATGCTTGCCACGATGCGCGCGTACACTGAGGGCTCGCGGGCCGTTGCCTATCTAGCCGCAAATTTCAGTGATCTCGCGCACAACAGCACAGATGAGCTGGAGCGGGCGCAAAACGCAGCTTTATATGAGTTCATGGTGCCCGTAATTAAGGGATTTTCCACAGAGATGTCCATCCTTGTTGCAAGTCTGGGTGTTCAGGTACACGGGGGGATGGGGTTTATTGAGGAAACCGGCGCGGCTCAGTACTACCGAGACGCGCGCATCTTAACCATTTACGAGGGAACAACGGCAATACAGGCAAACGATTTAGTCGGTCGTAAAACTTACAAAGATAAAGGGGCTACGGCTTTCGCTATTTCTAAAATGATTGAAAGTACCCTGGCTCAACTCGCTAAGCGACACTCTGTAGAGGCTAAAGCAGTTCATAAAAACCTAACCCTTGCAGTGGACGCCTTCAACTCAGTTGTGCGTTTCGTTGTAGATCACTTTAAATCTGACACGAAAGATGTGTTTGCTGGGAGTGTGGCCTATTTAATGTTGACGGGATATTTGCTCAGCGCCTGGCAATTGTCAAAAGCATTAATGGTCGCAGAGGATAAGATGGAGGAGGATAAATCCTTTTACAGCGCTAAGATCGCTACCGCTCGCTTTCACGCCGAGCACTTGCTACCTCAAGCACTTTCGCTTGCACAATCCGTGTTAGAAGGGGGCCAAGCTGTAAATGCGTTTGAAGTGGATCAATTTTGAGGATTAAGCAATCTGGTTAATCCTCCATCAAATTAAGCTCAAACTAAGATAGTAACAATTGATGCAATCTTTGATGCAGCCATTAATGCAACCTTTGGAGCGAGACACTCTCCTTTGATCGTAAAAGGCGAACTAAGAGGCTAACGGGGGCGGTGGTTTTATTAAACCTACATCTGCTATGACAGACTTATCAGAGCTAATCAGGGTTAATTTTGGTTAATTTTGGTTAATCTTGGTCAGTGGGCCTCTTTGTGAAAAGCCAAAATTAATCGGTCATTATGGGTCAACAGTAAATAGTCAAGCTTAAAGGAGGGCTGTTTGTATCGCTTTTCCCATTACTTTCGATAATTGTTCAAAGTGTTTATTTGCCTTAGCACTAGGAACGAGGTATTTGGTTCTTCTGTTTTTCCCCTCATAAACGAGACTGATCAATCCGTGCTCTCTTAGGTCGTTGATCTTTCGGTGCAGGGTGGCTTGTGAGCCAATTGAGCTCAAATGCATTGCTTCAGTCACATTCAAAGCTTTGTCCAGCGAATAAGATACCGCAATCATCTCAAGCAACTTAACCGCTGTGGAGTCGATGTCCATGCCCAATAGCTTAGAGTTGATAACCTCAGAGAGTTTAAGAAAATTAAGGTAGGAGTTCATTTAGGACTTTAACGACGTTGAGTAAGGTATAAATTATATGAATTTGTGGGGGCTAAAGGTAGTATTTGGCACCCCCATTTGAGATAAGTTTGACAAATACGATAAAAAATAGATGTATATTTACATTAATTATAAATTTATTAGTTATGTGTCCTAAGCGGTTGACTTTATATCGCAAAGAGCAAATAATCGCCGAAGGAACTTACATAAAAGATAATTCTGATCATTTACTGAAAATTTAGCTACTTTCTGTTTTATTTAGAAAAGTTTGCTACTACTTTAGACAAGTAGGGGCCAAGGATTAGAGTTATTAAAAAACGCATAATTTGCAGTGCCATGACAAACGCTAAATCAACCCGCGTTGACGCCCCAATGATCGCTGCTGAATCGACCCCTCCAGGACTGGTTCCTAGATAAGCAGTTAAAGGATCTAAATCCAAATAGTGCACCAGCGTTGCCGCGCTTCCCATGCAAAATAAAATCAAGAGTGAAATACAAAAAATAGTTTGGGGGAGGGCCTTTGCTGCAACTATTAAAACGTCTTTGGTGAACCTCAGTCCTACATTCCAACCTATCACTGCAAAGGCTAATGCAAAAAGCCAAAAGGGTAGTTCTATCTGAGAGTATCCCTCAAACTGAATAAATCCTCCCACACTCATTGAGAGAATCAATACGCCGCCAGAAATTTTTGGAACCAAAAGCGCAAGTAAGCTTATTCCAACAACGCATAAGCTGATGAGTAGGGGCTGGGTATGCAAAGGTTCAAGAAAATTAATGGTGTGCAAGTGCGAAAGCGGTATGTGCGCCCAAAACTTTGCCACTACAGAGGCTATCAAAGTCACCACCAGCACGCGCAAATACTGCATAAAAGCTACTAACCTAGGGTCAGCGCCAAAGTCCTCAGCAAGCAGGACTATTGAAGTCGCCGCTCCCGGCAGCATCCCCCAAATAGCGGTTGTGCCTGGCAGGATGCCTGCTCGTCCAATCAACCAACCGAGCGCGATGCTGGCAAGTAGAGTGGCGCTGGCAGCGCCCAACAAAACAGGCCACTGCAACAGTACGGTTGAGACAATTCCTTGATTCAAAGATTTTGCGATTAAGCAGCCAATAACGGCTTGAGAAACTGGCATGCACATCTTTGAGATCCGTAGCCTAAAACCCAGAGCCTCGCAAATGATTCCTGCAAACATGGGTCCCAGTAGAAAAGAGGCAGGTAGCCCAACCAGTTCAAGCAAATAAGTCGTCAATCCTGTGATTAAAAAGAGCGCGCACCACTCTAGCCCTTTAGGCAGATATTTGTGGTTAAAGGTGAGCAAAGATGACATTGGAATGCGTGGGGACTGGCAAATAGCTGTTTGGGTGGATCTTAGACTTTGAATTCGATAGTTTGATCAAGGTGCCCGGGTATGGTGTGGTTTTATGGTTTTCGTTTTGGGGTGGAACACCAACTGCGCAATGTTCTCGCCCGTAATCACTCAAGATAGGTGACCGAAGTAGTGTACTTTCCAGTCTTGATCAATTGGAATAAGGGGGTGATATTTGAAGATGGTATTGTGGACTAGTACAAAGCAACAGTATCAAGCCAAAGTATCAAGCCAAAGTATCAAGCCGTAGTATCAAGTCACAGTGTCAATCCAAAGAGATTAGGCCGTTGTTGTCTGGTTGAGGGTTTTTCTCATATTTTAAGGTCGATATGGGTCTTATTTTTTAGATCTCAAAATGTTAAAATAAAGGAGGTATTACCAATCCACAATTAATCCATGTGTTAATCCCTTTGTTAATTCCTTTACTGATCCCTTTGTTAATCCCAGTGACTTTTAAAATCTTAGAAAGATAACCAGCATGACCTATCAAAACACTCAACTCCTGATCGACGGCCAATGGTGCGACGCCGCCAGTGGCAAAACCCTCCCTGTTCAAAATCCTGCCTCTGGCGAGGAGATTGGTCGAGTTGCGTTTGCCGCAAAAGTTGATTTAGACCGTGCTTTGGCTGCTGCGCAAAAGGGTTTCGATACGTGGCGCAAAGTACCTGCTTTCGAGCGCTGCAAAATCATGAGGCAAGCTGCCGTTTTGCTTAGAGAGCGCGCATCCTCTATTGCCGCTTTGATGACCCAAGAGCAGGGAAAGCCAGTTGGCGAAGCAAAGGCAGAAATACTGATGGCGGGAGACATCATTGAATGGTTTGCAGAGGAGGGTAAACGTGTGTACGGTCGCATTGTGCCTGCGCGCAACCTTGCTGCCCAACAGATGGTTCTCAAGGACCCCGTTGGCCCAGTTGCTGCATTTACCCCCTGGAATTTCCCCATTAACCAGGTTGTGAGAAAGCTAAGTGCTGCGTTAGCGACCGGTTGTTCAATCATTGTGAAAGCTCCCGAGGAAACTCCGGCATCTCCAGCGGGACTTTTACAGGCCTTTATGGATGCAGGCGTGCCTGCAGGGGTGATAGGTTTGGTTTACGGCGATCCAGCCGAAATCTCTAGCTACTTGATACCACACCCTATCATCCGCAAAATTACCTTCACTGGATCTACTCCTGTAGGCAAGCAGTTGGCTGCAATGGCTGGTCAGCACATGAAGCGAGCGACTATGGAGTTGGGCGGACACGCTCCTGTGATTGTGTGTGAAGATGCGGATGTTGAACTTGCTGCTCGCGCAGCAGGAGCCGCCAAGTTTAGAAATGCGGGTCAGGTGTGTATTTCTCCAACTCGGTTTTTAGTTCACGAGAGCTTAAAGCAGTCTTTTGTTGCCGCGATGGTTGCCCAAGCGGACCGCTTAAAAGTGGGTAACGGACTCGAGGACGGGACAACTATGGGGCCGCTCGCTAACCCAAGACGACTGACCGCGATGGCTGAGTTCACAAAGGACGCTGTCAGCAAGGGCGCAACGGTAAATGTGGGGGGCGAGCGAATTGGCTCCAAAGGTAATTTCTTTGCCCCAACTGTGCTATCCGATGTTCCTCTAGACGCAAAAGTGTTCAATGATGAGCCTTTTGGCCCCATGGCTGCGATCCGTACGTTCAACACAATGGAGGAAGCTGTTGCAGAGTCCAACCGCCTGCCTTTTGGTTTGGCAAGTTATGCGTTTACGAAGTCACTTAAAAATGCGCACTTGCTCGCCAAGGAGCTCCAAGTTGGAATGCTTTGGATGAACCAGCCCGCGGTCGCTTGGCCTGAGATGCCTTTTGGGGGCGTGAAAGATTCTGGATACGGATCTGAGGGCGGTATTGAGGCACTTGAAGCTTACCTCAATACGAAATCTGTTTCAATTATTTGCGACTAAATTAGGTTCCGCGCCTCTTTGCAAACAGTTGTCCTGCAAAGAAAGAGTGGGGCAAAGCCTACTGGGGATAATTTCTTACTTCTTAACTGACAAGGCAATTACAAAATACAATTTGTAATCGCTTTATCAGTTGAGGATGCCCCTTTAAAACTTTAACAATCAGTCCGCCCCTTAAAAAAGAGCTTAATCCCTATTATTAAATGAGAGTCAATCAATGAGTGCTTCAGAGGACAGGTGTTGCGGATCTGGTGTTTGTATCATCGATGATGCCGGGCGTTGTTGGTGTGGTCAAATTTGGGACGGTGAGAAGATGGTGATGCCCGAAAATAAGCAAGTAGACATACCTTCCCCGCCCATAGAGAAAAAGCCTCATAGTCCATGACTTACCCTTTATCTGGATTTAACGAAGCCTAATTTTTTAAGTCCGCGAATGACTTCAGCGCTTGTAAGTCCTGGAGATTTGGGCTAACTTATCTCAAGCGGCGTCACCTGGGGACTG